>Ga0181526_10000867_pt1 | contig 30711 bp, 31 predicted proteins | sample PEATcosm2014_Bin_35_FD_119750 | JGI IMG/M metagenome (GOLD analysis project Ga0181526, IMG submission 119750) | Peatland microbial communities from MTU Mesocosm Facility, Houghton, MI, USA - PEATcosm2014_Bin06_30_metaG | ecosystem: Environmental > Terrestrial > Soil > Wetlands > Peat | place...
CGAACGGGATCGACCGCAATGCTACGAGCTTTTGACCTTTGGGGTTGGCGGGAGCGGCTTCCCTTCATCAAAGAATTGCAAGAATTCCTCAGTCGAGTTCACGCGCGGGAACGGCTCGTTTGGGATTGTCACGTTGAGGAACGCGCACAGCGGCGCCCAGCCTTCGGCCACGTCAAACACCAGGAGCCGCTCGGGCGGAATCGCGGAGCGGACCTCTTCGGTACGCCGGCGGTACGCGGCCAATGCGCTCTCCTTGTTCGTAAGTTCGCCGCCGAAGGTTTGCTCGACGATCGCGATCTCCATCGCCTCCATCATCGCCGTAACGTGAGGCGGCAGCGGCATCTCTTTGTAATTGAGGAACAGGCGGCCGATCGTGGCGGAAAAACTGTTCCACCATGCGTCCTCCGGCCGCACCGAATGGATGACCTTCGCATCGGGGTAGGCCGCGGCGAGTTCGCGCCAAACATGGGAGCCTGGCCAGTCAACCTGGGCGTGATAGCCTTTGAAAACGTCGCCCCAATCAACCGGTTCTCCGGCGACAAACGCTCGCCAGTGCGTCACCTGTTCGGGATTTTCCATTACTTCTTCCATGTGGTGGCACGGGCCAAAACCCAACATCTCGAGCGCGCGCTTCAGCGACGCCGTGCCTGTTCGGCCGAAGCCGGAACCAATGACCGTTATCGACATAAACTCTCTCCCTTTTCAAGCGAGCCCGGAATCCCGACCCCGGTCATACGTTCTTAGGCCCTCGCAACCTGGTTCGCGATGGAACGGAGCCGCGGCGGCGAACCACGTCAGCCTCCGATCCGTTCGGCTCCGGGAGGCAGGCGATGAAGATTACACGTTTTGGCCGCGGCGTACTTTGCGTAACGTCGAGCGCTTTATTAACGGCGCTTGTGGCAGCTTGCTCGACGCACGGCGGCAGCGGAGCATTACCAGGAGTAACCGGACTAGGCAGTGGCTCCGAGCTGGTGCACACCCAAACGTTCAAATACACCGCGCACCGGCAGACATTCGAGGTGCCGGCCGGAGTGACGACGATAAAAATTCTTGCGTTCGGTGCGAGCGGTAGCGGCTCGACCGGTGGCTACGGCAGTGAATCCGCCGGTGCCGCCGGCGGGAGCGTGAAGGCGACGATCCCGGTGACGCCTGGAGAGAAACTCGCGGTCCTCGTTGGCGGCGAGGGTGCAACTGCCGGCGGATTCAACGGCGGTGGAAACGGCGGCAGCACCGGCGGGAGTGGTGGAAACGGCGGCGGCGGAGGCGGCGCTTCGGACATACGCCAGGGCGGTGATAAATTGGCCAACCGCGTCGTCATCGCGGGCGGCGGCGGCGGTGGTGGCGGCCCCAGCGTTTTTTACGGCACGGGCAATGGCGGTGCGGGCGGCGGAGGCCTCGGCGGCGCAGGCGGCGGTGACTGCTACAGAGATGGGCCGGATGGCTGCGGCGGCGGAGGCGGCACCCAAAGCGCCGGGGGAAGTGGCGGCGCCGGCGGCCAGCGGTTTTTTGACTATCAGAACGGAAACGCCGGCCAAGACGGCAAGCGCGGCCACGGCGGCAGCGGCGGCAGCGGCCCGAGCAGCAGCGGCCGTGGCGGCGGCGGAAGTGGCGGCGGCGCGGGCGGCGGCTGCTACGGCGGCGGTGGCGGCGGAGCCGGCTCGCTGAGCACCAGCGGCGTCGGCGGCGGGGGCGGCGGGGGCGGTGGTTCGTCGTACGTCGAGACAGGCGCAACCCACGTCAAAAGCGTGCAAGGTGCTGCACCTGTGGGCAACGGGCAGATCGTTATCTCCTGGTAGCGACACACAACAAAGGAGGAAAAAACTTTGGCTTACGCCTTACGGGGCACGCTGCTCGAAGCGTGTTCGTGCCGGACACTGTGCCGCTGCTGGATCGGTGAAGATCCCGACGGCGGCTCGTGCGATTCGTTCCTTGCCTATAACATCGAAAAGGGCGAGATCAACGGCGTCGACGTGACCGGACTGACCTACGTGCAGGTGGTAAAGATTCCCGGAAACGTTCTCACCCCCAAGAGCTGGAAGCGCGTGAGCTACGTAGATGCGCGCGCGACCGACGAACAGAAAGCCGCGATTCTCGACGCCTGGCATGGCCGCTTGGGCGGACCGCTTGCGGACCTGAACGACTTGATCGCCGAAGACGTCGCGATCGAGAGCGCGCCGATCGAACACGACCTCAAGGGTGGCGAAGGCACGCTCGTCGTCGGCGACAAGGTTCGCGCAACCATGGCACCATATCGCAGCCCCTATGGGGCGATTACCACGCTGCGCGACAGCCTCTTTAGCACCATTCCCGGTGCCCCGGCTTTTGTTGCGAAGGCGGCCGAGCACGTCGTCAACATTCCCGAACACGGAATGGTTTGGACGTTCAAGGATCGCAATGCGATTCAGGGCGATTTTCTGCTAGAAGCGTAGTTTGATGGCAGCAAACGCCGCGTCTCGGCACGTGCGCTTCAATACGATCGGCGTGCTCGGTTGCGTTATCGCGGCTGCGTGGGCGGTCTGCGTGTGGGCGGAGCTGACCGGCTACGCCGCGCAAGTCCATCACGATGCGCTCTACGAAAGCGGACGGCCGTATTGGCTTGCCGCGATCGTCGTGCTGGCCGCATGGCAGTTCATGACCGCTGCGATGATGCTGCCTTCGTCGCTGGGATTCATCCGGCTTTATGCGGCGACGGCCGGGCGCGCGCCGGATTTTCCGCTCGCGCTGGTCTTGTTTTTAGGTGGCTACTTCGCCGTCTGGACGGCGTTTGCGCTGGCTGCGTTTACCGGCGATATGCAACTGCACCGAATCGTCGATGCGTGGCCCTGGCTGGCAGCGCACGCGGCGCTGATACCGGCGGCGACGCTCGCGCTCGCGGCCGTTTATCAGTTCACGCCGCTCAAAGATGCGTGTCTTAAGGCGTGCCGTCATCCGGGCATGTACCTCATGCGTCACTATCGGCGCGGCGCACTCAACGGGCTGAACCTCGGCTTCGGTCACGCGCTCTATTGCGTTGGCTGCTGCTGGGCGTTGATGCTGGTGATGTTTGCCGCGGGCGTCGCGCATTTGGCTTGGATGGGCGTGCTTGCGGCGATGATGTTCGTCGAGAAGGCGACGCCGTGGGGAAACCGGATCGTCGCGCCGGCCGGCGTGGTTTTCGCCGCGCTTGCCGCGATCGCACTCTTGGCTCCCGGCGCCCTCGGAGGCTTGTGAGGGCGTTGACGATGCACGCAGGGATTGCAGGCACGGGAAAAATGGGAAGCGCGATGGCGCGCAATCTTCTCGATCGTGGTTATCGGATATCCGTTTGGAATATCGATCGTGACATGATGGAGCCATTGGTCGCCGCGGGCGCTGCGGCGTTCGAGGACCTCGAAGGGCTCATAGGAAGCGTTGATGCGACGATCGCGATGCTCTGGGACGATAACGTCGCGCGAGAAATCTCGCTGCGCCGGATCATTCCCGCAGCACGCGAGGGCGCGCTCGTCATCGAACTGTCGACGCTTTCGCCGCAGATGTATGAGACACTCGCAGCGGCAGCAGCGCAGCGCGGCGTGGACTTTCTCGCTTGCCCGGTCCTTGGCAGCGTCGACGGCGCGCGCACCGGCACGCTGACGCTCTTGCCGGGAGGCACGAGCCAAGCCTTCGACCGCGCTCAAGAACTCTTGAACGCAATGGGCTCGACGATTAAGTTTACCGGTTCGCCGGCGGCCAGCGGACACGTCAAACTCGCCTATAATTCGATGCTGTGCGTGAATGCCGATGCGATTGGCGAGCTGCTCGGGATCATGGCGCGGGCCGGCGTCGATCGCACCCTCGCCGTCGACGCGCTCGTTACGGCGCTCGAGCGCGTCGCTACCAAGCGTCAGCAACTGATCGAGCGCGACACGCATCCGCGCTTTTCGGCCAACGCCCTTCTCAAAGATTTACGGCTTGCCCGCGTGGCAAGACAGAGCCTGAACGTGGACGCGCCGCTGATGGAATGCGCGCTCACAGAGTTCGAAAGAGCCGTCGAGTCGGGCGTTGGCGACGAAGACTACATCGCCGCCGGTCTGGCATTGGAGCGCGCGCTATCCGTCGAGTGAAGTCTATCCCGGTGAGCGAGCTGCGGCGCCGCCTCCGCGACGGCACGTCGCCATTCTTGTTGGACGTTCGCGAGCCGGGGGAGCTGGCAGATGGCATTATCGCGGGTTCGGTGAACGTTCCCATGCGCGAAGTAAAGGACCGCCTTTCCGAGCTCCCGACGGATCGCGATATCGTCGTGATCTGCCATATCGGCGCCCGCAGTGCGTACGTCACGCAGCAGCTCAATGCGCTCGGCTACGATCGCGTGGTGAATCTCGACGGCGGAATGGATGCCTGGATTGGAGGGACTGAATGCTGAGCCGCTCCATCGCTTGCCTTTGCGTAACCGCGGCGTTGCTCTCCGGCTGCGCTGCGCTTCGGTCGGAGCCGGGCGCGCTCTCGCAGAGCTCGCGCGCGCTCCCTACCGAAGCCACGCCGCCGCCCAACTGCGGCCGTTACGGACCATGCTCGGTCGACGCGTGTTTCGGCGCGATCTGCATCGCGTATTCAACGGAAGGTGAGGTGCAGGCGGAGCTGACCAGCGGAATCGTCGACGCGCAGGGCGTCGCCGCCGACCGCCACGGAAACGCCTACATTGCAGACGCCCGCAGCGCCGCGGTTTTCGAATACGGGCCGTATCTGACGCCTTTAATTCAAACCTATCAAGATGATGGGGAAGTGCCGCTCGACGTCGCAGTCAACGAAAAGATAAAACTGCTGGCCGTCTCGAACCAATCCACCACAAGCAGCGGGCCCGGGAGCGTGAGCGTCTATGCTGGCGGGTCGCTGACGCCCACCGCAACGCTGAGCGATCCCGCCGTTTCCAAAGGCCAAGGAATCGGCATCGCCGTTGATGGTCTCGGGAACTGCGTCTGGAGCCTATACGATCCCAAATCGGGCCGCAGCAAGATCGATGAGTTCTCGGCATGCGCCGGATCGCCGGTCACGATTGCGTCGGGAAACCACGCGCTGCGCGGCATGGCATTCGATAAGGGCAATAACCTTTTTTACATCGTCGACGTCAGCACCATCCACCACGACATCTTCAAATGCCGCGGAACGTCGCACTGTGGACGGCTGGCGACCGATTTTGCCAAACCGGTTATGCTCAGTTTCGACGACAAGTGGGGCTTTCTCTGGACCGACGATGCCGGCGTGCTCGAGGGACCGCTGCTTGAATCCATCAACCCCAGGAACGGTCACGTCGTGTCGAGCTTCCGCGCCGGGAGTTCGACCGATCCGCCGTTCGGCATCGCCCACGCACCAGGGCCGGCCTATTAACTCAGATGCCGGGCAGTGCCGCGATGATGGCGCCGAGAAGAAAAATGCGCGTGCTCACTCAGATGCCGCCGACTATTTTTACGCAGGCGCTTAAAAGCTCCGCGTGTGAATGCGGTAGAGCGCGCCTAACAGATAGGGCATCTCCAAAAGACTGAAACGCTCTTCGCTGCCGATGGCGAGCGTGTAGCGCTGCGGAGCGGCGATGCCGTGCATGGTAACGGTGATCGTTGACGTTCCCGCGGGAAATGCCACGACACGATCGGATGTTGCCAGATACGTCACGCGCGAAAACGGCTCGAAAAATCGCTGCGTTTGCTCGAAGTCGATCGTGGCGATCGCGTGGCCGGAGGTATTGGCGATCGTGGCAACCGGTCGCGCCGGGTTGTTTGCGTCGCGTCGGTCGACGAGGAGCTGCACGGGAACGGCAACGGCCTTCGGCGTTTCGATCGCGTAGCGGTCTTCCTCGCCGGCTCGAAGATGGCCGTAGAACGCCCACGACTTCTGCGGATCCGCGACGACTACGGGGTCGTTCGTGTCGCGCGGCGAGCAGGCGAAGCGCGGATCGTGCGCGCAGGCGCGCCCTGCCGAAAGCGCGCCGGCGATCAGGACAGCGATCAGCGCCGACGCGAGAGCCGTCAGCATCCGTTTCACAATAAAAGGGAATTAGGACGGAGCGCAAGCGGCGCAGCGGCCTTCGAAGGTTACGCGCTCGCTTGCAATCTGGAAACCATGCTGCAACGCGAGCGTTTTGAGCGTGCGCGGCGCAATCGCGTAGGCAACGTCTTCGATCTCGCCGCACGCGCTGCAGCGAAAGTGCGCATGCCGCGGTCCCGAAGGCTCGTAGGTCGCGGCGTCGGTTCCCGGCAAATACAGTTCGGAGACCAAGCCGAGGTCGCGCAAGCGCTCGAGGCCGCGATAGACGGTCGAGAATCCGATGCCAGGCCGGCGCTTGTGCGCTTTGGTGAAGATTTCGGAGGACGTAAGGTGGCGGCCGATCCCGCTCACTTGCACGATGTCGTAAATGAGCTGGTAGTTTTTCGGCAGCTTCGGCTGCGTGCGCGCTGCCATTTTAGGCGATGCTGGCCGCGGGCAGCAGGATTCCGCCGAGTGTGAAAGTGAAAGTCACTCTTAAGCCTTCGCCGGCATCACCAACCTTCCCCCTGGATCGGAGAGACTAGCAACAGATGGAAAATACGATCGCCGAACTGTCGGACGCCGACCGCGGCTGTCCTGTAAAACACGTTCCCCTGCGCCCGCGGGTCAACATCGATTGGTTCCCGGAGTTATTAGATCTTTCGGTGCTTCACCGGCCATCGGCGCTCTCCGACCCGATGGGTTCCGATTTCGACTACGCTCGCGAGTTTAAGAGCTTGGATCTCAAAGCAGTCAAGACCGACCTCTTCGAATTGATGACCGCTTCGCAGGATTGGTGGCCGGCCGATTACGGCCACTACGGGCCACTTTTGATTCGCATGGCCTGGCATGCCGCGGGCACGTACCGCGTCGGCGACGGCCGCGGCGGCGCGGGCTCCGGCCAGCAGCGCTTCGAGCCGCTCAATAGCTGGCCCGACAACGCAAATCTCGATAAAGCGCGGCGCTTGCTGTGGCCGATCAAACAGAAGTACGGCCGAAAGATCTCGTGGGCCGATCTCTTGATTCTCGCGGGAAACTGCGCGCTCGAGTCTATGGGATTTAAAACGTTCGGATTCGCCGGCGGCCGCGTCGACGCGTGGGAACCCGATGAAATGACCGACTGGGGCCCCGAAAACGACTGGCTCGCCGACAAGCGCTACACCGGCGAACGCGATCTCGAAAAGCCGCTGGCGGCGGTGCAGATGGGTCTGATTTATGTGAATCCGGAAGGCCCCAACGGCAATCCCGACCCGCTCGCCGCGGCGGTGGATATTCGCGAAACGTTCGCTCGCATGGCGATGAACGATGAGGAGACCGTCGCGCTCATTGCCGGCGGCCACACTTTTGGCAAGACGCACGGTGCGGCCGATCCCGCGCAGTACGTGGGCCTCGCTCCGGCCGGTGCCGGCATCGAAGACCAGAACCTTGGGTGGCGCAACTCGTTGCGCAACGGAAACGGCGACAGCACCATCACGAGCGGCCTCGAAGGCGCCTGGACCCAGCGCCCCACGCGATGGAGCAACCTCTATTTCGACAATCTCTTCAACTACGAATGGGAACTGACAAAGAGTCCGGCCGGCGCCTACCAGTGGAAGCCGAAGGACGGCGCCGCGGCGGGCAGCGTTCCCGACGCGCACGATCCGTCCAAGAAACACGCGCCCACCATGCTCACGACGGACCTCTCTTTAAAGTTCGACCCAGTCTACGGGCCGATTTCGAAGCGTTTCCACGAGAATCCGCAAGAGTTTGCCGATGCCTTTGCCAAGGCGTGGTACAAACTCACGCATCGTGACATGGGTCCCATCTCGCGCTATCTCGGTCCGGAGGTTCCGGCCGAGCCGCAGATCTGGCAAGACCCGTTACCTGCCGTCGACCATACACCGATCGACGCGGAGGACGTCGAAGCCCTCAAGGGTCGCATTCTGTCCTCAGGGCTCACGGTGTCGCAACTGGTGGCGACCGCGTGGGCCTCGGCATCGACGTTTCGCGGTACCGACAAGCGCGGCGGCGCAAACGGTGCGCGCATTCGTCTTGCACCTCAGAAGGACTGGGCCGTCAACACGCCGGCTCAGTTGGCGACGGTGCTACAATCGCTCGAGAAGATTCAAGCGGAGTTCAACACCTCGCTCTCCGGAGGCAAGAAGGTTTCGCTGGCCGACGTCATCGTTCTCGGCGGCTGCGCCGCGATCGAACAGAGTGCGAAGAACGCCGGCCACGACGTGAAGGTAAGCTTCACGGCGGGGCGCACCGACGCGACCCAAGAGAGTACTGACGTGGATTCGTTCGCCGTGCTGGAACCGGCCGCTGACGGATTCCGCAACTACCTCGGCGACGGACGCTCGCGTTCGCCCGAGCAACGGCTCATCGATCGTGCGCAACTACTCACGCTGACCGCTCCGCAGATGACGGCCCTCGTCGGTGGCCTGCGCGTCCTCGGCGCGAATGCCGGAAACTCGAAACACGGCGTCTTTACGAAGCGGCCGGGCACGCTGACGAACGATTTCTTCGTGAACCTGCTCGACATGACGACCAAGTGGCAACCGGCCGCGAGAGACTTCACGTATGAAGGTACCGACCGGCGCACCGGCGAGCTTACCTGGACCGGCACGAGTTGCGATCTGGTCTTCGGCTCGAACTCGCAGCTTCGCGCGATTGCCGAGGTGTACGCGATCGAGGGCGATCACTTCGTCCGCGACTTCATCGCCGCGTGGGAAAAGGTGATGAACCTCGGTCGCTTCGATCTCACCGTGCCACGGCAATGATGTCGAGGTTCTTGAAGCCCGTGTAGGTCGCGGGCAGTTTGGGCCGTCCGGAAAGCCAGCCCTTTGCCGGACGGCCGAAGGCGTACACACACTCCTTGCGGGCGTTTGCGACGTACGCAACAGAGGCGTCGCCGTTGAAAGCGACGCCGCTGATCGAGGCGAGCTGCCCCGGCGTGCGAAAGCTGTGCCCCCCGCTCGGCGAGGACACCGAAACGACGCCAGGCACGCCAGGCCCAAGCGGAAGAAGGCGCTCGCACGCCCACCGCGGCGATTTAGCGGCTAGATGGTTCGCGTGTAACGATATTCGTCCGTGGGTTCACCGCGAATGATCTCAGCATTTTTGGTGAACGACCGTCGGGTAAAGCCCAAGCGTTCGAGGAGGTGAATCGAGCGCTGGTTTTCCACATGAACCGTTGCGACGAACTCTCTTACATCGTAATCGCGCTCCAGGCTGAAGAGCATTCGTCCAACGGCTTCGCGCGCATACCCGGCTCCCCAATCCTTCAAAAACAGCAGATATGCAACCAGAGCGCTGCGGCCCTTAACCGTTGCCTGCAGGTGCCCCACAAAACGCCCGGTTATTTTCTCGCGCAGCAGCCAGTTCAGCCACAGTTCGCAAGAATCCGGAGAGCGTCCGGCCTCGAGGCGCCTGTACCGTTCGCGCAGCCACTCTCGGCCGGACGGCGGAGCGTCGGCGATGTACTCGTAGAGCTGCGGAGATTGAAGACCATCGTATATTTCGTCTGCGAACTTTTCGGCGAGCGGGATTAGTTCGAGGCGTTCGGTTTCTAAGTAGATGGAAGCAGGCGCGATCACTTTATGAAGGGGACGTTCTCCGGCGTGATGATCTGCGCAATGTCGCGAAAGATCGCGTTGGCCACTCCGGGAAACGGCTTCTCCACCTGGCTGTTAACCAGGACGATGATCGTCGCACCGGTAGCGGGCATATAGTACGCTCCCGTGTTATAGCCGGTGATGCCGCCGGTATATCCGTACCAGCCGGCCGAGCAACCAATGCCAAGACCGAACGAGAGGTTTCCCTCCCCGGTCGACAGGCACGTGAGGCGTGCTCGTTGCGAAGCGGCACTGTTCGTGGTTCCGGTTACGTAGGCTTTGACCCATCTCTTCATATCGGCCATGTCGGAGATCATGGCACCGGCCGCCCAAGAGACCGAGGGCGCGAGAACCGCCGACTCGTCGATCCACTGCTTCTTTGCATTGAGCGAGTAACCGTGGGCGTACGGCGCGGGCATGCCCCAATTGGTTGTCGGAAACGACGTTTGGTTTAGGGCCATAGGCGCGAGGATTCGATTTTGGATTTCGCGTTCGATCGTGTCGTGCGTTACCTTCTCAATGATGAGTCCGAGCAAGAACCAGTTGGTATTGCTGTAGTTGTACTTCGCTCCCGGCGCGAACAACGGCGGTTTCCTGGCGGCGATCGCCACCCAATGCCTCGGCGTCTGCCGAGACCACCAAGCTTCGCTCTGCTTTTGGACCGCCGGGATGGAGTACGCGTCGATGATTCCGCTGCGCATCTCGGCTAACTGGCGCAGCGTGATACGGTCTTCGTTCGGCACGGCGAGCCCGAGATGGAAGTGGCCGATCGTGTCGTCAAGGCTCAGCTTCTTCTCGTCAACCAGTTGAAGCAGGACCGTCGCGACGAAGGTCTTTGTATTGCTGCCGATGCGGAAATGGTCGTCGAGCGCCATCGGATGACGCCCGGAAAGATTGCCGTATCCGAAGCCTTGGGCGAACGCGACTTTCCCTGGTAACCACACTCCGATGACCGCGCCTGGGACGGGTTGCAGGCCGCCGAAAGCCGCGAGCTCCTTGTTGACGGCGGCGGCGATTGCCTTCGAAGCGTTCGGGTTAAGCTGGGCGTTCGCTGCACCGCCTGCAACGGGCGTGGTGGACAGCGCAAAGATCAGCGCGACGGTTGTTAGCCAAAAGCGTTTCATAGAGGCGGCCCATTCGACGGGAGCCGCAGCATCCCCAGGTGCAGGCGGGCGACGCTCGGCGTACGAACGGCGTTGGCGGAGGGAACCAAAATGCAGAACGTTTTGCGTTATCGCATTTGCGTCGTCGTCGCGCTCACCGTTGCTTTAGTAGGGTCGAGTTTCGTGGCCGCCCGCGCCGCGGATCCTTCATCGGTCCCCGTCATCCAAAGCATCGTGCGTAACTCGATGGCCGCAAACCACCTCAAGGCCGTCATCGTGCAGGTGCGCTCGGCCGGAACCGACGTTTATACCGGCGCGTTTGGAGACTCGATGACGGGAGTGCCGGCGACGCCGGAGATGCACTTTCGCAACGGAGCGCTGGCGTTCACATACATGGCGACGCTGCTGCTCGAGCTCGTCGATCAGAAGAAGGTGACGCTGGACACCAAGCTCTCCACCTACTTTCCTGCCTTTCCCAACGCGAGCCGCATCACGCTACGAAATCTGGCGCAAATGACCTCTGGCTACGCCGATTATGTCTATCAGCCCGAAACGATGCAGGGCGTCTACGCCGATCCGTTCCGCCAGTGGAGCCCCGAAGAACTAACGCAAATCGGTATCACGAAACCGATGGAGTTCGAGCCCGGCACGAACTGGGGATACTCGCACACGAACTACGTCATCCTCGGCCGGGTGCTCGAGCAGATCGCCGGCATGCCGCTCGCCGACGCGATACGCAAGTACGTCATAGACCCGATGGGCCTCAAGCAAACCGGTGCCTTGACGACGCCGGAGATTCCAGCGCCGGTCTTGCATGCGTTCAGCTCCGAACGCCGCGAACAGTTGGGCATCAAGTCCGGCGTGCCGTTCTATGAGGAAGCAACGTTTTGGAACCCGTCGTGGACGACCGTCGAGGGCGCCGTCGAGACGACCGACATAACGGATCTCAGCGCGTCGATCGAGGCGGTCGCATCCGGAAAGCTGTTATCGCCCGCATCGTCCGCCGCGCAGACCGTTCCCAGCCTCATCGGATTCGGCCACACCCAATCGGGGTGTCCCTCATGCCGGGAAAACACCGCGGCGTTTAACTACGGCCTCGGCGTGATCATGGCCGGGTCGTGGGTCTCTCAGTCGTTGGGTTTCGCCGGCGCCTCGGGCATCGTCGGATACTTGCCCGCGCAGAAGCTCACGATCGCGGTGGAAGCGACGAACGGGCCCAGCGCGTATGACGACAAAGGCAATGCGGGACTCGGTGCGGTCGCGGTGTTTCATGCGCTTGCCGATGCGCTCGCGCCCAATACGTTGCCGGAGCTACCTCACTGAGGTGCGCGTTAGAGAGCTTGTTGGAATGCGCGCGAATACGAACTTGGAGTTTGTGTCAAACCATTGCTACAAAGTCACTCGTAGTCCGGAGCGAAGTAGTCGCTGTCGAACTTGTGGCGGATGAAAAATTGAGCCGGGTGCGGGGCTTTGATGGGCACGAAGGCACGAGGGTTCTGCGTAAAGTCGAAGCAGTCGCCGGCAGGCGAGATCGCCCGCGCGTCGGACGCGGCCATTTGGGAGAGGCCGTAGAGATCTTCGGCAAAGCGCAAGACGCTTGCCGTTTCATACTGCGTGTGCGAGACGTAGTTCTTCTTGGCGTAAGGAGAGATCACTAAAAGCGGAACGCGGAAGCCGTTCCCGTCGTAATCCTCGTACGGCGGTGCGACCGGATCGTAGAATCCGCCCCAGTCATCCCACTGGATGAAGATCGCCGTCGAGTCCCAGAACTTGCTCTGCCCGACCGTGTTGACGAGGGCGGAAACCCACGAAGGACCGTAGCCGCCGCCGCATTCGAGGTGATCGGACTCGGCGCATTCGGGCGTGATCCAGGTGAAGTTCGCCAGCTCGCCCTTGCGCACGTCGGTGATAAACGTCCAGTTCGGCGATTTAACGTCTTTCTTCCAATCGGGGCCGTTGAAGATGTGGTTGATCGCCTGATAACCGGACCACGTTCCGCCGTTGCCGCCCTGGTCGTTGCCGTACCGCGCTGCGTAGAAGCGCCACGACAGCTTTGCATCGTCGAGTTCGTCGCCGAGCGTCGTATAGTCGAAACAGGCTTGCTGGTAGCCGCCGTATAGGTACCGATCCTGGGTGATCGTGGCGACGACGTCGCTCGTGCCACCCGCGCAGCCCCAGAGCAGCGAGTTGGGCAGATTAACGCTCGACTGCGCTTGCGCGGCGATCACGTACTGATGCGAGACAAAGCTCTCGTCGAGGTGCGACTGGAACATATTGTCGCCGACGACCCACTCGTGCGCCATGTCGAAGTACGGTTTCGACTCGCTATGCGGCACGTAGACGTACTGCGGGTTGGATGGTCCGCCGAACGACTCCTCGCCGTTGAAGCCGTTCATCTGGCAATCGGTTCCGGGGAGGCTTCCGGTCCCGTTGCAGGCGGCAAACATCGCCTGGGCCGAGTGATCGATCTCGTAGACGGTTTCCAGCGTCTCGGGCTGCAGGGTGATCGTCTGACCGTACGAGTTCTTTCCGGTGGGAACGGTATTGGCGCCGGGGTATCCTTGGAACAGATTGTTGAAGCTTCGGTTCTCCTGGACGATGTAGATGACGTGCGTTATCTTCCCGGATCCGGTGGCATTGATGGCTCGCAACATGGCGCCATTTTGCATATACGGCAGGGAGCCTTGCGCGCCGGACGCGCACCCCGTAAGCGCAAGAATTGCAAGAGCTGCAACGTAACGAAGCATCATAAGATTAGCTTCCGCGGCGCCGCCGCGCTTCCCTAGTGGGCGACCGCCACAACCGCCTCGGCGAAGGCTTGCGGCGCTTCCTGCGGCACGTTGTGACCGATGCCTTTAAGGATTCGGTGCGAGTACTTGCCCGAGAACTTGTTGCGGTACGCAGCGCCGCTTGCGTTGGCGCCGTCGAAGTCGCTTGCAATCGTGATCGTGGGAACGGCGATCACCGGACCTCGCTCGAGGCGTGCTTCCAAGTGGGCGTATTGCGGCTCGCTTTTCACCAAGTTTATCCGCCAGCGGTAATCGGAGATCACGATGGCGACGTGGTCGGGGTTATCGAAGGCCGCTGCAGTTCGATCGAACGTCGCATCGCTAAAGTTCCAGTTCGGGGAAACGATGGTCCAGATCAGCTTGGCAAAATCGTGGCGGTACTTCGTGTAGCCGAGCACGCCGTTTTCGGTGGCAAAGTAATACTGGTACCACCATCCCAACTCGGCCTTCGGTGGCAACGGCAGCACCGTCAACTTACGATTGGTGATCAGATAGCCGCTCACGGCGACGAGGCCCTTGCAGCGTTCCGGCCAGAGCGCCGCGATGATGGCCACCGTCCGCGAGCCCCAATCAAAGCCGCCCAGAATGGCCTTCTCGATCTTGAGCGCATCCATTAGCGCGATGATATCCAGCGCGACCACCGCCTGTTCGCCGTTGCGCGCCGTCGAACTCGAAAGAAACGTCGTCGAGCCGTAGCCGCGCAGATAAGGAATGATGACCCGATACCCCGACGATCCCAAGATCGGCGCGACGTCGACGAAGCTGTGGATGTCGTAGGGCCAGCCGTGCAGCAGAATTACCGGCTCACCATCGGCGGGGCCGGCCTCGGCATAGCCGACGTTCAGGAGTCCGGCCTTGACCTGCTTGAGTGAGCTAAACGACGTGTGCGTCCCCGGTTGAGGCGTTAAAACCGTCGTCGTATCTGCCGGATTTGCGCTGTCAGCTTGCGCGTCCGCCGGAGCGAATATTCCGAGTTGGGCGCCGGCGATCGCCATGGCCGCGGTCCCGAAGAAGCGGCGGCGGTCGAGATTGAACCGCTGGTTGATTTCAGCCATGCGCGCAAAGATTAACCGGAAGGCAAGCGCCGCCTTTCCTTGCTACCGAACGCATGCTAACGACTGCGGCTCGAGCCAGCTGTTGGCGCGCGGCTATAACGAGATCGCTTAGTCGGTGCGCATGCGCCAGCGGCGAATCGCCTCGTCACGGAACTCGACGCCGGCGGAGTCGACTTGCCATGCATCGGTAGCGAGACCGCTTCTCCAAAAACCACCGCGTGCTGAGCGGGCAGGCTCGACAGCGCGCCCATCATCATCTGGCCGGTGTCGGGGAGCGCGCCCTCGACGAAACGCTGGTCGAGGTCGTTACCCAAGCGCAGTGCGAATACCGTTCCGCATTGCGACAACGCCTGTGGTGAAAGCTCCGACGGGCGTTGGGAAATCAGTGCGAGGGAGATGCAGTACTTGCGTCCCTCGCGTGCGATTCGGCTGATGGCGCGCGTACAGGCTGCGAAGGCGTTCCCTGCGGCCGCAGGCAGGTACCGATGCGCCTCTTCGCAGGCCAAAAGTATCGGAGGACGCCGGGCCGGATCGGACCACGACGTGAAATCGAAGAGTACGCGGCTGGTTACCAAAACGACCACGTCGGCGATCTCCGAGGGGACGCCCGACAGCAAATTGCTTCGCCAACAGCTCGTCGACCATGACGAAGGCCGACTGCAGCTCGTTGGCCGAGCGTACACTGTTAAAAGATCCGTGCTCGTCACCGTGGTGACGGGCGCGCCCAGAGGCGGATACCGCGAGACCCCTCGTTGAAACAGCGCCCCGTGTTCGCCCGAGCCGGTGATCTCACCGACCAGACCGACGGAGATTACGCGCGTCCGGGTTGCGCCGTCGAGCTCGATCGAGTTGGCGATCCCGATGACGTCCCGATAGCCGCAAATCTTGACCAAGGCCCCGGCGCCGATCGCGCTCTTGCTTGACTCGTCGATTTGACCGGTGGCGATGATTTGAGAGCCGGTGATCTCCGTGACTTGCCCCAGTAGCTGGCCGGGATCTCCCTTGGGGGAGCCGTTGAGCTGGGCATCACCGTTGAGGTGGGGAGCTACCGTTCTGAAGGCTTCGGCGCGCGAGCGACCGTAGTGTGCGCGCCGTGGACGATAGTGGGCCTGCCATCAGGCCGATCAGCATCGGCGAGATCGAAGCGGCTCGGGTCAGAATCGCCCGAACCATCCTGCGGACGCCGCTGGTCAAGCTCCAGTCCGGGGCGACCGGTCCCGACATCTACCTCAAACTGGAGAACTTGCAGCCGATCAACTCGTTCAAACTGCGCGGGGCCGCCAATGCGGTCGCCTGCCTCGAGCCTGCCCGGCGTTCGATCGGGGTTTGGACTATCAGCGCCGGCAACGCCGGCCAGGGCGTTGCCTACGCGGCCCGCCAAGCGGGGGTGCCCTGCACGGTCGTTACGATTGAGACCGCGCCCGAAACGAAGGTCGAGCGAATGCGCGCGCTTGGCGCGCGACTAGTGCCGGCGTCGTTCGACGCATGCTGGGAAGCGATGGAGCGGCGGACGTTTCCCGGCGTCCAAGGCACCTTCGTCCATCCGTTTGACGACGACGATTTCATCGCCGGCAACGCAACGATGGGGCTAGAGATCGTCGAGGACCTTCCGGAGGTTCGGACGGTGATCGCCGCCATCGGCGGAGGCGGCCTCGTAACGGGCGTCGCCTTGGGCGTGCGGGCGCGTAAGCCTCAGGTTGCTATCTTCGGCGCGGAGCCGGAGAGTGCCGCGCCGGGGGCAGCATCCTTTGCGGCCGGCAAGGCGTCGCCGTTTCCGCAATGGCGAGCGACGTTCGTCGATGGTGCCGGCGGGAAAAGCGTCTTCCCGCGGATGTGGGAGCGGATGCGACCCGTCGTTGACGGATCGATCGTGGTTACGCTCGAGGAAACCAAACGCGCGATGCGAGTGCTCGCGGAGAAGGCGCGCGTGATTGCCGAAGGCGCCGGCGCGCTCTCGGTTGCCGCGGCGCTTCGCTGCGAGGCAGACGCCGGTCCGATCGTCGCCGTTGTGTCGGGCGGCAATATCGAGCTTTCTACGTTTTGTGAACTCATATTCTGAAGATCGTTCCGTCGCCGTTCGGGCCCGAAAGGCCGGCCTGTGACGTGGTTCCGTAGAAGGCGCCCCCGGCGACGAGCAATCCCGCCGCCGGATTTCCGCCGTCCGCCCCGCCCATGAAACGGTGCAGCACGAGTTCCTTGCCGGATGTGCTCACTTCAAAGATCGTCCCGATGCCGCGGCCGCTGCTGCCGTAGCCGCCGAAATACGTCGTGCCATAGAGCATGCCGCCGACGGCGACGACGCTACCGAATGGGCTTATGCCGTCCGTCCCGCCCTGGAAACGATAAACCACGCGCTCTTTACCCGAATCGTTCACCTCGAAGACGGTCCCGTAGTTGGCGCTTCCCGGAGTACCGCCGTAGACCGTGGTTCCATAGAACACCCCATTTACGACCGTCACCGCCGCTGAGGGAATCTCGCCGTCTCTTCCACCCTTGAAACTGTAAAGCACGCGTTCGTCTCCCGAGGTGCTAACCTCAAAGACCGTGCCGCCCGTGTGACGCCCGCCGCCGGCCGTCGTACCATAGAGCGCGCCGCTTGCAACGATCAATCCGGCCAGCGGCCCCCTTCCATCGGGAGTGTTCGTGAAGCGGTAGATTATGCGTTCCTTACCCGAGGTGCTGACGCTAAAGACCGTTCCGTTATCGCCGGTTCCGCCCGCGTACGTCGTTCCATAAAGCGTTCCATTTACGGCGATGAGGCCGCCATACGGATACGCGCCATCCGTTCCGCCGTCGAAGCGATGCAAGACGCGTTCTGTGCCCGCGAGATTTAGCTCGAAGACCGTGCCGTTGCCACCGCTTGCCCCGTGACCGCCGCTGCGCGTCGTACCGTAGAGCTTTCCATTGAGCTCAAGCAGCCCGGCTAACGGTTCGGATCCATCCTTCCCACCTTCAAAACCGTACAGCACCCGTTCTTTGCCGGACTCGTCGATTGCAAAAACGCTGCCATTGTCGCGGCTCCCGCCAAGGGCCGTCGTCCCGTAGAGTTCGGAGCCGGCCTTTATCAGTGGTGCTTCCGGTTCAATTCCGTCGGTTCCACCTCCGAAGATGTAGAGGGTCTTGAAGCTCGCGGCCATCGGCGATCCAGGCGCGAGCGGGGAGATGCCGCTGGTCGATTCCGCCGGGAACGCAGAAAAGGCTCGCGAGCAGCTCGCGAGCACGATGCTGAGGAGCAATGCGATGATACGCATTTGAAGCTCGCGCGCAGGACGAGAGGGCTAGGCGCTAGCGCTTGTCGCTGCTAAACGGGTCGGTCGACTTCGCTACGTAGGTGTACTTCTCGCCGCAGATGCGGCATACGTTCAGCGGGCTGCCGAAATGTTCGTGCGGCGCGTAGACTTTCGGGGCGGCCTTGGCGCGCTTCTTGACAACGCGTACGGTTTCGATGATGTCCTCATTCTCGCCCCCGAGGCTGGGCAAGCAAGTCGCTCCCAAATTCGAAAACGTGGGCTATCTATTCGTGCCCGCGCCAAAAAGAACCCCTCATAACACGTTGTAGATGTCCGAGGCCATCTCGCCAAGCGTCTGTCCGGCGTAGTGAGCGGCGTCCCGGCTGGGATCGGCGCTTCCTTTCCCCGCCATCCGGTTGATGTAGAACGCGAAGGCGATGTGGCGCCCATGGCTGGTGGTGACGTAGCCGGCGAGCCCTTTTGTGACGAGCTCACCGTCGTCGAGCGGATTCGCCGAGCCCCAGGTGCCGGTCTTCGCGCGAACGTGACCCGCGGCAGCAACGCCGTTTTGAATGTTGAAGAGCGTTCCATCCACTCCCATGACCGGCAAACCGCGCTCCAACCAGGAGAACCACGCTTGCGCGGAAGCCCATGCCAAGTAACTCACCATAAAGCGTGGCGTGAAGAACGCAAACGTGCCGAGACCATCCTGCTGCGACGCGCCCTTGAGATCGAGACCCGCGGCCGAAAGTAGCGCGCGTTCGCGAGCGAATGCGGCTTTCAGAAAATCTCTCTTTGCATGCGCGACGTAAATCGCCCACAGATACGGCATCAGGGCCGCGTGCAAGTTGTCACTAACCTTGAGCGTGACGTAGACGTCTTCGGAGACCGGCGGAGATTGATGCTGCGCCACGAGATTCGCGGGAGCGTAAAACGGCGCGGAGGCATCGTGACTGAAACTAGCGACGCCCGCCGGCGGGCGCAGCGTGACGCGGGCATCTTGCAGCGCAACGGAAAATGCCGCTTGCGCGAAGCGCTCCGGCTCGGGCACTCGGTACGCAAATAAGATCGGCCTTCCAGCGGGCATAGCGCCGGTAATCGTCACCACGTGCGACCTGTCGGCGTTCGTCTTGTCGCCGGAGAGATCGATCGTGGGCTCAGATTTGGGAGCTCCGGTCGTCGCGGAGTTGACGAATTTAACGTAGGGCGTCTGCGGAGAGACGGCAATTGCAACGGGATCGCCGGCCTTGGACCCCGGGGTCACCATCACGTCGACGAGGTTGTCGTTTACTACGATCGCTGAAACGATCGCACCCGTTCCGCCCTCCGGCGCTTGATCGGGAAAGAGCGACGTGTCGACCGCAACTACGCCGTCGACTTGCCTGATGCCGGCCTGCGCGACTTGCGTGGCGAGGTCGCGCAGAACGGTCAGCGGATCGCCCGGAACGGCTTTCGTGTCGTAGCTGCCGTCATAGGAGTGATCTTCGTTCTCGAAGGCGAGCGTGCCGTCGGGGCGTATTCGCTGCGAAAGGTTCGGATCGCCGCCGGCGACCAGCACGAGGTCGCCGTGCAGCACGCCGCGCGAATCGATCGGCCCGGTGCGATAGACCGGCGTCGTCCAGCGAAAGTTCGGTCCGAGCAATGCCAAGGTCGTCCCAGTCGTCAGCAGTTTCGTGGTCGAAGCCGCCTCCATTAACACGCCGGCATTTCGACTGTAGAGTGGACGCTTGGCGTCGAGGTCGTAGACCTCGGCAGCCACGATTGCGTGCGCGAATTGCGGTCGAGCAACGATACGATCGAAAGCCGCCGCGATCGACGAAGGATGCGCCGGTGTGCCCTGGGAGAGCAACGCCGTTGCGAAGGTTAGGAGCAGCGCGAGATGCATTAGCCTCCGTTCATGTCGAGAAAGAGTTCGGTCGCAAGCGCGAGGAGGAAGCCCGCGCACATCGTCGCCGTTACGAAGGCGGTCAAGCCCGTCCGGCGCAGCACGCTCCAAAGCTCGCCGATGACGAAGACGAGCGCGCCGATCGCAACTGCCAGGAAAAGCACCGAAAGCGTCGGTGAGTAGAAGCTGTAGCCGATAATCGTTCCGAGGAAGGTGGGGCCGCCCGCGATCAAACCCGCCAAGCCGATTTGCGCCCACGACGGAACGACTCGCCCGACCAACGGCGCCGCGACCCCGAAACCTTCCGTCGCATTGTGGAGACCGAAGCCGACGATCAGCGCCAACGCGACCGCCGTCGCTCCCGATGCCGCCGACGCTCCGATTGCCAGGCCTTCACCGAAGTTGTGAGCACCTATTCCGATCGCGATGATCGCAGCGAGAACGATTGGATTGTCCGCATGCGCCGCGGCTTGCCGGGTGAAATGCGTCGCTGCGCTCCCCAAGCCGACCAAACCGATCGCGAGGCCAATGACGAAGACCGCGATCATTGTTGCAGGGAACGGCCCGGCGCCGGCGTGCCAAACGTTGAGGCCCGCCGAAATCGGCGCGATCGCGTTCTGCGCGATCTCGACGACGAGATAGAGAAGAATCCCAATCGCGAGTGCGTTGAGCAGCGCGATGGTCTGCGCGGAAAGGCGTCGCGCGCGGGCGATCGGCAGACCGAGGAAAATAGTGAATCCCGCGATGGCGCCGAGCAACACGGTCCACCAAAAGCTCAGGGCATGGCCGGGGGTGCCGGCGACCGGTTTCATCGCGCGATACATCGAAAGCAACGTGTTGGGCGTGCCGGCATAATGAATCGCGGTGATCAGGCCCGCCGGCATCCCGCTTGCGTCTTCGATATGATCCATGACGTGGCAGTGCACGAGCCACGTGCCGGGCCTTGCGTCGGCGTGAACGACGACGTCGACGCGCTGCCCCGGGGCAACCAGGACCGTATCCTCGACGTCGCGGTAGTCGACGGGCTCGGCGTCGCGCGCGATGATTTGTTGGTAATGCCCGTGCGTGTGCATCGTGTGGAACTCTTCGCCGGAGATGTTGATCCAGCGGATTCTAAAGCGCTCCCCGGCGCGAACGTCAAGTGCGCGCGTCGCCGGATATTCTTTACCGTTGAGCGTGAAGTGATTTTCAGCAGCGCTTTGAATTTGCCAGGACGAGATCATCTCGAGGAAATCGTGGGCTAAGCCGCGTTCGACCGGAAGCGGATGCGCCGGCTCGACGATAATCGCGCCGTACAATCCGGAATCCAGCATCGCCTCGTTGTCGTGGCTGTGATAGATGAACGTGCCGGGCTGATCGGCAACGAAGCGATAGACGAAGTGGCCGCCTTGCGGAACGAGCGGCTGCGAGATGCCGCCGACGCCGTCCATCGCGACCGGAATGTCGTGCACTCCGTGCAAGTGAATCGAGTCGGGCATCGTGTCATCGTTGGTATAGTCGATAACGATGGTATCGCCCTGATTCACGAGCATCACCGGACCCGGGACGACTCCGTTATAGGTGTTCGCCATCACGGTCAGGCCCGGCGCAAGCGTCCACGGCGCGGAGCGCTCGACGATGTGAAAGACTTTGGTGCGTCCCTGCCTTAGCGGGACGGCCTGGTAGGCGCCATCCGGCCGCCGAACTTTGGCTGACTCACCCGGAGCCAGGGTCGCCTGCGGGATCGGCCCTCTGATTGGCTGCAATCCCAGGGAGGTTGAGTTTGGCGAGACCGGCTCGTCGGCGTCAGCTAAAACCGCAGACGGCATTGCTATCGATATCAGCAGAAGGGCGGCAGCGGCCGCCACGACCAGCCGGGAAAAGTGGGATTTCATTGTTAGGTGCGCCTAAGATTGCTGCTAGGCGCACCTTTCTCCTAGCAGAAGTGCGGCTTTGCCCTTTTAATCGCGGTTGCCCATAAAAGCGGGCGTTTGCCTATAAAAGACGGCCCGCAGATCGCGAGGCCGTGTACAAAGGGCCTACGAGATTCATTTGACTACCAGCTAAAGACGACGAGGCCGCCACCGGCCGCATTCTTCCAGCCTTGCCAACTCCGGCCGCCGTATGCGCTCGACTCGATGTACGCCGATCCGCCGCCGCCACCGCCTGGACCGCCGGCATAACCACCGCCGCCGCCGCCGTCGTAATATTCACCATCTAAACCTCCGCCGCGACGAAGACGGCGCGACCATGGTCGAATACGGCCTGCTTGTCGCCCTTATCGCGATGGTAGCTCTCGTTGGAATTACGCTCCTCGGTACCAACCTCCAATCGCTCTACACCACCGTCGCCGGCTCCGTTTGAGCCGAACCCCTACCCAGAGATAAAAACCCGGGGTTCGTCGAGCCGATAAAAGGAGTAGCGGCGAAGCAGCGATGTTTGTCGCGGAGAATCTCTGCATCTCAACTCAGCATTCGCCGTTTAACCTCGAATAGCGGTCGGCCAGGCCGAAGTTCGTCCCTTCTGCCCACGCCGCGAAAAAGGGCCGGTATCAAGCCGGTCCTTTTTGATTTCCTTGCGAAAGAGAAGCACGTGCCCGATGTTCGACTCAGCCGCGGTTTGCGCATCCCAGCCGATTTAGCGTCCCCGGCGCTCGGCGAGCTTCTGCAGGCAATCGCAAAGCAGGAGGGGCCGTGGCGCGGTTTTGCGCTGCGCGTGCGCTTTGGGGATTTGCATCTTCCCGATGTCGGTTACGTCGCGGTCCCTATCCATCTGACCGCGGAGAAGAGCGCGAAGGAACCCCGCTCCTACGATGTTGCGTTTAACGCCGCCAATCTTCCGGCCGCATTTCCCGGCTTTAGCGGGAGGATGAGCATCGAGCCGGGCGAGATCGGACAGAGCGAGCTTCGTTTGTCAGGCAGTTACGAGCTGCCGCTGCAGTTCTTTGGGAAGCTGCTCGACGCCGCGCTGATGCCCAACGTTGCGGCGCTCTCGCTCGAGAACTTCATCGACGAAATCGCGGCAGCGTGTCAGGCGCGCGTCGACCAGCGCGAAGCCGATTTCGTCCGCTACCGTTTCTTACAGTAGAACGATGCTGTGACGGAGGCGCGCGCCGAGTGCTGCATCGTGGGCGGCGGTCCCGCCGGAATGATGGCCGCACTGCTGCTTGCACGCGGGGGCGTCCGGACCGTTTTGCTGGAGAAGCACGCAGATTTTCTGCGCGACTTTCGCGGCGATACGATCCATCCGTCAACGCTCGACGTCATGGCCGAGCTCGGCTTCCTCGAAGCGTTCTTGAAACGCCCGCACCAAGAAGTCACCACCTTAGCGGGTAACCTCGGAGACCAGCTCGTCACCGTGGCGGATTTCACGCATCTCCCGACGCGCTGCAAGTTCGTCGCTTTTATGCCGCAATGGGACTTTCTGAACTTTCTTGCAGAAGAAGCCAAGTGCTTTGGGACCTTCGATCTTCGAATGCAGGCTAGCGCCAAGGAGTTGTTATGGGAGGACGGACGCGTTGCGGGCGTGCGTGCGCAGACTCCAAACGGCATGCTGGATATCCGCGCCGGCCTCACGATTGCTGCCGACGGGCGCGAATCGGTGGTGCGTAAGGAAGCCGGTCTGGAGGTCGTCGAGCTTGGCGCTCCAATGGACGTGCTGTGGCTGCGGCTGACCAAACGACCCGAGGATCCCCATGAAACCTTCGGTTACATTCGAAACGGGCGGATCATGGCGCTGATCGACCGCGGCGAATATTGGCAGTGTGCGTACGTCATTCCGAAGGGAACGCTCGCCGAACTGCACGAGCGCGGATTGGGCGAGTTCCGCCGGCAGATCGGCGAGATCGTGCCCTTTTTGCACGATCGCGCGGACGAGCTGCGGACGTGGGACGACGTTAAGCTCTTGACGGTCCGCGTGAACCGGTTGCGGCGGTGGTACCGTCCGGGGCTACTCTGCATCGGCGACGCCGCGCACGCCATGTCGCCGATCGGCGGAGTCGGGATCAACCTCGCGATTCAGGATGCGGTCGCGGCATCGAACATGCTCGCCCCCAAGTTGCTCGACGGCACGCTTTCGACTCGCGATCTGCGCGCCGTTCAGCGCCGGCGTGAAATGGCGGCCAAGCTTACGCAGGCGCTGCAACTGTTCATTCAAAGCAGAGTCATCGGCAAGGTTCTAGCAAACGGACGCGCGCCGCTGTTGGGCCGTTTACCGGGCTTGCTTCGGTGGCTGCCGTTCCTGCCGCGCATTCCCGGATATCTCGTGGGCTTGGGTTTTCGCCCCGAACACCTTAGCCGTAGCCGCTCGACGTAAAAACGATGGCACGCGGAGTTGTACTGGGAGTTGTCTCTATGCTCGTAATCTTGGGGCTCGGCGCATATCTGGGACTCAAGGCCGGCTTGATGCCTGCCAATGCCGACGGCAAGCCGTCGCGGCTGGAGCGTTGGGCGGCGCGAACGTCACTTCGCGCAACGCTGGAACGAGAGGCGCCCAAAGGCCCGAACCCGCTTCCGCTCGACGATGCCAACCTGATCGCCGGAATCAAGTTGTACGCTGCAAATTGCGCCGGCTGTCACGGCGCGTCGGACGGCCGGCCTTCCAACATCGCCCTCGGGCTCTATCAAGAGCCTCCGCAGCTAGCTAAAGACGGAGTCGAAGACGATCCGGATGGCGTGACCTATTGGAAGGTGGATCACGGGATCCGGCTGACGGGGATGCCGGCGTTCGGCAAAAGTCTCGACGACCAGCAGCTCTGGCAGTTGACGCTCTTCCTTAAACACATGGACGGCCTTCCGCCGGCGCCGCACCGCGTTTGGGTTAGGGCGTCGGCTCTGGGGCGGTCGTCGGCGTCCCGCTAAAGATGTACTGGTCGTTGGAGTTGGCGTTGTTGTAGTTCGGTGCCGGATTGCCGAACTGGTTTTGCATCGCGGGGCCGGAGAGTACGGCGGCCGTCTCCGGATAGACCTGACCGCGGAACGAACCGTCGCTGTTCATGGTGCCGACGACGTGCAGCTTCCCTTCGGGCCCGGCGCCGAGGCCCAGGTCGAGGCTCGACGGTCCGATGCTCAGCCAGATGTAATCTCCGTCGCGGCCGCCCACGACCGGAATGTACAGCTTGTTAAAAGTAGTGTGATAATAGCCGCGGATGGTACCTGCGGGAAAAAGCTGAAGATCGAGCCTGCCCGAGATCGGGTACTGCGACCCGTAGACCTGCGTGATCGCCGTTGTGTAATGAAGTTCCGTTGCCGAAGCCGCTGCTTGAGCCGACGCCGCGTTCGGCGTCCCAAGCAAGGTCGCGCCTACAAGCGCCATGCAGCTCACCAGCCGTCCCAAAGACCGTACCATTCTGACTCCTCTCGGTTGATCGTCTCAGGGAGTAGAGCGCTTATCCCGGCGAGAACGTGACGGGCGTGGCACAACCTGCGGAAATCGATCTCCGAACTTTCCCGGCGTGGGAACGCCCCGACCAGGTCCGCAAAGCGCTCGACCGCCTCCCGTCGGGGGGCTCGATTACCCTCATCACGGAGAACGAACCGCGGGCATTATCCGATCGCATCAGTCAGGAGCAGCCGGATCGCTTTGTAATGGAAGCGCGCCGCATCGCCAGCCGCATGTGGCATCTGCGCCTGACCGCTCGCGCGGGGGGAGAGACCGGCCGTAACTTGGCCGCCCAACACCTAAGCCACTGTTCCGCATTTGCCGGGCTCGATGCTGAGGTTCGAGAAGAGCTCGGCGCGGCCGCCGTTTGGCAAACCGGCCGTCGCGGACAGACGCTGGTTGCCGAGAATGCCGACTGGCCGTTCATGGGCGTGGTGACCGAGGGCATCGTGGCGCGTGCCAACGGGGGCGGCCGCGAACGCGAGCGCATCCTCTACGAAATTTTCCCATACGAAGTCTTTGGCGTTGCCGAGTATTTCGATCGCGGTCTGAAGATGGCGCGCATCGCCGTCTTCTCGAAGTCCGCGCACGTCCTCAAGCTGCCGTGGGACGCCGTGTCACGCGTCGCAGCCGTCTATCCGCCACTGACCAATGCGCTGGGCATCGTTTTGGCGCAGCGGGTTCGCCTGCTCGCAGATGCGCTCAGCGTGCAAGGATCGCTTCCGATTCTTGGCCGTATCGCGAAGGTGCTGCTTCCGTATGCGATGCACGAGCGCGGGCTCGTGCCGGCTGCCACGTCGCTGTCGACCGTTACGCAATCGCAGATCGCGGCCTCCGGCGGTACCGTGAAGGAAGTGGCCGCTCGCGCGATCGCGGAGCTCGAGTCGCGCGACGCGTTACGCCGCGAGCACGGGCACATCCGATACCTCGATCGCGAAGTTCTTTTGGAACTTATCCGCGACGTCTCTTAAGCCGGAATTCGATCGAAACCGGCGTATCGCCGGAGCACCTCAGGCACCGTAACCGTCCCGTCGCGCTGCTGATAGTTTTCTAGAATTGCGATGAGCGTTCGGCCGATGGCCAAGGCCGAGCCGTTGAGCGTATGCACGAACTCCGGTTTCGCGCCGGGCTCGCGCCGGAAGCGTATCGAAGCGCGGCGCGCTTGGAAATCCGTGCAGTTCGAGCACGAGCTAATCTCACGATAGGCGTTGTTGCTCGGAACCCAGACCTCGATATCGTATGTCTTGGCCGCGTTGAAGCCGATATCGCCGGCACAAAGCGCGACGACGCGGTGCGGCAGCTCGAGGTCCGCGAGCAGCGCTTCGGCGTCGCCCGTTAGCTTCTCGAGTGCTTCAAAGGAGGCTTCGGGCGCCGTCAGCCAGACGAGCTCGACCTTCTCGAACTGATGCTGCCGCATCAGCCCGCGGGTATCTTTACCCGCCGCACCGGCCTCTTTTCGAAAGCACGGTGTGTGTGCGACGTACTTCTGCGGCAACTCCGAGAACTCCAGAATCTCGTCGCCGCGCAGCGCCGTCAGCGGAACCTCCGCCGTCGGAATCATGAACAGGCCGGCATCGCGATCCTCAAACATTGCGTCGGCGAATTTGCTCAACTGGCCGGTCGACCACATCGTTGCGCGCGAGACGAGCAATGGCGGCGCGATCTCGAGATAGCCCCGCTCGCGCGCGCGATCGAGAAAGAACGCTGCGAGCGCCCGCGACAGGCGCGCGCCGGCGCCGGTCAGCACGGCGAACCGGCTGCCCGAGAGTTTTGCGGCTCGCGTAAAATCCAGAATGCCGAGCCGTTCGCCGATCTCCCAGTGTGGTTTTGCGGGGAAGTCGAAGTCGCGGGGCGTTCCCCAGTGTCGAAGCTCGACGTTGGACGCTTCGTCGGAGCCGTCGGGGACGGAGTCGTCGAGAAGATTCGGCGTCTGTTCGAGGAGCGCTCGCAGCGGCGAGCTTTCACCGGAGGTTGACAGCGCGCGAGCTCGTTCTTCCAGTGCAGCGATCTCGGTGGAGAGCGCATCGATCTGCGGCCGCGCCTCGCGCGCCGCGGCGGCTTTATCGTCTGCCTGGCCGATCGTCGCCGAAAGGCGGTTCTTTTCTGCCTTCGCCTTTTCTGCTGCAGTCAGCGCCGAGCGGTACTCCTCGTCACAGCGCAGAAACTCGTCGACGATCGACGGATCGGCTCCGCGGCGAGCGAGTGAGCGTCGCACGCGGTCGGGATCGCGTCGAACCAGAGCAATATCGAGCATGGAGAAGCGCGCCATTAACCAGTCTGTAAATCCAGTCCTACCAACGGTTGGATTTGTAGCCGAAACGCTGCTCGCGCCGCAACAGGCGATCGTGGCATTTTTCGCGCGCGCACGGCTTGCACCACCAGGAACCGAGATGGTGCCGCTGGACGACTCGTTTGGGCGCGTCCTAGCGCAGAACGTCGTCGCCGGCGATGATTATCCAAATGCCGCGCGTTCGCTGATGGACGGTTTTGCGCTGCAGTCGCAGTTCGCGCCCGGTGATTTCAAGATCGTCGCCGGCGTGGTGATGGGCGCGGCTACCACGAGCGCGCTGACGCCGGCAACGGCGATGTCGATTCCCACGGGTGGCCTTCTTCCGCCCGGCGCCGATGCGGTCGTGCCGATTGAAGACGTGCGCGTCGACGGAAGCCGGCTTCGCGTCGACGCCTCGATCGATCCTGGGTCAAACGTCGCACAGTGCGGCGCCGACATGCGGCGCGGCGAGACGATTTTGCAGCCCGGGCGCCGCATCCGCGCAGGCCAAGCCGGTGTCCTCGCGACGCTTGGAGTTACCCAGGTTTTGGTCTACCGCCGTCCGACGATCGCGGTGCTGTCGAGTGGAGACGAACTCGTCGAACCGCAGGCGCGGCCGCGCCTCGGAGAAATTCGCGATTCGAACCGTTACGCGGTCGCGGGTTCACTGCGAGCGATGGGCGCCGTTGCGCGCCACTATCCGACGTTGCGAGACGAGGCGGAGGCGTTTGAATCGGGACTGGCGCGCGCGCTCGCGGAGTGCGACGGCGTCGTGGTGACCGGCGGGTCGTCGGTGGGCGAGCGCGATCGCCTGCCGCATGCCGTTGCGCAGACAGCGAAGCCCGGAGTGATCGTGCATGGTTTGCGGGTCAAGCCCGGTAAGCCGACGCTCTTGGGCGCCGACGGAGGCAAGCCGGTTCTGGGCTTGCCGGGAAACCCCACGTCGGCGTTGTTCATGCTCGAAGCGGTTGCGTCGCCCATTGTCGCGGCCCTCACGGGCGCCCCGATCGAGCCGGCGACGGTGCAGGCACGCTTGGAGGGGCCGGCCCACAGCCGTGCGGGCTGGACGTGGTACGTTCCGGTCAGCCTGCGACGCCACGGAGAAGTGCCCCTCGCGCAACCCCTTGCCTTACGCTCGTTTTCGGTGAGCTTGGCGGCGCGCGCCGACGGCTACATCGTTATGGGCGAGCGTGACGAAGAGTGGCCCGCCGGCAAGCTCGTGACCGTGCATCGCTTTCTAGGGGGTTGACTCTCACCGTGATTCGACCGACGCCCGCCGTCGAAGGTCTTCCCGCGACGACGCCGTTCATTGGTCCCGAGCAGCTGATGCGCGAAACCGGCCAGCGCGAGCTAGTTCGCTTGGGAGCCAACGAAAGTGCGTTCGGACCTTCGCCGAAAGCAGTGGCCGCGATGACTGCGGAACTGCCGCGGCTTTCCTGGTACGGCGATCCTGAGTCGCTCGACCTGCGAGACGCCCTCGCGGGAAAACACGGCTGCACGGCGTCGCAGATCGTCGTAGGGGCCGGGATCGACGATTTGATGGGCTTGGCGGTGCGCGCGTTCGTCGCGCCCGGCGAGCCCGCACTGATGGCTCGCGGCACGTATCCGACTTTCTTGTACCACGTCATGGGTTACGGCGGCACGCCGGTCTACGCATCATACCGCAATGACGGCAGCCCCGATCTCGAGGAACTGGTGGCCACCGCGCGGCGAGAGCTTCCACGCATCGTCTATTTCGCGAATCCCGACAATCCCAGCGGGCACTTCGTATCGCGCGACGAGATGCAGCGTTTCTACGACGCCTTGCCGCACGACAGCCTGCTGCTGCTCGACGAAGCCTATGCCGATTTCGTGGACGAAGCCGAGCTGTTGCCGCCGGCGTTCGAAGACCGGCTCATCCGTCTGCGCACGTTTTCGAAGGCGTACGGAATGGCGGGAGCCCGAATCGGCTACGCGCTCTCAACGGAAAGCAATATCCGGACCTTTGCGAAGATTCGGTTGCACTACGGAATCAACCGAAACGCGCAGATTGGCGCGCTTGCATCGCTGCAGGACGACGCATTTACCCAGCACGTCGCCGCCGAGACGGCCCGCGCGCGCGAGGGGTACTACGGGCTCGCGCGCGAACTCGGCGCCCCTAGCATCGAGTCGCGTACCAACTTCGTCTGCCTCGGCATGGAGAGCGCCCCGCGGGCCACGTGCGTGATGAACGAGCTGCTCTTGCGCGGAGTTTGGGTACGTAAACCCGGCGCGCCGCCGCTGGATTCTTACATTCGCGTGAGCGCGGGAACCGAACCGATGCGGCGAGCCTTCGCCCAGGCGTTGCATGCCGTTTTGCAGGACACGCCGTGAGATACGCGATCGTCTCGGACGTTCACGGCAACCTCGAATCGCTCGAGCGGGCGCTTGCAGCGACGCAACCCTCCGATGCCCTCGTCGCACTTGGCGATGTCGTGGGCTATGGACCCAATCCCAACGAATGCGTCGCGATCTTGCGCGAACGCTGCTGGCATGCGGTGCTGGGCAATCACGATCTCGCCGCGCTCGAGAACTTCGGCGTCGATAGTTTCAACAGCGCCGCGCGCACCGCTATCCGCTGGACTCAAAGCGTTCTCGACGAGCCGAGCCGCGCGTGGCTCAACACGCTTCCCTACGAGCTTCGCTTTCCCGACTTCTTGCTCGTTCACGGCGCCCCGGTGCGGTATTTCGACTACATTCTCGATAAAGCCGCGGCCGCGGCCGCCTTCGAACGCACCGACGCGCCGCTGGTCTTCGTCGGCCACACGCACATCGCCGAGTATTGGTCGTGCGATGAGGCCGGCGCCATCGGTCACAAGCATATGCAGCATGGCGGCGAGCTGGTGCTCGAAGCCGGCAAACGGTACATCGTCGACGTGGGCAGCGTCGGTCAGCCGCGCGACCTCAATCCCGATCCGTCGTTCGTGCTCTACGATTCGGAGCGGCGCCGCGTCGAGTGGATCCGCTACAGCTATGCCATCGACGAGGTCGCGCGCAAGATGCACGCGGCGGGCCTGCCCGCCTATCTCGCGGATCGCTTGGCTTTGGGACGCTAATGGCCTCGAACGACGTTCCGTTTGACGACGGCAACTGCTTTGCGTGCGGTCCGGAGAATCCCATCGGCATGCACGTGCACTTCGGTCTTGCAGAGGGCTTCGGCGGCGTCCGCGCTCGATGCACGTTGGGGCCGCAGTACCAAGGCTGGCGCGGTATCGCTCATGGAGGCATCGTGATGGCGCTGCTGGACGAGGCGATGGCTCATGCTGCCGGATTCGCCGGGCACCGCGGCGTCACCGCAGCGATCAACGTGCGCTTTCGCCGGCCGGTTCCGCTCGGAGAGCCGATCGAAGTGCGCGGACGCGTCGCCTGGCAGCGGCACCGCGTACTCGGCGTAGAGGCCGGCATCTTCGACGCCGCCGAGAATTTGCTGGC
>Ga0181526_10000869_pt1 | contig 30680 bp, 21 predicted proteins | sample PEATcosm2014_Bin_35_FD_119750 | JGI IMG/M metagenome (GOLD analysis project Ga0181526, IMG submission 119750) | Peatland microbial communities from MTU Mesocosm Facility, Houghton, MI, USA - PEATcosm2014_Bin06_30_metaG | ecosystem: Environmental > Terrestrial > Soil > Wetlands > Peat | place...
CTTAGCTTGCCGAATCCAATTCCATCATCGCAAACCTGTCAAGTGGAGCCCGGTTTCTGGCGCCAGAGAGGTTCCCGAAGGGACCGCCAGTGCTCTTGCCGACACAGGCGAGCTACGCTCGCCTTACACAGGCTGAAGCCTGTGCTACCAGCGGGGCTGAAGCCCCGCGCCGGCTAAAGCCCGCCCTCCAATTCCAGCTCCAGCAAATGTAGAAACTCCAGAGACGAGCTGCGCTCGCCTTAGCCGGCTGAAAGCCGGCTGCGGGCAGAATTGCCCGCCCTCCAAGTCCAAAATTCAAAATAGCCGTTGCATCAGGCTGGCCAGCAGGTTCGTGTCCACCGGCGCGGTGCGGTCGCCGCGCCAGTCGAAGAAGCGCCAAAAGACCACTCTCTCATGCAGGCACAGGAATAGCCGGTCGTTCCGAATCTCGAAGCGTTCGAGCATCCTCTGGTTGTAAGTGCGCACTTCGCCTTCCAGGACGTACGGGATGGGGAACTTCTCCGTGGAAAAAAGCTCCCGCGTGGACTGGAACGCGATCTGTATCTCACGCCCCTGCGAGGCGATCTGGAAGAGGTTCACACCGGGCTCGCGAAACGCCTCCGGAGTATACGCGGGCGGCGACAACTCCAGCGCTGCGTCCGAGAGCTTGCTGTTCAACGAAGCGACAAACTCCGCGCAGATCTGGTGAAGCTGGCAGGCGCCTTGGCGGCGCAATGCGGCAACCTCTTCCGCGGTCGCCAGGGAGGGCTCGGACTTCCGCGCGGCGTCGATTTGTTTGGCCAGCCTGGCAATGGCATCGTTTTTATCCATGAGGATGTGAAATACCGATTGTAAACCCACGCCGCGCCTGAATGGCTTTTGTTATATGCCGTAACCTCCACCCCAGCAGAATCATCCAAGAACGTGCGATCATAAGAGTTAATCGGAGGTTCTTTGCGCCGCGTTTTATTATTCTTAACATTCCTGACACTGGCGTCCTTGGCGGCTGCCACCCAAACCGCCCTCATCGTCCTGAATCCTCTGAATTGGCAGCCAGGCCATCTGCCGGATGGCTGGCAGGTGAAGGTGAATCGCGGCACGCCTAAAATCCTCACCGTCAAGGAAGGCAATCGCAATTATCTCGATCTGAAGAGCAGCGACTCCTCGTATGGCGTGGAGCGCGAAGTGGACGTCGATCCACAAGAGGCGCCGTATCTTACCTGGAAGTGGAACGTCAAGCAACTGCCCGCCGGCGGCGACTTCCGGCACAGCAAGAGCGACGACCAGGCCGCTCAGGTCCTGGTGGCCTTCGCCGATAAACGCATCCTGAGCTACATTTGGGATACCACCGCCCCCGCCGGCACCATGGAGAGCGCCAGTTCCATTCCGCTAGTGCATATCTACGCCGTGGTCTGCCGTTCCGGCGCAGCCGACCTGAACCGCTGGCTTACCGAAAACCGCAACCTGGCGGGCGATTATCTGAAGGCCTACGGACGCCCCGCGCCCCGCGTAAAGGGCATCCGTTTGCAAATCAACACGCAGCACACCGGCACTTCCGCTGAAAGTTGCTTCTCCGAAGTATCCTTCCGCAGCGCTCCGCAATCATGATCCTGGTGACCGGCGCGACCGGTTTCATCGGCAGCCATCTGGTCGAGCGCCTGGTGGCGCAGCGCCGCGATGTGCGGTGCATAGTGCGGCGTCCGGCTACGAACCTACCCGCCGGGGTCGAACTGGCGCACGGCGACCTCATCACCGGCGCCGGACTCGCGGAAGCCTTGCGTGGCGTGGACACCGTCATCCACCTGGCCGGCGTCACCAAAGCCCGCACCGTCGCGGACTATGATCGCGGCAATGCCGTCGCCACGGCCAACCTGCTGCGCGCCGCTAGCGACAGCGGCCACATCGACCGAATCGTGCATATCAGCAGCTTGGCCGCCGCCGGGCCCAGCCCTGCCGACCGTCCGCTTACCGAGACCGACACGCCGCGGCCCGTCTCGCACTACGGCCGCTCGAAGCTGTCGGGCGAACAAGCCGTCCACCAATCCCCCCTCGCCGAAAAAACCGTGATCGTCCGGCCGCCGGTGGTTTATGGGCCGCGCGATCGCGATGTCCTGCAAATGCTCCGCACCGTCGCCCGCGGTTGGATGGCGCAGATCGGCACGGCGCCGCGCCGTTTCAGCCATATTTATGTGGGAGACTTGGTGGATGGCCTCATCGTCGCGGCCGATTACATCGGCGCCAGCGCCGGGGGAGAAGTTTTCTACATGGCGAACGCCACGCCGGCCTCCTGGGTCGAATTCGGAGACCTGGCGGCCCGCTTGATGGGCCGAACCGTGCGCACCGTGGCCATACCGCAGAACGCCGCTTGCGTCTTAGCCCTGTGCGCCGAATGGTGGACCAGCCTCACCGGAAAACCTGGCATCCTCTCCCGCGACAAGGTCCGGGAAGCCTGTTGCGCGGGTTGGGTCTGCGACCCCGGCCGCGCCCGCCGCGAACTGGGCTTTTGTGCGCCCACCAGCCTGGAAGACGGCCTGCGCCGCACGCTCGACTGGTACAAGGAGGCGGGTTGGCTGAAGGTCTGAATCGGTTTCTCCTATCGGCGTGCATCGGCGTTCATCGGCGGCCAAGCCGTGCTCACCAGGTCGATGAAAGCCAACTGGAGGGCGGGCAATTCCGCTACCGGGAGGCGCCTTGGTTGAAGTTCTGAATCGGTGGAACGGGCCTCCGGTCCCATCCACGAAAACCGATGGCAAATTCTGGCCCGTCGACAAGGTGGTCCTCCCCTACTACGCGCTGGCCACCGTCGCCATCGTGCTGTTTTGGAACCGCCTGCCGTCGCCCGCATGGCTGCTGGCATGGCACCTGGCCGCCATCGCCCTGGCCCTCTGGGCGATCCGCAGTACCGGGCGCGCCAGTTGGTTTTTCCGGCACTGGTATCCCCTGCCCTACGTGGCGTGGTGCTACCGCGAAATGGCCGTGCTCGTGCCGTCGCTGCGCGGGTGGGAAGCGGATGCCGACCTGGCGCATCTGGATTACCGCCTGTGGGGCGCGCATCCCACCGTTTGGCTGGAACGTATTAGCACGCCCATCCTCACGGAATACTTACAAATTGTCTATACTCTGTTCGTGCCGGCGGTGCTGTTCATCGCTTTTCTGCTGTGGCGGCGCGAACGTTTCGCGGACTTTCGCTACTACGCATTTCTCATCGCGCTCGGGTTTCTGGTGTCGTATGTAGGCTATGTGCTGGTGCCCGCCCGCGGTCCCCGCTTCTTTCTGCGGAACCTGCAAACAATCGACTTGCGGGGCCTGTGGGTCACACGTGCGCTACAATGGAGTCTTGACCGCCTTGAGTCCAAGGCCTGGGACTGCTTTCCCAGCGGCCATACGGAACTCACTATCCTGGCGTGTTGGGGCAGCCGCCTGATTTCAAACCGGCTATTCCGGATCTATTGCGCCTATACCTTGTCGATCATTTCTGCTACAGTTTATCTTCGATACCATTACACCATCGACCTGCTGGCCGGGGCAGCCGTGGCCGGCCTTCTTGTGCTGATCGCACCGTCGTTATACCGAATCTTGGGAAAAGGGGCCGCCTAGTTGGGAGACGTAGAAATCGTCGCGGTTCAGGATAAGCAATCGTTGGAACAGTTTGTGGACCTTCCGTACCGGCTGTACCGCCACCACCCCTACTGGGTGCCTCCGTTACGCATGGCCCAAAAGGAGTTGCTGAACACGAAAAAACATCCGTTCTACGCGCATGCCGACATGCAGTGCTTTCTGGCGCGCCGGGATGGACAGGTCCGCGGACGGGTGGCCGCCATCGTGGACCGCAACTACAACGAGTTTCAAAAGGAAAACGCCGGCTTCTTCGGCTTTTTCGAGTCCACCGACGACGTGGAAGTCGCCCGCGCCGTAATGCAGGCCGCGCGCAAATGGCTGCTCGAGCGCGGCGCCAAGGTCATTCGCGGCCCTATGAATCCGTCTACGAATTATGAATGCGGCATGCTGGTGGAGGGTTTCGATTCCGCGCCCAACGTGATGATGCCTTACAATTCGCCCAGCTATCCGCGTATGCTGGAAGCAGTGGGGCTGCGCAAGGCCAAGGACCTGCTTGCGTATTGGTCTACCCCCACCGAAGTGCATGGCGCCAAAGTGGAACGCGTGGCGCGGCGCGCCGCCGGCAACCAGGGCGTAGTCATCCGCACCATCGACATGCGGAAGTTCGACGAAGAAGTGCAAATGCTCTGGAAACTCTACAACGATACGTGGGCGCAAAATTGGGGCTTCGTCCCCATGACGCGCGAAGAGTTTCTGCACGAAGCCGCCGAGATGAAGCAGATCCTGAAGCCGGAACTGGTGCTGATCGGCGAGGTCGCGGGGCGCGCCGTGGGCTTCGCGCTGGCGCTACCCAATATAAATCTGGCGCTCAAACACGCCGGCGGCAAATTGTTTCCGCTAGGACTCTTCAAAATCCTGTATCATCAACGATTGATCAAGGAATTGCGGGTGGTCGCCTTGGGCGTGGTGGAAGAGTACCGCACCCTCGGCGTGGCCGCCGGATTTTACGCTGAACTGATTCGCAACGCCAGGCGTATGGGTTATGGACTGAGCGAAATGTCCTGGGTATTGGAAGATAATGTTCTTATGAACCGGTCCCTGAAGACCATGGGCGCTAAAAAGTACAAAACGTACCGAATCTACGAATGGAACTGAGAACGATGCGCAGCTCTTCGACTACCGTCATACAGAGCCGAAAGAACGGGTCCAGCCACGCCCGCTCCACCGACCTCTTCGACAAGTGCCGGAATTTCACGCGTCCGGGCGACCTGCAGGCCGCCGGATTGTACATGTATTTCGAAGTCTTCAGCCAGCGCGAAGGATGCGGGCCCGGTGAGGTCCGCATGGGCGACCGCAAGGTGCTGATGTTCGGCTGCAACGATTACCTGGACCTGATCACGCACCCCAAGGTCAAGGAAGCCGCCATCGACGCTGTCCGCAAATATGGCAGCGGCTGCAGCGGCTCGCGCCTGCTCAACGGCACGCTCGACTTGCATGTGAAGCTGGAAGCCGAGTTGGCGGCTTTCGTGCATAAGGAAGCCGCCGTCATCTTCGGCACCGGTTTCCAGGCCAATTACGCCTCGCTCGCGGCGCTGGCTGAAAAAGGCGATGCGCTGCTGTGCGATCATAATCTGCACGCCAGCCTGGTGGAAGGCGCGCTGCGCTCCACCGCGCGCACCGTGCGCTTCCGCCACAACGATCTCGATCACCTGGAGCGCTGTCTCGAAAACTGCCCGCCCGAAGAACGCATCCTGATCGTTTCCGAAGGCGTGTTCAGCATGGAGGGCGATGTCGCCGACCTGCGCGGCATCGTGAAACTCGCGAAGCCCTACGGCGCGCGCATCTACGTGGATGAGGCGCACGGCATCGGCGTGCTGGGACCGACCGGCGCAGGCGCGGCCGAGCATCTGGGCGTGCTGGACGATATCGACATTATCATGGGCACGTTCAGCAAGTCGCTGGCCTCGGTGGGCGGCTTCGTGGCGTCGAGCAAAGAGGTCGTCGACTACCTGAAGCACACCTCGCGCCCGTTTGTATTCTCGGCCAGCCTGCCGCCCGCCTCGGTAGCCGCCGTAGCCGCGGCGCTGGACGTGATGCGCAAGGAACCCGAGCGCCAGAAGCGGCTGCTGCACATCGCCGGCCGCCTGCGCCAGGAATTGCGCCTGTGCGGCTTTCCGGTGCTGGATGGCGAAACCGCCATCGTGCCGGTGGTGGTGGAAAACGAAATCGACCTCTGCCGCCTCTGCAAGGCGTTGCTGGAGGAAGGCATCTACATCAACCCGGTGCTGCGTCCCGCCGCCGCGCAAAACCTGCTGCGCATCTCCTGCACCGCCGCCCATACCGAGCGCCAGGTGGAGCGCCTGGTGGACACCCTCGACCGCGTGGCCAAGCGCCTCGAAATCGAGTTCTAGTAGGGCAGCGCCATGCGCTGCCATCTCAGGCTTCGAAATCATCTAAGCGGAGCAGCGCCATGCGCTGCAGGCCGGCTCTCAGCCGCCTCCTGCCGCAGAGCAGTCTATCGCTTCCCGGCCTTCCCTGCCCGCCACGCTGCCACGAATCCCTCCGGGTCCTGCATCTCGGTCTCCACGCGAATCGTGCAGGTCACCAGATATAAAACCGCCAGCGGAATCCCGATTACGGTCAGGCACAGCAGCGAAAACAGCAGCCAGCTTCCCATGAACTCATTGCGAACGACTCTCGACATTGGTGCGACCTCTCGCGCTCTCGAACGGCAATCCTAGCATGCCCACGGCTCCCGCCATGCTACTGTGGAACTGAGTCAAGCAGCATGCATCCATTTTTCGCGGCGCTACTCGTATTCTCCCTCGCTCCCATTCAAGCCCTCGCCCAGCCGAAGTACGACCCCGGCGCAACGGACGCCGAAATCAAAATCGGCAACATCATGCCCTATACCGGCGCGTTCTCCGAATACGGCGCAACCGCCCGCGCCGAGGCCGCTTACTTTCAAATGATCGATGACCAGGGCGGCGTCAATGGCCGCAAAATCAAGTTCATCAGCCTCGATTCCGGCTCCGATACCAACCAGGCGATCACCCTCGCGCACCAACTCGTGGAACAGGACCGGGTTCTCGCGACCGTGGGCATCTGGGGCACGCCCGCCAACATGGCCATCCGCCCCTACATGAACGAGCGCAAGGTGCCCCAGCTTTTCGTCGCCGCCACCGAATCGGCATTCGACGATCCGTCGCATTTCCCGTGGACCATGGGGTTTCAGGCCACCCGGCGCACCGAGGGTCTGGTCTATGCCAAGTACATCCTGCAACACAAGCCCGGCGCCAAGGTTGGGATACTCTACGCGCGCGACCCATCCAGCCAGGAGTGGCTGCAAGGTATCCGCGACGGCTTCGGCGCAAAGGCCTCCGCCATCGTCGTGAAGGAAGCGGCCTTCGAATATTCCGATCCGCCAGCGCTCGACGCGCAGATCGCGGCGCTCAAGGATTCCGGCGCCAATGTCTTCCTGAATCTGGCGGTCGGAAGGCTCGCCACACGCGCCATTCTCCAGGCTTACGACCTCGATTGGCATCCGCTGCAGTTCATCCCCAACGCATCGCTCTCCGTCGCCGCGTTCCTGGAGCCGGCCGGATTGAAGAAGGCCGCCGGAATTATTACGAATGCCCGCTCCAAATCGTGGAGCAAGCCGCAATCGAGACAAGACCCCGCGGTCCGCGCATTCCTGGAATGGATGAAGAAATACAATCCGGACGCGAGTCTCAAGGATGCCAACTATGTGTATGGCTATGAAGTCGCGCAGGCGCTGGTGGAAGTGCTGAAGAAGTGCGGCAACGATCTGACGCGTGCCAACGTCATGAAGCAGGCCGCCAGCCTCGATCTGGAATTGAGCATGCTTCGTCCTGGCATTCGAGTCACCACCAGCGCCACTGACTATCAACCGATCAAACAGTTGTATCTCGTTCAGTTCGACGGGCAGGACTGGGTTCCCATCGGCAACTGACCAGGAGGAGGTCATGCATCGCTTTCGTCCTTTTGCAACCGTTTCGCTGTGCGCGCTGGCAGGGCTATGCGCCGCCGCGCCGGCCCAGGCGTCACACGCATATGTTTCGGTATGCTGCACCGTGCCGTCTTCAATCTCCGTGGTCAGCCGTGCCACCCACAACGTGACCGGCACGCTGATCGCCGGCGAAGGCGCCGCATTTGTGGTGCTGACGCCCGACGGCCAGACCGCCTACGTGGCCAACGAAAATGGTCCCAGTATCTACGCCATCGACACCGCCACTGGAGTGCCCACCGCCGAAATATCGCTGGCCGCGTATGACGAATACCCTTACGCCGCGGTTCTCAGTCCCGACGGGAGCACGCTCTATGTGCTCGCTACCGTGATTTCACTCGGTATCCAGACTGGCTTTATCGATCTTCTGGCTCTCGACACCACCACCGGCGCGCTGCTCTTCAACGATCCGATACCCGGCACACCCGACGGCGCTACCGATCCCGAGCACTTGCCCCCGCCAGCCATCTCCGCCGATGGCCAGACTATCTACATCGCCGGCTACGAGTTCATCGTCTTCAACGCCGCCACCCAGACCGTCACCGCAACTGTCGCTACTCCCCCAGGATATGCGGGGCCGGAAGGACTGGCGGTGACGCCGGACGACGCTTACGCCATTGTGACCGGAAATGGCATTATTAACGGCAACGGCGAGCTCACTCTGGTGGACTTGAAAACGCTGGCGATCGTGAAGCAGATCGGCTACGGCCGCGACGGATTCATTGGTCCGGTGGTCTGCTCGCCCGACGGGTTGCTCGCGTATTTCGTCTTGAACCAGAACACTTCACATCAAGTGCAGGTCCTGGCGTTTGACATTGCCAGCCGGCAGGTGGTGAACACGTTTTCGGCCGGAAGCGGTCTTGGCCAAGCCATCGCCATCACTCCGGACGGATCGGAGATCGAAGTGGGCAACAGCTACAATGCTACAGTGACGGCCCTGAACGCCGCCTCCGGAGCGGTGATTGCGACGGTCGCCACGCTGGGCCAATTGGTATCGATCGCTGTCTCCGCGGATGGTCAATCGATCTATGTGCCCAACTTCGAGTCTTCTATGGTGGAAGTCATCGACCCCTCCACAACCGAGATCACGGGCCAAATTCCGGCCGGCGCGATTGACGCGATCTTCGACAAACCCTACACCCTGAGAGTCAGCGCCGACGGCGCCCGCGCCGTGGTCACGGGCACCGCGAGTCTTACGGTGATCGACGCCGCCGGACAACAACTGATCGGCGTGGTGTCCATGCCCGGCGTGCTGAACGACGTGGCTCTGGCGTCGCACGGGAACCCAGCCTATGTCGCGATGGCTGCGCCGGCCGGGGGCACGGCTCAGATCCTGGCTGTCGATACCGCGGCGTTGACTGTGTCGGGTACCATGAACCTGACTTCCGCGGATCGCCCGGTGAGTGCCGCTCTATCTCCGGACGGCAGCACGCTATATATCACGGACGAGAACTGTCCCGCGGGAGGACGCTGCGTGCAGCAGGTGATCGAGATCGACACCGCGACTCTGCAGATCGCCGGCCGGATTCCCCTCAGCGCGAGTTCCGAACTGCCCGGCCAGATCGTAGTTACCACGGACGGTGCGACCGCTTACGTGGCCAACCCGATTTCCGCGTCCAAGGGCGTCATCTCGGTCGTCGACCTGGCGCAGGCCGTTGTCGCCGCCACCATCCCGCTTGAGTACATCCCAGGCGGCATCGCGCTCGCGCCTGACCAGCAGACTCTATATGTGCTGGATGGCTTTATTACTCCCGGAGGCATTCTCGCGGGCGGCTACATAATCGATCTCCAGCAACAGGCCATCACAGGGGCGTTTCCAGGCGGCCCCAGATACCCATCCCAGATAGCCGTTGGTCCGTCCAGCGAGCTCGTCTACGTGACCAATGCCACCAGGGGCGAAATGGAGGTGTTCACCGCGCCTCCCAACCGCCCGCCCCATAAGTCGGGCATCGCTTTGCCGGGACCGTCGGGCGGCGTAGGTTTCTCTCCGCGATATTGACGTGGCGCATGCACTCGTGCGTGCCGTGCCGGCACAATCGGCTTTACAAATCCTTACAGAATAACGATTGCCATCGCCCTGCAACTGAGGCATACTTAACCTATTCCCGGAGGCCAATTGATGTCGGTGCACCGCATAAGTCCGCTGTTGGCCGCGCTCACCATCCTCGCGCCCTACAGCGCCGCTCAAACTCCGCCGGCCGTCACCACGCTATACACCTTTACCGGCCAGAACGGCGATGGAGCTTCTCCCAATGGCGGCGTGGTTCCCGGACCCAAGGGCGCGCTGTATGGCACCACCGAATTTGGCGGGAGTTCAGCGGCTTGCCTGACCAACGGCTGTGGCACCGTATTCGCGTTGGAACCCTCTGGGCCGGGTGGTGGAACCTGGATCGAATCCATCCTGCACAACTTCACCAGCAGTGACGGAGCCACCCCCGATGCCGGTGTCGTCATAGGCCAGGGCGGAGTGCTCTATGGCACGACGTACGCAGGCGGGGCATATGGGTGCTACGACTGCGGCACTGTGTTCGAATTAGTTCCGCCGGCCGCCGCGCTCGCTACGCCGGGCGGAACCTGGACGGAGGATGTACTCCACAGCTTTGGCGGACCGGGCGATGCATCCGGCCCGCAAACAGGATTGGTCGTCGGCGGCAACGGCGCGCTCTACGGCACCACACTCGGGCCGGGCGGCGGGACGGTATTCGAACTGAGGCCACCCTCGGCGTCCGGCGGAGCATGGACCGAGATCATCCTGCATACCTTCACCAGTGGACACGGCGATGGGGTCACTCCCTCCGGAACGATAGCGCTCGGCGCGAATCGAGCGCTCTACGGCGCAACGCTGGTCGGCGGCGCGTACGGACAAGGTACGGTCTTCGAACTGAGTCCACCGGCAACGCGGGCCGGTCCCTGGAAGGAAACGGTGCTTTACAGTTTCACCGGCGGCGGCGATGGAGCCAATCCCTATGCCGGCGTGGTGCTCGGCGCGCACGGCGCGATCTATGGCACCACCCAGGAGGGCGGCGGTACGGGCAACGGCGTGGTATTCGAACTAACGCCGCCAGCCGCGCCCGGCGGGGCTTGGACGGAATCCGTACTTTACAACTTTTGCAGCGCCTTCGATTGCTCCGACGGCTATGTGCCCTATGCCTCGCTCCTGTTCGCGCAAGGAACGCTCTACGGCGACACTTACATGGGCGGCGCCTCGAATGAGGGCGCCTTATTCGAACTGCAGCCACCGCCAGTGCCGGGCGAAGCATGGACTTACACCGTCTTGTACAGCTTCACTCTGGTGCACGGAGCCTTTCCGTCAGGTCCGTTGTTCATGGATAAGGACGGAGAGATCTACGGCACGACTTTTTCCGGCTGGGATGGTCCCGGCACAGTGTTCAAGCTGACGCCATGAAATACACCAGGCCGATCTGTCTCTTGTGCGCAACGGCTTCCATCGCCGCCGCTCAAAGCGCTGCCGTGATCTCGTTCAACTCGCCGCGCGTCTATTCCGCCGGATATCGAGCCACCGTGGTGGCCGACTTCAACGGCGACGGGAAGTTGGATCTCGTGGCGGTCGGTTCTTTGACCGGCCTGCCTTCCGGCACCGTGTCCGTCCTGCTCGGCTATGGCGACGGCGCCTTCCAGCCGCCCGTGAACTACAATGTTCCAGGTTCCGGCAGGTTCGTGGCAGTGGGGGACTTCAACCGCGATGGGAAACCGGATCTGGCAGTGGTGAACGGAACCAGCCCCTCTGCCGGCGCCAACGTCGCCATCCTCTTGGGTAATGGAGACGGAACCTTCCAACCGGCGGTTACCTATCCGGCCGGAAGCGATCCGGTCTGGGTGGCCGTGGGAGACTTCAACGGAGACGGCAAACCGGACTTGGCGGTCGCCAACACGCACACTAATACAGTGTCCCTGCTGATCGGCAATGGCGACGGCACGTTCGGCGCGCCGATGTCGATCGCGGCAGGAGCTTCACCCGCGTCGGTTGTAGCGGCGGATTTCAATGAAGATGGCAAATTGGATTTGGCGGTGGCCAATCTCAACAATCCTTCCGGCTGCGTATCGATTCTGTTGGGCACGGGCAATGGCGGCTTTCAACCCCCGGTGAGCTACGGTAAGGGCAGCGCCGATGCTCTCGTGGTGGGCGACTTCAACGCGGGTGGAAAACCGGATCTCGCGGTGGCCAACGGCGACTACGGAGTCTCCATCCTGCTCGGCGCCGGCAACGGCGCCTTCGGACCGCCTGCGAACTATCCGGTGTTCGGCAAGCCCACTTCTCTGGCGATAGGCGATTTTAACGGGAGATCGTAAACCGGATTTGGCGTCCGATACCGGCGCCATCCTGCTGGGCGACGGCCATGGGACCTTCCAGCCGGCCCTGCATTACTACGTGCCGCTGGGAGCCACTTTTGTCAGCGTCGGCGATTTCAACGCGGACGCACACGACGACTTGGCCGTGTCGTCGAACAGTGACCCCACGGGAGTCGCGATTCTGCTCGGGCGGGGCGATGCCACCTTCCAGCACCCTGTGAATTTTAGCGTGCCGTCGAGCGCGGTATCCGTGGCCGCCGGCGACTTCAACCGCGACGGGAACCTCGACCTCGCGGTGGCCAATGGCGCCACCGTTTCCGTTCTGCTGGGCAACGGAAACGGTACTTTCCAGCCGGCTGTCAGTTACTCTGCGGGGCAACTGCCCTCCGGAGTAGCCGTAGGCGATTTCAACGGAGATGGGCGACTGGACTTAGCGGTGGTCAACGTGGGCCTGTCCGAGGTTGGCTCGGTCTCCATCCTGCTGGGCAACGGCGATGGAACCTTCGAGCCGCCGGTAAACTCAGACGCACCCTATGGCGCAAACTGCATCGCTGTGGCGGATTTTAACGGCGATGGTAAGTTGGATGTTGTGGTGAGCGATGGAGCGTACCTGGGCGACTTGGTGGCGATTATGCTGGGCCAGGGCGACGGTACCTTATTGCCGGCGGTAAGTTATGCTCTGCCAAGCTCGGTAAACGGCGTCGCGGTAGGTGACTTCAATGGTGATGGCAAAGCGGACATCGCCGCCAACGGTCAGAACGATTTGACGATTCTAATAGGTAACGGCGACGGTACTTTTCAGTTGCCGGTGAACTATCGCAGTGGCGGCGGAGACTCCCGCGACAGTGCCCCGGCTGTCGGCGACATCAATGGCGATGGCAAGCTGGACATCGTTCTCCCTACTGGCGAGATCTTCCTTGGTAACGCCGACGGCACTTTCCAACAATCGCCGGTAACATTACCTGAGTATGGTACTTCCGTAGTTATCCAGGACTTGAATGGCGACGGCAAGCCGGATCTGGCATTCGGCGATTATTATAACGATACGGTCTCGGTTTTCGCCGGCAATGGAGACGGCACGTTTCAGCCGGCCATGAGCTTCGCTGTAGCGGGCCTGCCCAGCGGGATCGCGGCGGGCGATTTCAACCGGGATGGCAGGCCGGATCTGGCGGTGGGCGCCGGCGCGGCCGTAACCGTCCTGACGAACACCGCACGATAGGTAATGCGCGGAGCCAGGTGGGGCAGGACTCCAGTCCTGCGCGGGTCCTCCAGGACCCGCTCTTCGCATAACGAAATCAGCCCTCCTACAGTTTCGCCATATTCACCAGCGCCCGCCGGCTAGCCCACTCCGCGCCGACTTCGGTGACCACGATGCGGTCCCGATCGTCGATCAATTGACGGAAAATCTCCTTCAACTCGGCCGCCGAGTAGGTGCTGCGCAGCGCCCACTGATTGTCGAGCACCTGCTTCGCCTCCAGCGTGCGCAGGCGCTCCTTCAAGGACCGGTAATCGCCGGACTGGAGAAAATTACACGTTACCAGGTAAAGCTTGAGAGCCATCGAAAGCATTATACTCTAAAAGCGAACAAAAGGCGAATACAAAATGGCCGAGATCCACCAACAGCGGTGCAGAACCACCAACAAAACGCCGATTACCCATTTAGTTTCAAGTGCTTCCAGAGTGGCGAGCCGTTTGCATCAGTACTGGCCAGGAGGCTGTTATGAAATCCAAATTGTTAGCCGTTCTGTTGTTGGCGGGAAGTTCTCTGTTCGCCGCACCCGCGGTGGTCGTTGGCATCGGCGTGGCGCCGCCCGCTCCGGTGGTCGCCTATGTACCCCGCGCGCCCGGTCCCGGATACGCCTGGGTCGGCGGATATTGGTATCCGGCCGGCGCCCGCTGGGCATGGCGCGCCGGCTATTGGGCGCACCCGCCGTACGCCCGCGCTTACTGGGCTGGACCGCGTTACTTTGGCGGCCGGTATTACCGCGGCTACTGGCGCCGCTAACTGAAGTCGGGCGGCGCCATGCGCTGCCTGCCTAGCTGCCTGCCTAGCTGACTCCCCTGCAACGGGCCACGGCGTCCTTCCAGCCTGAGAAGAGAAGGTCGCGCGTGGCCCCGCCCATCTCCGGCTCGAAACGCCGCTCAGCGCGCCAGAAACTCTCCACTTCACCCACACCCTTCCAGAAACCCGTCGCCAGGCCAGCCAGATACGCAGCGCCTAAAGCGGTGGTCTCAATGTCGGCAGGCCGCACAATCGGACAGTCCAGTATGTCGGTCTGGAACTGCATCAGGAAGTTGTTGGCGGCCGCGCCGCCATCCACGCGCAATTCGGAGATGCGCTCTCCGGCATCCGCCTGCATGGCGTCGATCAACTCGCGCGTCTGATAAGCGATACTTTCCAGCGTAGCGCGCACAATATGCGTTCGGTCGCTCGAACGCGTCAGGCCGCAGAGAATGCCGCGCGCCCCGGCATCCCAATACGGCGCACCCAAACCCACAAACGCGGGCACCAGGTAGACGCCGCCGGTATCGGGCACGGAAGCGGCCAACGTCTCCGATTCAGCCGCGGTTTGGATCAGGCCCAGCTTGTCGCGCAGCCATTGCACCGCCGCTCCGGCCACGAATACGCTGCCCTCAATCGCGAATTGCGGCAGGCCGCTGGTGGACGCCGCGCGCGTACCCAACAGGCGATTCCGTGACACCGGCAGATGGCCGCCCGTGTGCATCAGCGCGAAACATCCGGTGCCGTATGTGTTCTTCGACAGTCCCGCGCGAAAACAGGCTTGGCCCGCCAACGCGGCCTGCTGATCGCCCGCGATGCCCGCGATGGGAATCTCCGCGCCGAAGTGTTCCGCGTCGACGGCCCCTACCACGGCGCTTGAAGGCGCGATGCGCGGCAGCATGACGCGCGGCACGTCGAGCGTGCGCAGCAGATCGTCGTCCCACGCGCCGGTCTCCAGATTCATCAGCATCGTACGCGAGGCGTTGGTGGCGTCCGTGACATGCACCGCGCCATTGGTCAGCTTCCAGATCAGCCAGGTGTCCACGTTGCCGAACAGCAGTTCGCCGTCAAGCGCCTTCTGCCGTGCGCCGGGCACGTTCTCGAGTATCCAGCGGATCTTGCTGCCCGAAAAATAAGCGTCGATCACCAGGCCCGTGCGCCGCGTGATATCGGCCGCGGCGGAGCTTTGCGCCAACTCCGCGCAATAGCCCGCGGTGCGTCGGCATTGCCAGACGATGGCGGGCGCCACCGGCCGCCCTGTCGCGCGCTCCCAAACCACGGTGGTCTCACGCTGGTTGGTGATCCCCGCCGCGACAATCCGCGACGCCGGCACGCCGGCATGGTCCAGCAGCAAGCGCGCGGCATAGAGCTGCGCATTCCAGATCTCATCGGCATCCTGCTCCACCCACCCCGCCTGCGGATAGCGGCAGTGGACCGGCGCGGACTCGATGGCGACGTTGCGCCCTTGTTCGTCATACAGCGCGGCCCGCGCGCTGGTGGTGCCTTCGTCGAGGGACAGCACAAATGGCATGGGGCAATTATATCTTGCGGAGGGCGGGCTTTAGCCGGCGCGGGGCTTCAGCCGCGCTCTTTCACCCGCCGTTGCAGCGATCCCGGCGCGCGGAGTAACATGGGACGGTTATGGCCGACCCTGCCCCTCAGCCAATACCTTCTGCATCTCCCACGACGATCGCGCCCGAGCGCTGGAGCCTCCTCAACCGGATCTGGTTTCGCTTCGCTTGCGTGTACCTGGTTTTCTACTGCTGGCCCTACGCCGGGAAATCGAACCTGTTCGACGCTATTCCCAGCTTTGGCGTTGGCTCCATGAACGACGACGATGCGCTAGGATTGACCAAGATAGCGGAAGCTCCGTGGCATGCTCTCTGCCCGTGGGTCGCCGTCCACATCTTTCACCTGCATGGCCCTGTAACTCAATACCATGTCACGGGCAGCGGCGACACTACCCTGGACTACGTGCTGGTCTTCTGCTTCGCCACACTCGCTGCCTTTGCGGCGCTGGTCTGGTCCGTAATCGACCGCCGCCGTCCAAACTACCGCACGCTATACGCATGGCTCCGGCTCCTGATTCGCTTTACGCTTGCATTTACCATGCTTTCGTACGGTTTCGCCAAGGTGTATCCGCTGCAATTCATGCCGCCCTTCCTTTCGCAGCTCACCGAGACTTATGGGGAGTCGTCGCCCATGGGCATTCTCTGGACCTTTATGGGCGCATCGACCGCCTACAGCCGATTTTGCGGACTGGTGGAAGTCTCGGCCGGACTGCTCCTGTTGTTTCGCCGGACCACATCGCTCGGGGCGCTGGTGGCCGCGGGAGCCATGTTGAATGTGGCCGCCCTCAATTTCTGCTACGACGTCCCCGTTAAGTTATACTCGGCCCACCTGATCCTGATGTCGCTTTTCCTGCTGATCCCGGACGCTGGAGCTCTGGCGCGATTCTTCCTGTTCCATAAGCCGGCGCAGCTCGACAGCGTATGGCTGCCAAGGTTCCAGCGCCGTTGGTTGCGGACCGCCGCGATTGCATTGCAGACGCTAGTAATCGTCTCGGTGCTTTACAACAACATCTGGGGCGGATATAGGAGCCTCAAAACGTACTCCACGACTTATTTTAAGCGCGCGCCTCTCTACGGCATATGGAATGCCGATAGCTCAACGGCGGATTGGCATCAGATGATTGTCGAGTTTTCGACGGGACTGTCGATTCGCGATGCCGCCAATCGGAAGACCTACTTCCAAACGGCCTACGACGAGCCGCACCATACTATCAAACTAACCTCTGGCCAGGAAAAAGGGGATTTCACCTATTCCCAGCCCGATGCGCAACACCTGGTCCTGCGCGGGAGTCTGGGCGGCAACCCGATCGTCGCCGAGTTCCATCGGTTGGACGCCTCCAAGTTTCTGCTAACCAGCCGGGGCTTTCATTGGATCAACGAAGATCCGTTCAATCGTTGAACCTGGGTTGAACCTGAGCTTGCAATCCACCCTTCAACCGGGTAGCATGATTAAGATGCGGCGCGTTCCGGCCATCCTGCTGGTGTTCGTATTCAGCTTCTCGCTGATCGCGCCCGCGCTGTTTGCGGACGCTGAGTCGAACCTGCCGGCCTGCTGCCGCCGCGATGGCAAACACCATTGCGGCATGATGGATCGGGACATGGCGGAAGCGCCATCGTCCGGCTTGGCGGTCGCGGCGCTGCATGTCAAGTGCCCGTTCTTCCCTAACGCGGCCGCTGTAGTTCCACACTCCGAAGCGGCGTTGCCGGCGGCATCGCAGACGGCGGCCGTCTCGATTGGCGTCCGGATTGTAAGTCGGGCTCGGGCAGCCGCCGGCTGTTCCGTTTCATTCGGCCGATCTCATCGGAAACGCGGTCCTCCCTCTCTCCTTTCCTAACATCGTCGTGCGCTGAAAAACGACAGGCCGGAAGGCCTGTCCTACAACGATGGAGAGTTCATGCGAAAGTTCTGTCTGTGTCTGGGTGTCTTCTTAATACTTGGTTCTCCGCTGCGCGCCACAATTTTTGGAAAGATACAAGGAATCGTTCACGATCCGCAGCATCGGCCCGTGACCGGCGCCGCGGTCAAGCTGCGGGCAATCGCTTCGGACTGGTCCGCCACCGCGCAAGCGGACGATCACGGTGAGTTTCTCTTCACTACCGTTCCGGTCGGCGACTATAGAATCACTGTCACTCAGCCTAAATTCGAAACTTCGGAGCAGACCGTCACAGTGGCCTCCGGATCGGCGCCGGTTCTCCACTTTCAACTGGCGATAGCGCCCTTGAATCAAATTACGGTTGTCGCCGGCCAGGCGGAAGCGGTCAATATGGATTCCGTAACTCCCACCAGCCTGGTGAACCGCGCGGACATAGCCGAAACCCCGGGCGCCGGGCGCACCAATAGTATGGCCATGATCGCCGACTACACGCCCGGCGCCTACGTAACCCACGACATGCTGCACATGCGCGGAGGACATCAAGTCGATTGGCTGATCGACGGCGTGCCCATACCCAACACCAATATCGCCACCAATCTGGGCCCGCAGATCGACCCCAAAGACATCGATTATCTCGAAGTCCAGCGGGGTAGCTACGATGCGGAATACGGAGACCGCACCTATGGCATCTTCAATATCGTGCCCCGATCCGGCTTCCAAGGGAACAACGACGCGGAACTCGTCGCCTCGTTCGGCAATTGGTACCAAACCAACGACCAACTCAATTTCAGCGGGCACACGGAGCGCTTCGCCTATTACCTAAGTGTAAATGCAAATCGCAGCGACTACGGTCTGCAATCCCCCATCGGGCAAGTGGTTCACGACGCGGATAACGGCTATGGAGGATTCGCGTCCTTCATATTCAACCCCAGTTCCCACGACCAGTTCCGGCTGGTCGCCTCGTTGCGCCAGGATTACTACCAGATCCCCATCGACCCGGATCCCAACTCAGCGGGAAATCGGGTTTATCCGAGTTACGGGCTGCGCGACAGCGAACGCGAACCCGATGGTTACGTCACTTTCTCCTGGGACCACACCTTCAATCCAAACCTGCTGCTGACTGTATCGCCTTTCTATCATTACAACCAGGCTAGCTATACCGGCGGACCGCACGATGTGCCCGTGATCTCGACTGTGAATCAGACCGCCAACTATGCCGGCTTGCAATCGACGTTGAACGCGACCGTCGGGAAGAACACGGTGGAAGTAGGAGTTTACGGATTCGCCCAGCGCCAGAGCAACTTCTTCAATAACGTTTTTACGGAGTGCGGTACGAGCTGCCAGAACTTCGGCCCGTCTTCGGCGGCGGTAACCGGCGGATTGGCTGAGGAGTTTATCAGCGACAGATTTAAGGCAACCTCGTGGTTGACGCTGATCGCGGGCTTGCGCGAATCGCACTTCACCGCCCCTGGAGCCGGAACCGAGCCGGGTGTCGTGCAGAACGCGACCGACCCGCGCTTTGGCATTGCGATTAGAATCCCGCGCCTGAACTGGGTCTTTCATGGCTTCTACGGCCACTTTTATCAGCCGCCTCCACTCCTGACGGCTACGGGTCCATTGCTCGACTTAGCCACCAGCCAGACTCTGACTTTCGCCCCCCTGAAGGGAGAGCGCGACGAAGAATACCAATTCGGCGTGTCGATTCCCTTTCGCGGCTGGGTACTCGAGGAGGATACCTTTCAAACACGCGGGCAGAATTGGCTGGACCACAACAATATCGGCGAATCAAACATTTTCTGGCCCATCACCTGGGCTGCCTCGCTGATTCAGGGTTGGGAGACTACCCTGCGCTCTCCACGCCTCTGGCGCCGCGCGCAGGTCCACGTCGCCTACTCGAATCAGATCGCGCAGGCCACCGCGCCCATCACCGGAGGCGTAGTCTGCCCTGCTCCCGTGTCGGCGGCCTGCCCCGTTGCCATCGCGCCGGGATATGCGCCGGTGGACCACGATCAGCGAAACACGCTGAACTTCGGGGCCAATTCAAGGCTGCCCTGGCAGGTGTTCGCGGCGGCCAATGTGTACTACGGCTCGGGCTTCACCAACGGGTTGCCGGACGCGCAATATCCGGGGAACTATCTGCCCCCGCACACCACGGTCGACATTTCGCTAGGGAAAAGCTTTGGCGACGGCGAGAGATACAAAGTGTCGTTGACCGCTCTGAATGTGGCGAATCGGCGCGTGTTGCTCGACAACAGCCTGACTTTTGGCGGATTCCACTTCAACGACCCGCGGCAGATTTACGGCGAATTCCGTTGGAGGTTTCACTACTGAGTGGGGCAGCGCCATGCGCTGCCGGGCCGCTATAATATCCGTATGTTCTTTCGCCGGCAGCACTCCATCGAACTCACGTTCCAGGACCGGCTCGACAATCTGAAGCGGGCGGGATTCAGCGTCGCGCCCCGGCCCGATGGCGCGGTGCTGGTCGCGAAGGGAGAATGTGCGGTCGCGCTACGCGAAAGCGGCGGACAGGTGCGGCGCGCCGAATTGGCCGGCATCCTGATGGGCGGCGAGATCGGTTCCCTGGTGGATGGCGGCTACCAGAAGTTCTTCCGCACGCCTTCCGGGAAGAGCAAGCCGGCGCTGGCAGCCGACTTGAAGGCGCTGCACGATTTCGAAGAAGATCTGAAACAGGGGCTGGGATTGGAAAGCCTCTACAATGAGTCACTGGGCACGGTTTCGACTTATTACCTGTATGACCGGGTGAAGGACCGGGACCAGGGTGTGCCCAAGCGTGTCTGGGAGTAGCCAAGCGCCCGCTCCGCTTCGAATATCCCTTTGTTACTCCAGCCGAGACAAGCCCGCCATTTGCCAGTTACACATCTGGTTGAGGGAGAGCGGATACGAGCCTTCGCTGGACTAGGACTAGGAGGGTTGGGTGCACGTCACCGGGGAGCTGGAAGCGAAGCTGGCACGCTCCGCCTCCTTGCAGGGCCGCGGCCCCGACCAGTTGACTCCCTCAGTCGTTCCGGAATATCGCAATCGAACAGCCTGACGGAAATCACGAAGACGGTCCCGTCTGGCCGCTCGTCGGCGGCGAGGACGATCTTGATCTCCTTTTGAAGGTACCTTTGTTTCGTCACCGACTACCGGGGAAAGGCAATCACGAACAACATCCGCGTTACGGACTGCCTTGTGTATTTCTTGTCACCACCCCGGATACACGAACGGGCCGGCGTGGACGCCGGCCGCAGGACTGGAGTCCTGCCCCACTACTTCCCCGGTTGGGCCGCCTGCTTGCGCAGCTGCTCGAAGTACTGCTGCACGTATGACTGCAACGCCACCGGCACCTCGTCGCGATTGATCTCGCCGCCGGCCTGCGCGTGATGCGCGTCGCGCTGCGCGTAAGGCGTGCGCAACTGCTGATTGCTGTTCTCCACTTCCACCGTCACTTCTCCGGTCACATTGGCCGCGCGCTTGCCGATGATCTCGCTGATCTTGCCCATGGCCGCAAGCTGCTCGGCCAGCTTCACGTCCTTGCTGCCGTCCTGCCGGCCGATGCCGCTGCCGGGCTGCTTGGTGGCCGGCTGCTGTCCGCTCTGGCCGGGACTGCCCGGCTGCGTGCTCTGCGCATTCTGACTATCGTCTCCAGGCTGACCGTCCTTCGCATCGGCGTGCTGCCCGTCGCCCGGCTGCCGGCCCTGTTTGCCGTCCTGGCCGGCATTGCCGGATTGGTTCTTCTGCTGGCCGCCGTTCTGCGCGCCCGCCTGCTGTTGTCCCTGCGGCCGCATGCGATTCATCAAACTCGACATGGCGTCGCGGAATTTGCCTAGCAGGCCGGAGTTTTCACCCTGATTGCCGGAGCCTTGCTTATCGTCGCCCTGCCCCTGCTTGCCGGATTTTCCTGGCGATGGACCCTGCTTGCCGTCGCCCGATTGCTGGTTGCCCGGGTTAGCGCTGACGCCCTCCGGTGGCTCGCTCTCGCTCTGTTCGCCTTCGAGTTTCGTAGACTGCGCCAGCTTGGAATTGTCCGGACGGCTGGATGCGGCCTTGTTATCGACGTCGGGCTCGCCTACGGTATCCAGCGCGGATTCCGGCGCCGGGTCCAGCCCGCCTGGGCTCTTCTGCCCGCTGTCGTCGAGCGAAAATCCGGGATCTTCAAGACGCTTGGGATCGCGGGGGGCTTGGTTCTGGCGGTCGCGGGCGGCCTGCCGCGCTTTGGTGTAGCCCAGGCGGTCCTGCACAATGCGAGCCAACGGCGCGCGCAGATTCAATCGGCGGTTCAATCCATAGCGCAGGGCAAACAGGCTGCCCGCCACCAAGGCCAGCAGCACGGTCCAGTGTACGGCGCGTGGCAGGCGCATCGGAACGGCGCGCCGCGGATCCACACCGGCGGCGATGTGTTCGGCGTGCGACCATTGCGCGCGGCGCATGTCGCCGCCTTTATCGCTATCGGCGAAGAACACGGCTGTGGACAACGTGTCGGCGAGCCGCAGGTTGTGGTCCACGCGCTGCGCCACGCGATAAAGCGAGGGTGCGTTCCGCCAAGTGGCGTAAGCCCCGGCAGCGAGGGCGATCGCGGGCAGCAGGAGCAGCCATACCCAGCTCAGAATCTGCGATCCTACCAACAAAAGCAGGATGAATGAAGAAAACGCCGCACTGCCCGCATAGGCGGCATGGCGCAGTGCCTCGTTGGCGAGCATACGGCGGCGGGCGCGTCGGACCGTTTCGAAGACCATGAGGCCCTAGTGCTTCTTATTATCGCAAAAATCGGGACTTCACCCGAGAAGCACGACTTTTCGGCGGCAACCGGTGTTCCGGTAAAAGTAATGCCGGGCGCTACAATAGGATCACAAGCACGAGAAGCCACGGAGGAATTGGACATCTTGAGAGTTCTCATCGTCGACGACGAACCCGCGCAGCGCAGCGGGCTGGCCGCCATGGTATCGGCCTGGGGTATGACGGCCGAGACCGCGGCCGACGGCAATGAAGCGTTGGAGGCCCTGAGCCGCAACGGCGCGGACGTGATCCTGACGGATCTGAACATGCCCGGAATGGACGGTTTCGGCTTCCTCGAGAAGCTGCGGGAAATGGGCGATATGCCGCCCACCATCGTGCTGACGGCTTACGGCAACGTGGAAACGGCAGTGAGAACCGTACACGAGTTGGGCGCTTACTGGTTCCTGGAAAAGCCGATTCAGCCCAAGAGCCTGGAAGTGCTAGTGAGCCGCGCGGCGGCGCACGCCAGCCTGCGCAACGACAAGCAGACGCTGATGCGGCAACTGGCCAACAACGGCTCGCTGGGCGAGTTGGTGGGCGGGTCGCCCAAGATGCGGGAGATCTTCGCGCTGCTGCAGCAGGCCGGACCGAGCAAGGCTTGCGTGCTGATCACCGGCGAGAGCGGCACCGGCAAGGAAATGGTGGCGCGCACGCTGCACAAGCTCAGCCCGCGGCGGCAGGGGCCGTTCATCGCCATCAACTGCGCGGCGCTGCCGGAAACGCTGATCGAAAGCGAATTGTTCGGACATGAAAAGGGATCGTTCACGGGCGCGTCGGAGCGGCGTTCGGGTTGCTTCGAGCTGGCGCAGCATGGCACTCTGCTGCTGGACGAAATCGGCGAGATGCCGCTGCCCACGCAAGCCAAGCTGCTGCGCATCCTGGAGGATTCCAAGGTGCGGCGGCTAGGAGGCAAGACCGAATTCGAAGTGGACGTGCGCCTGGTGGCGGCCACCAACAAGGTGCCCGACGAAGCCATCCGCGGCGGCAATCTGCGGGAGGATCTGTTCTACCGGCTGAACGTTTTTCATATTCATCTGCCGCCGTTGCGCGAGCGCAAGGAGGATGTAGCGCCTATTTCCGAAGCGCTGATCGCCGGCCTCAACCGCAAGCACGAATGCCGGGTGACGGGCATCGCGCCGGAGGTGCTGGACGCGTTCGAGCGGCACTCCTGGCCGGGCAATGTGCGTGAATTGCGGAACGTGCTGGAACGCGCCGTGATTCTGGCGGGCGAGGGAAACATCGAATTGAAGCATGTCCCGGCATTCCTGCAGGGCCGCGCGGTGATGGCGGCGGCCGCTGGAGCTACATCGGGGGCGGCGACGGTGGACGATCCGGAATCGGTGCGCTTCAGTATCGGCACTACGGTGGAGGATGCCGAGAAGGGCCTCATCCTGCGGACGTTGGAACATACGCACAATAACAAGACCCGCGCGGCCGAGATTCTGGGCATCAGCCTGAAGACGCTGCACAATAAGTTGAAGGAGTACGGGGGATAGCGGGCGCGCCTTGCGCGCCTGTGCCGGCACGAGTGCCGACACGGCATGCACGAGTGCGTGCGCCACGAAGCTACGAAGCGATCGCGGCCGGCTCGAAGTAGCGCTGCGCCAGTTCCGGCTTCGCCAACACCGCCTTGCGCCAGCACGAGCGCGCCTCGAACTCATTGCCCAGCGACATCAGCGCGTGCCCCAGATTCAGCAGCGCTTCGCCGAACTGCGGATCGGTCTTCAGCGCTTCCCTGTAGAGCACCGCGGCGTCTTCCGGCTCTCCACGGCGCTGGCAGATCAGGCCGGCATTGTAGAGCAGTTCCGGGCTGCGCTCGCCGGCGTCCAGCAGTTGCCGGTAGATTTCGAAAGCCTTGTCGTAGTCCCGATGTTCGAGCGACAGGGCGGCCAGACCGCGCAGCGCTTCTTTGGAATCGGCGCCGGACGCGGTCAGTTCCTGGAAGCAGGTGCGCGCGGCATCCTTGTCGCCGGCGCGCCAGTGCGCGATGCCCAGATTCAGGCGGGCTTCCGGCCAGTTGGGACGCTTCACCAGACAGGACTGAAACGCCTGGATGCTGCCCGGATAGTCGGAGCGTTCCAGGCGCAGATGGCCGATGCGGAAGGCCGCGTCGTCGGAGTCGGGCGAGTCCTCCGGCACTTGCGCGTATAGCTTCTCGGCGGCTTCGGCGTCGCCCAATTGCTCGTGCACCAACCCCAGGTTCCAGTGTACGCCGGGCAGTTTCGGATCGACTTCGAGGGCCCGCTGATAAGCCGCGCGGGCGCCCTTTAGATCGCCCTGTTCCTGTAACGCGACGCCCAGGTTCAGGTGCGCTTGCGGAGAATCGGGCTGCACCCGGGTGGCGCGCGCGTAGGCTTCCGCGGCATTCCCCAGATCGCCGGCTTTATGGCAAGCGACGCCGAGGTTGAACCAGTTTTCGAAAACCGCCGGCGCCAGTTCGGCCAGCCTGCGGGAGTAGTCGGCGGCAGCTTGGTGGTCCCCGGCGGCGAAGGCTGCACCAGCCAGTCCCTCCAGCGCGATTTGGGATTTGGGCTGCGTCTCGGACAGGCGCTGCGCATACTTGCGTACCTGCTCGTAATCCTGATTTGCCAGGGAGAGCGATACCAGGTTGCCGAGGGCTTCCTCGGAATGCGGATTGCGGTTCAGGATGCGCTTGTATAGTTCGACCGCTTCGCTGCCGCGATCCCTTTTTTGAAGCGCTACAGCTTTACCGAAGAGGGCTTCGTCGTGATCCGGATGGTGCGCCAGAAAGCGGTCGTAGGCGTCCAGGGCTTCATTATGCAGGCCCACTTGCACCAGGCAAGCGCCCAAGGCAAGGTGCGCTTCGGAGCGTGCCGGATCGTTGGAGATGGCTTTGCGGAACGCCGCCGCGGCTTCATCCCAGCGCTCGACGCGCCCCAGGCATACGCCGGCATTGAAGTGCGCGGTGGGGTGCAGCGGCTGCAGCAGCGCCGCCTGCGAGTAGCTCTGGGCGGCCGGGCCGTAGTCCTGCAATTCGTATTGCAACTGGCCCAGCGCGAAATACAAGGCCGGGTGTCGTTCGCCGCCGTCCAGCGCGCGGACCAATTCCCTGGCGCCCTCGTCGAGCTTACCGTCGAGATGGAGGGACGCGGCCTTCGACAATACGCGGCTGATGCGCGCTTCCTGCGCCGTGGTGGCGGCCGTTTCCGCGCCGCCCGGGCTGGAGGCCCCATTCGCATCGTTGGCTAGATGAGGTCCTGCATGCCGGTAATCCATTGCTTGTGTCTCCCTTTCTGTTGCGGGGTCGGTTGCGCCTTCGCTGCTCTTGCCGGACAGCAAGCCGCAGATCCTGCCCAATATGTCGCCATGGCTTTCGAGCTTCACCCAGTAAACGCGGGCGCGCTCGCCAGCCTCGCTGAAAAAGCCGACGCCGCCGGTTTTGAGCCGGTCTTCGGTCCAGAAGTCCGCCTCCTGCCCCTCGATATAGGCGCGGTAGTGGTTGCCCTTCACATCCACGGTTACGCGGTAGGGCGTGTTCGCGTGGATCATCATGCGCAGAGGCGTCAATACGCGGGATCCCTGGTTGCCGTCGATCACCGGGTAGCGCACCATGGCCACCAACGGCCGCGGCCCCGGTTGGACGACGGTGAACTTCAGGGCGTAATAGTTGTCGGCATCGTGTGCGCGCACCACCCAATCGACGCTCTTGCTTTCGATTTGCGCCATGAACTCGAACCGGTAATCGGAAAGGGGCACGGAGGGGCGGTAGAGCGCCAACTGACCGGGATGGATGAAGCCATCGGTGCTGTACGACCAGCTCTTGGGCCACTTGGCCTGCACGCCTTTCCATTGACTCAAGCCGGTGCGGAAATCGTCCGCGAAGCTGCGCGTGGCCCGTTTGGACACCCACTGGCGGATGGAGTTGCCTTGCCAGGGAAGAGATGCGCTGAAGTTCTTGGAAGCGGCTCGCGGAAGCAATACGCCGGCGAGCAGCAGGGCGGCGGCGGCGGCGCCGATGAATAGCCATTTGCCCTCGTTCGATGGCGCGGCGTTCGCGTGCTTGAAGGCGCGCAGGTTGGTTTTGCGCGGCCCGGTGTCTTCGAGGTCCCGTGAAAAATGTGTGCCGCGCTCCGGCCGCACCAGGTCGTTGAACTTCGCCCTGACGGGATCCATCCGGAAGTGTGGATTGCACATGTGGACCACGCGCAGCGTCCACAGCACGGCCGAAGAGCGGACGGCGCGGCCCCCATCGGGCTTTAGCGCGAGGCCAAGGCCTTGGATCGCGCCGGCGGGCGGGGGCAAACAATCGATGCGGGGTAATGCGACATCGGCCGTCGGAAGCAAGGGCTGGTCCTTGGCGGCAGCCTGGCCGGCATCCCATGCCGCGTTCCACGACAGCGTAGCCGCGGCCGGCGCAGCGGGTGCGGGCGGCTCGGCGAGGGGCAGCGGAGCGGGGCCCATTTCTCCAAGCGTTGCCGCCGGAACGGCGGACAGATCATGCCGCGCGGCATGCGTCCGGATGTGGGCCGGCGCCACCGCCACGGCGGAGCGGAGATTTCGATTGCCGGCGGCTTCCTGGAGAGAAGCTACGGGCTGCAGCAATCCGGCGAGCGTGCCGATGGGGCCGGCAGAGCACACGACCTGCGGGCAGACGTGGCTGCCAAGCGGACCCAGCGGATTACGACTGGCATCCGCGCGGGCGGCATGCCACGAAGGCGTGGCCATGGGCGCTTCGGCTGGTTGCGGATCGGCCGTGGGGGCCAGCGGCGCGAGGTCCAGGGGACCCTTGATGGCGGATTCGACTTGCTGGGCGGTGGGCAGGGCGGCTTCTATGCCCGGCAGCGCGAGTGGTACACGGTTGGCCGTGGAGGCCGGAAGCATGGCCTTCTCGGCGGCGACGGGCAGGCCCGAAACCGGTGGGGCGGGCTGGGCTGCAACCGCTGAACGGGAAGATGCCGCGGCGGCGGGCGGTTTGGGAAGGTTGATGCCGAAATTGCGGGTCTCCGGTGTGTAGGCCAACGGCTCGGCGCACTGCGCGGGCAGAGACGCGGCTTCGAGAGGGCGAGGCTGAGAGGCCATCACGGCAGGCGAAAGGCCGGCTTGCGAAGCGGTGGCGGGACCGGCAGGCGCCGTGGGTCCGGCAATCGCGGTGCTGCGAGGCAAGATGGCGGCTGGGTGGATGGCGCTAGGCACAGGACCAATTGCGGCCGGATCGCCGGACAGCGGAGTAACGGCGCGCAATTGCGGGGAAGCGGGCGCCGCGTGGGCCGGCGCGAAGGTCCCCGCGGCTTCCGGCAGCGAGATCGCATTGGGAAGCGATCGGGCCGGCTCGGAGATGCGCGGCGCGGCAAACAGTGGCCTGGTGGCGCCGTTCGCGGCCACCAGCGGTGTTGGCCGGGCGCCAGCCGCGGACGTTTCCGGAGGCTGAATACTTATAGAGACCGAGGCAGCCGCGAGCGGCGCTGGATGAGGGGTGGTGAACGCGTGCCACGCCAGGCGCATGGGCATGGCCGCCAAGGTTTGTCCGAAGACCCAACGCGGCCTTTCCACACATGCGCCGGCGGCTTCCGCGCGCATGGCCGGTTGGTAAGCGTCAGGCAGCGACTTAGGCAATACGCGCAGCACGGCATAGGGGGCTGGACCGCCCTTGACGGACGGCCGCTCCATGAAATCCGCGAGGCGCGCCGGGCCGGGTTCCGGGGCTAGCGCCTCATAAAGCTGCTGGCGATAGCGTTCGCGAAACTGACTGCGATGCGCATCACTGCAGAACTCCAGGTCGCGGATCTGGCGGATTGGACCGATACCTTTGCCGCAAAATAGACACTGCACGCGCTGCCCTGCCTCCGACTATGACTCAGTTATTATAAGCCGACTATCCACTGGGAACAAGTTAAAAAGTTTGTCGTTTATGAAAGTTAGTGAATACTATCCAATTTACTACTGGTACGGGATGTTATCTTCGGTTAATACTATGAACCGAAGTTAGTGTTGCAAGGGCCAAGCGGAGATCGTCCGCGCCGGCGCATGGCCCCGCGCCACGGGAATCGCCGTAGAATATGAGTTGATGAGTCCGGAACAAGCGCGCGAATGGTTGCGGAGCGCCACGGCGGTGGCGGTGTTGACGGGGGCCGGCATCTCCGCCGAGAGCGGCGTCCCCACGTTTCGGGGAGCGGACGGCTTGTGGAAGGACTACAAGCCGGAGGAACTGGCCACGCCGGAGGCTTTCGCGCGCGACCCGCGGCTGGTCTGGGAATGGTACAACCGGCGGCGGGAGGCGATCCACAAAGCCAGGCCCAACGCCGCACATGCCGCGCTGGTGCGCCTCGAGATTCAGAAACCGCACTTTACTTTGATCACGCAAAACGTGGACGGCCTGCACGACATGGCCGGCAGCGGCCGGATACTCAAACTGCATGGCGATATCTGGCGCATGCGCTGCACGTCCTGCGGCAGCAACTGGCCGGACCGCAGGGTGCCCCTGCCTAGACTGCCGCCGCACTGTGGATGCGGGGGCCTGGCGCGCCCCGGCGTAGTCTGGTTCGGCGAGCCATTGCCGGAAGGCATGATGCAGGAAGCCGAACACGCCACGCTGGAGGCACAGGTGCTGCTGGTGGTGGGCACGTCGGCGCAGGTCTATCCGGCCGCCGGCCTGATTCCGCTGGCGAAGCAAGGCGGGGCGCGGGTGATCCAGGTGAACCTGGAGCCCACGCCCTACTCGGCCGTAGTGGACTGCGCGCTGGAGGGTCCAGCCGGTGAGATTTTGCCGCAGTTGGTGTGACGCTCGCAATATGTCCCGGTGCTATGGCTGTGTGCTGCCTGCAACGGCGGGGGATATCGCCGAATGGTCGCCCGCGGTATCGGCGGCCTGAATCCCGTAGTAGTATGTGGTCCCAGCGCCAAGAGACCTGTCGTTGTACGAGGGATTGATGGTAGTAGCTACCTGGCTCAGGCTGCCCGGCGAACTGCCGCGGAATACATAGTAATGCGCAATCGGCAGAACGCCGCTGGAGTGCGACCAGCTTACGGCAATCTCCGAACTGGAGGTCCCTTGCGCCACGACATTGGAAGGCGCCGACGGCAGTGGGAACGTCGTCGCCGAGACGGCGCCGGATAAGGCGGAGTCGTCGTTGGCCGTATCGACCGCCTGGACCGCATAATAATACGTCGTCCCGGCCGTCAGTTTCATGTTGTTATACGTAGTGTTCGTGGTGATGCCGATCTGGCTCAACTGGGTTGGCGAAGCGCCCCCATAGACGTGATAATTCGAAATCGGCAGGCCCCCACTGACCGAGGCGGTCCACGTCAACGCGATCTTACTGCTGGATACCGGGGTGGCAACCAGATTCGTGGGCACGCCCGGATAGGCATACGTGGTCACCTGCACTGGAGGGGAGATGGCCGAGAGGTCCGGCGGCTTTCCGGTGTCCGTGGCTTGGACGGCATAGTAGTAGGTCGTCTGGGCCGAATCCGTGGTGTCATTGTACGAGGTATTCGGCGTGGTGGCAATCTGCGTCAAGATCGTCGGCGAAGTCCCCTTGTAAACGTGGTAGTACGAGAGGGGCAGCCCGCCGGTAACCGCGGGCAACCAGGTCAAGCTCACCTTGGTGCAAGAGACTGGCGTCGCCACCAGGTTGGCCGGTACCGATGGCGGCGAGTAAGTGGTCACCGGAACCGCGGTGGAGAGCCCGGACGTCGACGGCGGCCTACCGCTATCGGACGCCTGAATCGCATAGTAATATGCGGTCGCAGCCGTGGCCGTGTTGTCCGTGTAGGAAGTATTATTCACCTCCGCCACCTGGGCCAAGGTGGAAGACGAGGCGCCCCGGTAGACAAAGTAGTGCGCGATCGTCAGGCCGCCCGTGGAGGCGGACCATGTGACACCGATCTTGGTGGTCGATTCCGCCACCGGCAACACGCTGGCCGGCGCCACGGGCAGCGCCGGAGTGGTCACCGGCACAACCGTCGACATGTAGGAAATGTTGCGGTCCTTGTCTTCCGCCTGTACCCCGAAATAGTAAGCAGTCTGGGGACTCAGCGTGCTATTGCTATAACTGGTTGTCGTGCCGAGGACGGTGGCCACCTGTATGAGTGAGCCGGGAGACGGCCCCATCCATAGCAGGTACTCGGACACGCCCGTATTGTCGGTCGAAGGCGACCATGTCACGGTGGCTTTCGTGCAGGCAATGGCCTGCACGGCCACGTTGGCGGGCGTCGACGGCGGCGACACGTCGAATGTCTGGACGTTGGCCGATGCCGATGGCGCGGACACATTTCCGGCCAGGTCGAACGCCTCGATCGTGTAAGTATAGGTGGTCGCCTCGGTCAGGCCCGAATCCTGATACGACAGCATTCCGGTGGTACCGACGACGGTCTGAGGGCCGTTCTGCGGCCCACGCAAAATATAGTAGCCGGCTACACCGATATTGTCGGCGGCGGCTTTCCAGTTCACCACTGCCGTCGTCGGATTGGCGGATACCCCGCTCAAATCCGTGGGCACCGTGGGCGGCGCCGTATCGGGCGGCGTCACCAGCGAGTTGTAGTAGCTCATTCCCGAAATGCTGTCCGGCCCGGCATTCTGCGTTTCCGCAGCCGAGGCGCCATCCTCCTCGTTGAGGATCGCC
>Ga0181526_10000871_pt1 | contig 30649 bp, 27 predicted proteins | sample PEATcosm2014_Bin_35_FD_119750 | JGI IMG/M metagenome (GOLD analysis project Ga0181526, IMG submission 119750) | Peatland microbial communities from MTU Mesocosm Facility, Houghton, MI, USA - PEATcosm2014_Bin06_30_metaG | ecosystem: Environmental > Terrestrial > Soil > Wetlands > Peat | place...
AAAATCTATCTGCCGGCGATGCGCCATCCGATCATCAACGGCTTGCGGCTCGGTCTCGGCGTCGCCTTGATCGGCACGCTGCTCGCCGAAACGAAACTCTCCAATCGCGGCATCGGCTTTCTGGTCATCCAGGCCTATAACGACTTCAACATGCCGCGACTTTACGCTGTGCTGTTCGTGCTGTTCGTACTCGCCATCGGCGTCAATACGCTGGTGGCGCGGATCGGCGGCCTCGACGACATCAAGCAGAAATAACGTCACAGGGAGTACACCATGAACACCGCAGTCCCGCCGAAATCGCTCAAGGTTCCGGCGCTGCAATTGCCCCAGCATCGCGACGCCTTCTATGGCGGCAAATGGCACAAGGCTAAATCCGGCCGCTCGGCCGACGCCATCAATCCCGGCACCGGTGAATCGCTCGGGCCGGTCGCCGATTGCGGCGCAGCCGACATCGACGCCGCGGTCGGCGCCGCCAAGGCGGCCTTTCCCGCTTGGCGCGACACGCCGCCGCTCGAGCGCGCGCGGCTCCTCAAGCGCATCGCCAATGTGCTGCGCGACCACGCCGAAGAACTGGCGATGATCGACGCCGCCGACTGCGGCAACCCTTACGCCGAGATGGTGCGTGACGCGACCATCGCGGCGGCTCAGATTGAATTTTACGCGGGGCTCGTCACCGAGATGAAAGGCTCGTCGATCCCGATGGGACCCGACGTGGTGAATTTCTCGGTGCGCGAGCCGCGCGGCGTCGTTGGCCGCATCATTCCGTTCAACCACCCGTCCATGTTCTGCGCCGGCAAGGCCGCAGCTCCCCTCGCCACCGGCAATACCGTGGTGATGAAGCCGCCCGAACAGGCACCGCTCTCTTCGCTCCGCCTCACCGAATTGATCGGCGATATTTTGCCGCCCGGCGTGTTCAACCTCGTGCCCGGCGGCAAGGAAGCAGGCTCGACGCTCGCCTCGCATAAGGACGTTGCCATGATCGCGCTGATCGGTTCGGTGCCGACCGGCCGCGCGGTGATGAAGGCAGCGTCCGATACGTTGAAGCCCGTGATGCTCGAACTCGGCGGCAAGAACGCGCTGATCGCTTTTCCGGATGCCGATCCGGACGAAGTCGCCGACGGCGTCATCGGCGGCATGAATTTCACCTGGTGCGGCCAGTCCTGCGGCTCGACCAGCCGCGCCTTCGTGCATGAAAAGATCTACGACGCGGTGTTGGCCAAAGTGAAAGCCAAGATCGCCTATTACAAGCCCGGCATCGCCACCGACCCGGCAACCACCATGGGCGCGATCATTTCCAAGACTCAGCACGAGAAGATCCTGGGCTTTATTGACAGCGCCAAACAGGAAGGCGCGCGGCTGCTGACCGGCGGCGGCAAACCCTCCGACCCCGCGCTGGCCAACGGCTTCTTCATCGAGCCGACAGTCTTTGCCGACGTGCAGCCGACCATGCGCATCGCGCGGGAGGAGATTTTCGGCCCGGTGCTTGCGGTGTTCAAATGGAGCGACGAAGCAAAGATGCTCGCCGAGGTGAACGCCGTCGAATACGGCCTCACCGCCTCGATCTGGACCAATGATCTGTCGACCGCGCACCGCACCGCGGCCGCGGTGCAGGCCGGCTTCGTCTGGATCAACGAGGTCTCCAAGCATTTCATCGGCGCGCCGTTCGGCGGCTTCAAGCAATCCGGCATCGGCCGCGAGGAATGCTTTGAGGAGATGATTGCCTATACGCAGGAGAAGAATATTCACCTGCGCTTGCGGCCGGCGAAGGCGTAATATTCGCCGAGAGCACGGCGGGGGCTGGGGTGAGACGGCGCGACTTCATCACGCTAGTGGGCGGTTTGGCTGCCGGTTCGCCACTCACCGCCCGCGCCCAGCAGCCGGCGCTGCCGGTGGTCGGCATTGTCAGCGCCAACTCGACCGCATCGCGCGTTGCTGCATTCCGTAGGGGCCTCGGCGAGGCCGGCTATATCGAAGGGCAGAACGTGGCGGTCGAGTACCATATATTGGAGGGACACCTGGAACGCTTGCCGGCGGTGATGGCCGACCTGGTCCACCGCCAGGTGGCCGTGATCGCCACGCCCGGCACGGCGCCCGGGATCGCCGCCAAAGCCGCTACGTCGACCGTCCCGATCGTCTTCGGTGCCTCCGAGGATCCGGTCCGGCTCGGGCTAGTCTCGAGCCTCGCAAGGCCCGGCGGTAACGCCACCGGCATCAATTTTTTCGTCGAGGAGGTGGCCGCCAAACGGCTGCGGCTGCTTCACGATCTAGTGCCAAAGGCAGTTCGCATTGCCGTACTCGTTAATCCGGCCAATGCTACGTCCACCCGGACCACCCTGCGCGAGGTGCAGCAAGCCGCGCCCACGATCGGGCTGCAAACTCGGATCCTCAACGCCAGCACAACGGCTGAGGTCGATGCAGCCTTTGCCAGTTTTGCGCACGACCGCCCCGACGCGATCTTCGTCGCCGGCGACGGATTCTTCGACAATAACGCCGAGCAGCTCACCACTTTTGCAGCGCGCGACAGGATTCCGGCGACCTACGACAACCGGCATCATGTCGAATTCGGCGGGCTGATGAGCTACGGCACCGACCTCACGGATATGTGGCATCAAATCGGTGTCTATACCGGCCAAATTCTCAAGGGCGCCAAGCCCGCCGATTTGCCGGTCGTGCAGTCGACCAAATTCGAACTGGCGCTCAACCTCAAGACCGCCAAGGCGCTCGGCATCGAGGTGCCGCCGACGCTGCTCGCTCTCGCCGACGAGGTGATCGAATGAGGCGGCGGGAATTTATCAAGCTCGCCGGCGGCGCGGCGATCGGCGCCATCGCGGCGACGCGGCGCGCGCGCAGCCAGACGCCAAAGCCGCTGCGGGTCGGCATGGTGCATCCGGTGAGTCCCAAAGGCGTGCCGCCGAGTTATGTCGCCTTCGTCGGCCGGCTGCGCGAACTGGGCTATGTCGAAGGCGATACGCTTACCATCGAGTACATCAATCTCGAAGGTCACCCCGAGCGCTACGACGAGGCCATGCGCGAACTGGTGCGGCGCCGCGTCGATCTCATCTTCGCCTTGGGCCAGGAGGATAATCTACGAGCGGCCATGGCCGCCACCAGCACGATTCCCATCGTGATGATGGCGATCGGCTACGATCCGCTGACGAGCGGCTTCGTATCGAGCCTGGCACGGCCGACCGGAAACGTTACCGGCATCTATGTATTGTCGCTCGAAGCGACGAAAAAGCGGCTGCAGCTCTTCAAGGATGCCTTTCCCGATCTGCATGCGGCGTTCGGGTTCTGGGACTTCGACGGCGCCGAGGCCTGGCGGGCGGCGGCGAGCGCCGCCCCTTCGCTCGGCATCGCGCTCACCGGCATCGAGCTTCGCGACCCGCCCTACGATTACGAACGCGGCTTGCAGCAAATTGCGCCGGAATTCCGCGGCGCGCTGTTCCTGCCGGCTTCCGCGGTTTTCACCAGCGATGCCGACCGCATCGCCGCCTTTGCATTAGGGCACCGCATGATCTCATGCCTCGATGCGAGCCCGCGATTCGTCACCGCCGGCGGACTGATGTCGTACGGCGCCGACTACGTCGCGGCGGCACGGCGCGCGGCGGAATTCGCCGATCAGATCGCGCGCGGCGCCAAGCCCGCGGATCTGCCAGTCGAACAATCGACGCGGTTCACCCTGCGGCTCAACCTCAAGACCGCGAAAATCCTCGGCATCACCTTCCCGCCTACCGTCCTCGCCACCGCCGACGAGGTGATAGAGTGAGGCGGCGCGAGTTCATCGCGATCGCCAGCAGCGCAGCGGCGTTTGCGCCATTCGCCGCACACGCGCAGGCCTCGTCGGCGCCGGTCATCGGATTGCTCAGCGGCACTCATTTCAACAAGCCCGAGGTCGACGGTGTCGTTAACGGCTTGGCCGATGCCGGCTTTAAGGATGGCGACAATGTCCGCCTCGACTATGTCTCAGCAGAGGGAAAATACGATCTGCTTCCGTCTCTGGCGGCCGATCTCGCTCGCCGCAATGTGGCAGTGATCGTGACTATCGGCGGCGCCGCATCGGCACCGGCCGCCAAGGCGGCAACGGCGACCATTCCGATTGTGTTTGCGAACGGCGCAGATCCCGTGAAGCTTGGTCTGGTTTCGAGCCTCAGCCGGCCGGGGGGCAACGTGACTGGCGCAAGCTTCCTGGTCAACTCGTTGAGCGCCAAACGGGTCGAGATACTTCAGATGCTCGTCCCGTCCGCGACACTAATTGGTTTTTTGGTCAACCCCGAAAACCCGAGTTACGATTCCGAGACTCAAGAGATCGCAGCGGCAACGAGAACGCTCGGTCAGGGGCTTCGCGTCCAGAGCGCAACCGGCGAAGCCGATATCGATGCTGCATTCAAGCGGTTTGCGCAGGAACCCGTCGCGGCTATCAGCGTGGCTGCGGACGCTTACTTTCTCGGACGGCGCAATCAAATCGTCGGTCTGGCGGCCGAATACAAACTTCCGGCAATCTATCCGCGGGAGGAGTACGTCGTATCCGGAGGTCTCATGAGCTATGCGCCCCGGCCAGCGGACGCCTATCGCCTCGCGGGCATCTATGCTGGCCGCATTCTCAAGGGCGAAAAGCCGTCGGACCTTCCCGTTCAGCAGTCCGTGAAAGTTTACCTCTCGGTCAACCTCAAGAGCGCCAAGACGCTTGGGATCGATGTGCCGCCGATGCTGCTCGCGACCGCCGACGAGGTGATCGAGTGAGGCGGCGCAGCGACAAGTTCCCCTCCCCCTTGTGGGGAGGGGTCAGGGGTGGGGGTCGGGAGGTCCAGTCGCAAGCGTCGCCGCTTGCGCGCCACCGCGCGACCCCCCTCCCTGCCCTCCCCCACAAGGGGGGAGGGTACATTCGCCGGCGGGAGTTCATCGCGCTATGCGGTGGCGTGGCTATTGGATGGCCTCTCACCGCTCGCGCGCAAAAGCCTCCAGCATTGATCGCGCTCCTCGGCAGCGGCGCTTCCGACGCACCGGCAAGTCTGCGGATAATGACCGAGCTTAAGAGCGCATTGCCCGCGGCCGGCCTTGTCGAACGCCGCGACTACGTTCTCAAGGCCTGGTGGGCGAACAGCGATTCCAGCCGTTTCCCGGCTTTGGCCGAGACGCTTCTCGCCGAACACCCCGCCGCCGTGGTGGTCTCGACCATACTCGCCGCAAAGGCGGTTCAAGCGCGCTCGCGCAGCGTTCCCATCGTGATGACCGGCCTCAACGACCCAATCGGCGCGGGTCTCGTCGCGAGCCTGGCGCATCCCGGCGGCAACATTACCGGCGTCGCCAATATGGCCGAAGACGTCCTACTCAAGACCTTCGAGATCGCACGCGCTGTCATGCCCCGGCTGCACAATGTCGCGGCGATGTCGAACCCGACGAATCCGTCGCATCGGTCCATGCTTGACTCGCTGCAGCGCTACGCCGCGACGGCCGGACTTTCAATCACGACAGTGGAAGTTGCGGCTCCGGCCGATCTCGATGCGGCCATCGCGGGGATCGCGCGTGCCCGTCCAGAGGCACTGTTCGTGTTGACCGATAGCAGCCTCGCGGCGCTATCCGATATGATCGTCTCTCGGGCGCTTTCGCTCGGGGTCGCGACGATCGGCAGTTTCAGCCCAGACTTCGCGCGTGCGGGCGCGCTCGTGACCTACACGCGCGACTATTCAGAAGCATTCCGCAGCGTGGCGGGCCTGCTTAAGAAGATTCTGGCCGGCGCCAGCCCCGCCGATCTCCCAGTGGAGGAGCCGACCAAATTCGTCCTCTACATCAACCTGAAAACCGCAAAGATGCTTGGCCTTGCCGTTCCGGCCAGCGTCCAATTGCTCGCCGACGAAGTGATCGAATAACGCTCACAGCTTGAACGTCTCGAACGTCGCCGGATGAAACAATTCGTCGACCGCGACGCGCCGCGGCGACAGGCCCTCGGCATGATGCTGCGCGAGGAAATAATCCAAAACCTTGCGGTTCGGCCCAACCCCATAAGACCAGAAATCGTGCCCCATCAGATCGCGCGCTTCCTTGAGCCGCTCCTCGACGAAGGGCAGCGTGACTTTGGTCGCCGAGGTGTCCGATAATTTCTTCAGCCCCGCCTCTTTAGCCTGCTCAAAGGCCTTGAATACCGCGCCCGGCAGCCACGGATGTTTTTCGGCCAATTCGCGGCGGATGCCGACGACATGCATGATCGGAAACATTGCGGTGCGCTTGAAATAATCCTTGGCGACCGCCACGGGATCGGGAAACAGCCAGCCGATATGCGGATGGCCTTTCTCGAGCAGCGTCGGCGGCCGCGGCGCGATAAAACCGTCGATGTCGCCAGTTTCCAGCAGTTTTGAGATCGTGGCGCCTTCGGGCGCGTTGTCGAGCCGCACGCCGGGCGGCAGCTTCACCGTGATCTTTTCCGGCCGGCCCGCCTCCTCGATGCCGCCGCGGATCCAGTGAATATCCGAGCGCTTGACGCCAAAATCGTCTTCCAGCATTGCCCGCGCCCAGACATTCGCGGTGAGCTGATATTCCGGCACGCCGACTTTCTTGCCCTTGAGGTCTTCGGGCTTTTTGATGCGGTCGGTGCGCACATAGATCGAAGTGTGGCGGAAGGCGCGCGACACGAATGCCGGCACCGCGATATAGGGGCAATTGCCCTGGGCGGTTTTCACCGTATAGCTCGACAGCGACAATTCGCAGATGTCGAACTCGGCGGCGCGAAAGGCGCGGAAGAAAATCTCCTCCGGCACGAGCGTCATATAGACCGGATCGACACCGTCGATCTGGACCGCGCCGTCGATCAGAGGGCGGGTGCGGTCGTAATCGCCAACGGCGACGGAGAGATTGAGCTTGGCCATTTCACTTCCCTAATAGTTTTGCGCATCCAGATAGCCGGTCCCCACCCGTCATGCCAAGCGTCTCCCGGGCGGACCGCAATGCTGCTATGACGTGCCCCCGGCGGGACGGAGGCATGGCCATGCAGTTGCCGATTTATCAGGTCGATGCGTTCACCGATAAGCTGTTCGGCGGCAACCCGGCCGCCGTCTGTCCGCTCGATGCCTGGCTGCCGGAGGCGACGATGCAGGCGATCGCGGCTGAGAATAACCTCGCCGAGACCGCCTTCTTCGTTCGCGAAGGTGACGACTACGCGCTGCGCTGGTTCACGCCGACCGTCGAAGTCGATCTGTGCGGTCATGCGACGCTGGCGTCGGGCTATGTCGTCTTTCACCACATCGAGCCGGCCCGCGCGAGCGTCGATTTTCGCACCTTGAAGGCCGGCACACTGCGCGTCAGCAAATGCGGTTCCGATCTTTTGGAGATGGATTTTCCCTCGCGCCCGGCGCAAGAGATTGCCCCACTGCCCGGTCTTGTCGCCGCGCTCGGCGGCACGCCGCGGGCGGTGCTGCGCGCCCGCGATTGTCTCGTCGTCTACGACAGCGCGGCCGAAGTTGCGGCACTGCAGCCCGACTTCGCAGCGCTCGCCAAAGTCGATTGCTGGGCTGCCATCGCCACGGCGCCGGGCGAGAACGGCGTCGATTTCGTGTCGCGTTTCTTCGCACCGGCGCAAGGCATTCCCGAAGACCCGGTGACAGGCTCCTCACACTGCACGCTGACGCCCTATTGGGCGAATCGCCTCGGCAAGATGAAGCTTGAGGCCCGCCAGCTTTCACCGCGCGGCGGCGCACTCCGCTGCACACTCAACGGCGACCGGGTGAGCATCGCGGGACGCGCGGTGCTTTATCTGGAGGGCAAAATCTCGGTGTAGCGCGCTAACGCCCCGCGAACGGCTCGGCTGGCGCGATATCCGTCAGTCTGAACTGCACCCGCTCCTCGCCCTGCCAGCGATCGAGCGCAAAGGAGCCCGCGGCATGCACCCGCAGGCCGCGGCTGTTGCGCAGCGCCGTGCCGAGTTTTTGGCCGGCGGCGCGAAAGGCAATCGCATTCACGGAGGAGCCGTCGGCCGATTTCAGCCGCGCCCGCATATGCGCCTGACCGACCTCCTCCGCATAAGTCACGGTATGCGAAGGCAGCGCGATCACCGGCTCCGGATTGCCTGAGCCGAACGGTCCGGCGCGGCCGATCATATTGACTAGCTCGGCATTGACGGCGGCCGCCGTGACTGCACCGTCGATCAGCAAGCCGCTCTTGCGGCGCGCCGTCGCGACATCGGCGGCCAGTGTGGCTTCAAGAAACGCACGCAGCTCGCCGAGTGCGCCCTTACGCAAAGTCACGCCCGCCGCCATGGCGTGACCGCCGCCCTTGAGCAAAAGCCTGTCGGCGACAGCGCGCCGCACCGCGCGGCCGATATCGACGCCTGAGATGGAGCGGCCGGAGCCGGTGCCGATGCCGCCGGGCTCGAGCGCGATGGCAAAGGCCGGCCGGCCGAACTTTTCCTTCAGCCGCGCCGCGACCAGGCCGACGATGCCGGGATGCCAGCCTTCCGCGGCGGTCACCACGACCGCGCCCTTTTCCTCGATGCCGAGTGCTGCCTGCGCCTCGGCTTCGGCCTGCGCCAAGGTCTCAAGCTCGATGGCCTGCCGCTCGCGGTTGAGGCGGTCGAGCTCAGCGGCAATTCTTGCTGCTTCGATCGGATCGTTCTCGAGCAAGAGATTGACGCCGAGATCGGCACGACCGATGCGGCCGCCGGCATTGATCCGAGGGCCGAGCAGAAAGCCGAGATGCCACGCTTCGGGCGGACCGGACAGCCGCGCCACGTCCATCAGGCTGGTATGTCCGACGCGCTCGCGGCGGCGCAGCGCGATCAGCCCTTTGGCGACGAAGGCGCGGTTGAGGCCGATCAGCGGCACGACATCGGCGACCGTGCCGAGCGCCACGTCATCGAGGAAGGCGAGCAGATCGGGTTCTGGCCGTTCCGACGTCCAGAAGCCGCGCTCGCGCAACACGCGGTTGAGCGCGACCACCGTCATGAAGACGAGCCCGACCGCGGCGAGATGCCCGAGGCCTGAGAGATCGTCGCGGCGGTTCGGATTGACGATAGCCGCCGCCGGCGGCAGAACCTCGTCGGCCTGGTGATGGTCGATGACCACGACATCGACGCCGCGTTTCTTGGCTTCGGCGAGCGGCTCGATACTGGTGGTGCCACAATCGACGCAAACCAGAAGCGTCGCGCCGCGCTCGGCGAGCGCACGTACCGCTGCCACGTTCGGGCCGTAGCCTTCGAACAGACGATCGGGAATATGGATGATCGGCTTGATCCCGCATTGCCGCAGATAACGCGCGAGCAGCGCCGCCGAAGTCGCGCCGTCGACGTCGTAGTCGCCGAAAATGGCGACGCATTCGGAGCCCTTCACTGCGTCGGCGATCCGCTCGGCCGCCTCCTTCATGGCGGTCAGCACATACGGATCCGGCATCGCCTGCTTGATCGTCGGGTCGAGAAAGGCCTCGACCGCGTCAGGTTCGACATTGCGGCCGGCGATGATGCGCGCCAACAGTTCCGGCAATTCGTGACGCTGGGCGATCGCAAGCGCCCGCGCGGCACCACGCTGGTCGAGCCGGTCGAGCCAGGCGCGGTCGGTCGCCGAGTTCTCGACGCCCAGGAAAAGGCGACTTTCAGTCATCTCGATGTCATTCCCGGGCGCCACTGACAGTGAGCCGGAATGACGTTATGCAATGCGACAGCTTTGGTCCAAGCTAGTCGAACTTCTTCAGTTGGCGGTGCTCGGCCCGGATCCAGCGGATGGTGCCCGTGTTCGAGCGCATTACGACCGTTTCGGTTTCGATCACGCCGTTGCCGAAGCGCACGCCTTGCAGCATACGGCCGTCGGTGACGCCGGTAGCGGCGAACAGGCAATCGCCCTTCACCATGTCCGCGATCTCGTATTTCTTGCGCGGGTCCGTGATGCCCATTTTGGCGACGCGCTCGCGCTTCTCGTCGGTGTCGACGATCAGCCGGGTCTGCATCTGGCCGCCGATGCATTTGAGCGCCGCCGCCGCCAGCACGCCCTCCGGCGCGCCGCCGATGCCGAGATAGATATCGATCCCGGTCTTGTCCGGATCGGCGGTATGGATGACGCCGGCGACGTCACCGTCGGAAATCAGGCTCACGGCCGCGCCGACCTTGCGGATGGCATTGATGATATCGGCGTGCCGCGGGCGATCGAGGATCATCGCGGTGATCGCGTCCGGTTTCACGCCCTTGGCCTTGGCCAGTTTGAGGATATTCTGGTCGGCGGGCGCATCGAGATCGACAACACCTGCCGGATAACCGGGGCCGATCGCGATCTTGTCCATATAGATATCGGGCGCGTGCAAGAGCGTACCGCGGTCGGCCATGGCGAGCGTCGCGATGGCGCCCGGCATGTTCTTGGCGCAGAGCGTCGTGCCTTCCAGCGGATCGACCGCGATGTCGACCTTGGCGCCCGCCTTGGTACCGACCTTCTCGCCGATGAACAGCATCGGCGCCTCGTCCATCTCGCCCTCGCCGATGACCACGGTGCCGTCGATCGGCAGTGTCGCGAGTTCGCGCCGCATGGCGTCGACGGCCGCCTGGTCGGATTTCTTCTCGGCGCCGCGACCGCGCAAGCGCGCCGCCGCGACGGCGGCTCGCTCGCAGACGCGGACGATCTCAAGGGCGAGCGCGCGCTCCATCGTCTGTTGCGGCCGAACGGATTTAGCGGGCATGAGTCATATCTCCATGACGACGACATAAGCCATTGAATTCGGCCAATGACCGAATTGAACTAGTTCTTCTCGATCCTGATCACCTGCGGCCTTCCGGACACGACTTTGTCGCGGCGGACGGCGGCCAGCGCCTTGCGCACCGCATCCTCGCTGGTCGCATATGTAATCATGATGACCGGTACCGCCTCCCCCGACCGGCCCGGCGCCGCAGCGCCGCGCGAGCCCGGCGGATGGCGCTGCACGATCGATTCAAGCGAGATGTTTTGTTGTGCGAGCCGCCGCGCGATGGTCGCGGCGGTGCCGGGCCGGTCGCGCGCCAACAGCCTTATGTAATAGCCGCCCTCATGGCGCTGCATTGGCGCCTTGCGGATCGCGGTCATGCGCTCGACCGGCCGGCCGAACGGCGGCGTGCGCACCCCGCGCGCGATATCGGCGAGATCGGCGACGATTGCCGAGGCAGTCGCGGCGCCGCCGGCGCCAGGTCCAACCAGCGTGATCGGCGCTAGCCCTTCGGCGTCCATCGTGACCGCATTGGTGACACCCATGACCTGCGCGATCGCAGACTCTTTCGGCACCATGGTGGGATGGACGCGCTGTTCGATGCCCGCTTCGGTCTTCACCGCGACGCCGAGCAGCTTGACGCGGTAGCCGAGCTCGCTCGCGGCATCGAGATCGGCAAGCGTGATCGACGAAATGCCTTCGACATAGATCGCGCGCGGATCGATCTTGGTGCCAAAGGCAAGGCTCGCCAGAATGGCGAGCTTCTGCGCGGTGTCATGGCCCTCGACGTCGAAACTCGGATCGGCTTCGGCATAGCCGAGCGCCTGCGCGTCGCGCAGACAATCCGCATAAGCGAGCCGTTCCTCGCCCATGCGGGTGAGCATGTAATTGCAGGTGCCGTTGAGAATGCCATAGATGCGGGTGAACGAGGCGCCGCTTAGGCCTTCGCGCAGCGTCTTGACAATCGGGATGCCGCCGGCGACCGAGGCCTCGAAATTGAGGGCGACCTGGCGGCGTTCGGCGAGCGCCGCGAGCTTTTGCCCGTGAGCGGCAAGCAACGCCTTATTGGCGGTGACCACGGGCTTGCCGGCGCCGAGCGCGGCTTCGACGATGCGCTTGGCTGGATCGCCGGCGCCGCCGATCACCTCGACCATGACGTCGATCGAAGGATCGCGCGCCATCGCCACCGGATCGCTGAAGAAGCGGAATTTCTTGAGGTCAAACCCGCGTTTTTTGCCGCGCGCACGCGCGCTCACTGCGACGATCTCGATCGGGCGGCCGCAGCGGGCGATGAACTGCTCGCGCCCCTGATGGACGAGATGCACAACGGCGCTGCCGACGGTGCCCAGCCCGGCAAGACCGACTTTCAGCGGCTCAGCCATACAACATCGCCAACTTTGATGCGGGGCGCGGCCTCGAGCGGAACAATCCGCCGACTAACGTCGCGTCGCGAGAGGAACGACGTTGTGCAGCATTTCCGGCCCTGTTTCAAGAAAGCGCCGGATGTTGCGGGCGGCCTGGCGGATGCGCTGTTCGTTCTCGACCAGCGCGATGCGGACATGGCCTTCGCCGTGCTCGCCAAAGCCTTCGCCGGGCGCCACCGCGACGCCCGCCTTCTCGACCAGGAAAGTGGAAAACTCCACGCTGCCGACGGTGCGGAACGGCTCGGGAATGGGCGCCCAGGCGAACATCGAGGCCGACGGCGGCGGCACCGCCCAGCCGGCGCGGCCGAATGAATCCACCAGCACGTCGCGGCGCCGCCGATAGGTGGCGCGCATCTCGTGGATGCACTCGTCGGGGCCGTTAAGCGCCGCGGTCGCTGCCACCTGGATCGGGGTGAAGGCGCCATAGTCGAGATAGGATTTCACCCGGCCAAGTGCCGCGATTATCCGCTCATTGCCGACCGCAAAACCGATGCGCCAGCCCGGCATCGAATAGGTTTTGGACATCGAGGTGAATTCGACCGCGACATCCATAGCGCCGGGCACCTGGAGCACCGAGGGCGGCGGATTGTCGTCGAAGTAGACCTCCGCATAAGCCAGATCCGACAGCACCAGGAGCGAATGTTTTTTCGCAAACGCAATAAGCTCGCGATAGAAATCGAGCGTGGCGACGCACGCGGTCGGATTCGACGGATAGCAAACCACCACCGCGATCGGCTTCGGGATCGAGAACAATACCGCGCGTTCGAGCGCGCCGAAGAACGCATCGTTGGCCTCGACCGGCACCGAGCGGATGGCGCCGCCGGCCATCAGAAAGCCGAACACGTGGATCGGATAGGTCGGATTGGGAACGATGATGATGTCGCCCGGCGCGGTGATCGCCTGGGCCACATTGGCAAAGCCTTCCTTCGAACCGAGCGTCGTGACGACCTGGGTGTCGGGATTGAGCTTTACGCCGAAGCGCCGCCCATAATACGCGGCTTGGGCGCGGCGCAATCCCGGAATTCCCTTCGACGCCGAATAACGGTCGGTGCGCGATTTGCCGACAACCTCTTTGAGTTTGTCGACGACATGCGCCGGCGCCGGCAAATCGGGATTGCCCATGCCGAGATCGATGATGTCGGCGCCGCCGTTACGGGCCGCGGCCTTGGCGCGGTTGACGCTCTCGAAGACATAGGGCGGCAGTCGGCGAATGCGATAAAATTCTTCCATGGCGAACCCGGCGTAGCGTGTCGATGAAACTCTATACTAGGATTGGCGTATTATCACTTGGTTTCGCTAACGGCGGTCAGGGTAGCTGCGCCTGGGGCGGCCTGACCGCTACCGGCGGCAGCCCCATTAGCGGCCTTAGCCTTGCCCGGTGGGGCACTTCCGGCAGGTGCCGAATCCTTTGGCGCCGCGCCCTGCGCTTCGCCGTTTAAGTGATTGCGCTCGGTGATGAGGTCTTCGGTAGCCTGCTGGACCTGGACCGGATCGAGCGGCGTATCGGCGCGCGGCGGTGGCATGTCGTGCACGGCGGGGAAAATCGACGGATAATCGGCGCCTGGCGAACAGCCCGAAACCAATAGGCCCGCGGCGGCAACGAGCACGAGTGGGGCAAGGCAAAGTGCGCCCCCAAGCGCCCTAAATCCAGGCGCACACTTCCTGACGTCCGGCCGGTAATGCACGATCAGCTCCGATACCCCTAAAGCGCTCGCTGGTTCGTTCCGGCCGAGCAGCCTCCCTCACGGTATTTCAGAAATACTCACAGCCCCAATAATTTGCGCCGATCGTCTCACAGATCACGCCAGCTAACCGATAAAATGCTAATATGGTAGAAACAAGGACGGGCGATTGCCGGCTATTGTAGCCGGCAATCGCTCGGTCAAGACGCCCAAATAAGCGACTTGTGCGGGCGTGCATAGCAGGCCATCTCTGCCGCAGGAATCGGACTAACCCGCTTCCGTGTTCGTTGAGGAACGCTCGTGCGGGCTCCATCGCAAGAACCGGCCCAGCAGCAATCGGTAAAAGCACCACCGCTCCCGATGAAAATCGGGTCGGTCGATGTCGAGGTGTTCTCGCGCAATCTGGCGCGGCTCGTCGAGGAAGGCGGCCGCGCGCTCGCAGCCTATATGAAGCCCCGCGAGGAAGGGCGCCCGTCCGGCGAACTCGCCGAGGAACTGACCGAGGTCGTCAAGACGCTCAGTCAGGTCGCCGAGTATTGGCTCGCCGATCCGCAACGGACCGCCGAGCTGCAGAACCGCCTCGGCAAGGCCTATCTCGAGCTTTGGGCGGCAGCGGTGAAGCGGCTCGCCGGCGAGCCGGTGCCGCCGGTCGCTGCACCCGCGGCCTCCGATAAGCGCTTCAACGATCCGGAATGGTCGCAAAACCAGTTCTTCGATTTTCTCAAACAGGCCTACCTTCTCACCGCGCAGTGGGCCGACACGCTGGTCAAGGATGCCGCCGACCTCAATCCGCACACCAAGCAGAAGGCCGAATTCTACGTGCGGCAGATCACCAATGCGCTGTCGCCGACGAACTTCGTTCTGACCAATCCGGAATTGTTACGCGAGACGCTGTCGTCCAATGCCGACAATCTGGTGCGCGGCATGCACATGTTGGCCGAGGACATCGCCGCCGGCGGCGGCGAATTGAAAATCAGGCAATCGGACGCCTCGATGTTCGAGGTCGGACGTAATCTTGCCGTCAGCCCCGGCAAAGTGATCTTTCAGAACGAGCTGATGCAGCTCATCCAATATGCGCCGTCGACCGAGACCGTGTTGAAGCGGCCGCTCCTCATCGTGCCGCCGTGGATCAACAAGTTTTACGTGCTCGATCTGACGCCGGAAAAATCCTTCATCAAATGGTGCGTCGACCAAGGCCTGACGGTGTTCTGCATTTCCTGGGTCAATCCCGATGCGCATCTGGCGCAGAAAAGCTTCGAAGACTATGTCCGCCAAGGCCCGATCGCGGCGCTCGACGCCATCAAGGAGGCGACCGGCGAGGACAAGGTCCACGCCATCGGCTACTGCGTCGGCGGCACGCTGCTTGCGGTCACGCTCGGCGCCATGGCGGCGTGGGGCGACGACCGCATCGCCTCGGCCACTTTATTCGCAGCCCAGGTCGACTTCACCCATGCGGGCGATCTCAAGGTGTTCGTCGACGAGGAACAGGTATCGGCGATCGAACAGAAAATGGCCGAGCGCGGTTATTTGTCGAGCGGCGCGATGGCGAGCGTGTTCAACATGCTGCGCTCCAACGACCTGATCTGGCCCTATGTCATCAATAATTATCTCAAGGGCAAGGCGCCGTTTCCGTTCGACCTGTTGTACTGGAATTCCGACGCGACGCGGCTGCCGGCCGCCAATCATTCTTTCTACCTCCGCAATTGCTATCTCGAGAACAGGCTGTCGAAGGGCAAGATGACGATCGGCAATACGCCGATCGATCTGAAAGCGATCAAGGTGCCGATCTACAATCTGGCGACGCGGGAAGATCATATCGCGCCGGCAAAATCGGTCATGCTCGGCTCGAAATTCTTTGGCGGCCCGGTGAAATTCGTCGTTTCCGGCTCAGGCCATATCGCCGGCGTCGTCAATCCGCCGGCGAAGAAGAAATACCAGTATTGGACCGGCCCGAAACCGCGCAATGCCGACATCGAAGGTTGGCTTGCCAAAGCCAAGGAAAATCCGGGCTCGTGGTGGCCGGATTGGCTGGTCTGGATCACCCGGCAGAGCCCGACCGAAACGGCAGCCCGAATTCCCGGCGACGGCGCCTTGAAGCCGATCGAGGACGCACCGGGAAGTTACGTGAAGGTCCGAGATTAAGTGACGAGTAAATCAGCCATTTCCGTCAAAATGAAACGCGCGCTCCAGCTTTGGAGCGTGGCCGCTCTGGTCACGTGTTGCTTCGTTGCAACCGCCACGGCCGACGACCGAGCCATTTGCGGCGCGGTGCCGGCGAAGTCCGCGACCGAGGCCGCCTGCAACCGCATCATCGCGTCGCCCGCCACCAGCGATCACGATCGTGCGCTGGCCTATACCTTCCGCGCTACAGCCAAGAGGGCGCAACCCGACCTGACGGGCGCCATCGCCGATTACAGCGAGGCCCTGACCCTATTGCCGAATTTTCCGCAAGCGCTGATCGGCCGCGGCATTGCCTATCGCGAGACCAAGGATACCGCTCACGCGACGGCCGACTTCGATCAAGCGCTAAAGCTCGACCCGAAAAACGCCAAAGCGCTTTACGAACGCGGCCTCACCAAGCGCCAGAGCGGCGACGGATCGGGCGGCGACGCCGATATCGCGGCGGCGAAAGCGCTCGATCCGAACGTGGCCGGCCGGCCCTGACCGCCGCATTACGGAAACAGCGCGACCTGCTCCAAGCCGGTCGTCTCCGGCAATCCAAGCACGACATTCATGTTCTGCACCGCCTGCCCCGACGCACCTTTGGTCAAATTGTCGAGCGTGGAGCAGATAATGGCGCGGCCCGGAATGCGGTCGGCCGCCACGCCGATGAAGGTCATATTGGACCCACGCACGTGCCGGCTTTGCGGCAAAGCCCCAAATGGCAGCACATGGACGAACGGCTCACTCGCGTAAGACTTTAAAAGTATCGCATGAAGATCCTGCGGCGACGCTTTCAAGCCACGCACGTAAATCGTTGAAAATATGCCCCGGTTCATAGGCACGAGATGCGGGGTAAAACTCACCACGACATCGCGGCCGGCCGCCAGGGAGAATTCCTGGTCGAGTTCGGCCATGTGCCGGTGGTGGCCGACGCCATAGGCGTGAAAGCCTTCGGACACTTCCGAAAACAGCATCTCTTCGCGTGCCGTCCGCCCGGCGCCGGTCATGCCCGACTTGGCGTCGACGACGATTTCGTCGGGTTCGATGGCGTTCCCTCGGAGCAGCGGGATCAGCGGCAGCTCGGCGCAGGTCGTGTAGCAGCCGGGATTGGCGACAAGCTTCGCCGCCTTGATCTCGGTCCGGTAGATCTCCGTCAGGCCGTAGACCGCCGATTTTTGCAGTTCGGGCGCGAAATGCTCGTGACCATACCAGCGCGCATAGGCCGCGGGATCGGCAAGCCGGAAATCGGCCGACAGGTCGACGACCTTGGTGCCGCGCGCGCGCGCCATCAAATCCTTGATCACCTTTTGGGTCGTGCCGTGCGGCAGCGCGCAAAAAACGACATCGAGGGCAGCCGCACTCCAATCCGCGGCCTCGATCGCGGTCAGCGTCGGCAGCGCATAGGGCGCGAATTGCGGGAACACCTCCGCCATCGCCTTGCCGGCGCGCCGATCGGCCGTCAAAAGCGCGATCTCGACATGCGGGTGACGCAGCAGCAGCCGCACCAGTTCAGCGCCGGTGTAACCGGAAGCGCCAAGCACGCCGATTTTTGCTCTGCCGATTTCTGTTTTCATGGGCATGATTCTACCCTTCTTCCTTTCGGGGGATCAGGCCGAAACCGCGAGCCAAGATGGTGCCAAGATATCAGGAGAATGGTGCCGCGGAACCGGCGGCACGAATGCGTTACGAGCGAGCGCGCATCCGTGCCGTATTGCTACGGCGGCGGCGCTCCGCGGGGACAAATGTGGCGAACCGAGCGTCCATGGCCGCGCATATAGAGCGGGCGTTCTGACCCGTCAATCTGCGACGGGTTTTGGCGCTCATGCTTTCGCCGTGCGGGTGGCATAGTCGTTGGCCCTGTCGGGCTGATTCGTCCGCCATTGCGTGCGCCAAACCGCGCGCCACATAAGGAACGTCGTGGGAAAGACCGCTAAATCGCCGAAAAAAGAAAAGCCTGCCGGCGATCTGTTCGCCGGCCTCGCCGAACCGCGGCGCGGCGCTCCGCGCCGCAGTGGCGCTTCCGCGCGCAGCACCGGCGAGGCGGGCTACACCGCAAAGCACATCGAGGTTCTCGAAGGTCTCGAGCCGGTGCGGCGGCGGCCCGGCATGTATATCGGCGGCACCGACGAGAAGGCGCTGCATCACCTGTTCGCCGAGGTCATCGACAATGCCATGGACGAGGCGCTCGCCGGCCATGCCGACTGGATCGAGGTCGAGCTCGCGTCCGATGGCTTTCTCTCCGTCACCGACAATGGCCGCGGCATTCCGGTCGACCCGCATCCGAAATTCAAGAACAAATCGGCGCTCGAAGTGATCATGTGCACGCTGCATGCCGGCGGCAAATTCGATTCCGAGGTCTATGAGACTTCGGGCGGGCTGCACGGCGTCGGCGTCTCGGTGGCAAACGCGCTGTCGGAGCGCATGGAAGTCGAAGTCGCGCGCGGCCAAAAACTTTATCGGATGATTTTCGAGCGCGGCATTCCGAAGTCAAAGCTGCTCGATGCCGGCAAGGCGCCGAACCGGCGCGGCACCAAAGTGCGTTTCCGGCCCGACCCGCAGATTTTCGGCGGGAAGGCCCAGTTCAAGCCGGAACGCGTGTTCAAGATGACGCGCTCCAAGGCCTATCTGTTCGGCGGCGTCGAAATCCGCTGGTCCTGCGCGCCGGAACTCTTGCGCGGCGTCGAGGACGTGCCCGCGGAAGCCAAATTTCATTTCGCCGACGGGCTGAAGGATTATCTGTCCGAGACGCTCGCCAGCGCGACGCTGGTCCATCCGGATATTTTTACCGGCAGCGCCGGCAAGACGGGCACGCATGGCGCGGCGCAATGGGCGGTCGCCTGGACGGCCGACGCCGACGGCTTTCTCAATTCCTATTGCAACACGGTTCCGACACCGGATGGCGGCACCCATGAATCCGGCCTGCGCTCGGCGCTCACCCGAGGCTTGAAGGATCACGCCGAACGCGTCGGCCAGGGCAAGCGCGCCCTGGCGATCACGTCCGACGACGTGATGGTCGGCGCCTGCGCCATGCTGTCGGTGTTCATCCGCGAACCGGAATTCCAGGGCCAGACCAAGGACCGGCTCGCCACCGCCGAGGCGCAAAGGATCGTCGAACAGGCGATCAAGGATCCGTTCGACCATTGGCTCGCCGGCAATCCGCTGCAGGCCAACAGGCTCGTCGACTTCGTGCTCGAACGCGCGGAAGAGCGCATCCGCCGCCGCCAGGAAAAAGACATCGCGCGCAAAAGCGCGGTGCGTAAATTACGGCTGCCGGGCAAGCTCGCCGACTGCACCAACAGCGCCGCCGAAGGCTCGGAAATTTTCGTCGTCGAGGGCGACTCGGCGGGCGGCTCCGCCAAACAGGCGCGCGACCGCGCCTCGCAAGCGATCCTGCCATTGCGCGGCAAGATCCTCAACGTGGCGTCGGCCGGCAAGGACAAGCTCGCGCAGAACCAGCAACTCGCCGATCTCGCGCAGGCGCTCGGCTGCGGCACCGGCGCGCATTACCGCGACGAGGATTTGCGCTACGGCCGCGTCATCATCATGACCGACGCCGACGTCGATGGCGCTCATATCGCCTCCCTCCTCATCACATTTTTCTACCGGCAGATGCCGCAACTGATCGACCACGGGCATCTTTATCTCGCGGTGCCGCCGCTCTTTCGGCTGTCGCATGGCGGTAAGAATTTCTACGCCCGCGACGAAAAGCATCGCGACGAGATTTTGAAGAAGGAATTTCACGCCAATGCCAAGGTCGAAGTCAGCCGCTTCAAGGGCCTCGGCGAGATGATGGCGGCGCAACTCAAAGAAACCACGATGGATCCGAAGAAACGCATGCTGCTTCGCGTCGTGCTGGTGGCCGACGATCGCAAGGATACCGAGAAATCCGTCGAGCGGCTGATGGGCACCAAGGCCGAGGCGCGCTTCGACTTCATCCAGGAGCGCGCCGAGTTCGCGAACGAGGAATTGCTGGACGTTTAACGGCGCCAGCCGTCATTCCTTCTGAAACAGCTTATCGGCCGCCGTGATCAAGCCCACTTCGGGATGGTCGGCGCAATATTCATTGAGCTTCTTCTGGTTGGCGGCGAATTGATCGGCGTCGATCACCGGCGGCTCGTCCTCCTGTTTATAATAGCCATCGAGCCAGGCGAGGACGATGGCCGTGTCCTCCTTGCTCGCGGTCTGGAATTTGCGGCAGGTCCAGGTCGACAGGTCGATGGCGGTCGCCGCGGCGGCAGTACTTCCCGCCAGTGTCAGCGCGGCGAGCGCAGCTGCAATACTCTTCATTATCGCCCTCTTCGACATCCGCATGGGAATCTGCGCCGCGCACCGCGGCCTGTCCAGACACCAAAGCGGAAGAAGAGCGCGTGCTATTCCTGGAAGTGCAGGTTAGCCGCCTTGATCACTTCGACATATTTGATGATGTCGCTGTCGATCAGCTTGCGGAAATCGTCAGCCGGTCCGCCACCCGGATCGACCGCCATGTTCTTGAGCTTTTGCGACACGCCGGGATCGCGGATCGCCTCATTGAGCGCCGTCTCGAGCTTCGCGGTGATCGGCGCCGGCGTCGCTGCCGGCGCAAAGATGCCACTCCACAGATGCACGTCGACCCCCGGAAAGCCCTCTTCGGCCATGCTCGGCGTGTCGGGCAATTCCGCTGAGCGCGCGGCGCCAGTGACGGCGAGCGCTTTGACCTTGCCGGCTTTCACTTGCGGGACGGTCGGCGGACCGTCCGCGATGGCGAGCGCAGTCTGGCCCTCGATGACGCTGAGGATCATTTCGTTGCTGCTCTTATAGGGGATCATCACGCCGGGCATGCCGGATTTCAGTTTCAACTGCTCGGTAGCGATGGTGAAGGCAGGCGAGGTCGACGGGTAATTCGCCTTGTCGGGATGCGCTTTCGCCCATTCGACGAATTCCTTGACGTTCTTCGACGGATTGTCGGTGCCGATCACCATGATCAGCGGAAAACTACCGATCATCGCCAGCGGCGTCAGCGTCTTGGTCGGGTGATATTTGAGGTCGGGGTAGATCGCGGCCGCCATCGACATCGCCCCGGTCGCGCCGACCAGCAGCGTGTAACCGTCGGCCGGCTGGTTCGAGACGTATTCGGCGGAGAGCCGCCCGCCCGCTCCCTGCCGGTTTTCGACCACCACCGATTGACCGAGGATGGTAGACGCCTTTTCCGCCACCAGGCGCGCAAAGATATCGTTGCCGCCGCCGGCCGCGAAACCGACGATCAGCCGGATCGGCCGGTTCGGATAGTCGCTCTGGGCGCGCGCCGGCGCCAGCGCCGAACCGAGGCTCGCCAGCATTGCCAGCGCCGCCACAAAGGAAACGCGCGCGAAATTACCAAAACTCATAGGGGGCTCCTCCATCGTCGGCTCTTGATCCCCCACTGGGCGGGATTGATCTAGCCGTTTATCGGGGTGTCGTTAGCATAGTTGCAGCGATCATGTGCGCTGCCTTACGGCCGCACCCATTCGAGGAGTGCCTGGGTCACGGCTTCCGGTCGTTCCAGCGTCGACAGGTGACCGCTGTCGGGGATCACGACCAGGCGCGAGCCCGGGATGCCGGCGGCAATCTCGCGGGCGAGCTCAGGCGGGGTTGCTTCGTCGCCCTCCCCGACCAGCACCAGCGTCGGGCAGCGGATGGCGCCAAGACCCGGCCGCGAATCCGGCCGCCCGATAATCGCCTGCTGCTGACGCAGGAACGCCTCCACGCCGGTTTCCGCCGCCATGGCGCGAACGATAGCCTTCAGCCGCTCGTCACCATGGCGATTGCGATGCACGTAGACCGGAAAGGCGATTTCCGGCACCTCGGCGTAGCGGCCGCTCCTGGCAAGCCCGATGACAACCTGGCGCCGCTCGGTCTGTTCGGGGGTATCGCCGCGGGCGCCGGTGTCGAGCAAAGCGAGCTTGACCACCCGTTCCGGCGCTTGGCGCATGATTTCGAAGGCGATGTAGCCACCCATCGAGAGCCCGGCGAGCGCGAAGCGCGGCGCCGCCGCGGCCAAAATGCGCCGCGCAATTGCCGCCATGCTGTCGTCGCGGCGATGATCGGCGACCATGACCGGCCCGTACTGCCACAGCGCCGGAATTTGCTCGGCGTAAAGCCGCGGCGTGCAGGTCAGTCCGGGAATGAGGACGATCGGCAAGGATTGTGACAAGGGATCCTCGGACATGTGTGCTCCTTTGGGTGCGCCTTTTATAATCATTCGGCTTCGCGGATTTCGAGAAAAAGTGAAGGAATCCGTTTAACTTACTGCGACGCGGCAAGGCCTTTCAGGTTGACTTTCGGCCGATCGACCCTATGTTCCGCTCGTCTGCAGTTAGGCAGAATCGGCCGCGCCAGCGCGCATCTGGGTTCAACCAAAATCCCTGGTTAAGCCAAAACGATAGCCCCGCGGCCCCGACTTGAGGGTCCATGTCCATTTTAGATTCTACGTCTTCTCCCCCGTCTTTGGCTCCTGCGTCTTTGACGTCGTTTTCCCATCTCGGCTTGTCCGACAAAGTTATCGCCGCCGTTGCTTCGGCTGGTTACAAAACTCCCACTCCCATCCAAGAACAGGCAATCCCCCACGTGCTTGCCCGGCGCGACGTGCTCGGCATCGCGCAAACCGGCACTGGCAAGACGGCGGCCTTCGTGCTGCCGATGCTGACGATGCTGGAACAGGGCCGCGCCCGCGCGCGCATGCCGCGCACCTTGATCCTCGAGCCGACCCGCGAACTCGCGGCCCAAGTGGAAGAGAGTTTTGTCAAATACGGCGTCAACCACAAGCTCAACGTGGCGCTGATCATCGGCGGCGTCTCGTTCGACAATCAGGACGTCAAGCTGACGCGCGGCGTCGACGTGCTGATCGCGACGCCGGGGCGGCTCCTCGATCATAACGAGCGCGGGCGGCTGCTGCTCACCGGCGTCGAGCTCTTGGTCATCGACGAAGCCGACCGCATGCTCGATATGGGTTTCATTCCCGACATCGAACGCATCTGCAAGCTCGTGCCCTTCACCCGGCAGACGCTGTTCTTCACCGCGACGATGCCGCCGGAAATCCAGCGCATCACCGAACAGTTCCTGCACAATCCGGTCCGCGTCGAAGTGTCCCGTCCGGCCTCGACCGTCGCCACCACGACCCAGTTTTTGGCCCGCTCCGGCCGCGAGCCGCACGACAAGCGCGACACGTTGCGCCGCCTGATCCGTGCGGCGGAAGGCATGAAGAACGCCATCGTATTCTGCAACCGCAAACGCGATGTCGCCACGCTGCACCGCTCGCTGCTGCGCCACGGATTTTCGGTGCAAGCCCTGCACGGCGACATGGACCAGCCGGCGCGAACGGCGGCGCTCGAGCAATTCCGCAAGGGCGAAGTGACGCTGTTGGTGGCGTCCGACGTCGCCGCCCGCGGCCTCGATATTCCGGATGTGAGCCACGTCTATAATTTCGACGTCCCGGTCCATGCCGACGATTATGTGCACCGCATCGGCCGCACCGGCCGCGCCGGACGCAGCGGCGCCGCCATCACCATCGTTGCGGGCGCGAACGACGCAAAGGCGGTCGCAGCCATCGAGAAATTGATCGGTCAGCCGATCCCGTTCATGGACAATATTCCCGGCGTTGCGAGCGTGCCGGACCAACAAACAAGTCCGCCGCGCGAACGGCGCGACGAGCGGCCCCGCGACCGGCATCCTTCGCATCGTCCAGCGCCGGTGGCGCGCATCGAGAACGCCAGACCGCGCCGCGCGGTGCAGGCGCCGCGGCCGCGAGCCGACGATTCCGAGCCGTCCCACCTGCCGGCATTTCTGCTCCGCCCGGTTGTGGTTAAGGCTTAGCGAACGGCGCACCGAGCCGAAAACGTTATGGCGGCGTAAGGGTTTTCCCTACACTAGGACCTTATTTACCGGTCCTTCACCGCCATCTCCTACATTCGCCTGTGAAATCTGGAAATGAAATCTAGACGTGAATCAGTCGGCGGCTACGCCCGCTCGAACATTACCGGCCTTCCAGGGCGATTGGAGACGATTAATGGCCGTGCCCAACGAAGAGCACGAGAGGACCATCGCTTTCGCCGAAATTGCGCTCGGACAGATTCGCGCCTTACGCCTGCAGGCGTCACCACGTAATTTTGAAATCTGGTACCATTACGCGACCGGCTACAATCAATCGCTCAATAAATCGATCAACGAGGCGCTGGCCAAAAAGGGCGCCCTCACCGAGACCGATCTCGAGCAAATCTACGACACCTACCTCACCGTGAACCGGATGGACGAGCGCGTCGATTCGGTCGGCGCCCGCGTGCTCGACGAGATCAAGCAGGTCATTGCCACAATCGACGACGCCGCCGGTTCGGCGACGAGCTATTCCAAGCGCCTCAATCTCATCAGCCAATCACTTGCGAGTGCGAGCGACGGCGAAACCCTCCGCACCGTGATCGAGCATCTCGTACAGGGCGCCAAGGAGATGGAGCAAAACAACAAGAAGCTCGAATCGCGGCTCGCTGCGTCGCGCCAGGAAATCGAGCAGCTACAGCAAAACCTCGAGGCAGTGCGGATCGAGAGCCTCACCGATCCGCTGACGACGTTGGCGAACCGCAAATATTTCGATGCGGCGCTGGCCAAGGGCCTGGTCGACGCCCAAGAAAAGAACGAGCCGCTGTCGCTCTTGATGCTCGATATCGATCACTTCAAGAGTTTTAACGACAAATACGGCCATCTCACCGGCGATCAGGTGCTCCGCCTCGTCGCCTTGTCGGTGAAGCAGAACGTCAAGGGACAAGACGTCGCCGCGCGCTACGGCGGCGAGGAATTCGTCGTCGCGCTGCCGAAGACAAGCCTGCAGTCGGCGATCACGGTTGCCGACCATATCCGGCGCGCGGTCATGACCAAGGAGTTGATGAAGCGGTCGAGCGGCGAGCGGCTGGGCCGCGTCACCATTTCGATCGGCGTCGCCGTGCTGCACCCGGGCGATACCCCGCAGATTTTGATCGAGCGGGCCGACAACTGCCTTTATGCGGCGAAGCGCAATGGCCGCAATCGCGTTATTTGCGAAGCCGATCCCGAAGCCGAGCCAGAAGCCGATACGGGCGTCACGCCGGCGGCGCGCGTCGCCTGATTACGGCGACAGTCCGGCGTCGCGGGCCGGTTCAATCTGCACCGATTCGCCGCAACCGCAGGCCGAGGTCTGGTTCGGGTTGTTGAACACGAACTGCGCCGAGAGCTTGTCGACCTTGTAGTCCATCTCGGTGCCGAGCAGAAACAGCACCGCTTTCGGATCGATCAGGATGCGCACGCCCCTGTCCTCGATCACCTCGTCGAGCGGATTGACGCTTTCGGCATATTCCATCGTATAGGCCATGCCGGCGCAGCCGCCATTCTTGACGCCGACGCGGACGGCTGCGATCGGACGGTCGGCTTTCGCCATAACCGCCTTGATGCGTTCGGCGGCGGCTTCGGTGAGCCGCATCACTTGAGGTCTCGGTCGGGCACTGGCCATCTTCAGTTCCTCATTCTCGCATCTAATGCGATCGAGCTTCGCTCGCAACTTACGCCAAAATTCCTCACCACATATTGAGAACGGTACGCGCCTCGTCCGACATCCGGCTCGGATCCCACGGCGGATCCCACACGATATTGACCTTGGCCTCGCGCACGCCGGGAACGCCGGAGACCGCACTCTCGACCTGCATCGGCAATTCGGCGGCCGAGGGGCAATTCGGCGTCGTCAGCGTCATGTCGATATTGACCATCCGGTCGTCGTCGATATCGACCTTGTAGATCAGGCCGAGCTCGTAGATGTCGGCCGGGATCTCCGGATCGAACACCGTCTTCAGCGCACCGACGATCTCGTCGGTCAGCCGCGACATTTCCTCGGCCGGAATAGCGGTCGGCTTTTCCGCGACGGCGGTTTCGGCCTGATCGGATTTCACCTCGTCGCTCATGCGAAGAATTCCCGCGCTTTGACCAAGGCCTGCGCCAGGCAATCGATCTCGTCATGCGTATTATACATCGCGAACGAGGCGCGGCAGGTCGCCGTCACGCCGAAGCGCGTCAACAGCGGCATGACGCAATGGGTGCCGGCGCGCACCGCGACGCCCGAACGATCGATGATCGTCGCCACGTCGTGCGGATGGGCGCCCTTCATCTCGAAGGAGACGATCGGGCCCTTGTCCTTGGCATTGCCGATGATGCGCAGCGAATTGATCTCGCGCAGCCGGTCGTGGGCATATTGCACGAGCGAGGCTTCGTGGCCGCGGATACGGGCCTTGCCGATCGAGGCCACATAGTCGATCGCGGCGCCGAGCCCGATCGCCTGCACGATCGACGGCGTGCCGGCCTCGAATTTATGCGGCGGCTCGCCGTAGGTTATGCGGTCCTCGAATACTTCGCGGATCATCTCGCCACCGCCGTTGAACGGCGGCATGGCCTCGAGATGCTGGTATTTGCCGTACAGCACGCCGACCCCGGTCGGGCCGTAAAGCTTGTGGCCGGTGAAAGCATAAAAATCGCAGTCGATGTCGCGCACGTCGACGTCGAGATGCACGGCGCCCTGGGCGCCGTCGACCAGCACCGGCACGCCATGGGCATGGGCGATGCGGGTGACTTCCTTCACCGGCACCCGCGTGCCGAGCATGTTCGACATGTGAGTGATGGCGACGAGCTTGGTGCGCGGCGTGAACAGCTTCTCAAATTCGTCGACGAGGAAATTGCCCTCGTCGTCGACCGGGGCCCATTTGATCACGGCGCCCTGACGCTCGCGCAGAAAATGCCACGGCACGATATTGGAGTGGTGCTCCATGATCGACAGGATGATTTCGTCGCCCGGCTTGATCCGCTCGCGGCCGAACGTATAGGCGACGAGATTGATCGCCTCGGTGGCGTTGCGGGTGAAGATGATCTCTTCCTTGCGCCCGGCATTGAGGAAACCCGCGACCTTCTCGCGGGCGCCCTCATAGGCCTCGGTCGCCTCATTGGCGAGATAATGCAACCCGCGATGGACGTTGGCATATTGTGTCGTATAGGCCTCGTTCAGTCGGTCGAGGACGGCGCGCGGCTTCTGCGCCGAGGCGGCGTTGTCGAGGTAGACGAGCGGCTTGCCATAGACCTGCATGGCGAGGATCGGAAAATCCGCGCGGATGCGGTTTACGTCGTAGGCGCCGTTTGTCTTCGCGTCCTGGGTCACTGCCTCATGCATGGTCCAAATCTCAACGCGCTCCACGCCGCTTGAGCCAGGCCACGACGGAGTCCATCAAAGCCTCGCGGAGGCCTGCATGTTCGATGCCTTCTATCGCCTCGCCGAGAAACGCCTGGATCAGCAGCGCCTCGGCCTCGGCGGCGGGAATCCCCCGCGCCATCAGATAGAATTTGAGCTCGTCGTCGAGCGCGCCCGCGGTCGCGCCGTGGCCGCATTGCACGTCGTCGGCGAAGATTTCGAGCTCCGGCTTATTGTCGGCCTCGGCGTGCTCCGACAACAGCAAAGCCTGCGTCATCATTTTGGCGTCGGTCTTCTGCGCCTGCGGCCGCACAATGATGCGGCCCTGGAACACGCCGCGGGCCTGGTCGTCGAGCACGGTCTTGAACACTTCGCGGCACTGGCAGCCGCGCGCATTGTGTTCCGCGATGAGCGTGGTGTCGGCGTGCTGACGGCCATTCAGGAGTGCCGCGCCGCGGATTCCGGCGACGGTGCCCTCGCCGTCGAATTTCAGGAACAGCTGATTGCGCACCACCGCGCCACCCGCGGTGTAGGAAAATGAGTTGAACCGGGCCTGCGCGCCGATGGCAGCCGCCAAACTCGAGACATGCAGCGCGTCCGAGCCCGCCGCGATGATCTTCACATGATCGACATGGGCGTTGTCGCCGACGAGCAATTCGAGCACGGCATTCGACTGATAGTCGGCGCCGGCCGGGCCTTCATAGCTTTCGATCAGCATAGCACGCGCACCCGCTTCGACCACGACCAGAGAGCGGACGAAAGTCGCGGCGGGCTTTTCCGACGCCACGAACAGTAAATGCAGGGGCCGCTCGATCGTAGCACCTGCGGCAACGCTGATCACCGCGCCGTCGCCCATCAAGGCGGTATTGAGCGCGACCGCGACATTGCTGCCCGGCGCGAGCTTGCCGAGATGCGCCTCCAGCGCCGGATCGCCGTCCGCGAGCGCCTCGGCGAGCGATCGCACCGAAAGCCCGGGTTCCAAATCGGCTGCATCGGACATTTCGGCGACAAAGGCGCCATCGACAAAAACGAGGCGGCGGGCGTCGATATCGCCCAACAAGGCTCCGGCGGTTTTCGCCGCCGCCTTCTCGGCGCTGCCGGGCGGGTCCGCCAAAGGCTTGGCGTCGCGCATCAGCGCGCGCAGATCGGTATATTTCCAGTCCTCGATGCGGCGATGCGGCAGGCCCTCTTTGACGAAGACATCGAAGGCCGACTTGCGCAGCGCCGCCACCGCGTCATCGCCGGGCAGCCGGCCGCGTGCCTGCGCAAAGTTTTGCGCCAGCGTTGTCTCTGCTGCAGTCTTGATCGGGGTGACTTCGGCGTTCACGCCATAACCTCTTCCTGATACTCGGCATAGCCGCGCGCTTCGAGCTCGAGCGCCAAGTCCTTGCCACCGGTCTTGACGATGCGGCCGGCCGAAAGAACGTGCACGATGTCGGGCACGATGTAGGACAAAAGCCGCTGGTAATGGGTGATGACGACGAAGGAGCGCTGCGGCGACCGCAGCCGGTTGACGCCGTCGGCGACGATCTTCAACGCATCGATGTCGAGACCTGAATCGGTTTCGTCGAGCACCGCGAGCCGCGGCTCGAGCAGCGCCATCTGCAAAATCTCGTTGCGCTTCTTCTCGCCGCCGGAAAAGCCGACATTGACGGCGCGGCGCAACATGTCCTGCTCGATGCCGAGCTTGCCGGAGAGATCGCGCACTTTCTTGATGAATTCCGGCGTCGAGAATTCCGCCTCGCCGCGCTTCTTGCGCTGCGCATTGAGCGCGGTGCGCAAGAACGTCATGGTGGCGACGCCGGGGATTTCCATCGGATATTGGAAGGCGAGGAACACGCCCTCGGCGGCGCGTTCGTCAGGCTGCATGTCGAACAGGTTCTTGCCGTTGAAGCGCACCGCGCCCTTGGTCGGCGTGTAGTCGGCCTTGCCGGCCAGCACATAGGCCAGCGTCGACTTGCCGGAGCCGTTCGGCCCCATGATCGCATGGACCTCGCCAGCATTCACGGTGAGGTCGAGCCCTTTGAGAATTTCCTTGCCGTCGATCTCGACATGCAGGTTTTCGATTTCAAGCAACGCCATCCAAAGCTCCAAATTCCACTCGCGTGCATCCTGATCCGATTTAATTAAATCGGATCAGGCGTAACTCTTGATTGAGCATGATCTTTTCCAAAAATCGGCTTCCGCTTTTTGGGATCACGCTCTAGCGCCTGCGCCAGCGCCATTCGCCGTCGGTCTTCATGCGGCTGATCATGATAAAGGCGGTGATAGCCAGAACGTCGATGACCAGCGCCGTGAAGCCGCCGGAACGGCCTTCACCAAGCACCGGCGCCAGCATCGAGGCCAGCACCACGACGAACATGGTGACGACCGTTAGCGCCCAGCCTTCCCACGTCACCGGCGTGGCGCCGTAGCCGTATTCCCGCGGTTTGAACCAATAGGTATTCATCGCTTCTATTTGCTTGCCCTTGCCGCGTTCAGCCGACGCTGCCTTCGAGCGAGACCGAAATCAGCTTCTGCGCCTCGACCGCGAATTCCATCGGCAATTGCTGCAGCACATCCTTGACGAAGCCATTGACGACGAGCGCGGTGGCTTCCTCCGCCGACAGCCCGCGCTGCCGGCAGTAGAACAGCATGTCCTCGGAAATCTTCGAGGTGGTCGCCTCGTGCTCGAACACGGTCGAGGAATTCTTGGCCTCGATATAGGGCACGGTATGCGCACCGCATTGATTGCCGATCAACAGCGAATCGCAATTGGTGAAATTGCGCGCTCCGGTGGCGCGGCGATGCGCGGTGACGAGGCCCCGATAGGTATTGTTGGAGCGGCCGGCGGCGATACCCTTGCTGATGATGCGGCTCGTCGTGTTTTTGCCGAGATGCAGCATTTTGGTGCCGGAATCGACCTGCTGATAGCCGTTGGAAATCGCGATCGAATAGAACTCGCCGCGCGAATTGTCGCCGCGCAGAATGCAGCTCGGATATTTCCAGGTGATGGCCGAGCCGGTTTCCACCTGGGTCCAGGAGATTTTCGCATTCTTGCCGCGGCAGTCGCCGCGCTTGGTGACGAAATTGTAGATGCCGCCTTTGCCGTTGGCGTCGCCCGGATACCAGTTCTGGATGGTCGAATATTTGATCTCGGCGTCGTCGAGCGCGACGAGCTCCACCACCGCGGCATGGAGCTGGTTCTCGTCGCGCATCGGCGCGGTGCAGCCTTCGAGATAGCTCACATAGGAGCCGCGGTCGGCGATGATCAGCGTGCGCTCGAACTGGCCGGTATTCTTCTCATTGATGCGGAAATAGGTCGACAGTTCCATGGGGCAGCGGACGCCCGGCGGCACGTAGACGAAGGAGCCGTCGGAAAACACCGCCGAATTCAGCGTAGCGAAGAAATTGTCGCTCACCGGCACCACCGAGCCGAGATATTTCTTCACCAGTTCGGGATGCTCATGCACCGCTTCCGAGATCGGCATGAACAGCACGCCTGACTTGGCGAGCTCCGCCTTGAAGGTGGTGGCGACGGAAACCGAATCGAA
>Ga0181526_10000873_pt1 | contig 30593 bp, 26 predicted proteins | sample PEATcosm2014_Bin_35_FD_119750 | JGI IMG/M metagenome (GOLD analysis project Ga0181526, IMG submission 119750) | Peatland microbial communities from MTU Mesocosm Facility, Houghton, MI, USA - PEATcosm2014_Bin06_30_metaG | ecosystem: Environmental > Terrestrial > Soil > Wetlands > Peat | place...
GCCGAAGAGGCCGATCTTGCCGCCGCGCGCATAAGGCGCCAGCAGATCGACCACCTTGATGCCGGTGATCAGGATCTCGGCTTCGGTTGATTGGTCGACGAACTCGGGCGCCGCCCGGTGAATTGGCATCATGAGCTTGGTCTTGATGGGCCCACGCTCGTCCACCGGCTCGCCGACGACGTTCATGATGCGGCCCAGGGTTTCGGGCCCGACCGGCACGCGAATGGCTGCGCCGGTGTCGACCGCCTCCATGCCGCGCACCAACCCGTCGGTCGTGTCCATGGCGACGGCGCGCACCGTGTTCTCGCCCAGATGCTGCGCCACTTCCAGCACCAGGGTCTTTCCCTGGTTCTGCACGTGCAGCGCGTTGAGGATCGAGGGCAGGTCCGTGTCGAATTTGACGTCGACGACCGCGCCGATGATCTGGGAGATGGAGCCGACATTGTTCTTGGCCATGGTGGGATTCCCTCTAAAGCGCCTCGGCGCCCGAAATGATCTCGATCAGTTCCTTGGTGATGTAGGCCTGGCGCTGGCGGTTGTAGGTCATGTTCAGCCGGTCGATCATCTCGCCGGCGTTGCGCGTGGCATTGTCCATCGCCGTCATGCGCGCGCCCTGCTCGGAGGCCGCGTTCTCTAAAAGCGCGGTGAAGATCTGCACGCCCAGATTTCGCGGCAGCAGCGCGGCCAGGATTTCCTCTTCCTCCGGCTCGAATTCATAAACCCCGGCCTTGGCGGCATCGGGCTTGTTTTTGCTCTCGGGAACGGCGAAGGGGATCAGCTGCTGCCGGGTGACGATCTGGCTGATGGCGGATTTGAAACGGTTATAGACGATGGTGCAGGCGTCGAACTCACCCGCCTGGAAGCGGGTGACCACGCGCGCCGATATGTCCTCGGCGGCGGAAAAGACGAGCCTGGGCCGGCCCACCTCGGTCAGGCTCTCGATGATCTGTTTGGCGCGGTCGCGTTTCAAGGCATCGCGCCCCTTGCGGCCGATGGTGAGAATCTTCACCTGCTTGCCGGCGTTCTCCAGCTCGCGCAGCACGCGCCGCGCCTCGCGCAATATGGTGGCGTTGAAGCCGCCGGCCAATCCCCGATCCGAGGTCGCGACCACCAGCAAATGCACCGAATCTTTTCCGGTTCCGGCCAGCAAGGGCGGCGCGTTGGGCATGCTCCTGAGATTGGCCGCGAGCGAGGCCAGCATGCGTTCCATCCGCTCGGCATAGGGCCGCGCCGCGAGCGCGGCCTCCTGCGCGCGCCTGAAGCGCGAGGCCGCCACCATCTTCATCGCCGAGGTTATCTTCTGCGTCGAGCGGACGGAGCGGATGCGAACGCGGAGTTCCTTGAGGCTCGCCATGGATTCAGGCGAAGCTCTTGGCGAAATTGTCGAGGAAGGCGGACAATTCCTTGTCGGTGTCGGCGGCCAATTCGCGTTTTTCGCGGATGGCCTGGAGAATTTTCGGCGCCTTGGCCTTGATCTCGCCCAGCATCTGGGCTTCAAAACGCGTGATAGCGGCGATCTCGACCTTGTCGAGATATCCCCGCGTGCCGGCGAAGATCGAGACGACCTGTTCCTCGACCGGCATGGGCTTGAATTGCGGCTGCTTCAAGAGTTCGGTCAATCGCGCGCCTCTCGCCAAAAGCCGCTGAGTCGCGGGATCGAGATCCGAGGCGAATTGGGCGAAGGCCGCCATTTCCCGGTACTGGGCCAATTCGAGCTTGATCTTGCCGGCGACCTGCTTCATCGCCTTGATCTGCGCCGCCGAGCCGACGCGGCTGACGCTGAGACCGACGTTAATCGCCGGCCTGATGCCGCGATAGAACAGTTCGGTTTCGAGGAAGATCTGGCCGTCGGTGATGGAGATGACGTTGGTCGGGATATAGGCCGAGACGTCGCCGGCCTGGGTCTCGATCACCGGCAGCGCGGTGAGCGAGCCCGAACCGTGCTCCGGGTTCATTTTGGCGGCGCGCTCCAAAAGACGCGAATGGAGATAGAACACGTCGCCGGGATAGGCCTCGCGCCCCGGCGGGCGGCGCAGCAAAAGCGACATCTGGCGATAGGCCACCGCCTGCTTGGAGAGATCGTCATAGATGATGACGGCGTGCATGCCGTTGTCGCGGAAATACTCGCCCATTGCGCAGCCGGTGTAAGGCGCCAGGAACTGGAGCGGCGCGGGCTCGGACGCGGTGGCGGCGACGATGATGGAATATTCGAGCGCGCCGTAATCGGCGAGCGTCTTGACGATCTGCGCCACGGTCGAGCGCTTCTGGCCCACCGCGACATAGACGCAATAGAGCTTCTTGCCTTCGTCGCTGCCGGCGTTGATTCCCTTCTGATTAATGAACGTGTCGATCGCGACCGCGGTCTTGCCGGTCTGGCGGTCGCCGATGATCAACTCGCGCTGGCCGCGGCCGATCGGAACCAGCGCATCGATCGCCTTGAGGCCGGTCTGCACCGGCTCGTGCACCGAGCGGCGCGGAATGATGCCCGGCGCCTTGACCTCGACGCGGGTGCGCTTCACGTCCTTGAGCGGCCCCTTGCCGTCGATCGGGTTGCCCAGCGCATCGACCACGCGGCCCAGCAGGCCCTTGCCCACCGGCACGTCGACGATCGAGCCGGTGCGCTTGACCGTGTCGCCTTCGCCGATGCCCGTGTCGTCACCGAAGATGACGACGCCGACATTGTCGGTTTCGAGGTTGAGGGCCATGCCCTTGACGCCGTTCGGGAACTCGACCAGTTCGCCGGCCTGCACCTTGTCGAGGCCGTAAACGCGGGCGATGCCGTCGCCCACCGACAGCACCTGACCGACTTCGGCCACGTCGGCTTCGGTGCCGAATTGAGATATCTGTTTCTTCAGAATGGCGGAGATTTCCGCCGCGCGGATTTCCATATCAACCAACCCCTTTCATCGCCAGCTCCAGCCGCCGGAGCTTGCTCTTGAGCGACGCATCGACCATGCGCGAGCCCACCTTGATCACCAGGCCGCCCAGCAGGCCGGGGTCGATCTTGAGATCGATCGCCACCTTGCCGCCGACCGCCTTCCGGAGGCGCTCGTCAATCGCCTTGCGCTGCGTCTCGGACAATTCCTGCGCCGAGATCACCTGCGCCGTCACCTCGCCGCGCCGCGCCGCCAGGATGCCGAGAAAGCCCTCGATCATCTCGGGCAACGCGAACAGGCGGCGGTTGCGCGCGAGCAAACCCAGAAAATTGCGCATCAATTCCTTGAACCCGGCGCGCTCCGCAAGGGCATTCACCGCCCTGGCCTGCTCGCCGCGCGCCAGCACCGGGCTGCGGATCATGCGCCGCAGATCCGCGCTCTCGGCGATGAGCCCGCGCAACGCCTTGAGGTCGTTCGCCACGTCGTCGAGCGCCTTGCGCTCATCGGCGAGATCGAACAGCGCCGCCGCGTAACGCTCCGCCAGTCCGGAAACGCCTGCCGATTCGGATGCCACTTGAACTTAGTTCCCTATTGGCCAGGGGCGAGACCGCCCTGGACAGCCCCACCCGCGATGCGCTTCCCGGCACGTTATCGTCGCCCGAAACCCGCGAGCGGCCCCGCCTGGAAAGCGGGCCGGTTCTAACATAGGGATATGAGCCGCGCAACCCGGCCTGCCCGGGCAAAATGCCGCAACAATACAGCCGCTTAGATCACACGAAGCTGTAGGGATCGACGTCCACCTGGATGCGGATGGCGGAGGGCGGCTTGGCCCGCGCCAGCCAGTCGCGCAACACCGTCTGGAGATTGGCGTTGCGCGGCGCCTTGACCAGAAAGCGCCGCCGGTGCCGGCCGCGCAGCCGTTCCAAGGGCGCGGGCGCGGGACCCAGCACCTCGACGCCCTCGAGATGGGGCGCCGCCTTCGCGAAATCGCGCGCGGCGCGGTCGGCGGAACCGGCGTCGGGACCCGACAGGATGATCGCGGCCAAGCGGCCGAAGGGCGGCCAGCCGCCCGCGCGACGCGATTGGGCCTCGGCGGCGAGAAAACGGTCGCGATCGTCGCTCACCAGCGCCTTCATCACCGGATGCTCGGGCATGAAGGTCTGGAGATAGACCAGGCCCGGGCGCTCGGCGCGGCCCGCCCGCCCCGCCACTTGGTGGAGCAGCTGATACGTTCTCTCGGTCGCGCGCAGATCGCCGCCGGCCAGGCCCAGATCGGCGTCGACCACGCCGACCAGCGTGAGCATCGGGAAATGATGGCCCTTGGCCATCACCTGCGTGCCGATCAACACGTCGATGTCGCGGCGCTCGACGCGTTCGAGCAATTCTTCCATGGCGCGCGGGCCGGCGAGCGTGTCGCTCGCCATCACCTGCAACCTTGCGGCGGGGAAACGCGAAGCCACCTCCTCGGCCAAGCGTTCGACCCCCGGACCGCAGGGGGCGAAGCTGCCGGCGGCGTTGCATTGCGGACAGTGCGGCGGCGGCGGCGCGGTATAGCCGCAGTGATGGCACAGCAGCCGGCCGTGCAAGCGGTGCTCGATCAGCCACGCGGTGCAATTGGGGCATTGCAAACGAAAGCCGCATTCGCGGCAGAGCGTCAGCGGCGCATAGCCGCGCCGGTTCAGGAACAGCATCGCCTGCTCGCCCGCCTTGAGCGTGTCCTCGAGCGCGCGCACCAGCGGCGGCGACAGGAAGCGCTGGCGCTCGGGCTTGTCCCGGCGCAAATCGATCACGCGAATCTCGGGCAATTGCGCCGTGCCGTGCCGCACCGGCAAGTGGAGCCGCGCATAGCGTCCCTGTTCGACATTGACCGTGGTTTCGAGCGAAGGCGTGGCCGAGACCAGGACGATCGGAATCCCGGCGAGCGAAGCGCGCACCACCGCCATATCGCGGGCGTGGTAGATCACGCCCTCCTCCTGCTTGAAGGAGGTTTCGTGCTCTTCGTCCACCACGATCAGGCCAAGCTCGCGGAAGGGCAGGAACAGCGCCGAGCGCGCGCCCACCACCACCCGCGCCTGGCCTTCGGCGACTTGGCGCCAGGTCGCGCGGCGCGATGCTTCGCCCAGATCGGAATGCCATTCGGCCGGCGGCGCGCCGAAGCGCTTGACGAAGCGCGCCAGCAGCTGCGCCGAGAGCGAAATCTCGGGCAGCAGCACCAGCGCCTGCTTGCCCGCCGCCAGCGCCGCGGATATCGCGTCGAAATAGACCTCGGTCTTGCCCGAGCCGTTGACGCCGTCCAGCAGCGTCACGGAATATCCCCCCTGCGCCGCCTTGGCGGACAAATTCTTGGCCGCCAGCGCCTGAGCGATCGACAAGGGCGGGCCGGGCAGTTTCCAATCGGGCTGGGGCGGGAGAAACGGCGGCAGATCGACGGCGTCGAGCAATCCCAGCTTGGCCAGGCCCTTCACCACGCTGGCGCCGCAGGCAGCGCGCCGCGCGAGATCGGTGGAAGTGGCGGCGGGGCCGCCTTCCAGCGCCTCCAGCACACGGCGCCGCGCCGGGGTCAGCGACTCGGCTGCTTCGGCCAGGGCTCGCTTGCCCGTCCGGCTCAGCGCATAGGCGGGAATGGCGCGCGGCGGATGCAACGCCGCGGGCACGCTCATCGCCATTTTGAGCACGGCGCCTGGCGGGGCAAGGTTGTATTGCGCCACCCAATCGACGAATCGGCGCAGCTCCGGGCGCAAAGGCGGCGCGGGCAGACGCTCGGCCACCGCTTTGAGCTTGGCCTCGGCAACCTCGCCCGAATCCCTGCCCCAGACCACGCCGGCAAGCGTGCGCCGCCCCAATGGCACGCGCACGAAATCGCCGGGCGCGAGAGCAACGCCATCGGGAGTGCGGTAATCATAGGCTCCGGCGAGCGGCAGCGGCAACAGCACACTCACGCGTCCCAAAGACAGGGCTTCGGAACTGGAATCACGGTCGGGCATGGTCTACACTCTGGACCAAAGGGTGACGGGCATGAAGTTCTTCATCGACACCGCCGATATTGCCGAGATTCGCGACCTGGCCGCGACCGGGCTGGTCGACGGCGTCACCACCAACCCGTCGCTGATCGCCAAATCGGGGCGCAATTTCCTCGACGTGGTGCGCGAGATCTGCGCGGTGGTGCCCGGCCCGGTGAGCGCCGAGGTGGCCGCGACCGATCATCCCACCATGCTGGCCGAGGGCCGCAAGCTGGCCAAGCTCGCCAAGAACGTAACCGTGAAAGTGCCGTTGACCAAGGACGGACTCAAGACCTGCAAGGCGCTCTCCGCCGAGGGCACCATGGTCAACGTCACGCTGTGCTTCTCGGCGGCGCAGGCGATTCTCGCCGCCAAGGCCGGGGCGACCTTCGTCTCGCCCTTCGTCGGCCGGCTCGACGATATCGGCGAGGACGGCATGGCGTTGATCGCCGACATCGTCCAGATCTACCGCAACTATCCCGAATTCAAGACCCAGGTTCTGGTGGCCTCGATTCGCCAGCCGATGCACGTGGTCCAGGCGGCGAAGCTCGGCGCGCATGTCGGCACCATTCCGCCCGCGGTGCTGCGTCAGCTTTTCCTCCACCCGCTGACCGACAAGGGGCTGGCGGCTTTCCTCGCCGATTGGGCCAAGACCGGCCAGTCGATCCTGGGCGAGAATAAAAAGCCCGCCGCGGCGGCCGAATAGGCAAGGGCCGGACATTGGACCGCACCAAGGACAAGGTAACCGCCGCAGCGCCGCCACCGCCGGTGACGGTCGAGCGTTCCGCCGCCGCCGCCGAGGTGATCGCCTTCCTGCGCCGCAATCCGGATTTCTTCGTCCAGCATCCCGAGATACTCGATCTGCTGACGCCGCCGGCGGCGACGCGCGGGGAGGGCGTGGTCGACATGCAGCAATTCATGCTGAAGCGCCAGCGCGACGACATCGCCAAGCTCAAGGGCCAGCAGCGCTCGCTGATCGGCACGACGCGGGCCAATCTCGCCAGCCAGACCCGCGTGCACACCGCGGTCTTGACCCTGCTGTCGGCGTCGAGCTTCGAGCAGTTGATCCAGATCGTCACCACCGACCTCGCCATGCTGTTGGATGCGGACGTCGTCACGATCGGCGTCGAGGGCAACGGCGCCAAGCATCGCCTGTCGCATCAAGGCGTGCAGATACTGGCAAACGGCACGGTCGACCGGGTGCTGGGTCCGGAGCGCGACGTGGTGCTGTTTTCCGACGCGCCGGGCGACCCCGCGCTGTTCGGCGGCGGCGCCGATCTGGTGCGCTCGGCGGCTTTGCTCCGCCTCTCGGTCAGCCGCGCCGGCCCGGCGGGGCTGTTGTGCATCGGCACGCGCAAGCCGGGCCGCTTCCACCCCGGCCAGGGCACCGAGCTGCTGGGCTTCCTCGCCCGCTCGCTCGGCATCACCATCGCCGCATGGCTCGACCTGCCGGCGTGAAACCCGGCCGCAAACCCGCCCAGGCCTTCCGTCCCGATCCGACGCCGCTCAATCGTTTCGCGGCATCGCAGGAACTGATCGAAGCGATCTCCGCCTGGCAGGACTGGCTGGCGCATGAGAAACGCGCCTCGCCCCACACCGTCTCTGCTTATGGCCGCGATCTCGCCGGCTTCCTCGAATTCCTCACCGGTCATCTGGGCGGCGTGGCGAGTTTGGAAAAACTGGAGGCGCTGGCGCCGGCCGATTTCAGAGCTTATCTCGCGCAAGGCGCGCGCGCCGGCCGCAAGCACAGTACATCCGCGCGCAAGCTGTCGGTGCTGCGCGGATTCTTCCGCTTCCTCGCCAAACGCAAGATTTTATCCAACGCGGCGCTCGCCGCGGTCAGAAGCCCCAAGCTCGACAAGCCGGTGCCCAAGGCCTTGACCGAGCGCGAAGCCGAGGAGGCGCTGGCGCAAATATCCTTGCTCGAAGCCAAGCCGTGGATGGGCAAGCGCGATCTCGCCATCATGACGCTGCTTTACGGTTGCGGGCTGCGGCTGGCCGAGGCGCTGTCGCTGACGCGCGCCGATGCGCCGGAGCCGGGCGGCATGCTGCGCATCACCGGCAAGGGCGCCAAAACGCGCCTGGTGCCGGTGCTGCCGGCGGTATCCCTCGCGGTGAAGGATTATCTGGCATCCTGCCCGCTCGAGCTCGGGCCGGGCGATCCGCTGTTCGTCGGCGCCAGGGGCGCCACGCTCAACCCGCGCATGGTGCAAGGAACCATGGCCAAGCTCCGAGCCGGGCTGGGTTTGCCCGAGCATGCCTCGCCCCATGCGCTGCGCCACAGCTTCGCCACCCATCTCTTGGCGGGCGGCGCCGATCTACGCGCCATCCAGGAATTGCTCGGCCATGCGAGTCTTTCGACCACGCAACGCTACACCGCGCTCGACGCCAACCGTCTCTTGGCCGTGTACGACAAGGCGCATCCACGCGCCAAGGGCTAGAGCTTGCGGATGGCGATGAGCGCCGTCAGCGAGCCCAGCCCCATGGTGATGAAGCCCAAGCCCCAGGCAAGATGACTGGCTCCGCCCCCGGCGGCGTCCAGCACCACGCCCACGGCCAAAGGCCCGGCCACGCCGCCGCCGAAACCGATCAGCGAATGGACCGCCAATGTCACGCCGCGCTGGCCGGAAGGCGAACTGACCACCGCGCCGTTGGTGAGCGCCGCCGAGTCGCCCATGATGAACATGTTGTAGAGGCAGCACAGCGCCGCCACCGTCCAGACCGGCAAGCCGGCGCTGAAGCCGGCGGCGACCGAGGCCAGGAAGGAGAGCACCATCACCCGGCCGATCAGCCGGCGCCGGTCGGCGCGCGCCGCCACATCGGCGCCGTAGATGCTGGCGAGGGTGCTGATCAGCGCCGCGGCGGTGGCAACCCAGTTCGCCAGCGTGCCGCCACCCGAACCGCCGCGCAGGTGGTCGGCGTAGATCAGATAGGCCACCATCCAGGCTCGCAAGGCGAACAACTCGAAGGTGTGGCCGGCATAGCCCAGGATGAAGGCCATGGCGGCGCGGTTCCTGAACACCGGGCGGAAATCGAAGCGGCGTCCCCGCCCCTCCACAAACGCCGCGCCCGGCGCCAAGGGCGGCACCAGGAAATAAATCGCCGCGAAGGACACCGCCGAACCCGCCGCCGCGCCCCAGAACGCGGCGCTCCAGCCGATCCAATCCGCTATTTCGCCGGTATAGGCATAAGAGATGGCGGTGCCCAAACTGAACCCGGAGGTGTAATAGGCGACGTAGCGGTTCAGGCGCGGCCCGTGCACGCGATCCGTCAGCAGCTTGAGGCCGGGCATGTAGGTGCCGGCAAGGCCGAGGCCGGTGATGAAGCGGAAGACGGCCGCGGACCAGAAGCCCTGCGCGAACAGCGCATAAGCGACCGAGGCGAGCCCGCCGATAATGAGCGAAATCAGATAGATCTTGCGCGGATCGGTATGGTCGGTGGATCCCACCAGCACCGGCACCGCCACGACATATCCCGCCAGGTACAGGCTGCTGATCCAGCCAGCCTCGGTGTTGTCGAGGCTCCAAAGCCTCTGGAACTCCGGCAGCAGCGCTGCAAAACTCGAAATGCTGAGCATACTCAGCGCTGAGGTCGCGCTCAGTATGATGATGAGCGCGCCCGGCGACGGCTCGCGCCCGGTCCTGAACATGGGCCTAAATATGGATCGGATGCCCTTCGACCGCCAGCGCCGCCTCCTTCACCGCCTCGTTCAAGGTGGGATGGGCGTGGACGGTGCGGGCGATATCCTCGGCGCTGGCGCCGAATTCCATCGCCACCGCGGCTTCGGCGATGATGGTGCCGGCGTCGCCGCCGATGATGTGCACACCCAAGACACGGTCGCTTTTGGCATCGGCCAGAATCTTGACGAAGCCCTCGGTGAAGGCGTTGGCGCGGGCGCGGGCGTTGGCCGAAAACGGGAACTTGCCCGACTTGTATTCCAGGCCCGCCTGTTTGAGCTGCTCCTCGGTTTTGCCAACCGAAGCCACTTCGGGCCAGGTATAGATCACCGCCGGGATGCAGTCGTAATCGAGCCCGGGTTTGAATCCTGCGAGACGCTCGGCCAGCACCACGCCCTCCTCCGACGCCTTGTGCGCCAGCATCGGGCCGGAGATGGCGTCGCCGATGGCGTAGATGCCGGGGACATTGGTCGCAAAGGACGCATCGGTCTTGATGCGGCCTTTCTCGTCAAGCTGGACTTTCAGCGCGTCGAGGCCGAGGCCGCCGGTGAAGGGCCGGCGCCCGACCGAGATCAGAACCACGTCGGCCTTCAATTCCTCGCGCTTGCCGCCCTTGGCCGGCTCGAGCCCCAGCTTGACGCCGTCATTGCCGGACTTGGCCTCGGCCACCTTGGTGCCGAGGCGGAAGATGAAGCCCTGTTTTTCCAGCGAACGCCGCAAGGCGGATGAGAACTCGCCATCCATGCCGGGGGTGATGTGGTCGAGGAACTCGACCACCGTGACCTTCGATCCCAAGCGCCGCCACACCGAGCCCATTTCGAGGCCGATATAGCCGGCGCCCACCACCACCAGGCTCGCCGGCACGGATGAGAGCGCCAGCGCCCCGGTCGAGGAGACGATGCGCTTCTCGTCGATCTTGATGCCCGGCAGATCGGAGCTTTCCGAGCCGGTGGCGAGGATGATCGCCTTCTTGGCCGAGAGCGCGCGGCTGCCGCCGGCGTTGAGCGCAACCGCAACCTGATCGCGCGCGGTCAGCCTGGCCGCGCCCTTGACGTATTCGATCTTGTTCTTGCGAAACAGGAATTCGACGCCCTTGGTGTTCTCCGCCACCACCTTGTCCTTGCGCGCCAGCATGGAGGGCAGGTCGAGCGCCACGCCCGAAACCTTGACGCCGTGCTGTCCCAGCGCATGCAGCGTTTCTTCGTATTTCTCCGAGGATTGCAGCAGTGCCTTCGAGGGAATGCAGCCGATATTGAGGCAGGTGCCGCCCGGCGCATCGCGTTTATCGACGCAGGCGACGCTCATGCCGAGCTGTGCCGCGCGGATGGATGCTACATAGCCGCCCGGCCCGGCGCCGATGACGATGACGTCGAAGTTGTCGGCCATGGCTCAGACGCTGAACAGCAGGCGTTCGGGATCCTCGATGCACTCCTTGACGCGCACCAGGAATGTGACCGCCTCGCGCCCGTCGACCAGGCGGTGATCGTAACTGAGCGCCAGATACATCATCGGCCGGGCGACGATCTGATCGCCCACGACGACAGGCCGCTTCTGGATCTTGTGCATGCCGAGAATGGCGGATTGCGGCGGGTTGAGGATCGGCGTCGACATCAGCGAGCCGTAGACCCCGCCATTGGTGATGGTGAAGGTGCCGCCCGACAGCTCTTCCAGTTTCAATTTTCCGTCGCGCGCGCGACGGCCCAGATCGGCGACGCTCTTCTCGATCTCGGCGAAGTCGAGATGATCGGCGTCGCGCAGCACCGGCACCACCAGCCCCTGATCGGTGCCGACCGCCACGCCGATGTCGTAATGGTTTTTGTAGATGATGTCGTCGCCGTCGATCTCGCCGTTGGCCGTGGGAATTTCCTTCAACGCGGCGATGCAGGCCTTGACGAAGAACGACATGAAGCCCAGCCGCACGCCGTGCTTCTTCTCGAATTCGGCGCGGAAGCGCTCGCGCAAGGCCATCACCTCGGTCATGTCCGCTTCGTTGAAGGTGGTCAGTATGGCCGCCGTGTTCTGCGCCTCCTTGAGGCGCTCGGCGATGCGGCGGCGGAGTCGGGTCATGCGCACGCGCTGCTCCAATGGCCCAACCTCGCGCGGAACGGACTCCTTTAGATTTGCCGCGCCTTGCGCGGCGGGGGCGGCGGGAGTGACCGGCTTTTCGAGCGCGTTCAGCACGTCGCCCTTGGTCAGCCGCCCGTCCTTGCCCGAGGGCGCGACACGCGCCGGATCCAGGCCGCTCTCCTGAACCAAGCGCCGAACCGCCGGGCCGGAACGCGCCACGGCATCGGCGGACTCTTTGGTATTCGCGGCGTTCGCCGCGAGGGGCGGAACCGCTTTCGCCGCGGGCGTCGGAGCCGGTTTGGACGCCGGCACGGCAGCCAGTTTCGGCGGGGATGACGGTTTTGCAGCTTGCTTGCCCGCGCCATCGGATATGCGGCCCAGCACGCCGCCGACCGAGACATTGGCGTCCTTGGGCACCAGGATTTCCGCGAGCGTGCCCGCCGCCGGAGCGTTGACTTCGAGCGTCACCTTGTCGGTCTCGAGCTCGACCAGCGGATCGTCGACCGCCACCGCATCGCCTTGGCTCTTGAGCCAGCGCGCGACGGTGGCCTCGGTGACGGATTCGCCCAAGGGCGGAACGATGATGTCGGTAGCCATGGTCCTTCCCGCCCCTGTTTAAGCCGAAGCCAGGGCTTCGTCCACCAGCCGCGCCTGTTCCACGGCATGGCGCTTGGCCAGGCCGGTGGCGGTGGCCGCCGCCTCGACGCGGCCGACATAACGCGCACGCTTGGCCTTGAGATCGAGCGCGCCCAGCGCCTGTTCCAGGCGGCGATCGACGAAGGACCATGCGCCCATGTTCTCCGGCTCCTCCTGCACCCAGACGAACTCGGCGTTCTTGTAGCGCAAGGCTTGCTCGGCGAAGGTCTTGGCCGGGAAAGGATAGAGCTGCTCGATGCGCAGGATGGCGATGTCGTCGATTTTCCGCGCGCGCCGCGCATGCAGCAGGTCGAAGTAGACCTTGCCGCTGCACAGGAGCACGCGGCGGATTTTGGCGTCGTCGAGCTTGTCCACTTCGCCGATGAGGCGATGGAAGGATGTTCCAGGCCCCATCTCGGCCAGGGACGACGCGACCTCGGGACTCCTCAAGAGCGACTTGGGAGTCATGATCACCAGCGGTTTGCGGAAATCACGCCGCACCTGGCGGCGCAGCGCATGGAAATAATTCGCCGCCGAGGTCAGGTTGCAGATTTGGAGATTGTCCTCGCCGCAGAGCTGGAGGAACCGTTCGAGCCGCGCCGAGGAATGCTCCGGCCCCTGGCCCTCGTGGCCGTGCGGCAGCAACAGCACCAGGCCCGACATGCGTAGCCACTTGGCTTCGCCCGCGGCGATGAACTGGTCGATGATGACTTGGGCGCCGTTGGCGAAATCGCCGAACTGCGCCTCCCACAAGACGAGCGTGCGCGGATCGGCCAGGCTGTAGCCGTATTCGAATCCCAGCACCGCGGCCTCGGACAGAGGGCTGTCGATCACCTCGAAATGCTTCTGGCCGTCGCGGATGTGGTTCAAGGGGACATAACGTTTCCCGGTCTCCTGGTCGAACAGCGCGGCGTGGCGCTGCGAGAAGGTGCCGCGGCCGGAATCCTGGCCCGAGAGACGCACGCAAGACCCCTCGGTCAGGAGTGTGCCGAAGGCCAGCGCCTCGGCCGTCGCCCAGTCGATGCCTTCGCCCTTTTCGATGGCCGCGCGTTTGGCTTCCAGCTGCCGGACGATTTTGCGATTGACGTTGAAGCCCTCGGGCGCACGGGTCAGCGCCGCACCCACCTCTTTCAACAGCGGCAATGCCACCGCGGTGGCGCCGCGCCGATCCTCGCCCGAGGCGACGGAAAGTCCCTTCCACACGCCTTCGAGCCAATCGGCCTTGTTGGGGTGGTAGGTCTTGGCCGCCTTGAATTCATCCTCGAGCCGCTTCAGGAAATCCTGCGCGATCTTCCCGGACTCCTCGGCGCTGACCAGGCCCTCGGCGGCAAGACGCCGGGCATAGAGTTCGCGCGTCGTCGGATGCGAAGCGATCGCCTTGTACATCAGCGGCTGGGTGAAGGCCGGTTCGTCGGTCTCGTTGTGGCCGTGGCGGCGGTAGCAAAAAATGTCGACCACCGCGTCCTTCTTGAAGCGGTGGCGGAATTCGGTGGCGATGCGCGCGACATGCACCACCGCCTCGGGATCGTCGCCGTTCACGTGGAAGATCGGCGCCTGCATGCCCTTGGCGACATCGGAAGGATAAGGGCTGGAGCGGGCATGGGCCGGATTCGTCGTGAACCCGATCTGGTTGTTCACGACGAAATGGATGGTGCCGCCGGTGCGGTAACCCTTGAGTTCGGAAAGCTCGAGCGTCTCGGCCACCAGACCCTGGCCGGCGAAGGCGGCGTCGCCATGCATCAGCAATCCGACCACCTGGTCGTGCTCGAAGTCGCCGCGCTGATGTTGCTTGGCGCGCACCTTGCCGAGCGCCACGGGATCGACCGCCTCCAAATGCGACGGATTGGCGGTGAGCGACATATGCACCACGGCGCCGTCGAAGTCGCGATCGGACGAGGTCCCGAGATGGTATTTCACGTCGCCCGATCCCTGCACGTCCTCGGGATTGGCGGCGTTGCCCTGGAATTCGGAGAACAGCGCCCTGAACGGCTTGCCCATCATGTTGGTGAACACGTTGAGGCGGCCGCGATGCGGCATGCCGATCACCAGCTCCTTCATGCCGAGCTGGCTGCCGCGCTTCAAGACCTGCTCCAGCGCCGGAATCAGCGATTCGCCGCCTTGGAGGCCGAAGCGTTTGGTGCCGGTGTAGCGTTTGTCCAGGAAACGCTCGAGCAGCTCGGCCGCGGTCAGGCGCTCCAGGATGGCGCGCTTGCCGCGTTCGGTGAATTCGGTCTGGTTGCGCGGCACCTCGATGCGCGCCTGAATCCATTGGCGTTGCTCGAGTTCCTGGATGTGCATGTATTCGATGCCGACATGGCCGCAATAGGTTGCCTTGAGCGCGCCGAGAAGCTCCTTGAGCGTCGCCGTCGCGAAGCCCAGCGTGTCGTTGACGAAGATCGATCGGTCGTAATCGGCTTCGGTGAAACCGTAGGTCGCGGGATCGAGATCGGGATGGGATGTGCGCCGCTCGATCCCCAAGGGATCGAGATCGGCGATCAGATGACCGCGCACGCGATAGGCGCGGATCAGCGCCATGGCGCGGATGGAATCGAGCGTCGCCTGGCGCACATCCTGCGGCAGTTCGGCTAGCGCCGCGTGGCCGTTGGCCGCGGCGCCATTGCCTTGATCGATGATCTGGCCGCGCTTGTCGCCCCAGGCGGGTCCTTCCATTTCGCGGAGAAAAGCCTTGGGCTCCTCGCCCAGCTCGGCGAAGAATCCCCGCCAACTCGCATCGACCGATTGCGGGTCGTCGAGATAGCGGGCGTAAAGCTCGGCGATGAAGGCGGCGTTCTGGCCGGTGAGGAAGGTGTTTTTATCGCGGCGCGGCATGGCGGTTTTCTCGGCCCATGATTTAAGGAATGCTAAGAAAAAAACGGGACGTGAATCCGTCCCATAGGGCATGGGTCTGTCCTATAGATTGGGCGCGAATCGGCTTAAAGCTAGGCCTGGATTGCGTCATGGCTGCCATCCGGTTCCAGCCATGCAAAAGCCGTGCAAGAAGCGGCCGGTTAGGCCTTCCTGGCCGAGGAATCCCGAGGCGCGAGGAATCCCGAGTAAGACCCCGGTCTAGGTTTAGGCCTTGGCCCCGGCCAGGAGTTTGCGGGTGGCTTCGAGCAGCCCGCGCACCGCCACGACCGATTTGTCGAAGGCGGCTTTCTCGCCGGGATCAAGCGCGATCTCGACCACGCGCTCGACGCCCTTTTCGCCGATCACCGCCGGCACGCCGACATAGAGGTCCTTGACGCCGTATTGGCCGGTGAGCCAGGCGGCGCAGGGCAGCACGCGCTTCTTGTCGCGCAGGAACGCTTCCGCCATGGCGATCGCCGCCGAGGCGGGCGCGTAGAAGGCCGAGCCGGTCTTGAGCAGGTTGACGATCTCGACGCCGCCGTCGCGGGTGCGCTGCACGATCTTGTCGAGCCGCTCCTGGGTGGTCCAGCCCATCTTCACCAGGTCGGGCAGCGGAATCCCGGCCACGGCCGAATAGCGGGTGAGCGGCACCATGCTGTCGCCGTGGCCGCCGAGCACGAAGGCGGTGACGTCCTCGACCGAGACCTTGAGTTCCTCGGCGAGGAAATAGCGGAAACGCGCGCTGTCGAGCACGCCGGCCATGCCGACGACGCGGGCTTGCGGCAGGCCGCAGGCCTCGCGCAGCACCCACACCATCACGTCCAAGGGATTGGTGATGCAGATGACGAAGGCGTTGGGGGCGTTGGCCTTGATCGCCGCGCCCACCTGCGCCATCACCTTGGCGTTGATGCCAATCAAATCGTCGCGGCTCATGCCCGGCTTGCGCGGCACGCCGGCGGTGACGATCACCACGTCGGCTCCCGATATCGCGGCGTAATCGTTGCTGCCGGTGTAACGGGCGTCGAACCCCTCGACCGGCGCCGCCTCGGCCAGGTCGAGCGCCTTGCCCTGCGGCACGCCCTCGACGACATCGCACATCACGATATCGCCCAATTGCTTCAAGCCTGCGAGCAGCGCGAGCGTGCCGCCGACTTGGCCGGCCCCCACCAGGGCGATTTTCTTGCGTGCCATTCGGAACCTCTTGTCTGGAATTTGTCCGGGATATTGCGCGCGCGTCTTAGCGCGATTCCGCGCCGCCTACAAGCCTTGGCGAGATGAGAATGAGTCTCGGTTCCACCCGAACCGGACCCATCATGCACATCAAACAATGTCCGCTTTTGGGGGCAAAACGGCGATGACGCGGACATCGCGGTAGGGAGTCCGCTCGATGGCCAGTTGCTCCCGCCGCGCCGCATGGCGTATCAACCCCAATAGCGCCCATCGCCGTTGGATGGAACTTCAGAGACGGTTTATCCTGTTCAGACAAATCAGCGTTAGGAAAGACGATGGCCAGCGACGATAAGGAAACCAAAACCAACCCCGCGCCCAAAAACGAGACCGGCGCGAAAAAAGAGGCCGTGGCGAAGAAAAAAGACGAGAGCCCGCCGAAGGACAAGAGCGCGCCGGGCGCGGACCCCTCCAAGGCCGAGGGCGGCGAGAAAGCCGCCGACTCACCCTCGGGTTATAGCCGGGGCGAGGGCCAAAAACCGGTTTCGAAAGCCTATAAGGATAACTGGAACGCGATTTACGCAAAAAAGAAAAAACGATAATTGGATCAATGGAGCCGTCCTGCGTCGGCAATCGGCGCCGCTTGCCGCGCCCGCGCAGCGATCCCATTCCTCGTCGGCCCGTGCCGCGACCGGTAGTACGGCCAGCACCAAGGCCAATCCGATTAAAATCATATGCATCCCGCCCCCGATCGAAGCTTTCAATTCTTGCGGTAGAAGACATCGCCCCAAACGCGGATTGTCGTGCGGTTGACCCAGACGATGTTTTCATAAATCGGGGCGGGCTTGAATTGGTTCGTGTTCATGATGGTCAATATCCCGCCGCCCGATGACGCCTTCCAACCGCACTTGCCCAAGACCAGCGTTCCCGGACCTTCGAATTTGCACGTGCCGTTTGCCCCGATATAAAGCGTCTCATTGCCGGATCCGGTGGACCAAAAGCCAATGGGCGCGGGTGACGATTGAGCCAAGGCGGCCGGCGCTGTAATTCCCGCCGCCAGGAGGGCGGCCACCCCCACGCCGCCATCGCGGAGTGCCGTCAAAATACGGATCATGGACACATATCTCCCGATTGGTGCGCGTTTCGCCTGGATGCTTGTTTTGGCTGAATTAGGACGGCGCGGTTTCGCCGCCATCCTTGTTCCAACGGCCGAAGGCGATGATCCACAGCGCGATAGCGGCTCCGAACACGGACAACAGCATCAAAACAATCCACCAGCGCGACTTGCCGGTTCGCCCGAGAATTCTGTATATCGGAATCCCGAACAGCACGATCGCAATCACCAACTGGATCGCCTGCATCTGTCCCATTAACTGGTCGTCCATCGCATCCCCCGTCCATTGCCGTGAACCGACCATGAGGCTTGCCGCCCGGCCCGGCAATCGTTCCGTGTCATGCCATGGCCGCTTGTGCTAGGCTCGTCGCCTGACCGCGCCTTCCGGGGGGAGCATGCGCCGTTTCGTGTTCATGCTGCCGCTGCTGGCGGGGCTCTGCGCCGCGGCGCCCGCCTTCGCGCAATCCGACGCGTTCAAGCAGGCGTGGCAGCAAAGCAATGCCCTCATCGATGCCGGCAAATACGCCGAGGCCGAGCCCTGGGCGAAAAAGGCCGTCAACCTGGCGCAAGCCGAATCCGGCGCCAACAGCGGCGACTACGCCAGCACCATTTACAATCTGGCGCGGATTTACCGTTACCAGGGCCGCTACGCCGAAGCCCTGCCGCTCTACCAGCGCGCGCTCGCCATTTACGAGAAGGGGTTCGGGCCGGATCATCCCTATGTCGCGGCCGTCCTCGACAACATCGCCGAGCTCTACCGCGCGCAGGGCCGCTACGCCGAGGCCGAGCCACTCGACCAACGCGCTTTGGCGATCCGCGAAAAGAACCCGGGGCCCGACAGTCCCGAGACGGCGCTGAGCCTCAACGACCTGGCCGCGCTCTATCACGACGAAGGCCGTTATGCCGACGCCGTCCCGCTCTACCAGCGGGCGCTCGCGATCGACGAGAAGACGCGCGGGCCCAACAGCCCCGATGTCGCGGCCATCCTCACCAACCTGGCCCTGATCTACGGCACGCAGGGCCGCACCGCCGACGCCCTGCCGCTTTACCAGCGGGCGCTCGCGATCTACGAGAAGACGCTCGGCCCCGATCATCCGCTGGTCGCGGTGAGCCTCAACAACCTCGCCGGGCTCTATGGCGACCAGGGCCGCTACGCCGACGCAGAGCCGCTCCTGAAGCGCGCGCTGGCGATCGACGTGAAGGCGCTCGGTCCCGAGCATCCCGCCGTCGCCAACGACCTCGACAATCTGGCCGGAATCTATCGGTTACAGGGCCGCTACGCCGACGCCCTGCCGCTTTACCAGCGCGCGCTGGCGATCCGGGTGAAGGCGCTCGGCCCCAATCATCCCGATGTGGCGAAGAGCCTCAGCTACATGGCCTTGGTCTACGGCGCGGCAGGCCGCTACGCCGATGCGTTTCCGTTCACGCATCGCGCCGCGATCATCATGGCCCTGCGCGGCGTCCGCGCGAAAGCCGACGACAAGAGCGGCCAGGCCGAGTTGCGCAACCAACGCGACATCTTTCTCGACGACGTGGCGGTGGCGGGGCGCCTGTCGGCGGCCAACACGCCCGACGCGCCGCGCCTGCGCGAGGAAGCCTTCGCCGCCATGCAATGGTCCAAGGCCTCGGACACGGCGGCGGCGGTTTCGCACATGGCGGCGCGCTTCGCCGCCGGCAGCGACGCCCTCGCCAATCTGGTGCGTCAGCGCCAGGACACGCAGAACCGGCTCGATACCGACGAATCGCAAATCCTCAACGCCGTGAGCCAGCCGCCCGGGAAGCGCTCGGCCCCGGCCGAAGCGGGTCTGCGCGCCGAGGCCGACAGCCTGCGCCAACGCCTGACGCAGCTCGATGCCGAGCTCGCGGCGAAGTTCCCGGCCTATGCCGAACTCGCCAGCCCGAGGCCCATCACCATCGCCGAGACGCAGAAGCTGCTCGCTCCGAACCAGGCGATGATCGTCTACGCCGTGGGGACGAATGAGAGCTACTTCGCGGTGGTCAATCACGACATCGCCGGAATTTTCGGCGTCCCGATCGGCGCCAAGGATCTGACGGCCGCCGTGAAGAAACTGCGCCGCAGCCTCAATCCGGAAGGCAAGACCAGCGTGCCGCCCTTCGAGGCGAGCACGGCTTTCCAGCTCTACCAGAAATTCTTCGCCCCGGCGGAGCCCGCGTTGAAGGGCGTGACGCAGCTCTATGTCGTGACCGACGGCGCGTTCGAGAGCCTGCCCTTGGGCGTGCTGCTGACCGGGAAGCCATCGGCCGATACCCTGTCCGCGCCCGATCAACTGCGCGCGGCGCCATGGCTCGCCCGGCGTTATGCGGTGAGCGTGCTGCCCTCGGTCTCGTCATTGAAGGCGCTGCGGCAATTCGCCGGCGCCGCGCACGCGCCGCAACCCTTCATGGGCTTCGGCGATCCGGTGTTGAAGCCGCAACCGGGCGATAACCGCGGTGCGCCGGCACCGGCGCGCGGCGGCACCATGCAATCGATCTATCGCGGCGGCGCGGTCGATCAGGCGGAACTGCGCGACCTGCCGTCGCTGCCCGAAACCGCGGGCGAACTTCAGGCCGAGGCCACGCTGTTCAAGGCCGGCGCGGACTCGGTGCTGGTGCTTGAGGCCGCCACGGTGACGGCGGTGAAACGCGCCGATCTCAAGAGCCGCCGTATCCTCGCCTTCGCCACCCATGGGTTGCTGGCCGGCGACGTGGGCGTTGCCGAGCCCGGCCTGGTGCTGACCCCGCCCGCCAACCCCACGCAAGAGGATGACGGGTTGTTGAAGGCGAGCGAGATCGCGCAGCTGAAGCTCAACGCCGATCTGGTGATTCTGTCGGCCTGCAATACGGCGGCATCCGACGGCACGCCCGGCGCGGAAGGGTTCTCGGGGCTGTCGAAGGCCTTCCTCTACGCCGGGGCGCGCTCGCTGATGGTCTCGCATTGGTCGGTCATATCGGATTCGACCGTGGCGCTCATGACCCGCATGGCGGCGCATCTTGAGGAAAAGGGCGTCGGCCGCGCCGAGGCGCTGCGCCGCGCCGAGCTCGACCTGATGAACGATAAGGACCATCCGGAATTTTCCCATCCGCTGTTCTGGGCGCCCTTCGTGGTGGTGGGCGAAGGGGGTTAGACCGCTCCGCTTCATCAAGAGTTGTTGGAGCCAAAGCAGAGTTCGGCAAGCCCCAGGCTCGTACCCAAGCCCGGCGCGCGGTCCCGTGCTTGCGATTTCTTCATATCCGTTAACGATCTATATTTAAGATATTTTTAGGTGCTCTCCTCTATGAGTTGAACATCTTCAAACGGAAACACGCGTTCGATTTCCGACCGCCCGGCTCAACGCGAGATATGCCGTCGAGGTTTTTTAAATGGTGAAAGACCGTTTCAGTCTTGCCGCCGGACTCATTGCCGTGAGTTTGTTTTTCGTCGCGCTGGCCGCCATCGACCAGACGACGGCGGCCATCGACCGGACGGCGGCCGCCACCGTATTCTATATTTCGCGGGACCAGGTCGATCTGTCGAAGCTGCTCGCGCCGCCGCCCGACATGCAATCGGATCAACAGCGGCGCGATATCGTGGCCGTGTTGGAGGCGCAGAAGCTCCGCACCCCGGAACAAGTCGCGCGCGCCATCGCCGACAGCGACGCCTCGCCATTCGAGATAGCGGGCGGAGTCCTGGGCCCGAATTTCACCGCCGCGCGGCTTCCCAAGACGACCGCTTTCTTCAATCACGTCTACAGCGACGAGCATGCCTTGTTACGGGCGATGAAAGACGTCTGGAATCGCCCGCGGCCCTTCGCCGTGAGCAAGGAGATCAAGGCCGTCGGAAAGCCGGCGACCGGCGGTTCCTATCCGAGCGGAAACTCGACCCGCGGTTACCTCACCGCCATCATCCTGGCCAACATGCTGCCGGAAAAGAAAGCCGAACTGTTCGCGCGCGGACGCGAACTCGGGACGGATCGCGTCGTCGCCGGCGATCACTTTCCGACCGATATCGAAGCCGGGCGCGTGGCCGGCACCGCGATTGCCACGGGGCTCATGGAGAACGCGGCCTTCCGGCAGGATTTTGCCGAGGTGAAAGCCGAATTGCGCCGCGAGCTCGGCTATCCGACCCAGCAAGCCCAGCTATCCGGCCCAATAGAACCGTAGATTTCGAGTTCGGCCGCGCGAGTGCGGCGGCGCTGCTAGGCGCAGACCTTGCTTTCGCCGGCCGGGGGCTGATGCGCGATCCCGGCCACGCGGTCGCCGTTGAAGATGATCCGCACGGTGGTGCCGGCGCCGAGGCTGCTGTTGATTTCGAGCCTCGCCTGGTGCAATTCGACCAGGGATTTCACCAGCGGCAAGCCCAGGCCGGTGCCCTCGTATTTGCGCGTATAGGCGTTCTCGACCTGGGCGAAGGGCGTGAGCGCGATCGCGACATGCTCGGGCGACATGCCGATGCCGGTGTCGGCCACGGCCAATTCGATGCCGCCTTCCGGCGCCGACAGAATCCGCACCACGATGCCGCCCTCCGGCGGCGTGAACTTGACCGCGTTCGAAAGCAGATTGAACAGAATATGCCGGACGGCGCGATGGTCCGCGCGGACGACGACCGGAGCCGGCGGCAGCTCGGCATGGAGCGAAACGCGGCCGTCGCGGGCGCGTTCGGCGAAGAGCCGCACCGCCGCCGACACGGTTTCCTTGAGGTCCAAGGATTCCTCGGACAGCACCATCTTGCCCTGCTCGATCTTGGCCATGTCGAGCACGTCGTTGATTTCGGCGAGCAGCTGGCGCGCGGCGGTGTTGATGTCCTTGATGTAGCCGCGGTAGCGGGGCGGCTCGACCGCGCCGTATACCCGGCTCTGCATCAATTCGCTGAAGCCGATGATGGCGTTGAGCGGCGTGCGCAGCTCGTGCGACATGATGGTGAGGAACTGGGACTTGGCGTCGCTGGCGGCTTCGGCGCGGCGCCGCGCCTCCTCGAGTTCCCGGTTGCGGCGCTTGGTGCGGGCCATGCTGATGCGCAGTAGGGAAAGCGCGCTCGCCACCCCGGCGTAGTTGCCGTCGCGCGTCACGATGAAGCCGTGCAACAGCGCCGCGGGCTTTTCATTCGCGATGATCCATTCGAGATCGTCGACGTTCATCAAGTGGTCGACGACCAGCGGTTCCCGGTCCATCAGGTTGGTCACCGGCTTGTTCGCGTAAAGCGCGTTGCCGTATTTGTACGCGAGACGGGTGGTGAATTCCTGCCGGTAGACCAGGCCGACCGGCCGGCAAAACTCGACGACCGGGATCGACACCAGTTCGGGATTGTTCTTGAACCGGTTATAGACTTCGCCGCTGGTGGTCGAAGGCGCCACGGGATCGACGGCCAGGATGACGCCGGCCAGGCCGTCCGGCGCATTGTCCGGCGGGACGGACGCGGATTGAAACGGCGCTGGAACCATGGCGGGCCGACCCCTGTTGAACGGCCGGTGAAAGTTAGGGCCTCGCCTCCTAATTCTTTCTAAAGCGCGCGGGAATTCTTCGCCCGGCAAGGCGAAATCGTCAAATCCCTGAAATAAATCCGGAAAAATTCCGCGTAGTGTGACGTTTCGATTTCAGATTTATTGCGGAAGGCCGCGTTCACCCGGCGATGTATTGGGCGCTTTGCATTTCGTTCAAGCGGGAAACGGTGCGCTGGAATTCGAACGAACCGTCGCCTTCGGTGTAAAGCTCGGCCGGGGGCGCCTCGGCCGAAGCCACCAGCCGCCCATGCGCCTCGTAGAGCGTGTCGATGAAGATGTTGAAGCGCCGGGCGCGGTCGCGGTTCTCGGGGCCCAGACGCGGAATGTGCTCGACGATGAAGGTGCGGTAGCGCTTGGCCAAGGCCAGGTAATCGGCCGGCCCGAGCGGGGCGCCGCACAGCGCCTCGAAATCGAACCAGGCGACGCCGCCCGCCGCGCGCGGCACGGTGAGGGAACGCCCGCGCAGCTCGAGCGTCTGCGGCCCGGCCGAGGCGTTGCCGGTGAGATCGGCGAAGATGTGTTCGAGCGCGCGGTAGGCATTATCGTCGGCCGGGCTGAAATAGACCTGGCGGCCGGACAGCCGGACCAAACGGTAGTCGCGCGGGCCCGACAATTCGAGCACGTCGAGCCGGCGCTTGAAGAGATCGATGAACGGCAGGAAGCGTTCGCGCTGCAAGCCATTCTGGTAAAGCGTATCGGGCGCGCGGTTCGAGGTCGCGACCACCACCACGCCTTCCTCGAACAACGCCTCGAACAGACGGCCCAGGATCATGGCGTCGGCGATGTCGCTGACGTGGAATTCATCGAAGCAGAGGAGCGCCGCCTCCTGCGCGATGTCCGCCGCCACCGGCCGGATCGGATCGCCCTTCTCGGCGCGGCGCTCATGGATGCGCTCGTGCACCTCGAGCATGAAGGCGTAGAAATGGACGCGCCGCTTGCGCGACATCGCGACCGAGGCGAAGAACATGTCCATCAGCATGGATTTGCCGCGGCCCACGGCGCCGTGGATGTAAAGCCCGCGGGGCGCCCCGGTTCCGAGCCGGGTCCACCAGAAGCGCGCGCCATTGGGCTTGTATTGCCGGAAGCCTTGCCACAGCGCCTGGAGCTTGTCCGCCGCCACGGCTTGGGCTTCATCCCGGATCAGCGCGCCCGCATCGATCCGCGCGCGGTAAAGCGCCGCCGGGCCGGCGACGATGGCCAGGGCCTCGGGATGTTGCAGGGATGTACGGGGCGAATGCGGCATGGAACGGGCTGTCATAGCGAATTTCGCGCCGCGATGCAAAATCAGAGGTAGACTTGGCCTGATGGAATTTTAGGCAGGGAGCCGGCCCAAGAGAGAGCCCAGGAGAGCACGATGAACGAAGAACGCTTGAACATCGAAATCCGCAAATTCCTCAAGCTCGTCGGCGTCACCTCGCAGCGCGAGATCGAGAACGCGGTGCGCGCGGCGGACCAGGCGGGCAAGCTCAAGGGCAAGACCCGGATCGCCGCCACGATGACGCTGAGCCTGCCGGAGATCGGGCTTTCCCGAACCATCGACGGTTCGATCGATTTCGAGACGCCTTACGACCCTAGGTCTTCGTCACCATCAATTGCTTGATCTTGCCGATCGCCTGGCCCGGGTTGAGACCCTTGGGACAGGTGTTGGTGCAATTCATGATGGTGTGGCAGCGATAGACCTTGAAGGGATCGTCGAGCGGAGCCAAACGCTCCTGCTCCTTGTCGTCGCGGCTGTCGGCGAGCCAGCGATAGGTCTGCAGCAGCGTGGCGGGGCCGAGATACTTGTCGGGGTTCCACCAAAAGCTCGGACAAGACGTGGAACAGCAGAAACAGAGAATGCATTCCCACAGGCCGTCGAGCTTGGCGCGCTCTTCGATCGATTGCAGCCGCTCGCTGTCCTTGGGCGGCGGCTGGTCGTTCTGGAGCCAGGGCTTGGTCTCGCCGTATTGCTTGTAGGCGTCGTTCAAATCCGGCACCAGATCCTTGACCACCTTCCGATGCGGCAGCGGATAGATGATGACGCCGTCCGGCACGTCGTCGATGTATTTGAGGCAGGCGAGCGTGTTGGTGCCGCCGATGTTCATGGCGCAGGAGCCGCAGATGCCCTCGCGGCAGGAACGGCGGAAGGTGAGCGTGGGGTCGATCTCGTTCTTGATCTTGATCAGCGCATCCAGAACCATCGGCGCGCATTTGTCGAGATCGATCGTAAAGCTGTCGAGCCGCGGGTTCTGGCCGCCCTCGGGATCCCAGCGGTAAATCCTGAAGGTCTTGACGCGCTTGGCGCCCGCCGGAGCCGGAAAGCTCTTGCCGGGTCCGATCTTGGAATTGGCGGGAAGGGCGAATTCGACCATACGCGGCTCCTCAGTAGACCCGTTCCTTGGGCGGGAAAGGCTGAACGTCGTTCGACAGCGTGAAATTATGCACCGGGCGGTAGCCGAGCCGGGTCTTGCCCTTCTCGTCGAGCCAGGACACGGTGTGCTTCATCCAATTCTTGTCGTCGCGCTTGGGGAAATCCTCGCGCGCATGGGCGCCGCGGCTTTCGGTGCGGTTCACCGCGGAATCGAGCACCACCACCGATTGCGACACCAGATTGTCGAGTTCGAGCGCCTCGACCAGGTCGCTGTTCCAGATCAGCGAACGGTCGGCGATCGACATCTCGCGCATCGACGCCGCGACGTCGGCCATCTTGGCGACGCCTTGCTTGAGCGTCTTGGCGTCGCGGAACACGGCGCAGTGATCCTGCATGGTGTGCTGCATGGAGTCGCGAATCTGGCCGCTCTTGAGCCTGCCCTTGGCGTTGCGGATGCGGTCGAAGCGCGCCAGCGCCTTGTCCTCGGAGGATTGCGGCGGCTTCTTCTGCGCGGCGCCGGGCTTCAAGGTTTCCTGGGCGCGCAAGGCGCAGGCCCGGCCGAAGACGATGATGTCCAGGAGCGAGTTGGTGCCGAGGCGGTTGGCGCCGTGCACCGAAACGCACGCCGCCTCGCCGATCGCCATCAGCCCGGGGGCGATACGGTCGGGATCCTCATCCGTCGGCGCCAGCGCCTCGCCGTGGATGTTGGTCGGAATGCCGCCCATGTTGTAGTGCACCGTCGGCAGCACCGGGATCGGCTCGCGGGTGACGTCGACGCCGGCGAAAATTTTGGAGGTTTCCTCGATGCCGGGCAGCCGCTCGTGGATCACCGCGGGGTCGAGATGCTCGAGATGGAGCAGCAGGTAATCCTTCTTCGGCCCGCAGCCCCGCCCCTCGCGCATCTCGATGGTCATGGAGCGGCTGACCACGTCGCGCGAGGCCAAATCCTTGGCGTGCGGCGCGTAACGCTCCATGAAACGCTCGCCCTCGGAATTGGTGAGATAACCGCCTTCGCCGCGCACGCCTTCGGTGATGAGGCAGCCGGCGCCGTAGATGCCGGTGGGGTGAAACTGGATGAACTCCATGTCCTGCAAGGGATGCCCGGCGCGCAGCACCATGGCGTTGCCGTCGCCGGTGCAGATATGCGCCGAGGTGCAGGAGAAATAGGCGCGGCCGTAGCCGCCGGTGGCGATGACCACGGTCTGCGCGCGGAAGCGGTGGAGCGAGCCGTCATCGAGACACCAGGCGAGCACGCCGCGGCAGGTCTCGCCGTCCATCAGCAGATCGAGCACGAAATATTCGACGAAGAACTCGGATTTGTGCTTCAGGCATTGCTGATAGAGCGTGTGCAGGATGGCGTGGCCGGTGCGGTCGGCGGCCGAGGCCGCGCGATGCGCGATCTCCTTGCCGTAATTGAGCGTGTGGCCGCCGAAAGGCCGCTGATAGATCTTGCCCTTTTCGGTGCGCGAGAACGGCACGCCCATGTGCTCGAGCTCGATCACCGCCGGAATCGCGTCGCGGCACATGTATTCGATCGCGTCCTGGTCGCCGAGCCAGTCGGCGCCCTTGACCGTGTCGTACATGTGCCAGCGCCAATCGTCCTCGCCCATGTTGCCGAGCGCGACGCCGACGCCGCCTTGCGCCGCCACGGTGTGGCTGCGCGTCGGGAACACCTTGGTGATGCAGGCGGTCTTGAAGCCGGCAGCGCTCATGCCCAAGGTCGCGCGCATGCCCGCGCCCCCGGCGCCGACGACGACGACGTCATAAAGGTGATCGACGATGGAATAAGCCGCCATGTTCAGCCCCCGAGCCATATCTTGGCCAAGGCGGCGAGCGCGATGAGCGTCAGCGCCAGATTGCCGAGATAGACCGCACTCTTCGAAAGCCTGTGGAGACGGGGGTCCTGGACGTAATCCACCAGCACTTCGCGCACGCCCACCGCGAAGTGATAGGCCGCGGACACGACCAGCGCGGCCATCAGCAGGGCCGGCAGCGGCCGCGACAGCCAGGCAACGAACTGGGCGTGGTCGTCGCCGAGATGGGCGTAGATCGCGGCGACGAACCACAGCGTCAGAGGGATCAGCACCAGCGCCGAAATCCGCTGGTTGCGCCAATGATGGACGTTGGCGCCGCTCACAGCGGGCCCCGCAGATGGTAAGCCACGATATAGGCGGCGATGGTGAGCACGACGCTGGCGGTTATCACCGTCCAACCGGTGCGATAGAGCGTCTTCAACTCGAAACCGAATCCCGCGTCCCAGCTGAGATGCCGGATGCCGTTCAACAGATGATAAAAGACGGAGAAGGTCCAGCCGAAGAAGCAGAACTGGCCGAACCAGGAGCCCCAGAAGCTCTGCACCAGGGCGTAGGCGCCGTCGCTCCAGGCAGCCGCCACCAGCCACCACAACAGGGGCACGAAGCCGAAGCCCAACGCGAAGCCGGTGCCGCGATGGAACAACGACCCAAGAGAAGTCAGCTGTGGCTTGTAAATCAGAAGATGGGGTGAAAGCGGCCGTTCAACAGGCGTCATCCGAAGGACCTTAGGACCTGGAAACGCGAAAGAGGCGCTTGGTTTAGACCGGCGACCGCCCTCTCGTCAACGGCGCATCAGACATTTTCTGTCTGCAAAACTTGATATAGATCAAGGACGACCGCCAAGTCCTTGTTCAAGCGACGCGATGGCCGAGGCCAGATCGAGAACGCGCCGCGCCGCCTCGACATGGAGACGCTCGACCAGCCGGCCGTCGAGCACCGTGACGCCCTGGCCCTTGGCCGAGGCTTCGTCATGCGCCGCGATCACGCGCCGGGCGTGGTCGAGTTCGGCGGGTTTGGGCGAGAACACGGCGTTGGCGGCCGCGATGGTCTTGGGGTGGATCAGGGTCTTGCCGTCGAAGCCCAAGGCTCGGCCCTGGCGGCATTCGCGCTCGAATCCGTCCATGTCGTCGAGATCGAAAAAGACGCCGTCGAGCAGCGCCGAGCCGTTGGCGCGCGCCGCCAGCACGACCAATCCTAACGCCGTCGTCATCGGCTCGCGCGACGGCGTTTCCTCGGCGTGGAGTTCCTTCGACAGATCGGCGGTGCCCATCACCAGCGCCTGGAGGCGCGGCGTCGATGAGGCGATCGCCTCGGCGCGCAGCATGGCGCGCGCCGTCTCCATCATGCACCACAGCCCCAGATCCTTGGGCGCGCTCGCCGAGATCAGCAGCGCCTCGGCGCGGCGCGGATCGTTGGCGCCCTCGACCTTGGGCAGCAGCACGGCGTCGATCTTCATCCGCGCCGCCGCCTTGAGATCGTCCTCGGCCCATTGCGTGTCGAGCCCGTTCACCCGCAGGATCAGCTCGCGCCCGCCATAACCGCCTTGCGCCACGGCATCCGCCACGGCGCGGCGCGCCGCGTCCTTGGCGCCGGGCGCGACCGAATCCTCGAGATCGAAGATCAGCGCGTCGGCCGGAAGATTGCGCGATTTTTCCAGCGCGCGGGCGTTCGAGCCCGGCATGAACAGCACGCTGCGGCGGGGACGCGCGGCCAAGAGTTTCAGCCGCCCGGGATCAGAGCGCGCGGGCGGGCGCCGCGACCGCCGATTTGAGATAATCGCGCACCAGCACCTCGGCGATCTGCACCGCGTTCAAGGCCGCGCCCTTGCGCAGATTGTCGGACACCACCCACAGATTGAGTCCGTTGGCGATGGTCGGGTCCTTGCGGATGCGGGAGACGTAGACCGCGTCTTCGCCCGCCGCCTCGGCCGGGGTGACATAGCCCTCGTCGGCGCGATGGTCGACGACGATGACGCCCGGCGCCTTCTTCAACGCGGCGCGGGCCTGGTTCTCGTCCAAGGGACGCTCGAACTCGATGTTGACCGCCTCGGAATGGCTGATGAACACCGGCACGCGCACGCAAGTGGCGGTGAGCAGGATCGAGGGATCGAGAATCTTGCGCGTCTCGACCTCCATCTTCCATTCCTCCTTGGTCGAGCCGCCGTCGAGGAACACGTCGATGTGCGGAATGACGTTGAAGGCGATCTGCTTGGTGAACTGCTCCTTGCGGATCGGATCGTTGACGAAGATGCCGCGCGTCTGGGTGAAGAGCTCGTCCATCGCCTCGCGGCCGGCGCCCGACACCGACTGATACGTCGCCACCACCACGCGCTTGATGCGCGCGAGATCGTGCAGCGGCTTCAGCGCCACCACCAGCTGGATGGTCGAGCAGTTGGGATTGGCGATGATGCCGCGCTTGCGGTATTCCGCGATCGCCTCGGGGTTGACCTCGGGCACCACCAGCGGCACGTCCTTGTCCATCCGGAACTGCGAGGTGTTGTCGATCACGACCGCGCCGGCCTTGGCCGCGCGCGGCGCGTGCACCGCCGACACCTTGGCGCCGGGCGAGAACAGCGCGATGTCGACGCCCTTGAAGTCGAAAGTGTCGAGATCCTCGACCTTGAGCACCGAATTCTCGCCGAAGGACACCTCGGCCCCGGCCGAACGCTCGGAAGCGACGGCGTGGACCTTGGACACGGGGAATTTACGTTCGGCGAGGATGCTCAGCATCTCGCGGCCGACATTGCCGGTGGCGCCCACCACCGCGACCCTGTAAGTCATGGAACCGCTCCGGAAATTCGCTTGCTGGGAGGTTGACTTAAGCCCCCCGGCGGCGATTGACAAGCCCGCAATGGGCTCGGGCCGCGTGGTTCGCCGCATGGCTTTAATGTTCTTTTGGCGGCCGTTTCGGGCATAATGCGCCCGCTTGGCCGCCCCCTCAGGAAGATACGCCATGACCCCCGTCCCCGCCGCCGCCCCGTCCCTCAAGAAAATCACGCCCGCCAGCCTGGCGCGCCGCAAGGGGGGCGAGCCGATCGTGTGCCTGACCGCCTACAGCGCGCCGATGGCGCGGCTCTTGGACCCGATCGCCGATCTGCTGCTGGTCGGGGATTCGCTCGGCATGGTGATCTACGGCTTCGAGAGCACGCTGCCGGTGACGATGGACATGATGATCGCGCACGGCGCGGCGGCGGTGCGCGGCGCCAAGCGCGCCTGCGTCATCGTCGACATGCCCTTCGGCACGTACCAGGAAGGTCCCGACCAGGCGTTCCACGGCGCCGCGCGCATCATGGCCGAAACCGGCGCCGCCGGCGTCAAGCTCGAAGGCGGCGAGGCGATGGCCGAGACGGTGCGCTTTCTGGTGGAACGCGGCATTCCGGTTCTGGCCCATATCGGATTGCAGCCGCAATCGGTCAACGTCATCGGCGGCTTCCGCGCGCAAGGCCGCAGCGAGGCCGAGGCCGCGCGGGTTCTGGCCGATGCGCGGGCGGTGGCCCAGGCCGGCAGTTTCGCCATCGTCATCGAGGGCACCAGCGAGCCGGTGGCGCGCCGCGCCACCGAGGCGGTGCA
>Ga0181526_10000875_pt1 | contig 30528 bp, 26 predicted proteins | sample PEATcosm2014_Bin_35_FD_119750 | JGI IMG/M metagenome (GOLD analysis project Ga0181526, IMG submission 119750) | Peatland microbial communities from MTU Mesocosm Facility, Houghton, MI, USA - PEATcosm2014_Bin06_30_metaG | ecosystem: Environmental > Terrestrial > Soil > Wetlands > Peat | place...
CCGATACCAAGCGCAAGGCGCTGGAGAGCGGCGCCGAGGCGCTGCTGACCAAGCCAATTGATTTCGGGACGCTGCGCAGCGAAATCGACACTCGGGTGGGACGCGCCGCCTAATCGGATTGGCTCGTTAAATCTCTCCGAATTTGTTGCGCTGCATGAGTCGCTTGCTGGCCCAAACCGGCGGTTCTCTGCGCCGCAGCGATTGTCTGCTGTTGGGGGTATAGCGACCGTCCCGACCTCCGCGTTGGGAGCGGCGGACGGCACTACCAAGGTGGTGACCTGCGCAATACCTCTGGCAGTTTGGCGATGTTCGCTGCGATCCGCCGTGCCGCGTCGCGTGACAGGCGCTTCATCGACATCTGCCGTCGCGGCTCATCCAAGAAATACAGATACGCCAGCGTCTGACCTGTCGCGTCTTTCACGACGAAGCTCTCCGTCAGTTCATCGACGGACCATGGCGGCGGGATGCGGCGGGGCGAGGGCAAATGTTGTTTGCCAATGTTTTGTTGGATTTTGATCGTTCTCGCTAAAGGCAAAGGCCGTGCTTGGACCCAATATGGACCCAAAAACCGCTTCCTGATGAAAGCCTTCAGGGGAGTATAAAAATTCAATAATTGATTTAAGGGGTTTTGGTCGGAGCGCCGAGATTTGAACTCGGGACCCCCAGTCCCCCAGACTGGTGCGCTAACCGGGCTGCGCTACGCTCCGAAAGCTCGAGTCATATCGGTTCGAGTTTAGTCAGAACCGGCCTCCAGCCTTTTATTTGAGCGTGATCTTGCGCGAAAACTACCCAACGTTTTTTCGCGATCATGCTCGGCAGGGAGCCTGATTACTGATTTTATGCCGCCGTGGCAATTGACGCCGTTTTACGAAAGATCTACGGGGCGTTTACAGGTATAAATCTGTCATTTATCTATCCTATTTCTATATTCCGCGAGATTCTCCGTATATGCCGTGTGTAAGTTATTGCGTTGTTATGTATTCGTGCCCCGCATTTACGGTTTAGACCCTATCAATTCTGTTCACGGCGAAACTACTCTTCTAACACCAACCCAGGAGGCGTCGCGGATTCGGCAGGTGCCGAATAACGCGGCGCGCCGCAATTGGAGGTCGTTATGAACATCCGGAACCTGCGCTTACACACTGTTCTCGCCGCCGTGACGGCCGTCGTGGCTCTCGCCGCCACTTCGGCCGTTGCGCAAACTGCCGGTCCCGCCGGTACGTATTTTGGCGCCGGTTCGGGTCCACAGAGCGGCAACCAGCCCTTCAGCGCACCGCAGACTCAGCCAGCCCGCAATGCCACGGGGCAGACCAAGAAACTTTACAACTCGACGGCGGTCCAACAGGAGCCGGGAAATGGACCGGCAGGTCCGGCTGGAGCCAATTATGGTGCGGGTTCAAATCCGCAGAACGGTAAGTGAGAGACGAGGCTGTGTGCTCGTAGTGACGGGCAAAGGTCTAGCCGAATGGGAGTTCCGGCCGTGAGACCGGCCGGAGCCCCTTTAAATTTTTTGACTAAGTAATTTATGTAAACTATTGTAATTACGTCACTACCACTCGAAACTGATAAAACCATAATTTCCGACTTGCCAAGGCGCCGCTAACCGCGTGTGAAACATGCGCTCGCGCATGGCGGCCACGCGACGTAGATTGGCGCCGCGACTCGCCCAGCTTATGTCATCCCTGACAATCGGTATCTCCCTTGAAGCGACTTTTCAGCGCGACCTTCAATTCGTTCCGCGGGATCGTCGACGGAGTGCGGACCGAGCCGGCGTTGCGCGACGAAGCGATCCTGCTCGTCGTTGCCTTGCCGATCGGCCTCGCTCTCGCACCTAGCATGGTTTGGTATGTCGCCATGATCGGCGTTATTTTGATCGTGCTCGCGGTGGAATTCCTCAATACGGCGATCGAGAAGCTTGCCGATCACGTGACGCGGGAGCAGCACGCCGCAATCCGCCGCATCAAGGATTTCGGTTCGGCCGCGGTATTTTGCGGATTGTGTCTGATCGGATTAGTGTGGCTTGCGGCGATAGCGGTGCGGCTCGGACTGATGTGAGGACCGGATCAGTTGCCCAGGACCTGTGCCGTGGGATGCAGGCGGCCAACGAGTTCGCGCCTCGCCTGCTGTAGCGTTTCCGGTAGACCGATGTCGATGAAGTAGCCCTCGCACGGACGGCCGCAGAGGCGACGCTCGGCCGCCAGCACGGGAAAAATATCGGTCTCCATCGAACAGGAGAGCACCCCGACGCGGTCGATGACGCTCGAGGACAGCACATAAATTCCCGCATTGATCATGGCGGCCCCGGCTGCCGCGTTTTTCTCGAGAAATCGCACGACATGCTCGCCGTCAAGCACGACGGATCCGTAACGCGAGGCGTCCATCACGCGATGCAAGGCAATGAGGGCCTCGCAAGCCATGCTCTCATAGGCCGCGCACAGCGCCCGCAAATCGATGTCAAAGAAGCTGTCGCCGTTGAGCATCAGGAAGTGAGCCGCGATCAGGTTGCGCGCGGCGACGAGCGCACCCGCGGTGCCGCGGGGTTCAGCTTCGACGACGACCCGTATCCGCGCAGGACCGAAGGTGCGATCCTGATAGCGCTCCCGGACTATGTCGCCGAGATAGCCGGCGAGCAGCACGATATCGTCGAAGCCATGGCGGGCGAGTTGTTCAATCACGATGTCCAAAAATAACGCGCCGTCGCCGATCTCGATCAGTGGCTTGGGAATCGAACGTGTCAATTCGCCGAGCCTTGTCCCCTTGCCCCCGACCAGGATGCAGGCTTGGCGAATCGGCTGCGTTGTCGGGCCGTCGGACAAAATCCGTTCTCCCGCCTCAATCAGCGGCTGATGACCCAGGCCTCGACGCCGCCTTCGGTGAACTGGATCGGCGAGGCCTCCAGACCGCTCTCGTTGAGCGCCGTCACCAGACGATAGCGATGTTCCGGATCGGTCATGAACATCAGGAAGCCGCCACCGCCGGCGCCGGAGATCTTGCCGGCGACGGCGCCACTCTTCAGGCCGAGCTCGAAAATCTCTTCGACACGGGCGTTCGATACCAGCTTCGAGGTGCGGCGCTTGGCCTGCCAGGAGCGATTGAGCACCTCGGCGACGTGCTGGATATTGCCGCCGAGCAAAGCCTGCTTCATGTCGATGGCATCGGCCTTCAACTGATGCATCGCTTCAATCCCGCCGGGGTCGTTTTGCGTCGCCGCGCGGACCTGGTCCTGGATGATGGCCGAGGCGCGCGACTGGCCGGTAAAGCACACGATCAGCGATGCTTCGAATTCGTACAGATAGGAGCTCGATATGCGCAGCGGATTGACGATGACACGGTCGCCGGGCAGGAATTCCATGAAGTTCACGCCGCCAAAGGCCGCCGAATACTGATCCTGCCGTCCTCCGTCGAGCCCCAGATCGACGCGCTCGATTTCGAAGGCAAGGCGCGCCACATCGTAGCGACCCAAGGGCAGGCTAAACGCGGTGCGATAGGCTTCGACGAGCGCGACGACCAGCGCCGAGGAGGCACCGAGCCCGGAGCCCGGCGGCGCGTCAACCGTCGTCGTCACGTTGACGGCATCGATGCGGCCGCGCAGATAGTCGCGCACCATGCGATTGTGGACGCCGCGATGCAGCAACAGGCCACGGTCGATCGGCAGCTCGGCCGCGATCGGAACGACATCGTCCTGGTTGACGTCGTGCGCCGAAAAGCAGAGCTGGTTATCGTCGCGGAAGCTCAGATGCGCATAGGCGTATCGGGCGATGGTGGCGTTGAGAATGGCGCCGCCATATTGATCGCAATAGGGCGACAAATCGGTGCCGCCGCCGGCGAGGCCGAGCCGCAGCGGCGCCCGCGCGCGGACGCTGAAGCCCTCGCGCGCAGGATTGGGTTCAAGCGTCCGCCCATCGATCGCAATCGCGACTTTGCCTTCGAACGCGCCTGGCCGCGAAAACGCCGATATATTCACCGTGTCACCGTGGCTGGAAAACGAGCGCAAGGCCCCTCATGCAGGGAAACGCAGATTCTTGAACGAACCCTTAATGTGATGCTGGCATTCCAAAGCGATCGACCCCACGAGACGACCCCACCGAGTTGCGATGCTGCGCCGAAATTTTGCCACCGATCTTCAAATTGTCGATCTTCTTTGGATCGATCCGGCCGCGCTGGGGCTTGCCGCCGGTGCCGAGGCAAGTATCAAAAATCTCGTTGCCGACTCCGGCACCAACGCCGTGCTTGTCCGCGCTGAATCGAATTTCGCTGCAACGCTCGCGGATCAAGACCCCGACAGGGTTCGTATCATCGCCATCGGCGGGCCAGGGCGTCGCACCAAGCGCGAGGCTTGGGTGCTGTGGCTCACGCTCCGCGCCAAGCTGCAGCGCCGCCATGTCTTCTACACGTCCTGGGTACCGCGGCTCTGCATTTCGGTGCTGGTGCTGCCGATCAAGTGCCGGATCTTCGTCCACGATCTGAACATCTGGCGCGCGCGAATTTACGACGCGCAATTTAAGCAACCGCCGTTCCTGTCACGCCTGCACCAATATCTGTCGATCAAGCGCGCGAATGTGGTGCAATGTTTCGCGCGCTCGGTTGCGCGCCAGCTCGGCTTGCTCCGTCGCGAGTCAATCTCGATCGTCGGTCAAACCGTTTGCATCGAGCCGCCGCCTACAAGGCCGAGCCGCAGCGACGCACGGACGCTGAGCCGTTTGCCTCGGCCACGCAAGGGCTTTAATGAGGCTCCGCTGATCGAAACAGCGACACCACCGCGAACCGAGTCAGGCGGCGAAAGCGAGTGAAAATCCACGGCGGCCCCGTCACGCAGAGTGCCCGAACAGGGAACGCCAGAACCTTAAATGAACGGTTGGGCCGGGAGCGTTCCCTCAACGGGCTTGCCATCAAGCGGACGGCGCTTGGCGTAATTTAAGCAAGCCGCCGAAAATATAAAGCTCCGGATGCGCTTTAGCCGCGTGGACCGGTCCCCAGATGGCCGCGACCGCCAAGCAAAGCGCCCCCACCGCATAGACCGCGGCGTAGGTGCCGAGAAATTCCACGATGTCGAGCTTGGCGAACGCCGATATGATTGTGATCGAGATCATCGCTATCACGACGCCGACGCCGTTAAAGGCGAGACTCCTGAAAAAGCCGGAATACTGAAGGAGGGCCTCCGATACGATTTGCAGGATGCTTGCCAATATGAGCACGACGAGGATCGGTGCGATTCCGGCAGGCACCGTCGCCGCCGAGTGAAGCAAGAAGGTAAAGAGCTGGCCGCCGGCGAACATCAGTATGGCGCAGGCGACCGCGGCCGGAATGCAGCAAAGCCCGATTGCGAGAAGCGTCGTTCTGACCAGGCGGCCCACGTCGCGCGCCGCAAGTGCGCGCGTTTGTCCCGGTATCGCGAGATCGCAGATTGCGGCGAAGATGACGCATGAGCCGCGATAGATGCGAAAAGTTACTTCAAGAATGATTGGAGCGGCGCCGAGACCGTAAGCCACCGGAACGAAGTAATAAGGGAAAGTCGCGATGAACAGGCCACTCAATGCGCCAGCGCTGCTGCGGGCGATCGACGACCAGTTCATCCGGAAGAACGACGCCAATTCCTGCGGAACGCTCCTCAGCTCCGGCGCAAGCGCGCCACGCGCCACAAGCTTTGCCGCAACCGTCACAAACAGCATCGCCCACAATATGTTGGAGACCAGCAGGAAGGCGGTGAACGGCAGACCGATCAGCGTGGCAAGCATCGCCCCGATATTGACGGCTCGCCGCACCAGTTCCAGTTTTTCGAAAAAGACAAAAAGATCGACGGAGATGCTGATTGTCCTCAACGAAAACCATGCGAGATTAAGCGTGATGAACAGCAGAAAAAGCGCGAGGTCGGCGGCGCCCTGCAATGTCGCTCCGGCCCGCGCTACCGCGATCGTGAAACAAACGAGCGATGCCAGAACGGCTATGCCGGCATAGAACGCTATCACGGCGGTCGCTTGGCGGGCTGCCTGTTCGTCGCGCCGGCCGGCGAGGTGAGGCGCACGCAGATTGACGAACAGAATCTTGGCGAGACCGAGGTCGGTAACCCAAAGCGTATAACCGATCGCCCCGATGATAATGAAAATCGAGAATCGTTGCGGATCGAGCACGCGCGCGAAGACATAAGTCTGCACGAAGCCTGTGACAAAGGAGCAGCCCGCGGTCGACGCCCGCAATATCAGATAGGGAATGGAGATAAGGGGATCGCTAGGCTTTACGGCCGGTACGGCTTCGGGGAGCGGTTCTATATTAGCGTTCATGGGCCGACGCCTTGGCTCCCGTAATCCCTGCCTGCATGGCCGGACGCTGAGATGGGACTTGACCGACTATTTTCGCGCGGCGATGTAGGCAAAGCTCGCAAGCAGACGCCAATCGCGGCGCCGTGCGAGCGCCGTGAATCTCCGATGGATGTCCCGAATGACTGGGAAATAGCGATAATAGCCGTGACCGTAAAACGGCAGGACAGCGACTTCGCGATAACCGATAGCGGCAAGCATCGATCCAATCCGCGCCTGGTCCGCAATGCACCACGAATAGCGTGCCGGGAAGACCGGATCGGCCTCGTCAGTGCGGTGCCGAAAGATGGCTCTGACGATTGCGGCGGCAAGCTTGTCGGGAAGCAGGCGATTGGCCACAAACGGGACAGCGTACAGCGTTGGAACGAAAGCAAGCGCGACCCCGCCGGGAGCAAGAATGTTGTAGAGATTGCTCCAAGCGCGCCTACCGTCCTCCACGTGTTCGAAAACCATTCTGGAAAAGGCGAGATCGAAGCTTTCGCGAAGATCGGTCGACATCGAAATATCGCCAGCGATGTCGAAGCAGGCGGTTTTGTAACCGCCAGGAAGCACGGCAATCTCGCCGGGTGCGATATCGTTCACCGTCATTTCAACGCCGAGCGCACTGATCTCCTCGGGGCTGAACAAGGGATCGCGGCCGCCGCCAATTTCGATCAGGCGACGCGACGAGAATCGATCACATAGTCCAGAAACGACGCGCTTGTAGTTGGCCCATGCCCATTCGTCGTCGTGTTGGATGCCGAGTGACTCTAACGCGCCGGCGAGCTGCGTCTGCCCGGGCGAGGCCGGTAGGCGGGCATCCGCTCCGATTTGCGCGTAATCCGAAACTGAAATCCGCTCGGAGACCAGCATGACACATTGTCCCAGACGTAATTTGTTCATGGCTCAATAACGGCAACGCCATTTAAGGAGTGTTAACGTCCGGTTAGGAAAAGCGAAGCAGCGTGAACATTGCGTTCAATATTGCCCGATCGGGCCACGTAACGCGATTTTAACGGCGGAAGGCTACGGAACTGATCGGATGCGTTGAGTGCCGCAATAGCCACATTATTAGCGCCCGTAGCCGGGCCTTTTTCCGCATCTCGGCAAGAATTCGGTCATGCATCCAAGATTTTCCATTAATGGACGTTTTCTAACCCAGCCGATGGCGGGAGTGCAGCGCTTTGCAATCGAAGTGAGCAAGGCGATCGATGAACTCATAGGCGGCACCGAATACCGGGAACTCGCTGGCCAGATCGAGATTTGCGCGCCACGGCAGGCGCGTGATTTTCCGCTGCGGCACATTCCTCTGCGGCGCGCGGGCTTTGGCGGCGGATATTTTTGGGAGCAGGTTGAATTTCCCTTCCACACCCCAGGGCGTTTCCTGTTGAATTTTTGCGGACCCGGTCCTTTGATCAAGCGGAATCAGATCGTCGTCGTGCACGATGCAACCATTCGTGCTCAGCCTGAAAATTTCTCGCCTCAGTTTCGAGCCGCCTATAATTTTTTGATCCCGCGCCTCATCCGCCGATCCTCCCACAGCATGACGGTCTCCGAATTCTCGCGGCGTGAGATCGGTCGATGGTACGGCGTCGATGTGAGCCGCATGCAGGTGTGTTACTTGGGTGCCGACCATATTTCTCGGACTCCTGCCGACAATGGGATTGTCGAGCGACTCGGTCTCACCGGCCGTAGGTTCTTCCTTGGCGTCGGCGTAAGCAAAAACAAGAACGTCGGTGCCATTGTGGAGGCATATCGGCGCTGCGGTTTGGATGACACGTTGCTGGTTCTGACGGGCCAGCGCTACGCCTGGATTGACGGCGCTCAAAGCAGCGTGAGCATGGAGGGCATCAGGAGCGCCGGCTATGTGACTGACGCCGAGTTGCGTGCGCTCTACGAGCACGCTTTGGCCATGCTCTCGCCGTCCCTTTACGAGGGGTTTGGCTTGCCGCCGGTCGAGGCAATGCTATGCGGGTGTCCCGCAATCATCAGCAATAATTCAGCTATGGCCGAGATTTGTGGGCATGCCGCTCTGCAATGCGGTCCGCACGACATCGACGAACTCGCCCGCTTGATGTGCCTGGTTCACGACGACCCAGTCCGAAGGTCTGCGCTGAGCGCCGCCGGGCGCGATCGCGCGGCGCGCTATACTTGGCGATCGGTGGCGGTGAGCCTGCTTCGTCTATGCGCGCAACTTGATGGTCGGCCACTCAATTCATCGGAAGCCGACCGTCCCATCGCGTCTGCCCGCAATCTGGACGTCGTCCCACGGGGGACAGCATCCACGTCCGGCTAAGGGTCGCAACAAAGTCGGCCTGATTGTCGCTAAGAGCCGCTCTGTGGCCGAGCGCATTTCCTGCGCCAATGCCTGCGCCGGCAATATCGACGATGCCGAATTCCGGCCAATATGTGAATCAAACTTCAATATACGTTGGATGCGGCGGCGTGAGCATGAAACTGCATGCGACGATAGTTTATATTCGCCACCGAAAGCCCCCATATCAAGCCGAGCAAAAGGAAGAAATGCCGCCAATGGTCGGTGTCGATGATGATTCCTTCGCCGATCTCACCAACATATGCGCCAAAGGCGGCGATGAGATACAGCTGCCATGGTGTTCGCAAAAATGTGTTGCGAAAGCCGATAAATAAGGTGAGCAACACAAGCGTCATATAGGTGGCGCCGCCGAGCCAGCCGTCGACCAAGAACGTCTGCATGTAGACGTTATGCTGCTGGCCGCCGCCGATACTCGCATTCGCGAATCCAAAAGGGCCCATGCCGTTTGGGTGCTCCAAAATGTCGCCGAGAGCGAGCTCCTGTAATGCGAAGCGGCCTCCCGATCCGGCGATATCGTATGGCTGGAGCGGCTTGGCCCGTTCCAAGAACATATCGTGGATTGAGCCGATCGATAGCAATATTGCCACGAAGATCGCGAGCGCGATTGCTGAAAGAAGCATCAATCCCGCGATACGTGTACGTACCCGCGTGTTCGGCGCCGATAGAAAGGCGACCGCGATTGCAACTGCGGCTGAGAGCATAAAATGTATCCAGGCGCCCCGCGAGAAGCTCAGCAGCAATCCAGTGAGCATGAGCAAAGAGAGCGCCACGGATAGCAACGTTAGTTTCTCGGTGAGCATGCGTAGCAGCAGCATCAACAATGGAAAGATCAAAAACGGGCCGTACACATTCGGATCTTTGAAAGTGGCCTTGACGCGGGCGCTTAATCCGTCGTCTGACAAAAAGAGAAAGATGTCCGAGTGCGGAATGAGATGAAAGAAACCGATGCACCCGGCGATTGTCGCAAAGACTGCGGCGATCAGATAAGCGCGGTGTAGAGCTCTGAGACGAACCAAGTCGCCGTCGCTGAAAAGGCAGGCAAACATGATCGCTGCCGAACCCATGTAGGCTGTGGTTCCAAAATACTGGATGGCGTTCTGGTTTAATACCGGGTGGAGATCCTCAATACTGGCGACTTGCAATAGCGACATTGCCCCCCCGGCCACCCACAGAACGATCAGTACGAGCAGCGGCGCGAGTCTTCGGTCAAACGGCATGCGCGCTGCAACGCATGCGACCAGCAGCACCAACATCATTACGTCATGCGGCGACGGTTCGATGAAGGCAATGCAACTCAGGAGGATCGTGACGAACAGAACGAGGTTCAACAGCCGCTCGGCGAAAACCGCAGAGCTTCTAGGATGCCATATTGCCTGAGCCGTCGCCGGGGCGCGAGCGTTCATCAATAGGCGCCTTCGCCGCGAAGCAGCGCGAACGGCGTACGGGCCACGATATAAAGGTCGAACAGGATCGACCAGTTTTCGATGTAATAAAGATCGTGCTCGACGCGGTGAAGAATCTTTTCGCGGCTATCGGTTTCGCCGCGCCAGCCATTGATCTGGGCCCAGCCGGTGATTCCCGGCTTTACCCGATGCCGCGCGAAATAGCCGTCGACCGCTTCGTCGTACAGATGATTGTCGGCCTTGGCGTGGATCGCGTGCGGCCGCGGCCCGACCAGGGATAGATTGCCGGTGAACACGACGTTGAGAAGCTGCGGCAATTCATCGAGACTCGTCTTGCGGATGAAACGGCCGACGCGAGTGACGCGAGGGTCGTTTTTGGTTACGAGCTTGCTTGCGGTGGCATCGGTGTCTTCGACATACATCGAGCGGAATTTGTAGATCTCGACGAGCTCGTTGTTGAAACCGTAGCGCCGCTGCTTGAACAGTACCGGCCCCTTGCTGTCGAGCTTGATGGCTAGCACAATGAGCAGCATGACCGGCGCGGCGCAGATAAGCACCAGCGTACCGATGATCTTATCGAACAGCCATTTCATCACGACGTCCCAATCGGCGATCGGACGGTCGAAGATGTCGAGCACGGGCACGCTACCGATATAGGAATAGGAGCGCGGCCGGAACCGGAGCTTATTGGCATGAGCGGCCAGCCGGATGTCGAGCGGCAATACCCAGAGCTTTTTCAGCATCTGCAAGATGCGGCCCTCTGCCGAAATCGGAAGCGAGAAAATGACGAGGTCGACGCGGGTATGGCGGGCGAATTCGACGAGGTCGTCGACGGTGCCGAGCTTGGGCACGCCCTCGCAGGCCGGCGCACTGCGTTCGTCGCCACGGTCGTCGAATACCCCGATGACGCGCACGTCGGAGTCGCGCTGCCCCGCGAGGGCGTTGATCAACGCCTCCCCACTGCCGCCGGCGCCGACCACGACGGTACGGCGGTCGAGCCGGCCTTGCCGGGTCCAGTAGCGCACGACCAGAAACAGCGCGCGGCGAAACGCCAGCAGCGTGAGCAAGCCGACCACGTAAAAGCTGCCGAGCCAGAGCCGCGAGAATTGGTCGCCAGCTTTGGCAAAGAACGAGGCCGCGATGGCGATTAGAAACACCACCGACCACGCCGACGCCAGCCGCATGTACTGCTTTTCGTGACCGCGAAAGGCCTGGATTTGATAGATGTCGGCGGCCTGGAACGCGAGCATCGCGAGTAGCGATATGGCGAAGATGGCGATGACGTAATAACGCGCGAAACCGACGACCGGCGCCACATGCCAGAGATAAAGAACCAATCCCGTGGCTGCGACCAGAAACAGCTCTATGGCGCGCACGACGCCGGCGACGACGATCGGTGAATAGGCTTGCTTAAATCGCTGCGAAGCGACCGCCAGCGCGGCCGCCGTCAAGTTGCGTGCCTCCTGCGGCTTCGCGCTGGCGCGGGGCATCGCTTTGACGGCCGACGAAACCGCCGATGCGGTCTCGAAAATCGTGCTGTGGTCGGAACTTGACATTAGTCACCAGGAAGCTTCCGATGCGCATTCGGTAGCCTGCAAGCCGAACCGGCATTTGGCAGCCAACATAGTAAAAAATTCTTCAAGAATTGGTTATGCGGACTGCGCGAGTTGGCGTTCCGCGAGCGCTTCGCGGTATGCGGCCAGATTATACTCCACCATCGTGGTCAACGAGAATTCGCTGCGCACCCGCGCCTTGAGCGCCTGCGCTGCGCGCTGCATCTGCGCCGGATCATCGATCGCTGCGGTGATCGCCTCGATCAGCGCCCTGATATTGTCGGGTGAAATGAGTTGCCCCCGTTGCGGTCCGAAAATCTCGGACATGCCGCCGACGTCGGTGCCGATGATCGGCAGGCCAGCAGCCGCAGCTTCCAGCACCACATAGGGCAAGGACTCGGCGCGCGACGGGATGACGAGCATTCGCCCCATTCCAAATGCCTTTCGCGCCGGGCGATGGCCGATAAATCGGATTTGATCGGCGATACCGAGACGGATGGCCTGAACCTGAAGTTTTGCGTCGTCCGGTCCTTCGCCGGCAATCGTCGCGGTCACGCGCCGACCCGATTGCCGCATCAGCGACAGTGCTTCGATCAAGACGTCGATGGCCTTAACCGTCCGCAATTCGCCTACGCACACGATATCGGTGGCATCGGCGCCGGTCGCGACCGGCTCGAACTCGGACTCGGCGATGCCGTTGCGCACCACGCGCACCATGCCATGCGGCCGGCCGATCAACGTGCGGTAGAGCTCGGCGATGTAGCCGCTTTCGAACAAAAACAGGTCGGTGAGGGGATTGAGGATGCGCTCCAGCGACCGATAGAAGCCGCCGCTGAGCGTCCCGGGACAATAAACCAGCGAGCCGCCATGCGGCGTGTAAGCGCGGATCGCATTGGGGGCGGCGAAGGCAAGTCGCGCCAGGGCCGCGCCTTTGGCGCCGTGGCCGTGGAGCACGTCCGGCGCTAGCGCGTTAATGCGACGCGAGATGCGCCATAGTGCTTTGGCATCGCGCCAGTTGAGCTCTCGGGTGATCGGCACGCGCTGGATTCCAAGCGCAAGGCGCGGCGCCAGCGCCGCCAGCAAGGCATCGGCGCGTGCGCCGCCGGTCGTCGAATCGACGATGAGCCCGACGCGATGCCCGCGTTCGATTTGACCATGTGCGACGTCGACGACGTGACGAAACAGGCCGCCAAGCGGAGCCCGCAAAAGATGCAATATCTTGAGACTCGCGGGGGGGTGCGTCGCTTGCGGCCAGTCGCGCGGCGGCGCAACGATCGACGCAGCGCCGCGGTCGATCGCCAGGCGATCGAAGGTCGAACCGATAGGCCGCGTATCGCCCATGCGAAGGGTCCCAATTGCGTGGCTAAACTTGGCAGTAAAAAATTAAGCCGGAGTGAGGACCCGCCGGAGTTAACAAAGTCTGACGCGCCGGGCGGCGGATGGTGGCCTTAACCGGATGGAAACCATAATGGTTTGTGATCGGGTATGGCATTGCGCTCAGTCGGTAGATTTGTTGCTAGGGGTTTTGCGATGAGTACGGCGTCGCCGTCGCCGGGGATTGTACGTCCGCCCGACGCGGAACTGGATTTGCCGGCGCTCGGCGCGACGTTATGGCGCAAGAAAGCCAAGGTCCTGCGCCCGACAATTTTGGTCGCGATCCTCACTTTGATCGCCGTTCAGCTGGTCACGCCGCGTTACGCATCGGAATCGCGGGTCTTCATCGAGGGGCGCGGCAACGTCTATTTGCGTCCGGATGCCGATCGCGACAACAACACCGGCGCCGCGGTCGATGAAGAAGCGGTGACCAGCCAGGCGCAGATCATCCTGTCGCGCGATCTCGCCCGTGAGGTTATCGATAAGCTCAAATTGGGCGATCTTCCCGAATTCGATCCGGCGCTGAACGGCGTATCGCCGATCAAGGCCGTGCTCGGTCTCTTCGGCATCGTCAAAGACCCTTTGAGCATGACGCCGGAAGAGCGCGTGCTGACGGCCTATTACGATCGTCTCACGGTGACGCCGGTGGACAAATCGCGCGTCATCAATATCGACTTTATTTCGCAGAACCCCGACCTCGCCGCGAAGGTCGCCAATGCCGTAGCGGACGCCTATCTGGTGCGGCAGCGTCAGGCGAAGCAGGAGCAGGCACAGACAGCCGGGCAGTGGCTTGCCGGCGAAATCGATTCAATGCGGCAGAAAGTCGAGGACGCCGAGGCCAAGGTCGAGGATTTCCGCGCCCGGTCCAATTTGCTGGTCGGCGCTAACAACACCACTTTGTCGGCCCAGCAGTTGAGCGAAGTCAATACGCAACTGTCCACCGCGCGCGCGCAAAAGGCCGACGCCGAGGCCAAGGCCAAGCTCATTCGCGATATGTTGCGCTCCGGACAGCCGATCGAGGCTTCCGATATTCTCAATTCGGAGCTCATTCGCCGCCTCGACGAGCAGCGCGTGACGCTACGGGCGCAGCTTGCGGAACAATCCTCGACGCTGCTCGACAATCATCCGCGCATCAAGGAATTGAAGGCGCAGATCGAAGACCTCGATAATCAGATCAGGGCCGCGGCGGAGCAGGCGGCGCGCTCGCTCGAGAATGACGCCAAGCTTGCCGACGCTCGTGTCAATGCGCAGACCGCGATGCTCGATCAGCTCAAGACTCAGGCGGCATCGTCCAATGGGCAAGACGTGCAATTGCGCGGGCTCGAGCGGGACGCCAAGTCGCAGCGCGATCTTCTGGAATCCTACCTGGCGAAATACCGCGAAGCGACATCGCGCGATACGCTCAACTCGACGCCGGCCGATGCCCGCATCATTTCCCGTGCCACGGTGTCCAACGTTGCCTCGTATCCGAAGAAAATGCCGACGGTATTGATCGCGACATTTGCCATGTTCGTGCTCAGCGTCGGCTTCATCCTGACGAAAGAAATCCTCGCGGCGCCCGGTTTCCTGCCAATGCGGCCGGACGAGCCGGAATTGGCGCCCGAAGGGATTTTGCCGCGATTTGCCGCCTTCGGAGGCGACGGGCGCGGGCAGCGCTTGGCATCGGGTGCGACGACGAATTCCATTGCCGGCATCGCGTCGGCGTTGCGGGATGGGGGTGCCGCTGGCACGCAGCTTGCCGTATTCGGCGCCGTTCCCGGAATGAACACGAGCCAGAGCGCCATCAAGTTGGCGCGCGCCTTGGCCGACGATTCGCGCGTCGTCTTGGTCGGGCTCGCCTCCGGCGACACCGCGATCCGGGGCATTTCGAATGAGCCGTCGGCGGACGGTCTCGCTGAGCTTGCCCGCGGCACGGCATCGTTCGGCGATGTCATCACCAAAGATCGGCTTTCGCCCCTGCACCTGATTTCGGCTGGCCGTGCGCCGCTCGACCGCGTCGATGTCCTCGCCACGCCAGGCATGGTGACGAAATTCCACGCCTTGGCGCAAAGCTACGATCACGTCGTGGTCGATGCGGGTGAAGCCGGCGGCGCGGAGATCGAGCGTATCGCCGAGGTCGCGCCCGCTGCGGTGCTGGTCACCGATGCGGCTGCGAACGCTATCGCCGCACGCGAACGGCTCATGGCCTGCGGTTTCAGCGAGGTGCGGGTGCTCGTCAACGCCTATGGCGGACGCGATGAGGCTGTCGCGGCCTAACGCGCCCGGTATGGGGCCGCGGGCCGGAAGCCCGGCAAAAGATTGTCAACGCAGGCTTGCGACACTTCGCGTAGAATAGTGGGCGCTTAGACGAGGCATGTCCGTGGCCGGATTGAAACCGACGATCATCCGCGGCGGGTTGGAATCGCTGTATTTTACCGGCGCGCATCTGTTGCTCCAGCCCCTTGTCGGCGGCGTCGGCGCTATCGTGACGATGCACCATGTCCGTCCGCCGCGTCCGGACCGGTTTCAGCCCAATCGTCTCCTCGAAGTGACGCCGCGCTTCCTCACCGGCGTCATCCGGGATATTCGCCGCTCCGGGCTCGATATCGTCAGCCTCGACGAATTGCACCGGCGCCTCAGCGACGGCGATTTTTCACGCCGCTTCGTCTGTCTCACCTTCGACGACGGTTATCGCGATGTCCTGCAATGGGCTTATCCGATCCTCAAGGAAGCGGGCGCGCCGTTCGCAGTCTACGTGCCGACAAGCTTTCCCGACCGTCTCGGCGAATTGTGGTGGCTCGTACTCGAAGCCGTAATCGCGCGGAACGATCGCGTCGGGCTCGTCATCGAGGGCCGCGATCGCATCTTCGACTGCGGCACGGTTGCGCAAAAGCGGGCACTCTACGACGAGCTTTATTGGTGGCTGCGCGCGCAGCCGAGCGAAACCGAGTTGCGCAACACCGTAAAAAGCCTTGCCGCCTTTTATCACGTCGATGTCGCGGCCTTTTGCAGCGACCTTTGCATGAGCTGGACGGAGCTCGCCGGGCTTGCCGCCGACCCGCTCGTCACCATCGGCGCCCACACCGTCAACCACCTGATGCTGGCAAAACTGCCCAAAGAGGCGGCGCGGGCGGAAATGGAGCTCAGCGCGTCGGTCATTGAGGCGGTGCTTGCGGTTAGGCCTCAGCATTTGTCTTATCCGTATGGCGACCCCGGCTCGGCAGGCGCACGCGAATTCGAAATCGCCGCCGAACTCGGCTTCAAGACAGCGGTCACTACGCGCCCGGGCGTGCTATTTCCGAAGCATGGTCGGCACCTGACGGCGCTGCCTCGCATCTCGCTGAACGGCGACTATCAGCGGCGGCGCTATGTGCGCGTGCTGCTGTCGGGCTCCGCGACGGCGATGTGGAACGGCTTCCGCCGGGTCGAGGCGGCGTAGCTCACGGAGTTCTGACTCCGGGCCGGCTCATCCAGGCGACAATCGGCATCGCCGGCAGCACCCAGCCCAGCCCCGCAATCACATAATAGGCAACCGACAGGATCGAATTGTCGCGGATGGTCGGCGATTGCGCGAGTGCCATGGCCACCAGCGCCCAGGCGATCACCAGAACCAGCAGCGCGACGGCGCCAAAAAATTTTCGCAATCGGATGGGCATGATCGCTGGGGCGGCTCTGATAATTCTACGTCGGTTGCGAGGGCAGACGCAGCACTATATGGTCCGCGCGCTCCGAACAAGCGAGCCATCACAAGCGAACCACGACCAGCATCGATGATGGTGCCAAGTCCCTCAGACCGGCAAGACCGCGCGATCCGGCTGTGGCTCTACGCCGTGGCCGCGCTGGTGCTCGCCATGGTTCTGGTCGGCGGCGCAACGCGGCTCACCGAATCCGGCCTGTCTATCACCGAGTGGAAGCCGGTGATGGGGACGCTGCCGCCGCTCAGCGAAGCGCAATGGCTGGATGAGTTTCAAAAATACCAAGCCATTCCGCAATACCGCGAGCTCAACCGCGGCATGAGCCTCGACGCCTTCAAGACTATCTATTGGTGGGAATGGACCCACCGCTTGCTCGGCCGCAGCATCGGCCTCGTGTTCCTCCTGCCGTTCCTCTGGTTCTTATGGCGCGGGTGGATCGGACCGGGCCTGCGCGGGCGGCTCTGGATCATCTTCGGGCTTGGCGGGCTGCAAGGCGCAGTCGGCTGGTGGATGGTCGCGTCGGGCCTTGCCGACCGGGTCGAGGTCTCGCAATATCGGCTGGCGACTCATCTCTTGCTCGCCTGCGTGATCTACGTCGCCGTTCTTTGGACGGCACAACGGCTCGCTAAGCGGGGCCCCACGCCGTCACCATTACGGTTTCGCGCCGGTGCGCTAGGGCTTCTCGTCCTGGTGCTGGCGCAAATTTACCTCGGTGCGATCGTCGCCGGATTGCGGGCGGGTCATATCTACAACACCTGGCCGCTCATCGACGGCGCCATCGTGCCGGAAACCTCGCGCCTGTTTTTTGACATGCCGTTATGGCGCAATTTCTTTGAAAACACACTCACGGTGCAGTTCGACCACCGCATGCTCGCTTACACTATTTGGATCCTTGCGCTGATCCACGGTGTCGATATGGCAAGCTCCATAAAAAAGGATCCGTTCGTCATCGGGGCATTTGCGCTTGCGGCCGCCGTGACGTTACAGGCGGCGCTCGGCATTCTGACATTGTTGATGGTGGTGCCGATCTCGCTGGCGCTGATGCATCAGGCGATGGCGATGATCGTGCTCACCATCGCCACGGTGCATGCGGCCTTGGTCATTCCGGGGCCGAGCCCAGCGCGGAGCCCGGAACCCATAATCGCGGGCCAAACAGAACAGCCACTGCGGATTTAACATTGGGGTCGATGGTCCGGGCGCGCGCTTTCTGCGTCCTGAAATGACTAGTCCGCCAGCGCCTGTTCCAGGTCGGCGAAAATGTCTTCTTTGTCCTCGATGCCGATCGAGAGCCGCACCACGTCGGGCCCGGCGCCGGCCTGGACCTTTTGCGCGTCGCTGAGCTGGCGGTGCGTGGTCGATGCCGGATGAATGATCAGCGAGCGGGTGTCGCCGATATTGGCGAGATGCGAGAACAGTTTTACGTTCGACACGAGTTTGACGCCGGCGTCGTAGCCGCCCTTGAGACCGAAGGTGAACACGGCGCCCGCACCGTTTGGACAATATTTCTCAGCGAGGTTGTGATAGCGGTCGCCCGGCAGTCCCGGATAGCTCACCCACGCGACGCTCGGATGGTTGGCGACCCATTCCGCCACCGCGAGCGCATTGTCGCAATGCCGCTGCATACGAAGCGGCAATGTTTCGACGCCGGTCAGAATCAGAAAGGCGTTGAACGGCGACAGCGCCGGACCGAGGTCGCGCAGCGCCAGCACCCGGCAGGCGATGGCGAAGGCGAAATTGCCAAACGTTTCGTGCAGCACGATGCCGTGATATTCCGGCCGCGGCTCACACAGCATCGGATAGCGACGCTCGCGCGACCAGTTGAAAGTGCCGCCGTCGACAATCATGCCGCCGATCGAATTGCCGTGGCCACCCAAAAATTTGGTCAGCGAATGCACCACGATGTCGGCGCCGTGGTCGATCGGTTTGCACAGATACGGCGTCGCCAGCGTATTGTCGACGACATAGGGCACGCCGGCGCGGCGCGCGATCTGCGCCACCGCCCCGATATCAGTGATGACGCCGCCCGGATTGGCGATCGACTCGGTGAAGATCGCCTTGGTCTTCGGGCTGATGGCGCGCTCGAACGAGGCGATATCGTCGGGATCGGCCCATACCACGTTCCAGCCGAAATTCTTGAACGCGTGATTAAACTGATTGATCGAGCCGCCATAGAGCTTTCTCGACGCCACGAACTCGTCGCCGGGCTGCAGCAGGCAGTGGAAGATCAAAAACTGCGCGGCATGGCCCGACGCTACCGCGAGCCCCGCCGTGCCGCCTTCAAGGGCGGCGATGCGCTCCTCGAGGACCGCATTGGTGGGATTGCCGATGCGCGTATAGATATTGCCGAAGGTCTGCAGGCCGAACAGCGAGGCTGCGTGATCGACGCTTTCAAAGACATAGGAGGTGGTCTGATAGATCGGCGTCGCGCGGGCGCCGGTCGTCGGATCCGGTTGTGCGCCGGCATGGATGGCAAGCGTGGAGAAGCCCGGGATGCGTTCGCTCATCTGTCGTTCCCTTTGCGCCGACGCCGAGTGCGGAAATGAGACGGTTCCGGTTTATAGAACCGGTCAAGGCCGTCAAGGCGCGGGAATGGCCTTGCGCTACCGGGGCAATCGCCAGCGAGTTGCGCCTGCGGAGGGCCGCTGCGAAAGGACGGTTTGGTGTCCGGTGAAAACCAACCCGCTGAGATTATCAGGTATCCGTGGCTGCCGTCTTGAAGTGCGACAATGCACTGCGGCAGGCCGGCGAGACGCGGCTGCGGTTGGAGATGAGGCACGCTGCGACGCGTTCGCGGTCGGGAATGAACTGTCCGCAGATCGTGAAAGCGTACTGCATGCAGGCTTGCGAACCGCCTTGATCGTCGGCCAATGCGGGAGCGGAGAACAATGCGGCTGTGAACACGCTCAGCGCAAGTGTGGTCTGGATTTTCATAGCACCCTCCAAAAGAAGGCTACTAGTCCCATCGGCCGAGGCGGCCTCACATAATGAGACGCGCGAAGGCTAAAAAGGTTCGAACGCGAGCGAGAAAAACCAAAACCGCGCCGATTGCGGCCGAATCAACGTTAATGTCCGCTTTCTTCCCGCTGCACGCGGTCGGCGGCCGCAGTCGCGCCGCCCGGCGAGTTCGGGCGGTTGAGCGACATGCGCTGCACGCCGCTGATGGCCGCCTTTTTCGAGCTGAGCGTTCGCGTATTGACGCCCATCCAGGCGATCTCCGACGACAAGCGCCCATATTCGATCTTTGGGCAACGGTTCATGACGACCTTGACGCCGTTGGCTTCCGCCAGCGCTGCTGCTTCATCACTCCGCACGCCAAGCTGCATCCAGATCACTTGCGGGCGCGGCTTTAAGACCAATGCCTCCTGGACGATGGGCAGCGCATCGGGCGAGGCGCGGAATATATCGACCATGTCGATGGGCTCGGGAATATCCGCGAGTTTTGCGTAGATGGGCTGGCCGAGGATGGCGTGGCCGGCGCGGCCCGGATTGACCGGGATCATGCGGTAGCCGCGTTCGAGCAAATATTTGAAGGCAAAATAGCTCGGCCGGTTTTCCTTCGCCGAGGCGCCGACCATCGCAATCGTCTTTACGGTATTGAGAATGCCGCGGATATAGCTGTCCGGATAGGCGTCGTGATTCATTGAATGCGCTCGGGCCGCGAAGGCCTGGTTATTTGCCGGCTAGTTGTCTTGCCATTTCGGCTCGCGCTTTTCGATGAAGGCGCCGATGCCTTCTTCGGCGTCGCGTGCCAGCATGTTTTCGACCATCACCTCGGACGCATATTTGTAGGCGTCCGCCAGCGGCATTTCGGCCTGCCGGTAAAACGCCTCTTTGCCGGTCTTGACGGTCAAGCTCGACTTGCCGGCGATCTTTTCGGCAAGTTTTAGCGCTTCGCCGTACTCATGGCCCGGTGCGACGACGCGGTTGACGAGGCCGATGCGTTGGGCGTCCTCGGCCGAGATCAATTCGCCGGTGAGCAGCATTTCCATGGCGTGCTTGCGCGAAACATTGCGTGACAGCGCCACCATGGGGGTCGAACAGAACAGACCGATATTGACGCCGGGGGTCGCAAATTTCGCGGCATGGGAAGCGACTGCCAGGTCGCAGCTTGCGACCAGCTGGCAGCCGGCCGCGGTCGCGGTGGTGCTTACGGATGCGATCACCGGCTGCGGCAGCAAGACGATCTGCTGCATCACACCGCTGCACAGTGCCATGATGTGCTTGAAATAGGCGCGGCCGCGATCGGGGTCGGCGCGGCGCGCATTGAGCTCTTTGAGGTCGTGGCCGGCGGAGAACGCCGGTCCGTTGGCCGCGATAATAACTGCGCGCACGGAGCGTTCGTGGGCGATCGCGGTCAAGGCATCGCTGAGCGCCTCTAACAGCGCTTCGGACAGGCTGTTGCGTGCCTGCGGCCGGTTCAGCGTCAATATCGCGACGCTGCCCTTATCCTCGCGCAGCAGGATCAGGGCAGGAGAGGAGGCGGCGGCGGTTGCGGTTTTGGCGTTCATGGGGTTTTCCCGCGGAGTGCAGTTTTTGCGATTGGACGGTGTTCATTGTATCGGACTACGCAGTCCAAGGGGGGAGTTTCCATGCCGGGCGGCAAAGCGGAAATGGCGGCGCCCAAGCTGGCGCGCGAGGAACTGGTCCGCCTCCTCGAGACGGAATTCCCCGAAGCCGCCCATGCGGTCGGCGACTATGAGATCGAAGGCGTGTGGCATGGCGGTGTCCGGGTGCGCCGCCGCCATCATGAACAATCGCTTCGCCCGGGCGGAACCGTTTCGGGGCCGATCATGATGGCGCTTGCGGATTTCACCATGTATTTGGCGGTTCTGTCGGCGATCGGCTGGGTGCCGCTCGCCGTCACCACCAATCTCACGATTAACTTTCTCAAAAAGCCCGGGCCGCGGGATCTTCTCGCCGAGGCGCGCCTGTTCAAATTGGGCAAACGGCTTGCGGTTGGCGAGGTGGATATCCGGTCCGACGGCAGCGATGATCTCGTCGCCCATGTCACCTCGACCTATTCGATCCCGGTCCAAGCCCGGTAAGAGGTATAAGAATACCTCCATACCAAGGGCTTGAAAAACATCCATAATAGCTCTTGGGCGTTGACGCGGGCGGTCGGCCTCGCTAAACACCCGCACGCGGCGCCGGTCAACCGGACGCCTTTCCCAAACGGGTTCAACTCTCTTCAACGAACGCAACAAGTCTTTCAACGGATCCAAAATGGCAACGTTTTCGGCAAAGCCCGCCGAGGTCGAGAAGAAATGGGTGATGATCGATGCCGAAGGCCTCGTCGTCGGCCGGCTCGCCTCACTGATCGCGCTGCGTTTGCGCGGCAAGCATAAACCGACCTTCACGCCCCATGTCGACGACGGCGACAACGTCATCGTCATCAACGCCGCCAAGGTGGTGCTGACCGGCCGCAAGGTGCAGCAGAAGATTTATTACAAGCACACCGGTTACATCGGCGGCATCAAGGAGCGCTCGGCCAAGGCCATCCTGGCCGGCCGCTTTCCCGAGCGGATCGTCGAAAAGGCTGTGGAGCGCATGCTGCCGCGCGGCCCGCTCGGCCGCCGCCAGCTCGGCAATCTGCGGGTCTATCCGCGGGGCGACCATCCGCACGAGGCGCAACAGCCGGAAACGCTCGATATCGGCGCCATGAACCGCAAGAATAAGAGGATCGCGTAATGGCCGAGACGATGCAGACGCTTGAGGAGCTGTCTTCGCTCAAGCCCGCGGCGGCAGCGCAGCCGCCAAAATATGTCCAGAAACTCGACAAGCAGGGCCGCGCCTATGCCACCGGCAAGCGCAAAGATGCCGTCGCGCGGGTGTGGATCAAGATGGGCGCCGGCACGATCGTGATCAACGACCGGCCGGTCGAAACCTATTTCGCCCGCCCGGTGCTGCGCATGATGATTCAGCAGCCCTTGGTCGCATCAAACCGGCAGGGGCAATACGACGTCGTTTGCACGGTGTCGGGCGGCGGGCTGTCCGGCCAGGCCGGCGCGGTGCGCCACGGCCTGTCCAAGGCGCTGATGCGGCACGAACCGGATCTGCGCCCCGTGCTCAAGCGCGGCGGCTTCCTCACCCGCGACAGCCGCGTGGTCGAGCGCAAGAAATACGGCCGCGCCAAAGCGCGTCGAAGCTTCCAGTTCTCGAAGCGGTAATTGCCGTTCCGGGGCGCGCCGCTTTGCGGCGCCTCGGAATGACCACTTCAGAAAAACGCCAGCGTCCTGATCTCGATGCTCTCGCGCGGCCGCGCGTTCGGCGGCGTATTCGGAATCTCAAAGGCGGTGTGCGCTGTCCAACGGGCGCGGCCGTCTTTCTCCGAGTCGAACACCTTGAACACCAGCGCTTCTTCGCGCCGCATCAGGGGAAACCAGAACCACTTGTGCGCCGGGTTGTATTTGATCGCATAGGTCTGGCCGATGCGGCCGGGAGCGCGCCGTTCCGAGACGATCATGTCGTTCGGCGACAGCGTTTGCGCGTCCGCCATGGCGAGCGGGAAGGTTTCGACGGCGAAGCGGATCGGCCGCCACACCTGGATGATGGCAAAACGACGTTTCAGTAATTCCTCGGCTTCGTCCGGCACGATATCGCGCACCCGCTGCGGCGCCGACCATTCGGTATAATCGTTGTGCACGCGGCGCACGACCTCGCGGATTTTCTTCGATTCACGGATCTCGTCGTCGGCCGTGCGCAGTGTGTGGTCGAACACGACGACGCGCTTGGCGCCGCTCTCGGCTTTGATGAGCGCCTCCATCTCCGGGTAGTAGACGCGCTTGATTTCGCTTTCGTTGTAGAAATCGGCGACCTTGGTGTCGTGGCGTAGGAAGCGGAATCCGTTACGGTCCAGGATGAAATCCCGCGCCTGGGGGCGCCCGTTGTGGATGATAACGCGGCGCGGATCAGGCGTACCGCCTGCGCGGGTGTCGCTGCCGCCAGGTGTGGCGACGATGGTGAAGACCGGGGAGCCGTCATCGACGATATAATTGAGCACGGCTTCGATCGTCGAGGGTTCTTTTGCGGCCGGGATGGCGTCCATTTCTGCGGCGTCAAGCATGGGGGAACTCCTATCGCTTTCCCCAATCTAGGGGCGCGACGCGGCCAAGGGAAGCTGCGGGAACGATTGTTCGCCCGAAGCAGATTCCAGGAAATCCAATGCTATCTGAGAGCCATTCCGTAAAATCGGGCAGCTAAACTTTACCTTCGCGCAATGGATCGCCCGCGCCGGGCGTCGGCCCGCCGGATTTCGAATGTGCGAAATTAAACGCCGCAATTGTCCTTTGTCTAATTTTCGATTTTCGCTGCAGCAAATATCGCGAGTCTTTTTGCGAAAACCCGCGCAATAGCCCTCACACTCGGCAAATCCTGCTGTCAGAAGCTTCAGCGCGGTTCGGTAATTTCTGCTACGAAGTTCCGGCTAGGCGGAATTGCCTAGGAGGTGAGGGAGTAACGCGTTGATCTTCGCCCAATTGGCAGCGGCCTCGGCTTCGCTCGACATCGGGACGCTGTTCGTGCTCGCGACTTGTGTCACGGTGCTGCTCGGGCTGTTCTTGTTATTTGCTTGGCTGCAGGAGCGGCTGACTGCGCTTGCCTGGTGGGGCTTCGCCTATTTGATCGGCGGTGTCTCCGGCGCGGTCTGGCGCCTCGGCGATGTTTTGTCGCCGCCCTTGCCGGCGGGCATCGCGAGCGTTCTGCTGTTCGTCGCCGTCGGCATGATCTGGACCGCGGCGCGGCTGTTTCACGGTCGCAAGGTCTGCTGGGGAGCGATGTGCTTCGGCGGCGTCATCTGGTTGGCCGCCTGCATGGTGCCGGCCTTCAACGCCGCGCCTGCCAGCCGGATCATTCTCAGTTCGATCATTGTCGCGACCTACACCTTCCTGATCGCCGCCGAACTCTGGCGGGAGCGCCGCAAATCGGTGATCCGGCGTTGGCCGGCGCTGTTTGTGCCGATGCTGCACGGCGCAATCTTTCTGTTCCCGGTGACGCTGGCGAGTCTCGGCGTCCGCAGTCTCGCCTCCGGCTGGCTCGCCGTCTTTGCTATCGAAGTCGTGCTCTATGTCGTGGGCGCGGCCTTCATCGTGCTGGTTCTGGCGAAAGACCGCAGCGTGCATCGCTACAAGCTCGCGGCCGAGACCGATCCATTGACCGGTCTTCTCAATCGCCGCGGCTTCTTCGAGGCCGCCGCAAGTTTGGCGGCTACCAACAAGCCGCGTCTCGCGCCGGTCAGCGTGCTGGCTTTCGACCTCGACAAATTCAAATCGATCAACGACCGGTTCGGGCACGAGACTGGCGACGTCGTGCTCACGCTGTTCGCCAAGACGACAAAGAAGACGATGCGCGCGAAGGACGTCGTCGGCCGCATCGGCGGCGAAGAGTTCGTTGCCGTCCTCTCCGGCACGCTGGCCGAGGCCTGTATCGCCGCCGAGCGGGTGCGCGCGGCATTCCAGGCGGCGGCCCTCGCGCCGGATAGTCCTCAGATCCCGGCGACGGTGAGCATCGGCGTCGCTTCCGGCCTGCCGACGGTTCCGATCGACGTACTGATCGCCCGTGCCGACGCGATGCTGTATCGCGCCAAGGACAACGGGCGCAATCGCGTCGAGCCCGACCAAGAATTCGTCACGGCCGCCACGCCGCGCCCAGCGGAAAGCCGCGTCGAGGTGCGCAACCCGGCCCTGCTGCGGCCGGTGCCGGCGCTCGCGGTTCCGATCATGTTACGTTGACGGCGCGTCCGCGCGCGGATCTGCACGGCGCGGCAAAACGACAAAAAGACAAAAAGAAAAGGGCGCCGAGAGGCGCCCTTTAGTTTGCATCGCCTTGGCAATGCAGGGAGGATGCTCACGCAACGCTACGACGAATAATACATCTCGAATTCGACCGGATGCGGGGTGTGCTCGAAGCGGATGACTTCGCTCATCTTCAGCTCGATATAGGAATCGATGAAGTCGTCGTCGAACACGCCGCCCGCTTTGAGGAAGCCGCGATCCTTGTTGAGCTCCTCAAGCGCCTGCCGGAGCGAGCCGCAAACCGTCGGGATCTTTTTCAATTCCTTCGGCGGCAGATCGTAGAGATCCTTGTCGATCGCCTCGCCCGGATCGAGCTTGTTCTTGATGCCGTCGAGGCCGGCCATCAGCATCGCCGAGAAGGCGAGATAGGGATTGGCCAGCGGGTCGGGGAAGCGCACCTCGACGCGTTTGGCTTTCGGGTTGGTCGTGTAGGGAATACGGCACGACGCCGAGCGATTACGCGCCGAATAGGCGAGCAGCACCGGGGCTTCGAAGCCCGGCACCAGCCGCTTGTACGAATTGGTCGTCGGGTTGGTGAAGGCGTTGATCGCCTTGGCGTGCTTGATGATGCCGGCGATGTATTGCAGGCAAGTTTCCGAAAGGTCGGCGTATTTGTTACCTGCGAAAACCGGCTTGCCGGATTTCCAGATCGACTGGTGGCAATGCATGCCCGAGCCGTTGTCGCCGTAGACCGGCTTCGGCATGAAGGTCGCGGTCTTGCCGTAGACTTGGGCGACCTGCTGAATGCAGTATTTGTAGATGATCAGCCGGTCGGCCATCACGGTGAGCGGCGAGAACTTCAAGCCGAGTTCGTGTTGGGCGGAGGCCACTTCGTGGTGGTGCTTCTCGACGACGCAGCCCATCCGCGCCATGGCGGCGAGCATCTCCGACCGCATGTCTTGTGCGGAGTCCTGCGGTGGCACCGGGAAATAGCCCTTCTTGGTGCCGATGCGGTGGCCGAGATTGCCGCCCTCGTAATCGGTGTCCGAATTCGACGGCAGTTCGATCGAGTCGAGCTTAAAGCCGGTGTTGTAGGGATCGGCTTTGTATTTCACGTCGTCGAACACGAAGAACTCGGCTTCCGGCCCGAAGAACACGGTGTCGCCGATGCCCGAAGATTTCACCATGCCCTCGGCCTTCTTGGCGATGCCGCGCGGGTCGCGGTTATAGGGCTCGCCGGTAGTCGGTTCGAGAACGTCGCAAATCAGCGACATCGTCGTTTCCGCGAAAAACGGATCGATACAGGCGGTCGAGGGATCCGGCATCAGGCACATGTCGGACTCGTTGATTGCCTTCCATCCTGCAATCGACGAGCCGTCGAACATCTGGCCTTCGGCAAAGGTCTCTTCTTCGATCATGCTGACGTCGAATGTGACGTGCTGCCACTTGCCGCGCGGATCGGTGAATCGGAAGTCGACGTATTTCACGTCGCTGTCCTTAATCATTTTCATGACATTCTTTGGCGTCGTCATGGAATGCGTGCCCTTTCGTGGTGCTGTTAGCTTCCTCGCTGCACTGGCTCAATCGCGCTCACAGCTGGCCGGTGTGAGCGGTCGAACCAGCAATTTAGATCGCGTCGACTCCGGATTCGCCTGTCCTGATCCGGATGGCTTCTTCGATATTCGAGACGAAAATCTTGCCATCGCCGATCCGCCCGGTCTGGGCGGCGCGACGGATCGCCTCAACGGCTTTTTCGACCATGTCGTCGCCGAGCACAATCTCGATCTTCACCTTGGGAAGAAAATCGACAACATATTCAGCGCCTCGGTAGAGTTCGGTGTGCCCTTTTTGGCGCCCAAATCCCTTGGCCTCGGTGACTGTAATGCCCTGAAGACCCACTTCCTGTAGCGCCTCCTTCACCTCGTCGAGCTTGAACGGCTTGATAATCGCCTCGATTTTTTTCATCGCGTCTCGTCTCCCGGCTCTGGGGTGCGCAGAATCATCCCCGGAACCGTGCCTTGGTTAGCAGGAGCCGTGCCAAGGCCTTCTGCGGCCGGATAGCACTGTCTTATCAATGAGCTGCCGCCATTTGGGGGTATCACTGCACGGCATCCCTGCAGGACTGCGCCGATAGAATAGGCACGTTGCCTACAAATCAGTCAACGGCGAAGGGTAGAAACCGGCGAACGCGCGATATGCGCGAAGATTCGCATTGGTTATGCTGCGGGTGCCATGCTCGAAATCCTCAGCAATGACGAAATGACGCAAGCAGACCGGCTGACGATTGCCGGCGGCGTCGCCGGCATCGTGCTGATGGAGAATGCCGGAAACGCCGTCGCGGGGGCGGTCGCCAGCGCCCGACCGGCCGGTAGCAACGTCGTGGTGGTAGCCGGTCCCGGCAATAATGGCGGCGATGGCTTCGTTGCGGCACGGCTGCTCGCGGAGCGCGGCTACGCCGTCCGTGTCCTGCTCGTTGGCGACCCGGCGCGCCTGAAGGGTGACGCCGCCCTCGCGGCGAGCAAGTGGAATGGTCCAACGAGCGCGGCTAGTCCGGTGGGGCTCGCCGGCGCCGATGTCGTCGTCGACGCGTTGTTTGGCGCCGGGCTCGATCGCCCAGTCGAGGGGCTACCTCGCACCATGATCGAGGCGATAAACACCGAGACGGCGCCGGTGATTGCGGTCGACTTGCCCAGCGGCATTAATGGGACGTCTGGCGCCGTAATGGGTGCGGCCGTCCGCGCGACGCAGACCGTGACCTTCTTTCGGAAAAAGCCCGGCCACCTCCTTCTTCCCGGGCGAACACATTGCGGGGCGATATCGGTCGCCGACATCGGCATTCCTGCAGCCGTTCTGGCCCGCATCGGCCCGAAGACCTACGAGAACCTCCCGGAACTATGGCGGGTGAATTTTCCCGTACCCCGCGCCGGGGGCCATAAATATGATCGCGGCCATGCCGTGGTGGTATCCGGTCCGTCTTGGTCGACCGGCGCGGCGCGGCTCGCCGCCCGTGGTGCGCTACGCGCCGGCGCCGGCTTGGTGACGCTCGCGAGCCCCCGTGAAGCGCTCGCGGTCAATGCGGCGGCGAGCCTTGCCGTGATGGTCCGGCCGGTCGATGGCGCGGCCGAGCTCGGTGCGTTTCTCGCCGATCGTCGTCTCAATGCGGTTGCGATGGGGCCTGGTATTGGCGTGAACGAAGCGACCGGCAGCCTCGTGCTGGCGGCGCTCGGCGGCGACCGCGCAGTCGTGCTGGATGCCGACGCAATTACGAGCTTTGCACATCGGCCTGCCCAACTCGCCGATGCTCTGAAGGCGCGGCAAACCCGCGCCACGGTCTTGACCCCGCACGAAGGGGAGTTTGTTCGTTATTTCGGCGCTTTGGAAGAAAAAACTAAAGCTGGTTCGAAGCTTGAGCGGGCGCGGCTTGGCGCCTCGATCATCGGTACAATCGTGGTCCTCAAGGGTGCCGACACCGTCGTTGCGGCGCCCGATGGCCGGGCCTGCATTGCGGCGAATGCGCCCGCTTTCCTCGCCACCGCCGGTGCCGGCGACGTGCTGGCGGGGATCACGGTCGGCTTGCTTGCCCAGGGTATGCCGGCGTTTGAGGCCGCCTCGGCCGCTGTATGGCTCCACGGCGAGGCGGCCGCTGCCTTCGGTCCGGGCCTTATATCTGAGGATCTGCCCGAGATGCTGCCGCAAGTTTATCGACGGCTGTACGCCTGACCTCAAATCACTTCGAACCAAGCCTCCTCCACGCCGTGCTTTGCCGCCAAGCCCTCGATCAGCCATTGGCCAGGATTGTCGGCGACGAAGGCGATCCGGGCGACGGATTGTGGCGCGAGCGGCAGCGTATCGAGCCAAAATGGCTTCCAACCGTCGTCGAGGGCGTCCAGCAGGCGGAAACTATGTCCGTGCAAATGGATATAACAGTTATCTAACGTGATATTTGAGACCTTAAGCATGACGGTTCTACCACGCTTGACCGTGAATGCGGGGTCCTTGCTCTGAACTGTGGCCGGGCTCGAGAGACCCTCAAAGCGGAGCGCGCCCGCAAAATCCATCGTCTCAGGCAATGCATTTGGCGACAGCGGATGCGGGTCCGGCCGCAGCGTCTTAATGCCGGCCGCTCCTGTCCGGCAGACAATGCGGGCGATCGGAATGTCCACGCCTTCGACTGTGATCGGAGCGAACAAATCGGAGGCGAGCGTACAGTCGACAAACGCATCCACCCGATTGCCGGGCCCGAGCGAAAGACGGCCGTCGCGCGCCGCGAAGGACTGTGCCGGTTGGCCGTCAGTCGCCATCACGAAGGTGCGAAGCCCGCCTATCCGCAAGTTGAGAGTTCGGCCGTCCGAGGCATTGAGGAGGCGAAGCCGGAGCCGCTCGTTGGTTCGGGCCACGATGTCGAGGGCCAGCGCGCCATTTATTCTCCAAGAAATCTGCCCGTCCGAGCCGGCCGCGGCGGCGAAAATCAAGCTCACATCCTGGTCGACATCGACCGGCTCGGGCTCACTGACAACGAGCACGCCGAAGAGACCCGACGGCGTGTGTCGAGGCGTGTGGTACCAAAACGTCCCCGCATCAGGCGCGATGAAGCGGTAGCCAAAGCTGCCGCCGGGAGCGACCTCGCGTTGGGTCAAGGGCGGCGAACCGTCCATCGCATTGACGAGCCGGACGCCGTGCCAATGAATGGCGGTAGGCTCCGCCAGCTCATTGATGAGCCGAACCTGGACTTCTTCCCCGCGTCGGACCCGCAGCAGCGGGCCGGGGGTTAAGCCGTCGTAGCCCGATGGCCGGGCGTGCAGCAGAATAACCTCGGCCGCCGCCGACGAGTCCTGCGGCCACGCTTTGGCGGAGAACGCGGACCATGCCGCCGCAGCGGCCCCCGCCAGGATGTGGCGACGGCAGATGGCGGGGAAGTCGGGAGAGCCGAAATTGCGAATCGTCCTGCCTCTTCGCGCTGTTCCACCCACCCTCACGGGACGGCCCGGCCATTTCAAGCGGCGGAAAATAGAGGCTATTTTTGTAGTGTCCTGGCGGTTCGGCGTGATATAAGCCGCGCCACCGGGCCGCCCTGCGCGTCGCGGGCGTGGCGGAATTGGTAGACGCGCGGGATTTAGGTTCCCGTGACGAAAGTCGTGGGGGTTCGAGCCCCTCCGCCCGCACCAGC
>Ga0181526_10000876_pt1 | contig 30518 bp, 29 predicted proteins | sample PEATcosm2014_Bin_35_FD_119750 | JGI IMG/M metagenome (GOLD analysis project Ga0181526, IMG submission 119750) | Peatland microbial communities from MTU Mesocosm Facility, Houghton, MI, USA - PEATcosm2014_Bin06_30_metaG | ecosystem: Environmental > Terrestrial > Soil > Wetlands > Peat | place...
CCGTCGTAAACGTGAACCGAACCACCATCCACAACACGTACGTGAACAAGACCGTCATCAACAACAACTACAACAACCGCGTTAGCTATAACGGCGGCCATGGTGGAACGACGGTCAAGCCCACCTCGGGCCAGATTTCGGCGCGCAAGAACGGCCGTGCCCCGACCACCGACCAGAAAAATCAAGCGCAGTTCGCAAGCAACGACCGCAATCAATATGCGAGCGTAAATAAAGGCAAGCCGGCGCTGACGACTTCGCAAAAGCCCTTCAACAGCACGAACAAACCGCCCAACTCCGCGCCGGTAACGACTGCCGACAAGCACAGCGCGCAGAACCAGATGAAGTCCGGCGGTTCGAATACGAATAAGGCACCGACAACGCAAAACAAACCGGCCGCACCGACAACGCAAAACAAACCGGCCGCGCCAACGACGAAAAACAAGCCGGCCGCGCCAACAACGAAAAACAAGCCGGCCGCGCCTACGACGAGAAACAAACCGGCCGCACCAACAACGAAAAACAAGCCCGCGACGCAACAGAAGCCTCCGGGCGGACAAGGTAAGTCGCAGGGCGGCGGGCAGGGTAAGTCGCAAGGCGGCGGCCAGGGCAAACCGCCGGCAAACAACGGGAACAACAATAAACCACCGCCGCGCTAAGCCGCGGTAAGCCACGCTAAAGCGGGGGCCCACGAGGGCCCCCGCTTTCTTATCATCGAGCGGTTCGAGAGTCCGCGCAAGCGTCGCGTTCTTGCGCCCACGCGTGAAGCGTGACGTGAGAGCGAGATGAACGGGGCGTTGGAACGGCCTGATGAGCGGGTAAGAGTTGTATGAAAGCGCTCCCAATGCACGAATTAGCCCGCGTCAGACCGCTCCTTCCGGGATATAATTCAAGCATCCACTCCGGAAAGGAGAACGTATGCGAATCTCACGATTGCTTCCCGCGCTTCTCGCGGCCGTTTTTATTATCGCTCTTCCCGTGCCCGCACCGGCACAGTTCTCAGTTGGTGTCGGCGTCAACATAGGCGTGGCTCCGCCGCCGATACCCGTTTACACGATCCCCGTCGCCCCGGACCCCAACTATATGTATACGCCCGGTTACTGGGGCTGGGGAGGCGGCAGCGGCTACTACTGGGTCCCCGGCGTGTGGGTAGCCGCACCCGCCGTAGGCGTCTACTGGACGCCAGGCTACTGGGGCTCATACGGAGGCGCCTATCGCTGGAACGCCGGCTACTGGGGTCCCCAAGTTGGCTTCTACGGTGGCATTAACTACGGATTCGGTTACTTCGGCGCCGGTTTTGTGGGAGGCGTTTGGGCCGGCGGCGGCTTCAGATACAATACCGCCGTTTGGCCGGTCAACGGGCGCTACATCCACAACACCTACTACAATAAAACGATTGTCAACAACTACTACAACCATTCTCGCGTCAGCTACAACGGCGGCCACGGCGGCATCTCGGCGCGCCCGACGAACGCCGAACGGTCGGCGTACGCTGCCCGGCGCTATGGCGCTACGCCCGTCCAGGTGACTCACGCGCGATATGCCGCACAAGATCGCACGCTCTACGCGAAGGTCAATGGCGGTCACCCGCCGGTGACCTCGACCACGCACGCCTATAGCGCCAACAATCGTCCGGCGCACTATGGCACGGTCCACGGGACGACGGTCACGCACTATAATGGAACCACGCACTCGGCCACGCACTACAACGGAACCACGCACACGACCACGCATTACAACGGAACCGCGCACGCGCAGCCGGCTCATCAAGCGGCACCGGCTAGCCATCCGAGTCAGGGCGACCAAGGGCACAAGCCTCCGAAGCACTAGACTCCTAAGCGCAAAAGCCAGCGGGGCCCCACTTCGGGGCCCCGCTTAAATTATCGCGCGACCGGTAAGCCTTGCGAGTCGAGCGGGACGCCGAGCATCAAGCGCGTCACTTCGTCGTAGTTTGCGATGCCCGCGGCGATGCGATTGCTCTTCAGATACGCATTGTACGTCCGCCACGACCAATTCGCGAGCATCACGTTGATGTGGCGCGCGTTACGCCGGCGCAACGCGACAAAATCTTGCCAGACCAGCGGAACGAACTCGCGGTGCGCGTAGTGGCGCTTCTGCGGCAGATAGAGAAAGAGCGCGAACCAACCCGCGTACTGCACGGCCGGATCCTTCGAGCGCAGACAGGTTACGATCGCGAGATAGTTCGCCTCGTCTTCGCGAGCATAGGCCGCGACGTGACTCCACTCGTGCGCGTAATCGAAGGGACGCTCGAACCACAACAGATCCGAAGCGGTCGCGACGTTGAGGGTAAACGGGTTGATGAAACCTTGGGTTCCGGTGGCGACCATGAAAGGATCGGCGACGGTCGGCTTGGCCGGCCCGACGAGCGGAGCCCACGTGTCGCCGGCGCGCTGGACCGCCGGCAGCCAATCGGACCGCAACGCAGCGAGATCGAGCGGCTGCATCGCGCGCGCGTGCGCGGATTCTGCCAGGGTATTCATCTGCGACATCGCGCGCTTCTGCAAGGCGACCGCGGCCTGCGGCGTCACGCGGGCGGGATCGTATCGCACCCGCGTCTCGAGCGGAGCACGCGCGTAGTTCCACGCCCAGCTCAGCTCGAACCACACGGCATAAAGGCCGATAATCGCGACGCAGTTCAAGAGCAGCGCCCCAACCTGCGCGGTACGGCGCACGCGGCGCCGAGCGAAGCGCACGATCAGCCAGACAATCGCGGCGACGCCGGCCAGAGCGGCCGGATCGCCCAGCGACCATGGCAGGGCGTTGGTAACAGGAAACGCGACGTGTTCCCAAACGGGATACGCGCCGTTGGAATAAGCGTGCTCGATCCAGGACGCCTGTGGTTGTACGAGCAATGCGATCGCGCCCAGCACGATCGCTGCGAGCTTGAGGCTGTTTTTTAGCGTTTGCTGTATTGGAAACGCTTACGGGCGCGCTTGCGGCCGTACTTCTTCGATTCCTTTTCGCGCGGATCACGCGTTAGGAAACCGTTCTTGCGCATCGTCTCTTTGAGCGACTCGTCCATCTCGACCAGCGCGCGAGCGATGCCGTGGCGAATCGCGCCGGCTTGGCCGGTCACGCCTCCGCCTTCCGCCTTGACGCGGACGTCGAAGCGCGAAACGCTTTGCGTTGCTTCCAACGGTTGGCGCACGATCTGCAGTAACTGGGGACGCGAAAAATATTCGTCGATCGGCTTATTGTTAACGGTTATGATGCCTTGGCCGAGCATCAGCTTGACGCGAGCGACCGCGCGTTTGCGTCGCCCGGTACACTGAATTACTTCGACGGCCTCGTTCAAAAAAATGCTCCTACGGCAACGACGACGGCTTCTGCGCGTCGTGAGGATGCTCGGCACCGGTATAAACGTTCAGGCGGCGCAGCTGCACGTCGCGCATGCGATTGCCCGCGAGCATTCCACGCACGGCTTTCTCGACCAGCCGTTCGGGGTGCTTGTCGAACATTTCGCGCGCCGTCTGCACCCGCAGACCGCCAGGATAGTTACTGTGGCGATAGTAAAGCTTCTGGTCCCACTTCTTTCCGCCCAACTCGACTTTTTCGGCGTTCAGCACGATCACGTGGTCGCCGTCATCGATGTGCGGGGTATAGGTCGGTTTGTGTTTGCCCGAAAGCGCGCGCGCAATTCGCACGGCAAGCGTTCCGAGGCGCTCTCCCGCGGCATCGACGACATACCACTGATGGTCGGTCTCCGCGGTTTTCTGCTGGTAGGTGCGCACAACTAACGAATCTTACGGGAAAGCCCGCTCCCAGTCAAGGAGCCGGTCTACGCATCGCGGCGCAGGATCGGCGGTTCGGCGAACGAGTCGTAGCCGTCGTCGTACCGGACGCCGGCCAGGTAAAGACCGCGGGCTGGCGCGATCCCACCAGCCGCCGAGCGATCGGCCGATGCGAGCACCCCTGCCAGGTCGCCCGAGCGACGCCCGCTGCCCACCTCCACGAGCGTCCCGACGAGCGACCGGGCCATGCGGTGCAGGAAGCCGCTTCCGGCGACCTCGAGCCGGAGCAGCCCGGAGCGCGGCTCGATCGTGAAGCGGTAGAGGCTTCGCACGGTCGAGAGCGGCTCGTCGTCCGCCCCCACGGGCAAGACCGAGCAGAACGAGCGGAAATCGTGCTCGCCGACGACCTGCGCGGCGGCCGTGCGCATCGCATTCACATCGAGTCGTTGGGGAACGTGCCAAGCATACCGGGCCGTCAAAGCACCTCGTTGCGGCCGCGGCGCGATGGCATAGACGTAGGTCCGTTCCAGGGCGGAGAAGCGCGCCGAAAAGCCGGAGTCCACGACCGCCGCCTCGCGCACGGAGCAGTCCGCCGGGAGCACCGCGTTGAGCGCAAAGGCGAGACGCTCGAAGGGGAAGGGCGCGTCCGTCGCCACCGACACGACCTGACCGGTGGCGTGCACGCCGCTGTCGGTCCGTCCCGCCGCGGTCACTTTGACCGGCTCGCCAAAGAGGTGGGAGAGCGCCTTTTCCAAGACGCCCGCGACCGTCCGGTCCACGGGCTGCCATTGGAAGCCGCAAAACTGGCTTCCGTCGTATTCGATGGTTAGCCGAAGGTGGGTGCGCGCGGCGTCAGCCGTGCTGGCGTTGCAGCGGAAAGAGCAGCACGTCGCGGATCGAGCGCTGATCCGTCAAAAGCATGATGAGGCGGTCGACTCCAATTCCGATTCCGGCCGTCGGCGGCATGGCGTATTCGAGGGCCCGCACGAAGTCCCAATCGGGTTGCGGAATCTCTTCGTCGCCGGAGATGCGCTCGGCGACCTGTGCCTCGAAACGCGCGCGCTGATCGTCGGGATCGTTGAGCTCGGTGAACGCGTTGGAGATTTCCATCCGGGCGCAAAAAAGTTCGTAGCGATCGGTGATCTCCGGATCGCCGGCACGGCGCTTGGCCAGCGGAGAGATCGCGACGGGATAGCCCGTAACGAACGTCGGTGCGACGAGATGCGGCTCGACCACGCGTTCGAAGATTTTGTCGAGCGCGTGTCCATCCGATGGGGAGCTCGGCAATCCGAGCTCCGGCAAGATCGCTTGCGGAGCGCCGGGCGCGAGTAGAGCTTTGCGCGTGCACTTGCCGTCGCTATACTGCGCCATTGCGTCGAGATACTCGACCTTCGCGAAGGGGCGCGTAAACGCGATCGTCCCGTCGCCGTGGGGCAGATCGGTCCCGCCGCCGGTAACCGTGGCGACGAGATGCGCGATCAGCGCCTCGTTGAAGTCCATCATGTCCGAGACGTCCCAGTATGCGGCGTAGAGCTCGAGCATCGTGAACTCGGGATTGTGGGTTGTGTCGATTCCTTCGTTGCGGAAGATGCGGCCGATCTCGTAAACGCGCTCCATCCCCCCGACGATCAAGCGTTTGAGGTTCAGCTCCGTCGCGATGCGCAGCTGCATTTCGTGGTTGAGCGCGTTACAGTGGGTTACGAAAGGCCTGGCGGCCGCGCCGCCAGCGACGTGCAGCAGCGTCGGCGTCTCGACTTCGTAAAAACCGCGCTCGTCGATGAACCGGCGCATCTCCGCGATCAAACGGCTGCGCATCATCATCGTTTCACGCACGTCGGGGTTGACGATCATGTCGACGTAACGCTGGCGGTAGCGTTTCTCGACGTCCTGCAAGCCGTGCCACTTATCGGGCAACGGCATCAACGCTTTACCGATGACGACAAACGAGGTCACGTGAAGCGTAAGCTCGCCCATCTTCGAGCGGAACATGTAGCCCCGCACGCCGAGCAAGTCGCCTCGGTCGAGGTCGGCCCAGTCGGCGAAAGCGTCGTCTCCGACCTCCTGTTTGCGGACGTAAATTTGCAGGCGTCCCGTGCGGTCCGCGAGGTCGCCGAAGACCGTCTTTCCCATCGTGCGCTTGGAAAGGAGGCGTCCCGCTAGGCTCCAGCCCTCGGCCGCAGCGTCCTGGCCCGGCACGAGAAATGCGTAGCGCGCGAGCAGCTCCGCGGCGGTCGCATCCACCTCGCAGCGGCGTTGCGCGAACGGATCTTTGCCTCGCGAACGCAAAGCGGCCAGATTCTCACGTCTGGCCGCTACGAGTGCCGCTTCGGTCTTTCCGAACTCGTCCAAGGTTACGACGCCTTCTTTGCAGCCTTCTTCGGTGCGCTGCTCTTGATCGACTCGATCTTATACTTGACCAGTCCGCGGGGCGTGGCGACGTCGACGGTCGTTCCCTTTTTGTGCCCTATGAGGGCGCGTCCCAGCGGAGATTCGTTGGAGATGCGCTGATTCGCCGGATCGGCTTCGGCCGAGCCAACGATCCAAAACTCGTAGCCCTCGTTCTTCTTCAGTTCTCGGACTTTGACGACCGCTCCGAGATGGACTTCGTCGGCTACGTACTCGGACTCGTCGATGAGCCGGGCATTGCGGATCATCGCCTCGAGCTTGAGAATGCGCCCCTCGATGAAAGCCTGCTCCTGCTTGGCGTCTTCGTATTCGGCGTTTTCGCTCAAATCGCCGTATTCTTTCGCTTGGCGAATGCGGTCGTTTACCTCACGCCGATGGACGCTCTTGAGCTCGTCGAGCTCCTGCTCCAGCTTCGTCAGACCCTCTGGGGTAAGCACGATCTCTTTGTCGTTCAACCTAGAACCTCACGGGGCTCATGAGCCCAGAGCCTATAGCTTTCGGTGCGTCCTTGCGAACGCTGGCGCGGTTTGTTCTCAGCGGCTCGCTGGAAGGCCTTCTACACCCAGACGGACGGGAGGCGACGCTAGGACAACCTCACGACGCGAGGCTGGAGGCGGAGTTCGCGCAGGAGCCGTTCGTAGTCGGCGGGCACGACCTCGCTCCACTTCTTCCCGAGCATCGCTAAGAGCGCCGCTTCCAGGACGTTGGTTCCGAACGATCGCCCCGCGATTTCGGGGGTGCTCGTGATCAGCATCTCGACCCCGCGGGCAGCCAGATCTTCGACGTTACCCGCCGTGACCGTGTTCGTCAAAACGATCTTTCCGTCGAGCCGGTCCGGCATGAACTGGCGCATGAAGTGAAAGTCGCCGGCGATAATCTCGGCCTCCTCGTAGTAGTGCGGATACTTTGGTTCCGGCGGTTTCTCTTGCTTCTTCCCGGTCGGATAGAAGAACTGAAACGGGAGCTTGCACGCGTCGGGAAGATACTTTTCAGCGAGCTCTTCAAACTCGGCAAGACCGCGCACCGGCATGTCCTTGTCGAGCGCAAAGATGAAGTCGCCGAAGAGCACGTCGGCCCCGGCATCCACGAACGCCTGCGCCATCCCGAAGCGATCCAGCGCGCTCACCATCAGTACGCGCTTCCCGCGTAAGTCGATCCCGAGATCGCTCTGCATAAAGCCTACGGCGTGGCGCTCCAGCGTGTTCTTCAAGCCGCTTCCGTCGACGATCGGCGTGATCTTCGCGGCTTCGAGCAATCGCAGGCCGTCGCGTAGCGCGTAACGATGGCGGCCGGCATAAAGATAGACGTCGATGCCTCCCAGACCGATGGCGTCGACGTGGCCGTCGAGCTCGCGAACCATCGCAATTGCAGCATCGAGCTTGCCGTCGGTCCCGACGCGCGAGATGTCGAACTCCTCTCCGAGGAACGTCGCCTCGGCGCGATGATCCCGGCTGCTCGAGCCGAGCGAGACCGAAACGACCTTCTTCACACCGTCGCTCCAGCGGCAGCGCGAATGGCGGCGAGCTTCTCGGGTGTGATCGCCGCATCGAAGGCGCGCATGTCCGCCAGCTCAAAACCACAGCGCGCCGCCATCGCCTCGATCTCGATCACCTTCTCGAGCTTGATCCCGCGCCCGAGCGTGTATGGCTCGAACCGCCCCTCGAGCGCCAGAATCATCGTCTCGCTCATGCATGCCAGCGCCGTACGCGCTGGCAGATTCAAATCGAACTCCGTTCCGGGCTCGCGGACGCGTTCGAAGCGCGGATGTCCGGGGACGCGCATGTTGCCGCCTTCGACCACGAGCACGTCGGGCCGCTCGGCGGCGACGCGCCGGCTTACGTCGTGCGGCAGCGACAGCTCGCAGACAACGGCGCCGATTGGCAGATCTTCGGGTTCGATGACGTCTTGCGTCGAGCTGGTCGCAGTGAGAGTGAGTTGAGATCGCCGCACCGCGCTCCCGATGTCGGTCGTGTACTCGCTAGGGCACGGCAATTCGTCCGCGATTTGCTCGTGAAACTTACGCAACCTCGTTTCGTTACGCGCCACCAAAATCAGACGCTCCACCTTCGGCGCGATCAGCTGCACGCAGGCAGCACCGATCGAACCCGTCGCCCCGACGACCGCCGCCGTGCAGGAGCGCGAGTCGATGCCGAGCTCGGCGGCGCCGCGGAACAGGCTCGCAACGCCGGCGGCGATCGTCAGCGAGTTACCCGTCGTGACGGGGATCGGCGAACGCGCGTTGATCGTGATGCCTCCGTCGCCGACGACGCCGGTGAAGGCGCCGAGGCCGGCGATTTGGGCTCCCAGCTGCGCGCCGATCTCGATCGCGCCCAAGACTCGTTCGTAGACCTTCTCGCGGGGAAACTCGACGATCTGCTCCGGCAGGAGCGTAGCTGCGACGAACCAGCCTTCGGTTTCGCGCCCGTCGGGCGTGCGAACGCCGGTCACGTGGACCGCCGCGTACGGCGGCATCCACTCCATGATCTTGCGCAGTATCGGCTCGCCTTTGCCCTTTGCGCCGGGTTCGTAGCGAGCGATGTCTTCGAGCGAGAGCGGGTGAATGACGAAGCAAAATTTATTCATCGGGGCCCTTGCTCCGCTTGCCGCTTGAGCGCCGCGAGCATCATCTCGCTGTTCTCGCGTACCTTCTTTTCCAACGTGGGCCCAATGAGCTCGGCGAGGGTCGGCACGCCGAAATCAAAATCGACGCCGAGAACGACGTGCGTACGGCCGTCGCGGTGCTCGAACGTCCACGCACCCTCGAACTTGTCGAGATCGCCTTCCAAAAGCGCGTAGTCGATGCGCAGCGCGGCATCGTCGAAACGATCCTCCTCCGTCCACTCGATCGGCGCCTCTTCCACGAGCGTCTTCCAGCGCGAGATCGCGCCGTCGGGACGCCGTTCCAGGATCGTCACGGTCTCGACGTCGGGCATGAACTGGGGAAATCGTTCCTGATCTTTAGCCAGCTCGTAAACGAGGCGGGCCGGCGCGTCAATCACGATCGTGCTTTCGACATACGGCATCGCTTGGGGGGACTACAGCAAGCCCAGCTTTGCAAGAGCGGTTGCAACGCCGCCGCGCAACGCCTGGAGCGCCTGGTCGATCTCGCGTTCGCTGACGACCAGCGGCGGCTCGAGCCGAATGACGCGCTGCTGGTTGAGCGTCCAAGCCGCGGTTACGCCCGCTTTGAGCATCTCGGGGATGATCCAGCCGCCGTAACCCTCGTGCGTCAGCTCCACGCCGACTAACAATCCGAGGCCGCGCACTTCGCGAACGATGTGCGGATACTCGCCGGCGATCGCGCGCGCGCCGTCGAGCAACCGCTCTCCGCGAAGGCGAGCCAGATCGGCAAGGCCTTCATCTTCCAGCACGTCCATCGCCGCGAGCGCTGCCGCGCACGCCAGCTCGCTGCCGCCGAAGGTCGAGGTGTGCAGCAGCGGCGCGTGCGCGAACGCGCGGTTCCAAACGCTCGGACGCGCGATAAAGGCACCGACCGGAACGACGCCGCCGGAAAGGCCCTTGGCAAGCGTCATAACGTCGGGAACGACGCCGTCGCGATTGCAGGCAAAACGATATCCGCAGCGCCCTAACCCCGTCTGCACTTCATCGGCGACAAAAACGGCGCCGCTTCGATCGCACGCCTCGCGTACGGCACGCATATAACCCAGCGGCGGCACGTTGACGCCGCCCTCGCCCTGCACCGGCTCGACGACGAATGCCGCCGCGCCGGCGAGCGCTTCGTCAAGCATACTCGTTTCACCGTAGGGAATGCAGACCGAGTCGGCGAGCAACGGACGAAACGGCGTCTGGAAGGTTTCGCGCCCGCTCACCGAAAGCGCGCCGAGCGTTTTGCCGTGATACGCATCGACCGTGCCGACGATTTTCGCCCGTCCGGTGGCGGCGCGCGCGAGTTTGATCGCACCCTCAATCGCCTCCGTTCCGCTGTTGCACCAGAACGTGATCTCCAAATCGCCCGGCGCCAGCTCCGCGAGCCGCCGCGACGCACGTCCGAGCAAGACGTTGAACATCGTTTTTCCGGATAGCGCGATCAGATCGAGCTGTGCTCGCACGGCCTCGACCACGCGCGGATGCCGATGGCCCAGCGTAAAGACGCCATAACCGCCCGCGAAATCGAGATACGCTTTCCCCGTCTGATCCCAGATGGTCGAGCCCTCCGCGCGCACTTCGACCGGCGATCCGGAGAGCCTCATCACGCGCGCCAACGGCGGATTGACGAACCGCTTGTAGTTTTCGTACGTCTCCGCCGCAAGCGCTTGCGGCGACGCCGCACCGTAGAGCTCGTCCCGGCGCTCGATCACGCCGCAGCCCTTGCTATGGCATGTCGCTTGCGTGATGAGAGGGAGAGCCCCTGTAGCTTAATTGAAAAAAGTGCAGCCTTGACTGAGCTGGGGATGCGGGTTTGAGTCCCGCCGGGGGCGCTCGCAACGGCTAGGCACCTTGACGCAGACCGGTCACCTGCACTAAAATCGAGGTGCTTAGTCAGGGTTGGATAGCTTTTCAAGCTACGGAAAAGCGGGGCCGGAGAAATTCGGCCTCGCTTTTCTTTCGCTTTTTGTTGACGGTCCGCAGTCAACCGCGCTAAAGTGATGTTGTGTAGTCGGTACTGTTGTAACGCAAAGCTACGGAAAAGCGGGGCGGGAGAAATCCGGCCTCGTTTTTTGTTCACGCTGCGACCAGCGGTGTGGATTCGAGACGCAAGATCGTGGCTTCGATCGTGCCGATCGTTTCATCCGCGCTCTGCGTGCGCATGATTCGCTCGCGCAGCATCGCGGCGCCCGGCATCCCTTTGAGATAGAGGGCCAGGTGTTTGCGCATCTGGGGAACCGCGCGCGCTTCGCCCAGCTCCTGCACCATCGTGCGGTAGTGCACGATCGCAAAGCGCAGACGATCGGGCGCGGTCGGGAGCGGGCGCGCATCGCGCCCTTCCATTAAATCTCGAATTTGCGAGATGAGCCACGGATTGCCGAGCGTCGCGCGTCCGAGCATGACCGCGTCGACGCGGCTTTCGCGCATGCGCTCCATTGCCAGATTCGCATCGTCGAGATCGCCGTTGCCGATTACCGGAATGTCGAGGCCGCGTTTGAGCCGCGCGATGTGCTCCCAATCCGCCTCGCCTTTGTAAAACTGTTTCGCGGTGCGCGCGTGCAGCGTCACTGCCTGCACGCCGGCACGCTGCGCGCGCTGCGCGACCTCGAGATAGACGAGCGCGTTCTCGCTCCAGCCCAACCGCATCTTTACCGTCACCGGACAGTCGACGGCTGCGACCACCGCGCGAACGATCGCCTCACAACGATCCGGATCGCGCAGACAGGCCGACCCGCCGTTGGTCTTGGTCACCTTCGGCGCGGGACAGCCGAAGTTGATGTCGACGATGTCGGCGCCGCACTCGCGCACGACCTTGGCTGCATGCGCCATCGTCGCCGGGTCGTCGCCCCAGAGCTGCGTCGAGACGGGTTTTTCCAAGCCGTGCTGGTCGATCATCTCCATCGTGCGCCTGTTCCCGTGTTGCAGCGCGTTGGACGACACGAACTCGGTCACCGTCAGGCCCAGGCCGAACGGACGATAGAGGGCGCGCATCGTCCGGTTGGTCACGCCGGACATCGGCGCGAGAATCAACGGCGGCCAGATCTCGATCGGACCGATCCGGAGCGGCTTGGGGCGCATCATTCTAGGTTAGACCACCTTGCTCGTCGCGCCTCGCAGCGCACGCCGAACGATGAAATAGATTCAATCCAATGAGGCTCAGATAGGGATCGACAGCATCGACGACAGGCGTCTGCTTGGCGACCACGTCAGCAAGACCGCCGGTTGCGATGACTTTGGCAGGAACGCCCATCTCCACCCGGATCCGCTCGACGACTGCCTCCACTTGCCCCGTGAAACCGTAGACGATGCCGCTCTGCAACGCCTCGTTCGTGTTTCGGCCGATCGCCCGGCCCGGCGCTTCCAGCGCAATCTGCGGCAGCTTGGCGGTACGCCCGATCAGGGCATCGATCGATACGGCGATCCCCGGTGCGATCGCGACGCCGAGATATTCGCCGGCCGCGGAGATCGCGATGAAGACCGTGGCGGTGCCGAAACTCACGACGATCAGCGGCGCGCCGAAGCGCCACACTCCGCCGATCGCCGCTGCGACCAGGTCGGCGCCGACTTCCGACGGATTCTCCGTCACGATCGAGATGAGCTGCTGCGTTTGCGGTTTCAGAAAGACCGGAGTCGTCTTAAAGAAACGCGCGCATGCGCTTTCGAGCACCGGATCGAGCTTCGGCACGACGCTGGCAATCGTCACGGCGTCGATCGCCGCGATGTCGATGCCGCTTGTGGCAAAGAGCTGCGTGAAGAAGACTCCATACTCGTCAGGCGTGCGCCGCAGCTCCGTCGTCACGCGCCAGGTGCGCAGCAGCTCGTCGTGCGAGAAGCATCCGAGTTTAGTTTCGGTATTGCCGACGTCGATCGTCAAGAGCATCGCATCAGTTCCTCGAGCGCGTCGAGTAGTCTGGCCGCCAGCGTTTTCTTATCGGAGCGTCCCAGCTCGCGACGTCCGTCATCGCCCCACAAAAGCACCAGCTCGTTATCGCCGGTACCGAATCCGCGCTCGCCGCGCACGTCGTTAACGGCGATTGCGTCGAGATGCTTGACGGCAAGCTTCTTGCGAGCACGCGCTTCGTGCTCGTCGGTCTCCGCCGCGAACCCGACCAAGAACGTCGAGCCCTTGCGCTCGCCGAGCGCGGCGAGGACGTCGGGGTTGCGCTCGAGCGGCACGGTCAAATCTTCCCCGCTCTTTGAGAGTTTCGATTCACTGTGCTCCGCTGGGCGCCAATCCGCCACCGCCGCCGTCGCGATGATGAGGTCGGCGCCGGCCGCGTGAACCAGCGCCGCCTCGTAAAGCTCGCGCGCGGTCGCGATGTGAACGACGCAAACGCCGGCCGGCGGTTCGAGCTGCGTCGGGCCGAGCAAAAGCGTCACGTTTGCACCACGCAGCGCGGCTTCCCGCGCGAGCTCGATGCCCGTGGCACCGGTCGATGCGTTGCTGAGAAAGCGCACCGGATCGAACGGCTCTCGGGTCGGACCGGCGGTGATGGCAACGCGCTTGCCGTGCAGCGACTGTCTCCGCGCCAGCGCGCGATCGAGTGCTTGGAGAATTCGTTCTTCGCTCGCTAAGCGTCCGACGCCGCGTTCGCGCTCGGCCAGAAAACCGCGCTCCGGATCGACGATCTCGTAGCCACGCGCGCGCAACGCGGCGATGTTCGCCTGCGTCGCCGAATCTTCGTACATCGCTTCGTTCATCGCGGGCGCGAGGATGCGCGGAATGCGCGCCGCCAGCAGGGCGGCCGTCAGCAAATCGTCGGCAATCCCCGTCGCCAGCTTTGCAATGAGATTGGCCGTTGCCGGCACGACGAGCGCCACCTGCGCCTCACGAACGAGCCGAATGTGAGGAATTCGCTCGGGGAGATCCCAGAGCGACGTATAGACCGGCCTCGCGGTCAAGGATGCAAACGTGAGCGGCGTTAGAAAACGTTCGGCCTCAGCCGTCATCACGACGTCGACGTCGTCGCCACGCTGGACGAGCGCGCTGGTCAGCGCTGCCGCCTTATAGGCGGCGATCCCGCCGCTTACCCCTAACAAGATGCGAGGCTTAGCCACCATTCTTCAGCCTGTCCTGAGCCATGTCATCCTGAGCCTGTCGAAGGACGAAGGGGCACCCACAAGTTGTCGATCAGGCGCGTCGTTCCAAAACGCGCCGCGCCGATGACGAACGCCGGAGGCCGAAACTTTTCGATCGGCTCGAACGTTTCGGCGTCAACGATCTCGAGGTAATCGAGTTGGGCGCTTGGGCTCAGCGAAGCGGCGCCGGCCGCGAGCGCGTCAGCCTTCCGAGCGCCGTCTTCGAGGGCTCGCAACGTCGTGCACAGCGCTTGGTAGAGCGTCACCGCCTCGGCGCGGCGCGTCGAATCCAAGTAGCGGTTGCGGCTCGAGCGCGCCAGCCCGTCGGGCTCTCGTACCGTCGGCACGATCTCGACGTCGACCAAGAAATCAAGGTCGGCGATCATCTTGCGAAGCAGCACGGCTTGCTGCGCGTCCTTCTGCCCAAGAAATAGCACGTCGGGTTGAAGGATGTTGAGCAGCTTCACGATCACCGTCGTCACCCCGCGAAAGTGTCCCGGCCGTTGAGCGCCTTCGAAGAGCGCGCCTAACGGCTCGACCTCCACGAAGGTCGAAAAGTTCGCGGGGTACATCGCCGGCGCATCGGGCTGGAAGAGCGCGTCCACCCCGGCTGCGGCGAGCTTCTCGCGATCGTGATTTAAATCGCGCGGATAGGTCGCAAGGTCCTCGTTGGGCGCAAACTGTAGCGGGTTGACGAAGATCGAGGCGAGGACTGCCGCACATCGCTCGCGCGCATGCCGCACCAACTCCAGATGTCCTTCGTGAAGCGCGCCCATCGTCGGAACGAATCCGAGAGGCCGCGGCAACGCAGATGAGAGCGCGCGCGCCCGCGCAACCGTAGCGGCGCTTTCCATCAGCGTGATGGCTACGCGCGCGTCACTCGCAGGAGGGTGCGGCCGACGACGAACGGCTCGCCAACAGGTAGCGGCACGTCGCCGACCACGGGCTGGCCGCCCAGGCGCGTTCCGTTGCGGCTGCGCAGATCGGTCAGCCGGATCGCGCTGCCGTCGATTTGCAGACGTGCGTGCTGACGCGAGACGTACCGGTCGAGCGAGAGACAGGCGTCGGCCAGCGCATAATCGCGCCCAATTGTGATCTCGCGCTCGAACGGCCAGGTTGTGCCGTCGAGCGGGCCGCTAAGCACTTCGAGCAGGTACATGGCCGCCAGCCCTTCTCTAGGGGCTCCGGCGCCCTCCTGGCGCGGCGCCACTAAGAAATCGCCGTTGAGGGGACGATACTAGAGAGGACCATGGACAATCGACTGGATCAGCTCCTCGAACTCATCGAAGCCGAGCCGGATGGATTGCGGGCCGCAGAGTTTCTGCAAGCACGAGAAATTCTACAAAGCCTCGTAGGTAAGACAGTCACCAGCGCGTCAGTCGAGGACACGCGCATCGCCGTATCGACCTCCGACGGATGCCGCTATCACTTCTACGGCTTTTTGGGCTGCGTGAGGCCCGACTAGCTACTCAATTCGAGCGCGCGCGCGGCGAAGAGGCCGCCCAAGTAGGCGTGCGCGGCGAGCACACCACCCTGCACGTACACTTCGTATGGCGGGCGTAGCGGCGCATCGCAGGAGAGCTCGATCGTAGCTCCGGCTACAAAGGCTCCAGACGACATCAGCACGGGATCCGAATACCCCGGCACCGCTCCGGGCACCGGCGTGAAGCGCGCGTTGACCGGCATCGCGGTCTGTAAACCCGCGGCAAAACGCTCGAGCCGGCCCGCGGTTCCAAGACGAATCGCCTGCACGATGTCGGTGCGTCGCGCTCCCGCGAGCGGGTCGACGCCATAGCCGAGCGCACCGAAGAGCGCGGCAATGAAATCCAAGCCGCGCAAGGTTTGCTCGACGACAAGCGGCGCGAGAAAGAGACCTTGCATGAAGGCGCGCCCGAAGCCTAGGGTCGGTCCGAGCGCGGCCCCCAGGCCGGGCGCGAAGAGACGAGCCGCGACGCGCTCGACCAACTCGCCGTCCCCCGCCACGTAGGCGCCCGCCGGAGCGATGGATCCGCCGAGATTCTTGATGAGCGATCCCATGATCAAATCGGCGCCGGCCTCCGCAGGCTCGCGCTCTTCTACGAGTTCGCCGTAGCAGTTGTCGACGAGTACGAGCACATCGGGAGCCACGTTTTTGACCGTTGCATAGGCGGCTTCGCACTCTTCGACGGAAAGCGAGCGCCGCGGCGCGTAGCCGCGCGAGCGCTGAATGAAGACGGTCGCCTTCTCGCTTGCGCGCAGCTCTTTTTGCACGGCAGGCAGATCGATCGCGCCATCGGCGGTCAAAGCGACCTCGCGGTACTCGATGCCCTCGCCGGCGAGGCAATGCGGCGCGTCGCAGATTGCGTTACGAAGCGTATCGTAGGGCCGCCCGGAGATCGAGAGCAGCGTCGTACCCCGGGGAGTGCAGGCCGCCAATGCGGCGACGATTGCGTGGGTGCCGCTGACGATCGAGAGCCGCGCGATGACGCGCTGCGCGCCGAGAACGCGCGCGAGCAGCGACTCGTAGCGCGCGCGGGCGGCGTCGTCGTAGCCGTAACCGGTCGTTCCGGCTAGATCGCTCTCGCTAATGCCCTCGTCGAGAAAGGCGGCGAGAACTTTGCGTTGCACGCGTTGCTGGGCATCGTAGGTGAGCGTTGCCGTTTGGCGTTCTGCCACGAGCGCCGCTTCTCTAACGCGCCCAGTTATTGCGAACCGCTCGCACAACTCGGCGATCATTTGCTCTCCGAGAGAACCGTCGAAAGATGCCGCTCGTAGGCTCGCACGAACGGATAGTACATCACCGTCGCCAGCGCGATGTTGAAGGCCGCAAGTCCAACGGCGCGTAGATCCTGAGTGGCGACGTACGTCGAGATGAACGTTGGAACCGACGAAGGGACGTAGAATGCGGCGCGCGCAACGAGGCCGGTAGCGACCGCGGCATAAGTAACCGTTGCGAGCACCACCGGCACACCGACGAACGGCAGAATCAGATGAGGGTTGAAGACGACCGGGGCGGCAAAGAGCAGCGGCTCGTTGAGATTGAAGAGCGAGGGCACGAACGTGGCGCGCCCTACGGCTCGAAGGCGTGGAACGCGCGAGATCGCGAGTAATCCCGCCAGCGGTAACGTCGCGCCTGCGCCCCCCGGAAAGACGAACAGAAAGAGCGAAACCACGACGACGTACGGAAGCGGCGCGTGCACGGTAAACGCGTGCGTGTTCTGCATCTGCATCGTCAGATAGACCGGCGTTACGATCGCGGCCAAGACCGCCGGCCCGTGCACGCCCGCCGTCCAGAGCAGCGTTTCGACCAGTACGATGACGACGAGCGCAAGATAGGTGTCGCCGAGGTTGGCGATTGGATGCATCGCCGACGCAATGGCCGCCGGCAAGGAGACGTGCAGGGCGATCAGCGCGCCAAACGTTGCGATGGCTAAGAGTGCGCCAAGCCAATCCGATACCTTCGGCGCAACGTGCCGTCGCGCGAGCGCTATCCAGGCAGCGGTAACACCGCATGCCAGCATTGCGACGAAAAGCCCGGTGGTGCCGAGCACGCGGAGATAGGTGATCGGATCCGGCCCAAACGGTTGCGGCAGCGCGAGCGCGAAACCACCCACGCTGCCCAGCAGCAAGGGCGCGGCGGCATAGTGCGTCGCGCGTGCCAGCCGGAGCGGCAGTATGACGACGAGCGTCGCCGCCATCACGCCGAACGCCGGCAAGAGCGCCGACGCTACGCGCAAGCCCAACGTATTCCCTTGGAAGGTTCCGTTCGCGAGCTCCGAGATCAAAATTCCCAGGAAGGCTGCTGCCAGGCCGATGAAGCTCCAAGGCAACGCGTCGCGTAAAGACGCAACAAACGCCAGCTCACCGAGCCGGCGCATGACCGGCACGGCACGACGCTCGAAAGCGAGGAAAAGCTTAGAGCCGGCGGACGACGGCTTCGACGCGACCGACGATCTCGACATCGCTCGCGTAGATTGGCGCCATCGCGCGATTCTCCGGCTGCAGACGGACGCGCCCTACCTCACGATAGAAGCGCTTGACGGTGGCCTCGCCGTCGAGCATTGCAACGACGATCTCGCCATTTTCAGCATTTCGCTGGGGACGAACGAGGATGAGGTCGCCGTCGAGAATCGCAGCCTCTACCATCGAGTCGCCCGTTACACGCAGCATAAACGCGTCGGAGGCGCGCGGCACGAAGCCGGCGGAGATCAAAAACTCGCCTTCGACGTCCTCTTGGGCCGTAATGGGCACCCCGGCCGCTACGCGACCCAGGATCGGCATGACGACCGCATCGTGCCCTTGGAACGACGCGCCCGAGCGCATCGCGCGGGGCTTCGTCGGATCGCGGGAAATCAGACCCCTGCGCTCCAGAGCCTTGAGATGCGCGTGGATGGTGGAGGAGGACGAGAGGCCGACGCGCTCGCCGATCTCACGCACCGACGGCGGGTAGCCCTGCTCGGCGGTAAAGGCCCGAATGACGTCTAGGATGCTCCGCTGACGTTCCGTCGCCGGTTTCTCCAACGCCGCCTTGCGCATAGCTCCTCCCATCGGCAAAGTGCCAAGCGTATGGCACGGATAACCGGTACAACCCTATCATAAATTGTGAATGATGGCAAACATACGTTCGTAATCGCTTGACAACGCAAGGCGGCCACATGCTAAAATGTAGTGGACGAACAGGCGTTTGGCACTAGATATAGGAGAGAAAACGGTGGAAAGGCGCAAACGGTTCACGCTCATGCCGGCGATCGCGCTGGCGGCCCTGGGGGTCATGGTAGCCCTTCCCATGCTCTCGAGTGTCCGTCTCTACGCAGCGACGGCGCAACATTACTCCACCGTCATCGTCCAGCCGGGCGACACGCTCTGGGGGCTCGCTGCCGCCCACGCCGGCCCGAGCGCCGACGTCCAGGAGATCGTCGACCGGATCACTGATGCGAACCACCTTCAGTCGGGCGCATTGCAGCCCGGCGAACGTCTCCGGATACCTGAGTAGCCCTTCGGACAGGCTCAGGATGACAAGGCTCCTTCTATAGAGCGGGGATGGCGCGGTAAGGGCGCGATTCTCGGATCCATGCAAAAATGATGCCTTCACCTCGGCATCATTTTTGTTTCGGACCCTTCGACGGAGCCTGTCCTGAGCGCTTCGACTACGCTCAGCACGGGCTCCGTAACGTCATCCTGAGCGCACCAATGTCATCCTGAGCGCAGTCGAAGGACGAAGGGCTCAGGGTGACAGGGGGGAGGTAAGCGCTCCTAGCGGCGAGAGATGAGCACCACGCTGTGGCCTTGGTGTTCGTCTAGGAAGGCGAGCCCCTCCATCATCCAGGTGTCGAGGCCGCCCCCCGAGTGTTTTGCGACCTCGCGAACGATGTGCAGCCGGTCCTGCAGCCAGCGCAACTCGCTACGCGTCGTAGTGGGAAAGATGGTCTTCACGCAATCCTCGCAGCGGTAGCCGTACTGCGCTATGTTTTCGCCATCGTGTCGGAGACCAAGTTAAGCGTCGTTTGATAGATCGTCGTCGAGGTGCCTTTCAAGCCGCCGTCCGTATATTGAGCCGCATACTCGTCGACCGAGACTGGCAGGGAGCGATTGAAGTCGTAGCCGATCTTCGTCTCGACGTCCGTCGTTAAATGCCCGACTCCCGACGCCTTAACAATACGTTTCTCGCCGATCTGCATTTGGCCGTTGTTGTTGCCGTTGATGCTGTAGTCGGCCGTTACGGTAAGGCTGGGATTGCTTAAACCGGTCACCGCCCAATGCTTATTCGCGTCGAGCTGATTCGGATCGACGAACTTCGCACCGAGAAACCGCAAGAGCGTGTACTCCTCGGTGTATACCGTCTTGTTTGGATCGCAGATGACGCGGGTGTTGCCGTACACGACGCACGTCGCGGCCGGAGCTCGGCGCGTCTGCTGGCCGGCCTCGCTGATATTGACGACCAGTCCTCCGTCTTGCTCCGTACCGACCACCTGCACGGTCATCGTGCCCTTGTCGTCCAAGGCACCGCCATAATGGCTGATTCCGTTAGTACCTCCTCCTAACGCTTGGGTTGAAACGTTGATGGACTCGGCGTTATCGCTCGAATCCCTCGCCTGGATCGACTGCTTGGAGGAGTAGGTGAAATTATAGACCAGCGTAGGTCCCGCTGAATCCGCGTAAGCGGCGCTCGGCGCAAAAGACAGTACGGCTATACCTGCCGCCAAAACCTTGCTTATTGTGTACATAGCAAACTCACCTCATTGTTGAACTTATTTTGGACACGCAGCGAGTGCCGCAGAGAGAGTTTTCCCGGCGACGTCTTCTCGTTTTGAAGTTTCGGATTGCAGCCACCCCATCCCGTCCATAATGTGGGAGAGCGGGTTATAGCCCACCGCCAACCCTGGGATTTGACTTGGGTCGAGCGAGTATGGGTTCTGGGAGATGCCCGGCGTATTGGGATCTTGCCAAGGATTCGGAGTCTCATGAGCCGTTTGGTACGTAGCGTCGGTGCCTTGAATCTCAGCGATGTACTCTTCGCCGGCGTGCTGGAGCTCGCCCATTTGCTGCGTCTGCACGAAGCCGTTGATCAGGTCGAGGGAGGCACTCTGAAGTGCAATAGTTTCCAGCAGCTGCTTCTTGATCTGCGCCAGGGTCGCATCGTCGGCCGGGTTCCCCGTCGGCGCAAGAAGCTTCTGGTCGTCGAGCAGCGTCTGCGCCGCGATCAGGTTGCGCGCAATCGGCGACACCAGATACGACATCTGCTGTAGCGACATGCTGGTCCCGGGCGAGGTGTTATTTATCGAATCGCCGCCGAGGCCGCTCGCGGTGCCATTCTCGAAAGTCGCGCGCGCGTATCGCTTAAAGAGCGGCTGACTCTTCGCGATCGTGCCGTTGTTCTGCAGAATCATCGCCACGGCAGGCCGGACGGATTCGTGCAGGCGCGCGCAAAGCGCGGTCGTTACGATGTGATAGATTTGCGGCGGCGGCGTCGCCGCAGCAACGCTACCATCGGACCGAGCCTGAAGCGGAAGAAGGCCGGCGCACGCTAGGACGCAGATCGAGACCAGCAACGATCTCTGCACGACGACAATTTTTCGCGCGAGCGCCCCGGGCGCCTGCCGGACAAAGCAGAAGCGGGGCCCCAAAGGGCCCCGCTTTGCATTAGCTCTACGTTTGCGAGGTTGAACCGGTTAGATCTTCACCTGCGCGTTGACGTAGAGGTTGATCGGTGCCGGCGCGCCACCGATAGCGCCGTTGTTGAGCCCACTAGGTTGATAGCTCTGCGTAAACGGCGTGGTCGCGTGGTTGGCCGCCCGGTCGCCGATACCGGTGCCGTTGTAGAAGTTCGACGGATAGAGCGAGCTGTTGAGCACGCCGCCTGCCGCCGAATATCCGCAGACCACGTTGCTTGGTGGGTTTGCCGACGTCCATGGCGCCGAACTGCCGCCGAAGCACGAGTGGAAGAGGTTCGCGCCCAAGAGCGTTACTCTGATGGTCGGGCTGACGTCGTACGCTACCTGCAGGTTTCCTACGATTGAGCTCGGCTGCTGGTAGTTATCGAAGAGGAACGTTCCCGTTTGCGGATCGGGGATGTAGAAGTATCCGAACTGCCCCAGTCCGGGGGCTCCGGACCCGTACAGCACGTTGCACTGCAGCGGGTTCGTCTTCGGTGAGACCTTCGTGATCCCGGTCGAGGCCGAGTTGAACTGGCAAACGCGCGGATCGAGACCGTTGGTGTCCAGCGGGCTGCCGTAGTAGCCGCCGTTCTGGAACGAGAAGCTGGGCGTAATCGCCAGCTTGTCGTGGCGCCAGTTCAGGAGCAACGACGAAACGATCGGCGAGATGTAGCTTCCGAGCGCGCCGTTGAGGTTCGGAGCAATGGCCGTGGAGTACGGATTGTACCAGCCGCTCGTATTGAGAAGCCCCTGTTCCGGCTGATTGTAGTACGGGTTCAGGATGGTATCTTGGCCGCTCCCGTTTTTCTTGCTGCACGAGACGCCGGTGATGCCTTGGTAGCACGGGCTGCCGCCGCCGGCCTTGGTCAACGTGTTGTACTGAGCGATGACCTGATTGAGGGCCACGAGTTCGTTGGTGATGGTGCCGCCCGTAGCCGTTGGGATGTTCTGGAACTGTACCTTCGAGTTGGTATACGTGAAGGCCAGCTGACCAGAGAACCCGTTGCGGGTGAAGTCACCCTTGTTGAACTGGAACTCGACGCCTTGGTTACGGTTGACGCCGACGGGCACTTGAGTGACGAAACCGGAGCCGATGAAGGTTTGCTGCTGCCAGTTCGAGACCCACGTATAGAACGGCGTGAGCTTAAAGCTCATGTCCGTTCCGCGGAAGTGCTGTTCGTACGAGAGATCGTACTGCCCCGACGAGATTCCCGGAATCGGGTGGAACGGCGAGTAGAACCCGAGGTTCATCGTGTTGTTCCATACCGAGCGGTCGTCGCCCGTGAGGCTTGAGTATTGCACCGAAGCCGAGATTGGCGGCTGGGTGAAGCGACCTGCCGAAACGCGCCAGACGACGTCGGGCGATTGCGTGAACGTCGCCGAGAAGCGAGGTTCCCAGTAGTTAAGGGTATACGAGCTCGGCGAGGCCGCGGTGAAGTTCGGCGCCGCTATCCCGTTTTGGGTGGTGCCGTTGGGATGAACCCATCCGGTGTGCGGTCCAGCCGGGTTGAGTGCCGTGGCTGCCTTATCGCAGTTGCCCACCACGTATTGCGTAGGCGCCGGCGGCGCCGACCCCGGCGGCAACGGCGCAGTCAGGACCTGGTTCGTGGCCGCTAAGACGCAACTATAGTTCGCGCTCATGTTGGCGTAGAACTCGTTGGCGTCGGTGGCCGTATTGGGAAGGTCGTACCCGAAGTTGTCGTAGCGAATCGCAGCATTGATCAGGATCTTATCGTTGGGGCGGAACTGATCGGCAAGCGAGAAGTTCTCGAACTTCGGCTTCACGTTGTTGTAGGACCCGGTGGCGTTTCCGGACCAGAGGCTGTCCCAGGTCGCGCCCGCCCGCGCCGCCGGAGTACCCGGGGCCGCGAAAGCGGGAGGTATCTCAGCGCCACTGGTCCAGGTCGGGTGTAGGGTGGTTCCCGCCGCTACGTCGTAGTAGCTGCTGCTCAAGCACGGGACCACGTAGCCGAACGGAGTGCCTGACGCTGTGCTATTGCCCTTGTTTCCGTAACAGGTGAACCCGCCGGGCTTTCCCGACATGTATCCAGTCGGAGAGCCGCTAGCGCACGCACCTAAACATCCGGCGTACGCCGAGGAGTTGTTGAAACGGATCACGCCGGCGGTCGTATAGTTACCGTCGAGCGAGACGAGGTTTTGGTCGTTGAGCTGATCCTGAAAGTCCAGCGCGCCGCCGGACGTGTGAGTCAGGAGCTGATACTGGGCTGCAAGCGCCGACGGTGTATATTCGTCGGTTGCGCCGAACGTGGGGCTGGCCTCGAGCCAGTCCGAGTAGAAGGTGTACGCATACGCGCGCAGATACGCCGACTGGCTCAGCGCGTACGTGTATTGGATTTTCGTGATTCCGGTATCGTTCCGGTTATTGGTCATGCCCTCGTCGTTTGCCGGAATCGGTCCGTTAAACGCGTGCTGGGCGCTATTGGGCGCCATATAGACGCCTGGAGTCCGAACGCTCGTCGGGCTCGTTGCGACCGGCGTGCCGAACGGCACGTTGTACGAGACGTTATCGCCGTAGGCCAAGTACGTCGGTCCGCAAGCGATGGGGTTCGCCGGACAATAGAACGGCGGTTGGTACGACGACGGAAGGAACCGCTTGGCATAGAACAGATTCGGGTTCTCGAGCGAGAGGATCTGTCCCGAGCTGCTGCACCCGTTGACCGTTAGCCCCGGCGCGAGGTTTTCGGGACCGCAGGTCGGCGCCGCCGCCTTCGTGCCATAGAGCGCATTGATGAACTGATTGACGCCTGGCCCCATGTCGTTTTGGCTGTTGTAGAAGTAGTTGGTTAAAGCCGAGCCGCTCCACAAGACTTGCACGTCGTCCCGAAGGCCGTTTGCCTTCGGGATCCCCATGTGCAGGTTGATGACGTCTTCACGATCCGCGATCATGCTCGGGGAGGCCGAGATGCCGTTGTAATACTGCCAGCAGCCCTGATCCGGGTAGTTGATACCCTTGCCTCCGGCGAGCTGGCAGATCGGCTTGACACCCTGGCACGTGGCGATTGAGACGCACGCATATCCTACGCTAAGGACCTGATCGGAGCCGAAGCCGTACCCGATAGCATTTCCGATGTTGTTACCGGAGAAGATTCCGCCCGGCGTCATGTATCCGGCGCCGTTCGAGTTATCGAAGGAGCGGTAATCTTGGTTGTAGCCCAAGAGGCCGACGTAGTAACTGAAGTTACGGTCAGGCGTAGACCCGCCGATTTCGACCGCGGCCTGATGGTAGTACTGCGGGCTCCCGATCCCTAGATTTGCCGTTGCAAAGCCTGGGAAGGTACCGGTCTTGATGACCTGGTTGATGAACCCCGAGGTGCCGGCTGAAGAAACCGACGACGGACCGCCGCCCGTATAGACCTGCAGTTCCTGCAGACCTAAGCTGGACTCGGTCGAGGAGTTGTAGTTATCAAAAGCACGGTTGACCGGGATACCGTCGTACTCAAACGCGGAATAGTACGAGTTTTGACCGCGAATGTACGCGGCGTTGAAATCCCAGCCCATGCCGCCTTGCGACGTCTGGACGCCGGGAACCGACGCCATAGCCGAATAAGCGTTATTGAGGTTGCCGCCGCCGCCGAGTGCCTGTGCGGCAGCTGCCTGTGCGGCGGTGACGTTATACAGGTCCGAGCCGACGCCGGATTTGACCAGCGACGTACCTGCAGTGGACGTGACGCGCGCAATCGTTACGAGCGCCGGCGTCATCCGGTAGGCGACCTGTTGCGTCTGGTCGGCGAAGACCACGACGCCTGGATACGAGTATGGCTGATATCCCGACTTGGTAAGGCTGATAGTGTAGGTATCGGGGCCAAGCGAGAGGATCGTAAAGTGACCTCCCGCGTCCGTCGTTGCGGTCCGGCTTCCCGAGGGAGCGACTGCCTGCACTTGAACGCCTGCAATCCCGCTTCCCTTGGAGTCGGTAATCGTGCCCGCGATGTTGCCGGTGACGCCTGCCAGTGCCCATGTTCCCTGGCTGAGGAACGCCACAAGTAACGAAGCGGCTATAACCGCGCGACGGAGGGTTCGTTGTGAACTCATTGTTCGTTTAACCCTCTATCATTATCGAGTTGTCAAAAGGCGAGCCGCCCCGCTTTCCCTGGCCAAAACGGCCCCAGGAAGTTCACAGAGTGACCCACTGCGCCAAGCATTTGCTCAGGATTGGGTTGGTTCCTTTAGCGTCCCTTAAGGGATGGCGGCTGCCGCCGCTCTTCAGATACTACGCGCGAACGGCGAGGCGTTCCGCAAGCAAGCGTGGGATGTCCGACGGCCGGTCGGCCACCGGCACGCCGGCCGCTCGAAATGCCGCGATCTTACTGTGCGGGGTCCCGAAGTTTCCGGAGATGATCGCCCCCGCATGGCCGAGGGATTTGCCCGGCGGGGCGTTGCGACCGCCGACAAAGGCGATAATCGGCATCGCCGGCAGGTGCTCGGCGATGAACGCGGCGGCATCTTCTTCGTCGGAGCCGCCGATTTCGCCACAAACGACCAGCGCGCCGGTCTGCGGATCGTTCTTAAACTCCCGCAGGCACTCGACAAACGTCGTACCGATGATTGGATCGCCGCCGACGCCCACGCAGGTCGATTGGCCGAAGCCGGCGCGGGAGAGCAGATCGACGACCTCGTAGGTCAGGGTCCCCGAACGCGACATGACCCCGACGCTGCCCTCCTTGAAGATGCTGCCCGGCATGATGCCGACCAGCGCCTTTCCCGGCGAGATGAGGCCCGGGCAGTTCGGGCCGATGATGGTCATCCCGGGCGTCGTGCCAACCACTTTGAGGGTATCGTGCACTGGGACGCCTTCGGTGATGCAGACCGCAAACGTAATCCCAGCTTCGTAGGCTTCGTAAAGGGCGTCCGCGGCGAAGGGCGGCGGAACGAAGATGCAGGTGTGCGTCGCGCCGGTAGCCTCGACGGCCGCTTTGACGGTATCGAAGACGGGCAGCCCTTGCTGCGTCGTCTGGCCGCCTTTGCCGGGCGTCACGCCCCCCACCAGATTGGTTCCGTACTTTACCATGCGACCGGTGTGATACGAACCCTCCGCGCCGGTAATGCCCTGGACGATCACCCGGCTGTTCTTGTCTAAGAAAATCGACACGCTCTTAACCCTTCATCTCGAAAGCTAGCCGCACCGCCTCGCGTGCGCCCTCGTCCATCGTCTCTACCGGGGTCATTCCCGCATCGGCGAGAATGCGGCGTCCTTCTTCTTCGTTGGTTCCGGTCAAACGAATGACGAGTGGAATCCTTCGCGACGTCGTTTCTCGCATTGCGTCGACGATGCCGCGTGCAACTTCGTCGCCGCGCGTGATGCCGCCGAAGATGTTTATGAAGAACACGGTCGCGCCGGTGTTGTTGACGACCAGTTCGTAGCAGTTGCGAACCCGTTGCGCGTTCGCGCCGCCGCCGACGTCGAGAAAGTTTGCGATCTGGCCGCCGGCATTGCTGACCGCATCCATCGTTGCCATCGCGAGCCCGGCGCCGTTGGCCATCGTCCCCACGTCACCGGGGAAACGCCGAAAGTTGCGGATACCGACGCCGGCTTGCGACGCGAGCGTTTCGTCCTCGTCGAGCGGAAGCACCGCGTGCCACTGTGCGAACTCCGGGTTCTTAAACAAGGCGTCGTCGTCCAGCTCGACCTTTGCATCGGAAGCAATGACGCGTCCGTCCGCGCTAAGCGCGAGCGGGTTGACTTCGACGAGCTTGGCGCCGTACCGGAAAAACAGCTCGTACAAGGCGCCCGCGATCGCCGGAAGCTGTTTGCGAAAACCCGGATCGAGCTGTGCCGCAAAGGCAAGCTCGCGCCCGATGAAGGGCGAGTACCCGATCGCGGTATCTACCGGAAGCTTCACGATCGACTCGGGATGCTGCTCGGAGACTTCTTCGATGTCCATGCCGCCGAAACGACTGACGATGAAGACGGGCTTGCGCGCCGCGCGATCGATCGCCACCGCGCAGTAGGCCTCCTTTGCAATGTCGAGCTTCTCTTCGACCAGCAGCGATTTTATTGGTTCGCCCTGCGGATTCTGGCGATTGGGCGGCATCGGCGTCGCCAGGATCTCCTCGGCGACACGGCGCCCTTGCGCGGCATCGCTTGCCATCTTGATCTTGCCGGCCTTGCCGCGGCCGCCCATTAGGACTTGCGCCTTGACGACCCAGTCGCCCGGGTTCTTTTCGATGAACTGCGCGACCGCGTCGGGCGTCAACGCGTGCTCGCCGCGCGGCACCGGAATGCCGACACGCTTAAAAAGCTCCTTGCCCTGGTACTCCATCAAATTCATAGCGGGCCGACAGGTTCGCCTGCGGTCACGTTTGTCATCCCGAGCGCAGTAATGTCATCCCGAGCGCAGTCGAGGGACGAAGGACCTTGCTATCTCTGTCGCATTTCGTTAAAGCAGCCCGCTGGGGCGTTTCGATGGCGTCGAGCTTCGCTATCGACGTCACAGGAGGCATTCAAAGAATGCCTCCTGTTTGCTAATCCGGCCGTCCTGTGCGCAGCGTTCTTACTCGGCGATGCTTACTGAGTCTCCCGAAGGTTCTTGCGGCGCGGATGGTAGCGTCATGATCGGATCGCCGCCGGACGGATACTTCCAATAATCGAAGGTGCCGGGGCAAAATGCGTTTCCGCCGACGACGACGGTTCCTTGCTGCTTATTTCTGAGAGTGTTCTTCGTGCCGACGATGAAGGGCTGAGCGACGTCGGTAGAGCCGGCGTCGCAGGGATCGGCGAGATAGGTTGCTCCCTGCGACGTCAGCGCGTTGCCGGATAGGCTGGCTTGGTAGATGACGGTTTGACCCGAGCTACCCACCTCTTGATCGGTCAGCGCGAGATATTTGCCGTCCCACATGACGGGGCCCGGCGAATAAATTGTTTGCGCGAACGACAAAGTACCGACGTTCGAGCAAACGCTAACGGCACCGCCGCCGCTCGGCTCGCCTTCGGCCACCTGCGGACCTGCACGATCAGAGCCCATCGCCCACATCGTGTAGCACGCGGATGAATTCTGCCAGCAAGAGATGTTTTTGTGTTTTTTGTAATACGTGCAGTCTTGGTCTGGACCGCTGCGGTTAAGGCCCCCGGCGAATAAGACGCTGTACCTGTTCGTATGCATGACGCAGCCCTTCGCAACGCCGCGAATTATTCTGAAGCGGCGCGTGCCACCATGGTGGTATCCCACCAATCCCTGCGCGGTCGCTATGAAGACGTCGCCCCGGAGGTCGACGCATTGAGCGCCGGGTTGGTCCAAGCCGGTCAGTTTGCCGACCGCCTCGCCGGAGGCGTAGTCGTAAACGTAGACGTCGTCGGTGGCGAGATCGGAGACGTAGAGCAGCTCCGCGATCTTCGCGGCGCTGGGCTTCATCCACGACTGGCCGTGGTCCGAATGTGCGGGCCGCGCGAGCGGCGTCAGGGCCATTCCGGGACCGGGCGCCGTGGGGGCTGCGCTGCAGCCGTTGAGCAGCAAGAGCGCGCCACAGAATTCCAGAACGCTGCGGTTGATGTGGAGACCGTTCACTTTGCCTCCTTCACTCTAGGCGTCCTAAGAGCGATCTCGCAATGATCAGCTGCTGGATCTCCGAGGTGCCTTCGTAAATCTCGGTGATCTTCGCGTCTCGGTAGTGCCGCTCGACGGGGAACTCGGTCGTGTAGCCGTATCCGCCGTGAATTTGCAACGCTTCGGCGGCATGTTTGCGCGCCGCCGTTGAAGCAAAGAGCTTTGCTTTGCTCGCAGGAATTGCGAAGGATTCGCCCGCGTCGGCCAGGGCCGCGGCCCGATAGGTGAGCATCCGCGCAGCGTCGAGGTCCATCGCCATCTGCGCGATCTTGAACGACACGCCTTCAAACGCGCCGATGGGTTTTCCGAACGCGACACGCTCTTTGGCGAACTTCACCGATTCGTCGAGGCACGCCGCGAGAATTCCAATCGCCTGCGCGGCGATGCCGATACGTCCGCCGGTCAACGCCGTCATTGCGTTGCCGAAACCGGCGCCTTCTTCACCGAGCAGCGCCTCGCGGCCGACGCGCACGTCGTCGAAGGCTAAATCGCACGTATTGCTCGTATGGATGCCAAGTTTTTCGGTGACGCGCTCGATCGTGATGCCGGGCAAATTCGGCTCGAACAGAAAGGCGCTGACGCCGCGAGCGCCGAGGCCGCCGGTGCGAAACATTCCCATGATGACGCCCGCGTAGCTGCCGGTGCTGCACCACTGCTTTCTGCCGCGCAGCGTGTAGCCGCCGTCGGAAGGCTTTGCCGTCGCACGCAGAGCTACCGCGTCGGATCCCGCCTCCGATTCGGTCAACGCGAAACCGGCGAGGACGTCGCCGTGGGCCAGCTGCGGCAGCCAGTGCTCCTTCTGCTCGTTCGTGCCGAGTTTGCGAATCGCCGAACAGATCATCGAATGAACCGACACGGTCACCGCCGTTCCCGCATCGACCCGCGCGAGCTCCTCGACCGCGAGCGCGTATGAGAGATAATCCGCTCCCGCGCCGCCGTACTCTTCGGGCACGAGAATTCCCATGATGCCCGCGCCCGCCAACTTGGTATAAAGTTCGCGCGGGAAAACGTGGTCGCGGTCCCATTGCGCGACGAACGGCGCGATCTCGCGCTGCGCGATCTCCGCCGCGAGCGCTCCGATCTGGCGCTGCTCGTCGCTTAACTCAAACTGCGAAATGCGCCGCTACTCCACGCGAACGAGTAACGCGTCGCCTTGGCCACCGCCGGAGCAAATCGTCGCCACGCCGTATCCGCCGCCGCGTTTGCGCAGTTGGTTGATCAGCGTCGTTACGAGGCGCGCACCCGACGCGCCGATGGGATGTCCCATGGCGACGGCGCCGCCGTACTGGTTGATGAAACCGTCCTCGAGCCCGAGACGCCGGCCTGAGGTAATCGCGACGGCCGAGAAGGCTTCGTTGATTTCCCACACATGGATATCGTTCGTGCTCAACCCGGTGCGGTCGAGCAGCTTACGCGCGGCCATCGCCGGCGTTAAGCTAATGTAGGGCGAGTCCCACGCAACGGTGGCGTGCTCGACAACCGTCGCCAACGCTTTGTATCCGTGCTCCTGCGCGTAGTCCGCGTCAGCGAGGATCAAGGCGGCGGCGCCGTCGTTGACGCCCGGCGCGTTTCCGGCAGTCACCGTGCCGTTGCGTTCGAGCGGCTTGAGCTTCGCCAACGACTCAATGCTCGAATCGGCGCGTACCGCTTCGTCGCGATCGACGAGGATGTGCGGCTGCTCGCCCGTGATGAACGGCGCGTAGGCTGCGTAATCCAACGTAAACTCTTCCGAAGGTTCGTGATCCCAGACCGAGGTCGAGCCGCCCACCGCGACCGGCACCCGAACCTTCCCTTGGCGCGGGAGCCGCTCGACGACGACCTTATCCTTTGCCTTGCTCGCGACTTTCACGCCGACGATCTCGTCGGCAAAGTGTCCGGCCGTGTGTGCGGCAGCGGCGCGGCGATGGCTTTCCAGCGCGAAGATATCTTGCTCTTCGCGGGTGAGACCGAGCTCGTCAGCGACCTTGCTTCCCTGCGTCGCC
>Ga0181526_10000879_pt1 | contig 30501 bp, 18 predicted proteins | sample PEATcosm2014_Bin_35_FD_119750 | JGI IMG/M metagenome (GOLD analysis project Ga0181526, IMG submission 119750) | Peatland microbial communities from MTU Mesocosm Facility, Houghton, MI, USA - PEATcosm2014_Bin06_30_metaG | ecosystem: Environmental > Terrestrial > Soil > Wetlands > Peat | place...
AAGCCGTGAAGTAGTCCAAAGGCAAAGGCAACGACCCAGGGATGGCGAATCGTGAAGCTAGTCTGCCCTCGCCACGATCGGACGATTTCCGGTCCGAGAAACAGGATGCTTAACGCGATCGCGGCATTCAACGGCAGAATCGGAACCTCGGCATAGCCGAGCGTTGCAATCGCCAGCGTGATGCTGTGCGCAACGGTAAACGCAGTCACGGTCTTTAACAGCATCCAGCGGTCTTTGACGATCAGCAGGAGCCCCAGCACAAACAGCATGTGGTCAGCGCCGAAGAGAATGTGCCGGATGCCCTGCACGATGTAAGTGCCTGCGACACCCAGCCACGTTTGCGAAGCCGCAATCTCCACCCAGGGCTGCGACGGATGTATGATCGTCGTCCATTTCCTGCCGTCAAGCAGCTCAACGCGCACGAGCACGTCGGTGATGGTGAATTGCAGTCCGGGGAACTCAATGCGCTTGCCCGCCAGACCAGTTGGCCCTGCATCAATCCACCGTCGCTCAACGAAGGAGTCAGAGAGTTCCTGTACGTTGGGCTCTCGCAGATTCTTTACGTCGTCAGGAAGCTTGAGCACGATAGGAAGGCGCATTCCTGCGAGGACCGGCGTGTGCCAGAGCACACTGAACTGCCCAGGCGCGGTCTCTTTGATCTCAAGGTAGGCAGGACGAGACTCATGCGCCGAGGCGACAGCGCCTGCAAGCAGCAAATAGGCAACAACCCAAATAAAGCGGGAATACACGCGACTCACAGCGGCCCCTCGCCGGACGGAGCCGGAACTTGTTTCTTTGGCGGAGGCACCGGAGCTTGCGCGACGACCTTGTCGGAAGGAACCGGCAACAGCACCGAGTACTTGGCGCGCATCTCCGAGTAAGCCTTCTGCCAGGCTTGTTGCTTCTGTTCCGCGAGCCACGCGGTCTTTACGTCGGGCTCGATCTCTTCGAACGCGGGAATGCGTCCGGGAATTACGGTGCCGACAAAAACCAGGTGCCAGCCATACCCTGACTCGATAGGGCCCTGCCACGAACCCGGCTTAAGCTTCTCTACTGCAACCGCGAACTGCGGTCCAAACTCCTTGGCTATCGCCTCAGGAGCGCTGTCGCCATAGTAATTCTGAAACATAAACTGGTCCCCGAGAGAGGCCGCCAGCTGCGAATCTTCCGGCTGGCCGGAGATTCCAGCCAGCGCTTTCGCAGCATCCTCTCGCGCATTCTTGCCGCGCCTGTCCGGAGAAAAATAAAGATGGCGGAAGCTGTAGCGGCTGGGCTGCGCGAACCTGTTGCTATTTTTTCCGAACCAGGCCTGAAGTTCAGCGGTGGAAGGTTCGTGAGCTGCGGCTACATCCTCGGCGAGAAACTGCATCTTCTGCGCCATGCGGCGCTTTACGATCTCATCGCCTTTGTCCAACCCCATCGCCAAGCCTTCACGATAGAGGACCTCCTCGCGCACCTTGTCTTCCACCATGGCTTGAAACTCAGCAGGAGTCGGCTGGCGATGCCATTGCGACTCGAAGTACACATCCATCTGCTGGAGTTCACCGAGACTCAGAGCAATCTGTTTGGACGACTCGAATCCGCCGCGACCGCGCTGCATATAGGAGTAAATCCCGAACAAGGTAAGGCCGAGCAGCAGGAAGTGCAGTAGCGGCTCGCGCAACCAGCGTTTCAGGACAGGAAAGATAGGAATCTTCGGCCTGGATTGCGCGACTGAATCCTGCTCATCCGCGACGACTGCAGAAACTTCATTCATTCAAGAAACAACCCCTATGATTTCGGTGGCACATACCAGACCGGCGATGTCCAGGCGCGCTGCTGGACCGTGGCCGCCACGTTCGGGTTGGGCGGCAGGTTCAGCTTGGCCGCCCAATAGGTGGACCAGCGCGGTGTGGGAATCTCCAGCACGCGGGCGTAGTAAGTCGCGGACGCCTTGGGATCAAACGCGGGATCGGTCCATTCACCGATTAGTTCGGTCGAGCCGATGGAGTTCTGGTAGGTGGCAGTCTTCACGTCAACCGTGTTGCCCACGGCAGGAACTTTCCCGGTTTTCGGATCGGGCTTACGGTCTCCGCTCCACACCACGTCATACACGTGTTCCGTGCTCTTACCGTTCTTGGTCGAAATCTTGATGATCTGGATCCGGTCAAGATTGCCGCTGTTGGGATCCTTGATGGCGTGAACGATAAGCGTTGGGGCGGCTGCTCCGGCCTGTGGGGTCAGATCTCCGCCTTGCGGCACACCGCCCGCGTAAGCGGCCTTCACCCAATCGGCCTGCTTGGTCATGTCTTTCGGATAATTCCAGCCGGCGAACATGCGGGCCTTGATACGAGTGCCCGAGGTGCCGAATGTCTCCTTGCGCTTGAGCGCGGAGAAGATCGATTCGCGGGTGTTCTCCTCGGCCCACACACCGGTCAGTCCGCCGGAGCTGAGAGCTGTGGGCGGTTCGCCGCCGACAGAGGTCGTGGCTGTAATCACGGTCTTAGGATCGTTGTCCTGATTACCATGCGAGCCGGGGAAATTGTTTGGTTCGGTTGAGGTAATTCCGGAGTGGAAGTCGGTGCCCGCCTCGATACCGTACTTGAACGGATTGACGCCTAACTTGGCCTGTAGCTCCTGGCCTACACCATATGCCTGACGCAGATAGCTTCCCGTTGCAGAATTTGCTTTCTTGTCCGAACCAATCAGATAGAGCCACATCTCAAAATTGGCGAACTCGTCGGTAGGCGAAAGCGCCGGACTGGTATCGGTCTGGCCTTTCGCTTGAATAATCTCGGCGAGCGGTTCGTTGGCCATGCGGCGTTCAGCATAATCGCGGGTGATCGGTTTACCCGACAGGTCGCGGGTACTGAACATCAGGCCGTTGCTGGCGTTGCCGTTGTGGGGAACGGCGATCACGTCGAGCCCCTGTTTGCGCTGCGCTTCCAGGTAGCGCCAGAGATCTTCGGGATCCAGAGAATCGAATGCCGTGTAGGGCATGGCCGGGCCCTTGTCGGCGAAGATTACGCAGCGATGCAGGTTCTGAAACTGCGGCGCCGATGTCCACTCAAATCCCACGAATGTCGTGAACTTCCCGGGCTTGTAGTACTTGTCGGAAATAGCTGAGTACTTCTCCCATGCCGAACGCAGCAGTTTTGGATCGTTAAATTCAGGCAATGGCTTATTGGTAATGGTGGACCCGATGAGTTTGCGGAACGCGGTGGCCGAAACCGCCGGATCTGGATTCGTCATCGTGGTGTACCACTCGGACTTCGCGAATGGGCCATTGGGATCGATCGTGTCGCGCACTACTCCCAGATACTCGGCGTGATCAGTTACGGCAAGGAAGTCCAGCGGCGCAATGCGCTTCTGTGGCTTTCCCATGTAGTCCACCGTCTCGCCCATCGCATATTTGTAGGAATCCTCGGGCGTGGTTCGCGTTCCGAAGGCAAACGCATCCATAGAGTAGCCGCTGTGCAGATGCAGGTCGCCAAAATAGGCGTTCTTCAGCGGATTGCGCGGGGGCTTGGCTTCCGTAGGCTGGGTTGACTGCGCCTGACTGCTCTGCGTAGCCGCCGGCGTCTCGGAGTTGTTCTTTGAACAGGCCGCAACCGCAAGCAAGATGCTTGTCGCGGCGAATAGAAGCAGCGAACTTCTGATGACACGCATAACACTCTCCTCGCCTGCGCCCAACTACCCGCGGCGTCGTTCTGCGCGTGCGAGACGGCTCACGCATCAGATGGTCCTAAGTTCAGCTTTTGAAGTAATTCGATTGTATACTGCGCACGGTTCGTGGGGCACGCGCTGGGCCTCAGGAACCGCCGAAATCCGCGGCGACGCGAGCACAATTACTCCCGTACCGGCCTTGGCGAGCGCCGCGAATGCAAGGACCTTGTTCTTCATCCCGTTTTCTTGACCGGCTGATTCTTGTTGGGCTCTACATCTCCTGCTTTACCTTGCTTTCCGCATTCTGAATTGCCTTTTCGCCCATCTTCTCGATCATGTCGCGACGCATCTGCTCGCGCATGGCCTTGAACTTCCGTTGTTGCTGTTGATCGAGAAGAGGTGTGATCCTGGCATCGATGGCGCTGCTGATTTGTCTCAACTGCTCGATCTTCTCCAGAGGCTTGAGCGAAGTGTTTTTCTTCAGCGCTCCGAGTTGTTTTATCTCGTCCTGCAGGAATGGAAGAATCTGCTGTTTCTGCTGTTCGTTCAGGCCTAGCTCGATCGAAAAGGTGTTGAGCGTCGCGGTCAGCGGATTGACAACGAACTGCGGGCTCGGAATGATTTCGTAGTTGGCATAGCCGAATTCGTTGCTGCGCGCGCCATAATACGTGTCGCCCAGTTTGTAGATGGTGACGGCAAATGGATCCTGGGAAATCGTTGTCACCACTTTACCGCCTTCGATCTTGTACGGGGTAGTGGTTCCCTGGTAGCCGTCGCGAACTGGGTTGCCAACCCAGCTAGGAGTCGTGACGTTCTTGCCGATATGCCAGACGTTACTCTGGCCCTCGGCGGTGTAGGCGATGCTGAACTGATCACCCGTTGCATTGTTGCGCACCCAGAAAGCCTTCCCCACGATCAGCGCCTTTAATTGCGCATCGCCCAGTTGGGTTGCACCCTTTGCCTTGAGGTCGGTCACCGTCATGCCGGCGGGCGCATTCTTGCGCGCATCGGCGCTCGGCGTGTACCAGATAGGCGAAGACCAAGCGCGCTCCTGACCAGTGAGCGGAACCACGTCCGGCGGGGTTAATCCGGCCTTGACTGCCTGGATGAGGGTCCAGCGCGGCGTTGGGATTTCCAGCACGCGCGCGTAGTAGAACGCATGCAGGCTGGAGTCGAATTCGGGATCGGTCCACACCGTCTTCAATTCCACCGAACCGACGGTGTTGGTGTAGGTGGCTTTCTCCAGATCCACGGTACTCTGGATCGCGGGAACCCGGCCCGACCATTTGTCAGGCTTGCGGTCGCCGGACCAAACCACGTCAAAGATCTTCTCGAAGCTCTGGCCGTCCTTGCTCCAGCCCTTGATGACCTGGATGCGATCAAGATTGCCGGAAGTCGGGTCTTTCACCGCCCAGACGACAAACGTCGGAGCCCTGCCCTTCAGGGGAGGCAGGTCGGCGCCCATGGGGACGCCCTTCGCGTACGACTGATGTACCCAGTCGCTGGCGTTCAGGATGTCTTTGTCGTAGCCCCAACCGCCGAAGAAGCGCACCTTAATGTGCGGGCCGCTGACGCCGAAGGTTTCCTTGCGATACATGGCGTCCCAGATGGAGGCACGGGTGTTTTCCTCAGCCCAGACACCGGTCAGTCCGCCCGGGTTCTCAAGGCGAACGTCAATCGTGCCAAACGCCATAACCCCGGCCATGCGATGGTCAACGGTTCCGTCGATCTGGGCGTGACCGCCGTAGAAATTATCCTGACGGTAGGGACTGCCGGTGTTGTGGGAATCTGAGCCCCCAGCCATACCGAACTTGTAAGGGTTGTAGCCGCGCACGTCCTGCATGGTAATGCCGTCTTTCAGGGCCTGACGGGCGAAGCTTCCTTGAATGTGATCGACCCGGCCAACGGTCGGTGGGGCGCCGAGCAAGCCGGAGAAGAGCTCGTAGCTGGCGAACTCGTCAGTGGGCGAGAGCAAGGGATGGGTTTCCGACTGTCCCTTGATCTGCTTGATCTCAACCAGGCGTTCGTTGCGGTCGCGATCAGCTGCCCAGGCTGCGTCGATGGGTCTGCCGAAGCTGTCGACGTCGGTGGGATACATCCAGCCATCGCTCAAGTTCGCGTTATGTGAAATGGCCAGCAACTCGTTACCCGCCTTGCGCTGAGAGTCCATCCACTTCCACAAGTCCTCGGGGTGGTAGGAGTCCAGAGCGCTGTAGGGCATGTCCGGCACCTTCTCACAATCGCGGAAGAAGATATTGCGGTGCAGGTTCCGGTTGTCAGGGGCGGAGGTGTACTCGTATGAGCAGAAGGCCGTGAATTTACCGGGGTGGTTGTTTTGATCGGCGATCTTTACGTTTTCTTTCCAGATTGAGCCAGCCACTTCCGGGCTCATCAGAGCTTTCACCGGAGGTCCGTTGAGCATGTTTACGAGGTAATTGAATACCTTAGTGATATCCGCCGCGCTATTAGGGTCCGTGAGAATAAGGGGCTGCGCTTCGGGCAACTTACTAAGCGCCGAGCCCGGCGTATTCGCTTCCTTGGTAACGCCGACGTACTCCGAGTGATCGGTCACACCCATGAAGTCCATGGGCGTATCGATCTTGATGTCGTAGCCCAGTGGATGCTTGATGGTCTGGCCCTGAGCATACTTGAGGGCGTCATCAGGTCCTGTGAGGCGATTGCCCATGAGCCAGGCATCCACCGACCAACTGGTATGGATGTGTTCCTCCCCAAAGTAGGCGTTGCGATCGGGGTTGGGCTTCGGCGGTTGCTCAGGATTCGACGCCTGGCCAGTCTGGCCGGTTGATTGTGCCGGTTGTGGGTTTTCAGATTTGTTGCAAGAAATCAGCACGCCGATGCTGAAAAGAACCAATGCCAAAGCTGCTGTTGCCGCCACTCTCGCTTTCATAATCACCTCCGTCTTGCTGAACGGCCCTATCTCGATCCCGCGCAACTGAAGCTCACACGTGGCACTGGACCCCATTCTGTATCGAATATGCCGAAAGATCGGCCTCTGTTAGCCGCTCTTCACGGGTCCTACTTTCTCTTTGGCGATTCCGCCAGCGACATTGTAGTCCCGCCTTGGAATCGAGGAACTCCCCCAATCGTCGTATCTAACGGCCGCGTCCCATTTCGGTCCCCGATGGGTTTCGTTGGAAGCGCGCCTTGGGATGCGTCCTGGATGACGAGAGGGATCCGGAAGTCGACTATTTTGCGGGAAGCGTGTTACGCGCGATAAACGGAGGCAGCGCTTTGTTCTGTTGTTGTCGAACCGTAGTCAGTCCGCAACTCATGGTTTCGGATTTGCTGGATGAAGATAGCAACTTCCTTGTTCACCAGATCGGCCCGCTCGTACTGTATCGGGTGTCCGCTGCCTTTGGCGATAATTCTGCGGCTGTGGGTGGAGAGCGTTTGAAACTTTCCTGCTCCTGCTCCCAGAATACGCTTTGTTCGAGCGCCAGTTTCGCAGTACCTTCAGGTACGCTGGCATAAGTCCTTTATTTGAGAGCTCAAGGACTTATCCCCCAGGTTTGCGCGCTTGAGCCGGTTTCACTGGCTCCGCCAAGCACCACCGCTATGGTGATGGCACTCTCTTCATCCAGGCTTCAGAAGTGTATTTGCGATCGAAGTAAGACATCGCTGCCTTCAATCCTCGCAAGGATGAACCTGCGGGGAAGAGATAGCGATCGAGCTGTGCCCCGCGATTTTCGCAAGGGTGAACGGGCCGCAGTACGGAGCCATTCTCGTCAGTGCGGTATAGCGCAGCACCTAACGCTCAAAACGCTTTAGCGGCAGCGGTAGAAACGCTTGAATCATTCCGAAAGAAGAGGCCCTGCCAAGCAGGACCTCAATGACTTCAGTCACCCTGGCGGGAAGCTCTACAGCCCACTGTGGCCGCGCGGGGTTCCGATGCCGGTGCACTGATCGTATTTCGGGCCCGCCGGGTGGCCGTTCGATCCTGTCGTGACATCGTAGAAGCGAGGTGCTGCGTACGCGACGTAATCATTCAGTTGGCTATAGATAAGATTGTTCTCTCCCGTGTAGTAATACCCGCCGCCCGGCGGGGCCTGTCCTAACCTGCTATTGCTAGCATTCACAATTCCGGCCAAGGCCGGAGAGGACAGGCTCGTCCCCCCGACGATGTACCAGCTACCGCCCTCATCAGTATCGTAGACCCACACGCCGCTGTTAGGATCAGCGTCCAACGCCATGTCGGGAGTGGATCGGGGAGGATAAGCAAAAGGAGCTCCGCCAAAAAGTTCATACTGGTAGCCCGCCCACGGCCCCATGCCGTTCGAGATTTCTGGCGGGTTGGCCCAGAATTCCTTGGTGCTGTTACCACCGCCTGAGTCCGACCAGCAGCTCTCACTGACGAAGTTCCCGTTCGAGTCGCGGTTGATGGTGGTACCGCCTAGCGAAACCACCCACGGCGAAGCGCTGGGATATAGGACTTCCGCTCCCGTGTCACCGGCGGATGCAAAATAGGTGATGCCCTTCCAGTAGTACCTATAGAAGTAGTTGTCATTCTGTTGTTCGGTGTTAGTTCCGCCGCCGCCGCAACTGGGGTTTCCAACACAGCTTTCTTGATATCCCCAGCTATTGGAAATATCGCCGCCACCGGCGGCGTTGACCTTGATGCCTGCCACCTCCTCGGCAAAAAGCAGGTCAGGCAAGCTTTGGCTGCAGGCCTCGATCAGATAGAGGGTGGCAGAGGGCGCCATTACATGAGCCCACTCGATGTCCAGAGACTCCTCAACGTCCCAGCCGAAATTCTGGTTTGCCGGTGGAGGCGTCCCGCTGCAACTGGCGGTCAGGCCGTTGAGCGTGCCGAAACTGGTATTGGCATAGACCACCGTGAAGTTGGCGCTCGGCAGGCCCCAATAGGAGTCGAAAAACGCCAGATCGGAAGCGGCGTTCGGGTCGTCATAGGCATCGACCAGGGCAATTGCGCCCCAGCCGCCGGTTGGATGGTTGGTGCCGCCACCGGATGGGTTGCATCCGGTATAGCTTGGCCCGACCTTGTAGACACACCCCATCGATGCCGGTGTCTCCGTAAAGGTGTTGTTCGGCACTGGAACAGACAAGGTCGTCCGGCCCTCGGGAACGAAAATCTTGAAGTTGGTGTGCACCGGGTGCCGAGGGTCCGAAGAAGGCGGTGTGATCACTGTGCCCCGCGGCTTGAAGATCGCCGGTGAGGGCATCGCCGGTTGCTGGGCTGTGATCGCCCCTTCTGGCGGGGCAGGCGTCCGATAATCATCGCCAGAGATTTGCTGGGCCAGCACCCCTAATGCAGAGAGAAATACAGCTGCTACTGCCAGAATTCGAAGCAACGTTCTCATACACGGCTCCTTTCACGTGAACCACATTGTTGGTGGATCAGTGTGCCAGGCTTACTCCTACCACAGAGTTGTAGGCGTAGAACCAGTAATGGTCATGCGAGAAAATCTTCTCGCAGGATATCTAATCGGCAAGCAAGCAAAAAAGACCACGCATAGCCTGCGCTGCGCTCTTCGCTCTTGGTAAGTGGTTATAGTATGGTGAGTTTGTTGCAGATGGCAACAAGAAAAGTCCAAGTTTGGACGCAGGTCCCGTTTTCACCCTGCTCCTCCGAGCAATGGTAGTGTAACTCCTGCTCATCTGTAATCAATTAAGACTAAAGGCGGAAATTCCCTATGTTGTTGTTGTGGCAGTTATCTCGGAGTTTCCGTGAATCCCTAACAAACTTGCCCCCTTTTCTCTATACCACTTCCAGAATTCGTCTCCGGGTTGTTTTTGGAAGTCAGAGAGATCGCGGCTAGCCGCAATCTCTCTGGCAAGTTCGATACCCGCCGCGGTCGGGTCGCCCGTCGTAGGAGGAAGTCTCCGCAGCAGCTCGGGCCAGATTCGCGAACGAACTTCGCAACATTAATTGCAACCCGTACTTATCCCCATAAGGGAGTGCCTTCACGTTGAGCTTCCATCCGTGAGACCACGAAGTCCTTTGCCTCATTGGTGTTATGATTCTTGAAACCGTCCCATGACTACCGTTCGCCGAATTGTCACCTTCTTCGCGCTCGCAATCCTGCCGCCGTGTTCACTGATTAGCCAGCAATCGCCTGCGCAGCCGCAGCATGCAGCGCCGAAGTCATCTGGTTCGGCACTCGTTTTGAACTTTGGGCCCACGGCCAGCAACCCTGAAGGCAAGGCGGCCGCCGACAGATTCTTGCAGGCGATGGGAGGGCCAGCCAAAGTAAACGCCGTAAAGAGTTTGCGGCAGACCGTGGTCGCCCTGCGCCAAGGACAGCGGATGGAGCTTGAGCAGAGCATTGTTTACCCAGACAAGCAGGCGCAGAGGATGACACTGCCGCAGGGGAAAGCGCTACTGGTGGTCACTCCAACCGACGCGTTTATGGTCGTGCGGGGTCAGTTGCAGAATCTTCCCCCAACTCAGCGGGCCGCTTTGGACGCGACCCTGAAGCACGACTTCATCAACATTCTGCAACGCATCGACGACCCGAAATACGTTTTCGTGGCAACCGGCCAGGAAAAGGTCGGGAATACCGAAGCCACGGTGGTTGACGTTGAGGCCGACGGCGTTCCAACGCGCTGGTGGATCGCCACCGACGGCAAACTCCTACAGGAACGCTACTCCGACATGACACAAGCAAGCGGGAGCATTCAGACCATGACCTACTCGGATTGGAAGAGTTTTGGCGGCCTGAACTATCCCACGAAGTATGAGCTGTTTAGCGAAGCCGGACAGCCGCAGATGAGCATGACCCTCACCGCGATGGAAGTGAACTCCGCTGTGGATCGCAAAGTCTTCGAGAGGCCCGCCCAGTGATTCACGGCAACTGGTCTTGACCTGCAAGCCGGGGATCGCAGCTTCGAGTCCTGGACCGACCACCGCTTTCCACCGTGCAATCAAACAGATAGCAGCGCTTCGCATGCAGCCCGTCAAAATGACAGCAGTGAAGTAAGCAATCGAGAAGACGGCAGTTTGTGGTCGATCGAGTCGAGCAGTTCTATGATCGCCTCCAGCATTCTTGTGATCGCCACCAGCATTCGATAAAGGAATATCCCACCGCAGCCAATGACCAGCAGGATCGCTCCGAGCAGAACGGCAGTCAGAGACATTGTTCCCCCCGTTTCACAGGTTAGCACGGTGCGCTGGCCCGCTACCTTGAAGCGCTATTCATATACCATTGGATCAGGTTTCCCAATCCCGGCAGGAGTGACACGACAATGGAGCTGTGCTCTGCCGGGCACCTGTAAGCAGTTGCTGGGCAGGACGCTCGACCTTTTCCCTTGACGATTAGCAGATCGCTGCCATAAGCTTTGGGGCACACTAATCACGCCACAATTCAATTGGTTGTCGCGCTATCTCCTGTCTGGCATGTAGGTCGCCGGAAAGCGTTTTTTCCCCGGGCAACGGCGACGGCCCGTTAGCGGAGCTGCGACGCGAGGAAACATCGGAATGAGGATTTTGCGCACATACCCTATCGCTCTTATAGTTGCGGTCTTATGCCTCTCGGCCACAGCAACCTGCACCATTTCCCGCAAGCCTAACTTCGTCCTGACCTATGGACAGGTCCACAGTCCCACGGCCATCACCTACGTTCCCGGAAAAACTGTCGAGTGGTATTTGCAGCGGGCGGGCTGGGCCTACTGAAATGGCCCTGAAGAAGGCAATTTACGTCAGCCGCGCCAATGGCTCCGTCGTGTCCACACAGGGAAGCGGCTGGTCCAAGGGCAGCGTGTTGAATGCCAAGCTATGGCCCGGAGATGTTCTCGTGGTTCCGGAAAAGGCTTTGGGCGGATCCACCGCCTGGAAGACTACTTTGGAAAGGGCGCAGCTCTTTGCGAGTTTGGCTCTCGCCGCCGCAGTTGCTCTGGACTAATAAATGGTGTTCCGCTGTTCATCCAAACTAGTAGGCATCCTGCTTTGCTGCGTGCTCGCTGGCTATGCACGGGCGCAGTCCGCAGCGCCCAGCCCTGCGCCGCCAAGTCAGGGCAGCCCGGCCGCGGCCGATAACGATGGCGAGTCCCACGTAACCCTCAAATCCCTGCCGAAAAATATTCTGCAGGACCAGGAGGCGTTCCTCACTACTCCTTTTCGCATGCAGTCTGGGAACCTTTTCTTCGTCGTGCCTGCCATCTTCGCCACCTCCATCCTGGTCGGAAGCGACACCAAGATAGAAGCTCACCTTCCCAAGGGTTCCAGCACCATCAGCCTGGCGGCAAACGCCTCCAATGCTGGGATGGCCGCCCTGTTGGGCGCGGGCGCCGGCCTTTTTCTATTGGGTGAGAAGAATCACGATGAACACGAGCGGGAAACCGGTTTCCTCGCCGGAGAAGCCGCGATCGATGCTTATATCGACGCCACCACTTTCAAGTATCTTGCTGGTCGTCAGCGGCCCGACACCGGCAACAACCGCGGCAACTTCTTTGCCGGTGGCGACTCCTTCCCTTCCGACACTTCTGCTGTGAGCTGGGCCGCAGCCAGTGTTATCGCTCATGAATATCCCGGTCCACTCACCCAGTTGTTCTCTTACGGCACAGCCGCCGGCGTCAGCGTCGCCCGCGTTGTTGGCCAGAAACATTGGGTGTCGGACGCTGTGATTGGAAGCGCTCTTGGCTGGTACCTGGGACGTCAGATTTACCGCGCCCGTGCCGCCAACGAAATCAAGAGCTCAGATTGGGGGACCTTCGTGAAAGATCCCGAAGACAAAGCCCGCAATCCGAATTACATGGGGACAACATTTGTTCCGCTGGATAGTTGGGTTTACCCGGCATTGGCTCGTCTCGAGGGGTTGGGATATCTCCCCAAGTACGTCCAGGCGATCCATCCTCTTGCTCGCCTGGAGTGCGCCAGACTGACGCTCCAGGCCCAGGAAAATGTGGGATATCCTGAGGTCAACAACGAATCGGGCAGAGTGGTAGCGGCCTTGCGGCAGGAATTCGCAGTGGAACTGGCAAATCTGGAAGGTGCTGCCAACGTTGGCGTGCAGTTGGAATCGGCGTATGCGCGAGCTATCGAGATTATGGGCATGCCGCTGCGCGACAGCTATCACTTTGCTCAGACTCTCTATAACGACTACGGCCGTCCTTACGGTCAGGGGTTCAATAGCATCGTAGGGGCGTCGATGCGGGCCGAGGCCGGGCCAATCGCCTTCTATCTGCGGGGAGAATATCAGCACTCAGCCTCTATCGCACCCTACAGTCCCGCGACGGCGCAGGCCATCGCCACTGTGGACGGCCTTCCCCTGAATTCTGTTCCAACTTTTTTCGGTGTCAATCAGTTCAACACAATTGAGGCCTACGTATCGCTCAATATGGCCGGCTGGGAAATGTCGTTCGGTCAACAAAGCCTATCCTGGGGACCAGACGCCGGCGGATCGCTCATGCTTTCCAACAATGCGCAAGCCATACCCATGTTGCGCCTCGGACGAATTACTCCCTATCAGCTTCCTGGTCCCCTCGCTTGGTTGGGCATGATCCGTAATGAAGCGTTTGTCGGACGCATGGGCGGCTACTACTACCTGCGCGGACCTTATCCTCAGTTTCCCCTGGTTGGCAACGGATATCAGCTTGTCAATCCTCAGCCTTACATGTGGGGAGACAAGCTTGGTCTGAAAATGACTCCTAACTTTGAAATCGGTGTCAGCCTCACCGTTATGTGGGCTGGCGAAGGCAGACCAGCCACTTTGGCTACCTGGCTACACACCTGGTCCAGTCACGGCAATGCTCAGCCAGTCGATCCTGGAAAGCGCTTCACCGGCTTTAACTTTTCTTATCGCATTCCCGGCCTGCGTAACTGGGTAGCTCTATATGCGGATGGCATGGCCAACGACGAACCTAATCCCATTGCCTATTACAAACAGTCCGCGTGGAACCCTGGCCTATACTTTCCCCAGCTTCCGAAACTGCCCAATCTTGACTTGCGGGTTGAGGGGATTTACACCAACGTCCCCAACTTCCCGGGAATGGCTCCTTATTACTTTAATGAGCATTATGCCGATGGATACCGGACGTACGCCGAGATTATGGGTAGCTGGGTTGGCAGGATGGGCGATGGCATACAGGCGTGGGGCACCTACTGGTTCTCTGCTCAAAACAAGGTTCAGTTGAGTTACCGCAGACAATACAACGACCCGATTTTCTTGGGTGGCGGCGGACTGAACGATGTTGCGGCAACCGTGGATTGGCTCATCAAGCCTCAAATCCAGATCTCGCCGATGGTGCAGTACGAGCGCTTTAACTTTCCCCTGGTCAGTCCCACTCCCAGGAACAACGTTGCAGCAGGATTGCAGATCATGTTCTGGCCCGTGCATCAGCCCTCACACCGCCAGCAAAAGGACCTGAGCGGACAGAATCCGTAGCGAAACCTGCCCACTCACCCGTCGCACTTCCAGCCGGATGCGATCTCAGTGCGGCTTCAGCTGTACTTCCCCGTAGTTTCCATAGGGCATGACGACGGACAAGCTCAGGTTCGACCCGTTGCCCCGCGCGAAGTTCGACGTAGATCCGCCGCCTTGCCACGCAGCCGAGTTCATCTTTCCGCTGGCCAGATCATAACTGTCCGACAAACCGCTGCCGGTCAAGGTGAAGGTCTGTTTTTGCGGGCCCTTGTTCGGCATCCTGCTTGGGAATTTCTCATTCGTCCAATCGTAATTCCAGAAGACGACATCGACGTCGCCAGTGCTGTCCTTAACCGCAACACACGACCCTCCCGCCGTACCCACGCACGGGATGGGATCGCCCTTCAGTCCGGCAATCGCCAGCAGTGCCAGCATCGGGTGTGAGGGGGAGCCGTCAAGCTTGTAGTAGGCGGGCCAGTCATTGTTGGGCAGCTGCGACAGCGACAGAAACATCGTGTCGTGCACTGCAAACAGCGCCATCTTGGCGGCAAAGTCCAAAGCGAACGCCCCGGCGATGGGATCGTAGTTCAATCCCGGCTTGTTGTCATAGCTAGGTCCCCACTCCGTGACAAAGATCGTCGCGCTGCTATGGTTCTCGTTGATCTCTTTGCGTATCTCATTGATCAGTTCTCCATACCTTGCTCCGGTTGCGGCATTTCCGTACGCATGGAAGCTCACATAATCGATCGGAAGATGGTTCGCAGCGGTATAGCGGATGAGGCGCGTCGTCCAGTCCTGCTGCGGCGGCAGATGAACGTCCTCAGCTTCTGCCGGACCACCCACGCGCATGATCGTCCCGGGATGCTGGCGCCGGAAATTGTCAATGTCCCTCGCTACATGCGAGTACAAGATGGCATAGGCATTGAATCCGGCCTCATCAGTGGAAGCCGCCGGGGTCTGCGTCGCCATCCAGTTCTCCGTAACAATGTTCATCTCGTTGCCGACTTCCCATTCCGTCTCTTTGAAGCCCTGTTCCACCACCACGTAGTTCAGATACGCGTCAATAAACTTTTCATATTGCGCCCACGAGGTCGGGGGACCACTTTCTCTTCCTCCTGCAGCCAACTGCGCCGGCAGAAAATGCCCGATGACGATGTGCGGAATAAAGCCGTTTTGCTTGCACACCTTAAGAGGATAGGTCAGCTGGACCGGCCAGTTCACTGTCGCTTTTCCGTCGGCCCCGATGGCTTGCAGCGTGCCCCTGTCGATATTGATTATGCGCAATCTGCGATTTCCCAGTTGTTTTAGTCCATCGATCTTCGCAGGGGTTACGCTCTCCGAAGTTGCTCCTCCCGCAGCCACGGTTTGCATTCCCTGGAGATAGGCTGGTTTCCCGGTCGCTGTCTGCGCCCATCCCGGAAGCGCAGTCGCCAGCAGCACGGAGGATAGTGTCAAGCCTGACAGCAAGTGGTTCTTCAGGATCGTCTTCATCTTCATTGGATTGCACCTCAGCGGATTTATGCAGAAGAGTGGCGCGGCTTCAAGGGTTGCCAACCTGCATATCGCTCTCGCCGCCCATCAAGCGCAGATCAACAGTTATACCACAAAGGAACAGGACACTACCCAGCCGATTAATTCGACTGGCCGTCGTCGAAATCGCTGTATAATGCCTACCAGCTTGCTGTCCTAAGACTGAAAAAATCCAGTTGCCTGTGATCTTACCGGCCATGAGCGGTTACGCCGCGGTAGGTGATCGTCAGGCCTCGGCGCCCTTCGGGTAGCGGCCCTTTTTCACACAAATCGGTTTTGGCGAACCTCACATCGCCATTCGTCAGGAGGAAGTATGAAGTCTTCACGACCCACACTCTTCGCTCGCACTGCCCTCACGCTGCTTCTGTGCGCGATCCCAGCCCTCGCGCAAAGGCCCGCCAATCCTGGAATCTTCAAGGATTATAAGGGGCCTCTTTCCTCCAGGCTGCGTTTCCTGGCTTCCGACGCTGGCAAGCAGATGTTGTTGCATTCCCCCAGTCCCATGGCTCTGCCACTCTTGCAGAAATTTCATCCCGATGCCGTCGGGCAATATCCGCAAGAGCCGATGATGCAGCCGACTCCTATCGGCGGGCGGCGTTTCATCACCGGCGCCCAGCCCAACCTAACTCTGCCGCTGGCTGCCAACAACTGCGATAATCACACCGGCACTATCATGAACTTGGAGCCGGCCACCAACGCTGTCACGCAGGGCGAGCCGTCGGTTGACTTCCTGTTGAATGAACTCGGCACCAACAACGACCTGGTGGTTGAAACCGGCAACGACAATCGGGGCGAATTCGGGACCCTGGACTCCCTTACCGGTGTTTATGTGCATCGCGACTCGAGCCACCCCTGCTTTGGAGCCACGGGCAGCACCGATTTCGAGATGGGCAATCCCCTGATTCCCGATCCGCTCTATACGGGTGGTGAGATGTACAGCAGCGGGCTCGGACGTGTGCTGGCCGATGCCAATCCCGCCCACAAGCAGTTCTTCCTGATGGACACCCGCTATGACGGGACCACCTCCGGCATCGGACTGCGCCGCGTCCCCACAGCCAACTTTGAGTCCACCACTACCTGTCCGGCCGGTACCCTGACCGGATCGCAGGAAGCCACTTGCATAGGAACCAATGGGCCAGCTGTTATCGTGGCGGCCACTCTCGATGACGAACAGGATTCACCCTCCATTGCGCAGGATAACCGTACCAGCGGCACCGGCGCCGGTGATGTCTACGTGGTGAATAGCTCCCTCAGGGTCCTGCGTTCGGTCATTCTTCTGAGCGCTTGCAAAGAGACCTTCGCGACATCCTCCGACTGCTCATCTCCGGTCATTGTCAATGCCTTGGGAGAAGAGGAGCCGCAATTTGCCAGTGTCGCCGTAGTTCAGGGTGGATCGAATGCCGGAACAATCGTGGTTACCTACATTACGAGCGATGTCATCCGGTTTGTGACCTGCACGCCCCACGGAGCGCCGAGTAGTCCCACCTGTAACACTCCGTCAACCGTCGCTACCGATACCAACCACATCTACAGCCTCACCAACAATCCGCGCGCCCCAGAAACCTGGCCGGTGGTCGCAGCTCGCACCGACACTTCGGGACAAACCATCTTTGTCGTCTGGTCCACCTGCGACACATCCGGATCGTATTACTTGTCAGGCTGCCCGCAGGCCGACGTGACCATGCGGTACGCGACCAACCTTAGCAGCCCAACCTGGACGGCGGTCACGGTGGTGAATACCATAGGCCACCACGTCGAGCCGGCAATTGCTTATGACACCGGCCAGAACATCATCAACATCTCGTACTACAGCACCAGCGCGGCCTTTCAAAAGAACCAAGTTGTCATGGTCGTCAAACAGATTCCCAGCGGCTCGACTACCCCGGGTAGTTCCATTTTTGTGACATCGCTCTACGACTCAACGATGGGCGATGGGACATCTTCCGCCGAAAATCCCGCATACGGAGACTTTATGGGGCTGGCTGCTCACGGAGGATCGGCGTCCGGTAGCAGCAACGCCTACATTGGCTTTGTCAACAATAACCGTGATGGTGTGTATAGCGGCATTCAGAACACCCAGGCTGACAATAGGGTCTCGGACCAGCGCTACTAAACTGCCGCTCAAGTTACTACGCGGCATGACCTGCCTCAGCCTTTCGAGAATATCGAGAGGCTGAGGCATTTGTGTTTGACGGCCATTGCTGACTCGAAGCTATCTCACAAGTCGCTTTGTGTCAGGGCACGTCTTCAGAGGTGCCGAAACCTGCCCAATGACACTTGGGCTTTAGTCCACGCCGGTTACACATTTCGCAGGAGCTAAAGCCCTGATCCTTAAATCGCCGTCTTGTCGGCACAACTGAGAGCCTGCTCTGAGTGAGTCGAAAGATCGTGCCTGATACCAACCAGCCAATTTATGAGATGAGATCTCGTTCCCCGAGTCGGCACTTCGAGTAAAACTGAGAGCGAACAAATCTATTTCTGTATTCTTTCGTATAGATACTCAAAGAAGGGAAAGGATCGGTCTTCCGGCAGGCCATAAACACGAGGCTTTTTGAAAATCCGCTTGAACCGGGCGGGATCGGGAATCAGCTTCGATCCGATGACATTCACCGACATGGAACCGTCAGCATTCTTAAACTTAAACACCGTATCATGGTTCTCATGCAGGAAGTATTTGCGGCAAATGCGCTCAATAACTGCCAGATATTCTCTGGAAGCAGGGCCATCCATTTCCGAGAAGCTGCACGAGTTATAACAGAGATCAACGGACGAGTCCCTCAGGTCACCGATCGCAAAGTGTGGGAACACCGCTACATCGTAGCCCTCTTGCGGTGCAACGCACACCGGGCCCTCGCCAAATAACCGCAGCCGCTTATCAGGAAAGGCCGACAATAGAAAGTAGGAGCTGATCGCGGCGACTTCAGGTATATCAAAAACGAGATATTTGGCAACCCCGTGCCCGCTCATGTGTACCGTCTGATAAGCCTGTCCCCCAAGTCCGCCACCAATCTCCACAATCACCGCTTCTGGCAAGTCTTTCAGCAACTCAGACATTTCGACTGCGTGGTAGGCGTGCCGAAGCGTTTCTATACTGATCACATTATCGTGCACGATTATTCCAGTCGGGTTGCCGATATAGGGAAATCGTACCTGCTCAAGAGCGCCGTCCAGCGCTAGAAACTTGTTCCGGTAGCAGCTCCATACATACTTGATATAAGCGCTGCCCAGAAGCGTGTGATAGCGAACGTAGTTGTCATATCCGCCGGTACCGATTGTAAACTGCTCCCGATAAAGATTCTCGAGCAGCTCTCCCAAGCGCTTCATATCTTCGGCTACCAAAGCAGCGATCAGGGGTGTGTAATTAACAGATATCCATTCTTCCCAAAGCCCTCTGATTTGGAACGGCGGCGCGGCCCGGCCTTGGATCTCTTTAGCGGCTTTATAGGCAGCGATTATCCGCCGAAGGTCTTCGGGATCGCTTTTGTGGTGACAGGTTTTCTGGCGATGGTCGGCAAAACCGTCCTTAATATTCAGATTGCGATCCGCCTTCGGCAGGCGGACATAACCGATGACTACCTCAAAAGGTCGGCGCACAGCTATGGCCAGGAACCGGCTTGACTTATCCCATAAGGTTCCACTGGCCCAAGCTTTCTTGATTTTCGAGTAGAAATATCCTATCCGACCCATAGATAAGCTCGTTTATCCTTTGACAGGTACGGCTCCTGAAGAGCTAAAGCCTAGCGGCTAGTCGACTCCCGCTCCGTTTGCTTGAAACGGTTCACCGCGTCCGGAGTGGTTCGCGGTCGAGGAGCCCGGCGGGCACTATCAGACTGCAATAGCCCGTACATATCCACTTCCATCTGTGCAGCCACAAATACAAGACCATCAGCAATCGTCGGGGGGGTGAACTTAACCGCAGGACCTGCCCCGTCACGGTGTGGGTTCTGGGTGGAGTCGTAGAGCTCATTACTTAGGTTATTAGCGTCGTAGGCCCTCAGAATTGCCGGGCCGCTGTTGAGAAAGGCATCGCTCTCAGTGATCCACACAATTCCGTTCTGCCGGCCATTAGAGGATACCGAGGGCGTCGGTCCAGGATAGTTAAAATACTGGTCTGACTCCGAAACCGGGCCATCTGAAAGCTGGTCTGCAGTAGGATCGAAGCGAAACGTCTTTAAGTAATCACTATACCCGCCATAGTAAACGTTGTTCTGCCAGAATGCCGGTGCTCCCCAGACGCCATTCAGAATATACGGAATTGTCTGAACGATCTGGCTGTCGTCCCCCTCATGCCAATGTCCCATATTGTCCCGATTCACGAGATCGATCGTTCCTTCTTTGCCCGTAATTACCAGCAAATGAGGATATCTCGTGCCCGGCTGATCGGGAAGAAGCAGTAGGCCGCCAGAGCCCAGGTCGACATCGAAGTCCCACAGCGGCTGATAGTCCCAGGGAGTGAAGTAATCTTCAACTGCAAAGGAATTACCCGACCAGCTCAGCCGAATCACGCTGTCGCCAAAGTCCTGCCCGCCGACATTGGCAGTGAAATCTCCATTGCCGGTCACTACGTAGATATTGCCGCTGGAGTCAGCTGCCGGGCCCGCCCCGCTCCCCCACATTCCGCCTTGAGCACCATCGGGCGTGGTTACGTAGGCGGCAGTTTGATGAAGCGTAGTTTCGTCATAAGCCAGCACATAACCGTGGTAGTAGCCTGTATCACACAATGATGCGAAGGTAATGACGATTTGCCCATTTACCAGTAACAGGGCAGGGCGCTGAGCCTCCAGTAACGGGACAAAGCTAAGATAGCCATTTTGTGAACCTTGCCCCGTACCAGGAACGGTGGCCGTAATAACTTTAGGCGTCAGATTGTCCACCCCGGTTCGGAGATCTAGTGCATGGAGCGTGTGGTAATACTTCACTTGCCCGGTTGTCGTATCCAGCACCCGAGTTCTTGCGACTACATAAAGCGTAGATCGGCTGGTATCGATGACAGGCGTTCCCGTTATGCCAACCTCAGGCACAAGGTCGGTGCAGTTCAAGTCGTTATAACTGGATAGAGTGGTAATGATATAACGTCCAGAATTGTTAAGAAATGAGGTTTGCCAAAGCATTTGATGGCTTTGAACATCAAACGCCGTCACCGCATCGTGCTCATCGGCCACATAGAGGACATCGTGGGGCGTACCTTGAATGGTGACGTTTGGCACATATAAGGGTTGGGCGTAAACATAACCCTGCACCGGAAATGCGGCTAATTTGCCAAAGTTTACGAAATTTACGTTGGACGGCGTTAAGGTCGTCTCCTGTGTATTGGCTCCAGTTCGATATGTATCGTTGTGGTACGTCGTGACCGCAGTCTGTGCGCTAGCCAGGCTGCAAGTCAGGACAAGAACAAACATAGGTATTTTCGACCTCTTCCGAGCCTGCACAATGCGCACGCAGAATTCCCTCACGTTTCGCCCCTTTGGTGAAATACCACACTTCACTTTGTAGATTTTCGGATTATCCCTCAGGCAACCCCGAAAGACAATAGTAAAATGTCGAATTGAAAGGCTTTCCTCGGGGCTTTCCGCTGGGGGCATGTTAGGTCGACGACAGGTGCATAGCCGGACGGCTTCTTTAGTTGCAGTCATAACACAGGAGACCTCTGCTACGTCGGAAATCTTGTACTACCGATTCCCGGAGCCGAACCGCCTAATCCATAGTTTCCGACGCCTACGTTGCATTGTTTCCACGTTTGCTTCGATCCGGCAGTAGTACCGTTATCAGTTTTGGAGTCCTGGCCTGACCCCGAATCCGTCCAAAAGCAAATATGATTTCGGAACGAAAGGTAGGGACGGCATGGGAGCGAGTCGGCACACAGAAGCCGAGATGATCGTGACCTTGAAGCAGGTCGAAGCTGGACGGAGGATGGAAGAGGTGGGACGAGAGTACGGAGCTCCAAACACAAGATCCACGCCTGAAGGGCGAAGTACGGCGGCATGGAGGTCAGCGAAGCGCAGGAAGTGAAGCAGCTACGGGAAGAGAATGCGCGGCTGAAGAAGCTGGTAGCCGAGTTGAACCTGGACACAGACGTGCTGCAGTCGGTGATCCGAAAAAACTGCCCAGGCTCGTAGAGCGGTGGGTAGAGGTGCGGAGCCTGGCGGAGGAGTTCGGAGCCAGTGAGCGCCACGCCTGCGCGCTGATGGAGACTGCGCGTACGACACATCGGTATCAGAGTCGGCGCGATGACAGCCAGTTACGGGAGCAGTTGCTGCGGCTGGCACGGGAGAAGCCGCGATTCGACCATGGCCGGATCCATATTCTACTGCAACGTGAGAGTGCAACGGTGAACCACAAGAGGGTACAGCGGCCGTACCGAGAGCTAGGTCTCAGCGTGAAACGCAATCGGCGCAGCCTCGATCGAGTAAGGTAAAAAGCGGAAATAGCCTGCACGATTATCTTCTGACCCGAGTGTGTTTCGACAAGCAGACGATGACAGGGCTTCGAACATGCCCCATGGATAGCGATAAATGCTCCGGTTTTCAGTTCGCTGATATGTTGGCTGGCGTCGTACGGGGGCGGTTCGAATCAGGTCGATTCGACTGCTTCACAACGCTTATCTCCAATCTGAATCTAGAAAAGGAGCTGTTTTTCTGAGATTTCAAACTGCACCACTACCGTTTTTTCTCTTGACTTGGAATAAATCGCATGCGACGATTGACCTCCATAAACAGCAGGGTCAGTAGTACCTCAACGCCATTAGCTTTGTCTTGGAACGGAATCAGGACCTCGTTTGCGAGCTAAGCGAGGGAGGCGAAGCTGTCTGCGTCGGTGTCCCATTTCGGGCAATAGACAGACCTGTTCTGGACGGTGCGCTCGAACGCAGGTTCGAGAGTGGATTTCGGACTGAGCAGCTGAACGGGAGATCATATCTCTCAGCTCGGCTGGGCGCTTGCCCTTATGATGGAGGAACGATGTCAGGTCCGCGCGACACATTCCGTAAAACACGCTGCCTTGAATTGGTGCTGTGGACCGTGCTTCCACTTGTGCTGGCGTTCCCGGCTTTCACCAGCGCACAAAACATCAGCGAGCAACAAGAGAATCTTCCAGCGCAACCTGACACAACCTGTACTCGTGAAGGCGGTTGCTCCGCCGTCGATTTTCCGAATTCCATAACATACGACGATTCGCAGACACCACCCGAGGCAGGGGCAACCAATCGATCCCTGCAGTCGCAGCCGCCACCCGAAGCAGGGGCAACCAATCGATCCCTGCAGTCGCAGCCGCCAGGCATGTCGGAGCAAGAGCAGAATCGAAACCAGGGTGTTGGCCAATATCCGAACCAAAACATGCCCAGCGGTCCCCTGCAAGCCGAACCGTCAGCGCGGCAAGGTCAACGTCCCAGGGAAACGGTCGAACTGACCGATTTTCAGCAACTGATTGCGTCTTCCGTGGGTGACGTGCTCCCAATATACGGTGCCAACCTTTTCAGGAATGTACCAACAACGTTTGCACCGGTCGATCACATTTCCATTCCCGCCGACTATGTGATTGGCCCAGGAGACCAGATTTTGGTTCGGGGGTGGGGTCAGCTGAGCCTGAATGTTCGCGCCAAGGTCGATCGTAGCGGCAGCATTTTTATCCCTGAGGTTGGTAACTTCTATGTAGCTGGTCTTAAGTATGACCAGCTACAGCCATTCTTGAAGGCCCAAGTAGGCCGCGTTTTTCAGAATTTTGAGTTGAGCGTAAGCCTGGGTGAGCTTCGTTCGATTGATGTCTTTGTTATGGGCCAAGCCAGACGGCCTGGGCGCTATACGATCAGTTCTCTCAGCACCATAACTAACGCCATCTTTGTTTCCGGCGGTCCGTCCCCAGCAGGGTCAATGCGTCGAATCCAATTGAAGCGCGGCTCTCAAGTCGTGGTTGAGTTTGACCTCTATGACCTGCTGCTGAAGGGCGACAAATCGAAAGACGCTCTCTTAAGTCCCGGAGACGTCATTTTCATCCCACCGGTTGGACCGCAAATAGCGGTCAGCGGCCGGGTCCATGTACCCGCCATTTTTGAGCTTAAGACGGAGACCGATCTGGCCGAGGCACTACGTTTAGCGGGTGGTCTTTCGGAAACAGCACTTGGCGATAAGGTTTGGATCGAGCGCATTGATCAGCGTCATAGCCGGCGCATCGAAGAGGTGTCGCTTGATTACAACGGGATGAGTCACTTGATGAAGCACGGCGATCTTGTGACTGTTGACTCCGTATCGCCTAAGTTTGAAAACTCCGTCACTCTCCGTGGAAATGTCGCCCGCCCAGGACGCTATGTGTGGCATCAAGATATGCGGGTGAGTGACTTGATTCCTGATCGTGACTTTCTTCTCACGCGAGACTATTGGAAGCAGCAGAACCAGGTTGTCTACAAAGCGAAGGTCGAAGGTACCCGCGGCGAGACTCTACAAACCGACGTGAAGCAGAATGCCCCGGAAATAAACTGGGATTACGCGGTCGTTCAGCGAACCGATCCGGTGACGCTTTCGACCAAACTCCTTCCGTTCAATCTCGCACAAGCGCTCCTGCATCATGATAACGACAACGACCTGCTTCTCAAGGCCGGGGACATTATCACGATATTCTCGCAAGCCGACTTGGAAGTGCCGAAAGCTGAACGGACGAAGTTCATTCGATTGGAGGGAGAGTTTAAGGCTGCCGGACTCTACCTCGTCGAGCCTGGTCAGAGACTGCACGATTTGATTGAGAAAGCGGGAGGCTTTGCTCCCGATGCGTATCTATATGCGGGAGTATTCACGCGCGAGTCCGTTCGCGTCGTGCAGCAGGAACGCCTGGAGATGATGGTTGCAAGCATGCAACGAGACATCTTCCGCCAATCCGCTGCCATGTCCCTGACCGCGAAAACCCCAGACGAGGCCCTCGCCGCCAAGAATGCCCTCGAAACCCAACGTGCGGCTCTTGACCAGCTCCGACTGTTGAAGCCTGATGGTCGCATCGTTTTGGACTTGCCTCCGGCTGTACACTCAGCCGACGAAATCCCCAATCTGGCCCTGGAGGATGGTGATCGCTTTTTTGTGCCCAGCCGCCCGGCTGTGGTCAGCGTGATCGGCGATGTCTACAACCAAGGCGCGTTTCTCCAACGAAACGGCAAGACGGTTTCCGCCTACCTGCAAAATGCCGGCGGACCGACCGTCAACGCTGACAAGTCGCGCGAGTTTATCTATCGGGCCAATGGGACGGTGATCAGCAAAACAACTACATCTCACCTGTGGACCGGCGGCTTCGATACTCTTCGCCTGCAGGCCGGCGATACCGTGGTTGTTCCCGAGCAGACTAACAAGGGTGCATTCTTAAGGAGCTTCAAAGACTGGTCCCAGATTCTGGCGAATTTCGGCCTGGCCGCCGCCGCCATCAATGTATTGAAATAGGAAAGATCGGGTTGGTATCCGACACTTCTGACTATGACGACCCTGACCAAGACAAAAGAGACCCTACGCAGTGTATGCCCTGAGTGGATGTTGGCGATCTGGCGCCCGCTGCGGCGACGTTATTGGAAGTTGCGCCACGGGTCAAAGTCTTCCGAAGTTGTCTTTTCGGAAATCTATGACAGAAAACTCTGGGTTACCGGCGAATCGGTTTCGGGATGGGGCTCCGATATGGAGCACACCGCAGCTGTCCGCGAAGCGTTACCCGCATTGCTAAAGAAGATTGGCGCGAGGAGCATGATTGACGCTCCTTGTGGAGACTTTCACTGGATGCGCGAAACGAGATTGGACCTGGAGCACTATCTAGGCTTGGACATCGTTCCCACCCTTATCGCTCGCAACCAGGAGCAGTATGGCGACCGCGTCCGGCAGTTCCGTGCGCAAAGTATCACACAAGGACCGTTACCTGCGTCGGACGTGATTTTTTGCAGGGACGGACTGGTCCATCTCTCCAACTCGGACATTAGCAAAGCACTAAGAAACTTCAAGAACAGCGGATCTATCTATTTGCTGACTACCACCCACCCCGCTCATCGGAAGAATCGGGATGTCTTTACCAGTGAATGGAGGCCGTTGAATCTGGAAGCCTCGCCGTGGAATTTTCCCAAGCCACTCGCAACGATCGCAGAGGAAGACACGCAAGCCAACGAAGAGTATCGTGACAAAACGCTGGCTTTATGGCGATTATCAGATCTGCCGGTGAAAGCTGCAAATGAAGGGCATGACATATAAGAGTTCGGTTAGAAGTAGTTGTCCGGCCTGTCATGGAACGAACTGTTTTCCTGTGAGGGTGGTTGAGGTCGAGGAAGCCGCGCAGCATTTCGTCCTGCGCGAAGATGATCAAGAGCGTCACCAAGCCCTTGCAAGACATATTTGCAGCTTATGGAACGGACCTACCTGTGACATCGTTGAGTGCAAAGCCTGCGGATTTGGTTTTGCCTCGCCATTCCAATCGGGAGATTCGCGCTTCTACGAGTTAGCATATCCCACCATAGGGTATCCCCGGGAGAAATGGGAGTTCACTCGAACCATTCAGAAATTAGCTGATTTAGATACCGCTGGTAAGTCCGCTCTTGAGGTGGCAGCGGGGAACGGATTTTTTCTCGATAAAATAGCCGGTCGGTTCTTCAACAAACCAAGTATCACTGCGACGGAGTACAACAGTAGATCTATTAAGGTACTCCAGAGCAAAGGATATCTCGCTATTAGCCAGGATGTGCGCGCCGACTACTTCGACGACAAGCACCAAGCTTATGACTTCGTCTTTATGTTCCAGGTCATAGAGCACATGGCAAACCTGGACGAGCTATTCGACCGGCTCTATATGATACTGCGACCCGGCGGGTCAGTATTCATTACGGTACCGAATAGAACCTGGACTGCATTTGAGGAAGCTACCTCGTCTCTTTTCATTGATATGCCGCCCAATCACATAAGCCGCTGGACACCCAAGGCATTCTCCGCAATTGGTGAGCGTGTTGGTCTAAGAATGGTGGCATGTGAGTTCGAGCCTTTTGACGCCTTAGCATTTTTGTCTTTCGACCTATTCTTGGCCCATCGTCATCGGTCGAAGAATCCGGCCACACTTGCAAATCTCGCCAGGCGGATTCCTCGTGGAAGACTCCGAAAATGGAGTGAAGGCGGCCTGATAGCACTTTCTGCACCTCTGCGATTGGGCGCATGGGCTACAGCGTTGCCCAATAGGCACGGTTTAGGCGCATCGCTGTGGGTCCAACTCACGCGGCCACAATAGCCACATTGCCGTGACGGCTTAGCGATAGATTTTGATTTGACAACTGAAAGCGGTGTGATTTTGAACCGATCACCAGTGTCGCAGCCAGGACTCGATCGCGCGACCGAGAGCGGAATTAATAACGACCTCGGTAACGATCCAGACATGGACATCCTGGCAATCGACTTACTGTTGTCTGTGGTCAAACGGAAGTGGGTGATCGCGAAGGTCACACTTGCGGTAACCGTGCTGACCCTCATCATTGTCCTGATTGTGCCACGTCGTTATGTCGCCAAGACCAGCATCCTTCCGCCTGAACAGAACCAGGGATTGACGGCAGCCATGATGGGTCAGGTGAGCTCAATGGCTGCCCTGGCCGGCAAGGACTTGGGGCTGAAGAACCCCAGCGACGCGTATGTCCTGGTTCTGAAGAGCAACAACATTGGAGAACAGCTGATTCGCCGGTTCGACCTGATGCATGTTTACAGGAAAAAGAACCTGGTCGACACGCTCAAGGCCCTGGCCGACCATACCGACATCAGCGACGATAAGAGTGGCGTGATCACCGTCGAATTCGAGGACAAGAACGCGCAGCGCGCTGCCGCCGTCGCCAATGGTTATGTAGAGGAACTGCGGCAGGTGATGAAGCAGCTGTCTGTGACCGAGGCGTCGCAGCGACGCACCTTCTTCGAGCAGCAAGTACAGGAGGCGAAGCAACAGTTAGCCGGATCGGAAGAGAACCTGGAAGGTGTCGAAGAGAAAACCGGTCTTATCCAGCTGGATAGTCAGGCAAGGGCAATCATCCAGCAGATTGCCAACGTCAGGCAGCAGATCGCGGCCCACGAGGTGAAGCTGCAAGGCATGAGAAGCTTCGGCACCTCCGACAATCCCTATGTGCAACGCATTGAAAGAGAATTGGCGGCACTGCGCAGTGAGCTAAGCAACCTTGAACGCCAAAGCAATAGTGGAGGCGGCGATACTCAGGTTCCAACCGCCGGTATGCCTTCGGCCAGCCTCGACTATCTGCGAAAAATGCGTGACCTGAAATACAACGAAATGGTATTTGAGGTTTTATCGAAGCAGTACGAACTGGCCAAGCTCGACGAAGCCAAAGAAGCCACCATGATCCAGGTCTTTGATCCTGCCACCGTTCCCGACAAGCCAACCAAGCCACGTCGCATGCTAATCGTCCTGGGGGCGTTCCTCGGCGCTATCGTGCTCTCGTCGATGTGGGCCATCGCGGTGGATCTACATGCACGGGCTAAGCGGGACAGTCGATATGCCGCAAAGCTGGAACTGCTTCGTGCATACGCTTCGGCCGGAATGCAATCGTCAGCCGCCCTTAAGCTGAATAAGGGCGAGTCTTAGTCTTATGGTACCAATCCGTAATTTGTGGCAGCGTACTACAGAGCTATTGGGTGATGGCCCAGTGCGCCGCGATGCCAAAAGCGCGTTTTACAACGTGCTTAACTATGTTTCACAGCCCTTGTTGCTCCTGATTGCAATCCCCATCATTGTTCGCAGTCTCGGCTTGGACAAGTTTGGAATTTGGGCGGTAGTGAACAGTGTAGGATGGGGGTTTGCGGCCTTAGGAATTGGAATTGGTGACGCGGCTACCAAGTATATTGCCGCTTGCCGCGGGCGCTCGGATTACCCCGGGGCGGCGCGGATCTTTGAGGCGACGGTAAGCCTTAGTATCACGACCGCCCTCATCGTAGGCGGTATTGTTTTTGTGGCCGCCAACCTGATCGCCCGCCACGCCTTCCACATGGAGTCGACCGACCGGACCCTGGCTACTCACGCCATTCGTGCCGGGGCTGTTTTGCTAGCTATGCGCTGGATCGAGGCGGCCTATACCAGCACCTTGTCGGCTTACGAGCGTTACGATATTACAGCGCGCACCTGTATTGCGATCAAGTCTCTGGCAATCATCAGCATGGTAGTTCTTGCTGTATGTCATTACGGTGTGGTCGCCATTCTGCTTTCTACGTCTGCCTGCACCTTTGTCGGTCTCTTGCTTTTGGCGTGGCAAGTCCGCAGGCTCAACCCGCACACGTCCTTATGGCCGGTCGTTGACTTTGCGGGATGGCGTCACTTGGCGAGCTTCGGAGCGTTTTCCAGTATTCAATCCATCGCCAACCTCATCTTCATGCAGGCCGATCGAGTGATTGTTGGCGCCGTTATCGGTCCCGCCTCGGCCGGTGCCTATTCCATCTGCCTGCAGTTGACGCAGCCCATCCAGATCATCTCCGTGCAGGCCTTTAACTTTGTGTTTCCTCGCATCAGCCACAAAATGGAAGCCGGTGAGCACGAGGCTGCCCACCGTTTTGTGCGGACCATGCTGGCCCTCAGCATAGGCGTCACTCTGTTATTGTCCCTTCCCCTGTTGTTGCTTGGGAAGCCGTTACTATCGTTGTATATGGGCGCCGAGTTCGCCCGCCTGCACTACTCTGTTCTGCCGGTCCTGACCATAGCATTCGCCATCGTGTCCATCAGCGTGATCCCCTATTACGCGTTACTGGGGAGCGGTCAGGTGCGCTTCGTCTCCCTGTTGAACCTCGTTGCCGGCATTGTTGCCGCGGCCTGTGCCCTCTGGTGGACGCCTCACTACGGGACTATGGGCGCTGCTTTCTCGCGTGTGGTGTACGGATGCGTTGCCTGCGGCAGCTTTCTTCGCCTGGCGAAGACATTGAAAACATTGAAGACATTCAAGCTGCCTGAGCCTGAACTGCTGGAAGCCGCACCCAGCCTGATGGAACCATGACCACACTTTCGCGCCGACACGCGCTGTCGCTTCGCGGACTGCTGGTGTGGTCAACCATGGTTGGCCTCTTCAGTGAGATGGCACGCTACAAAGCGGGCATCGATATCAAAGCATTCTATTTTCTGCTGCTGTTTAATAGCGTTATTCTTCTTTCGCTCGGCCGTTTCGTTATCAATAAACCGCTGGTTCTGCTCTATGGATATCTGCTCTTCTCGGGTTTTGTGAGCATCGCCGCCGGGACGAATACTCTCAGGGCATTCTCGGCGCAGTATATCGGCATCATTCTTACATCCCTGTACTTCTACAACTTTTTTCGCTTCGAGCACTTCGATTTCCGATCTTTGTTTCTCTTGTACACGCGTCTGGCCTACTGGGTCTGCTGGATTGGCATCCTGATGCTGCCACTGCAGTATGCCTTCCACGATTCTTATCTTCGGGCGCACAGCGTGATGGCTGAGCCGGCCCAGTTCATGATGATCGTAATGCCAGCTATCTACTATTTTCTTGAGGGAACAGTTTTTCATGGCAAGTACAAGCTGGAGTCAGCAATTGGGCTGCTCGCCATGTTTCTGGCCGATTCTTCGGTCGGATATGTCGGGCTGCTGCTAATCTTGATCTGCCTGGTTGCCAAGTCCCGGCATAAGCTTCTGCTGGTTACGGTGCCGCTCATCGTCGCGGTGTCCATTGGCGGTTTTCGCCTTGTGTCCGCGAACTTCCAGGCCCGCTTTGACGATATAGTGAAGGCGGCTACGACGCTCAACGTCGCGGAGGTGGATGTCAGCACATATGCGCTGGCCTCCAATGCTTACGTGGCGCTTCGCGTGCTCCAGGAGCATCCGCTGCTGGGCAATGGGTTGGGCTCGCATGAGCAGTCCCATGACAAGTATCTTTTCGATATTGCGGGCGTAGGCAATATAAGCGCCGAGAATCAGAAGATGAACAAGGAGGAGGCTGCGTCGATGTTGATCCGGACGGCTTCCGACCTGGGACTCGTCGGAGTTTTTCTGGTGTTGCTCTTTG
>Ga0181526_10000883_pt1 | contig 30373 bp, 32 predicted proteins | sample PEATcosm2014_Bin_35_FD_119750 | JGI IMG/M metagenome (GOLD analysis project Ga0181526, IMG submission 119750) | Peatland microbial communities from MTU Mesocosm Facility, Houghton, MI, USA - PEATcosm2014_Bin06_30_metaG | ecosystem: Environmental > Terrestrial > Soil > Wetlands > Peat | place...
GCAGATCGACATACAAAGCGCCGTTCCCGCGTCCGCCGAGAAAACTCGCGGCCAGCGCACCCAGGCCGTCAAGCCCACCCAGGCTTCGTCCGGCAAGTGCGGCAAGCATGGCGGTTCCCGAGCTTCCGTTCTCCGGCGGCATGATCCGCGCCGTCGATTCGTAGCGTTTAGGAATAAGAAACGCAATCGCAAGACTGATCACGAGAGCGATCGCAGCGACGCGAACAAGCAGCCGGCGTCGGTCCCAAAGCACGGCCGCATTGACCACCCAGTTGGGCGCAAATATGCGTGCAGCCGGACTCGCGGATGAGTCGAGTTCGTTCTCCAGCAACAGCGATTCGCGTTCGATGCTCATCGTTCCTACAATCCCGCGACCGCAGCCGTAATCGCGATCGATGCGGCAATTTGTGCCGTGCTCAGCAGATTGCGCCACAGAAGCGACGGTCCCACGATCTTTTGCGGAACGACGATCACGTCTCCCGGATCGAGGCGTGTCGACAGAACATCGTGTGTGTACCAATCTCCTGAGTTATGCCCAACCACCGATCCGTTAGCGCGAATAATGAAGACCTGGTGCCGGTCTGCAATCCTTGTTGCACCTCCGGCCCGCTGCAAATACCAGCCCGCCGACTTGGCGGGAGAGAAGGTGATGGCAACTGCGTTGTATACCTGCCCTGTGATCAGCACAAAACCGGGTCTCTTGGGAACGCGCAACAGATCGTCGCTCCGCACTTCGATATCTGCCGGAGTCCCGGCCCAGCTGTCGATGTCTGCATTGACGTGAATCACCAGGCGTCCGGTCGCAGGCTGACTCTTCAACTGGGCGAGCACTTGTTCCTGCTGCTGCTGAATCAGCTGAAGCGTGGCTGCCGAATCGCCTCCGCCGAGATTCGGAGACATGCGGGCCGCAGCCGAACTCGTCTCGATCTGCCGAATCAGCTCCTCGCGGCTCTTCTCTTCCAGCGTTCGGACCTCGGGCCGCGTGAGCACGGCTCCTTCCGGGTATGCCGTCTCACGGAACCCTCCTGCTCGGCGTAACACGTCACTGAGGTGTTCGCCTTGCTGAAACCCATAACTGCCGGGATGAGCGACCTCACCCTCAATCGTGATCGATGCGCCGATGTCGCTCCATCCGGTGATCTGGTGAATCGTCAGCACGTCGCCCGCCTTCAGCGCTGTGTCGGCATCGCGATCGTCTTTCAAGACAGCCTCGCCGATGCGCAGATCGTGCCGCTCGCCAACGATCTTCACGCCGTTCACAACCCGGTAGCTGATGAGATCGGCATCGCCCAGCAGCGCGTCGCGCTTGAAGCCTCCGGCCATACGCACAAGCTGCGCCGCCGTCATTCCCTCCGACAGAGCGTAGGACCCCGGACGCATCACTTCGCCGCGCACCGCAACGTTCGGCGCATCCTGTTCGTAGCGTCCAAAGACGCGAATCGTGTCGAAGGGCTGCAGGGTCAGATTCGAGTTGCCGATGAGTGCATCGGGCACATCAAACTCGATCGTTTCGGCGTGCAGATCAGGAGGAACAAGTCGAATCAGCTCGCCTTGGACGGCCGGCTCGGGCAACAGATCCTGATAGCTGTGCAGCACATCGTTGAGGCGCATGCCATCGCGATACGCCACTCGGCCCGGCCGCACCACGTGACCCTCTACATACACCACACGTTCGCTATAGGGCAGTATCGGCGCAACACGGACCCGATCGCCATCCTTTACTTCAAACGCAGCGATGGCGTCTTTCGCGGCGTTTTGCGTGCTCGCCGCGTCCATGCTTAGTCCAATGGTTTCGCGTTGTTGATGCGCGTCGATGCGCTCCAAGGTGATGTGGCCCAGCGCCGCCGCCACCGTCACTCCACCTGCTTCGTCGAGGAGCACCGCAAGACTCTTTTCCTTGTTGAGCTCGTAAATTGCCGGGCGCTTCACGGCACCATAGACTGCCACCTGCGGGCCTGCCGGGGGCACCAGCAGCGTGTCTCCGCCTTCGAGACGATCGTCGTCTTCGCGTATGCCACGAAGCAAAAAATCGTAGAGATCGATTTCGCCGATGACCTTGTCGTTTCGCTGATGGCGCAGCACTCGCAACGAGCCTGCGGACGTCGGTCCGCCTGCAGCATACAGTGCGCTCAGCGGTGAAGCGAGCGAACTGACGTCGTATGCGCCGGGCCGCTGCACATCGCCAACCACGTAGATGCGGATGGTGCGTAGGCGGGCAACGGTGACGGCCACGTGTGCATTCCTGAACTGAGTCTGCAGCGCGCTCGCGATCACGCTCTCTGCATGGCCGAGGCTCAGCCCAGCGACCTGAACCTCCCCTGATTCTGGCAGCATGATGCGGCCTCCGCGGTCCACGACGCGCGGCAAGGTCTGCGTTACTCCACCCCACAGGTCGATGCTGAGGGTGTCACCCGGACCAATCACGTAATCAGGCCCAATGGGAATGTCGAGCGGCTGCGACGCGGAGGCAGAGCCCGTGCTTAGCCCTGCTGCAACAGCTGTGCTTCGATTGACGAAGACTTCAGATCCGAATCGCCTCAACTTCTCCGGCGAACTCGGAATCTGCGTGTAGAGGTCGCGCAGAGCCGTCAGGTTGTAGGGAGCAGGACGGCGCAACACCTGCGGCTCATCGGTGCTCGTGTGCGTTTCGCTCGGGGCGCGGTTTCGTTGCGTTTCAGCCGCGGCTTGTACCGGAACCCGCCCTGTGTTCCCAGCCTCCGTCGCGGTCGTACTGAGGCTCGTGGGCAGTCCTTGCTGGCCGGGTTGGACTTGGGAACTGAACGGTGATCCGCCAGGCAATGGTGTTTGCATCAAGCCCGATCCAGCTATTGAGCTGTCGCCGCCAGTCATAGCAGCGCGCTGCAAGTCTTCATCGGAGACGAAGCCACGCGCACGTAGAAACGCGGTGATTCCCGCGCGCACTTCGCGGCTCGTCGCAATCTGGCTGTAAAGCGCTTCGTCAGTGATCGAATCGGGCTGGACGGGTGTCCCCTGCTGCGACAGCGAGTCAGCGAGATACGACTTCAGCTCGACGACCACTTCGGGACGTTCCTGGAGAATCATTTGAATCTGCGTGGCCGACAGGACAACACCGGTACCTCTGTCCTGGCTGTCCGTCGCCGTTGCCGACGCCTCGGCGCCTGTATCGGCGGTGCCTGGCGCACCCGGCATCGCCGACTGGGACGATGCGGTTGCTTGCCCGCCTCCGGATGCCGCCAAAGTCGCGGGAGCTTGCGCGGTAGCCGCCAGGCTGTTCAGGCAGATCGATACGCCACATATCACCGCGCGACTCCAACGCTGCAGCGCAGTAGACGAATCTGGCATGAAGCGTGTCATTGCGACATCTCCGTCAAGCGCCGCTGCCAGCGTGAGAGCTCGATCGCATAGCGCAATCCTTCAACAATGTGGAATTGGAGCCGCGCGAATAAAAACCCAATCTCGGTGCGATATCGTGTTAGCCGTTGCAGCACGGATTCCCCCGGTTCGCCCCGCGTGATCGACGGAGGCAGGTGTGTCGGAAAGACCAGCTTCCGGATCGCAGGCCGGCTGGACGATTCGCTGCGCAACTCCTGGCGGAGGATCAGGTAGAGCTTGTTTCCCGGCGAGTCAGTGTGCAACACACGCATGCCGAATGTCTCCAGCCAGAGGCGGACATTCTGTGGCAGCTTGTCAATTGCAGCGCGCGCGCACGCATTCTCCTCAATAGGGCCGAAGGTGAGGGATGCCAGCAGTAAGGCAGCGCCAAGCGCTATTTCCGTCTGCGGCTCCAGTGCAACGACCGACTCGACTTCCGCCCAGAAGGTCGCATCGCCACGCCGTGCCTGCACGTGACGCCAGAACTCGAGAACCCAGGAAACGCGTGTGTGCTCTCCGCAGAGATGCTTGAACAGATGCGCACTCTGCTGCACCAGCATGTCGGCGGGCGACAGCGTTGGAATCGGAACGCCACTGAATTCACGCACCTGCGCGCGAGACAGCCGGTCGCTTCTTTGTCCGCCCCGGCCGGGGGCCGTCGAGAGCATGTGCAATTCGAGTGAACGTTGCGAATGGACCCGATAGATCTTTCGGATGTCGGGCGCAGAGGATTGCCCCGCAGTAAACTCCATGCTGTTCCCGCAGACGGCGTGCAGTGTGTAGCCAAACGCCATCAGGACATGCCCTGCAGCCGTGGCGTCGCCCGCGGCCACCATAAAATCGAGATCGATCTGCCACCGAAGTGCGCAGTCCGGAACAGAGTCCGGCATGAGGGTGATGCCCTTGAGGAGCGCGAACGCGATGCCGCAACGGCTCATTGAGTGGCTGATGGCACCCGCCTCCGCGAGGAGTGCCTTCGTCCGTACGCGATTGTCCTCGAGATCTTGCCGGAAGCGCTGCCGAATCGATTCAGGCAGGCATCGTTCCAACCCGAGTTCGCCGAGCCGATCGAGCAGATAGAGCGCGAGCCCGCTGATGTCGAGCCAATAGAGAATGTGCCGCCAGTCTGCAAGATCGAAGCCCGCAAAGCGCGCATCAACCTCGGGAGCCGCGCAGTAGAAACTGGCCAGCACGGCCTTCTTCAGCTGGGTGGCGCGCCTTTTCGATCTGCCGAATTGTAAAAGAGTGCTCATCGCAATTAATGGCTGTACATTTCTGGTTCGCCTTGACTGCCCGCCGGCGGCAGATGGCGCAGATAGACAACGATCGACCAAATCTCGTCGTCGCTTAGGATGCCCTTCGCGCCGGGCATTCCGCTTGGCCAGATGCCGTAGTCGATCACCCGCTTCAGCTGGCCGTCTGTGTAGTCCTGCACATCGCGCGACGCGAGCGAGGGAACAGGTGGAGATATACGATCGGCAAAAGGCACGCCGGTGTTCTGCCCATCGTTTCCATGGCAGGCCACACAATAGTGCGAAAACGCTTCTTTCCCATCGGCGATCGTCTCCGGTGTAGCGGCAAATGGATTCTTCTCGTTCTTGTTACCCACCAGAAGCCGATGCTTCACACTCGTCACGACACGTGTCTCGAACTTCCCGGGCGGGTTCGCCTTGCAACCTGAGATGGGCAACAGAAGCGCAACTGAGACAAGACAGGCCATGCGACGCATTCCTAGTCCACCACGTGGAGCTTCAGCGTCATCGAACCGTGTCCCATACCGCAGAAGACAGAACAATGTCCGACAAATGTGCCTGTCTGGCTGGGCGTAAAGCGAACATCCGAAGTTCCGCCTTTGCCGACTTTCACCTCGACATTCAACTCACGGAAGCGCAAGCCATGCGGCACATCCGTGCTCTTCAGCACCAGATCGACGGGCTCACCCTTCTTCAGCGTGATCTCCGTGGGCTCAAAGGCAAACCTCTTTGCAGTGACTTCAACGTGGCGCGGGACAGCCTCGGCACGAGCCTTTGACAACAGCTCATACGATCCTGCGATCAAAAATGTAAGAACGAAGGCCAAATACGATCTGCGCATAAACTCCTTCACCTGTTGGAAATCTGCCCGGCACGAGCCGACCTGCGGCTCGACCAATCGGATTCGTGATTCCGAGAAACCCAGTCCATGCGACCGCGTTCTAAACCTAACCAGTCGCACGGGCGGGGGTGTCATGAATGTGTCATGAGATTGTCAGGGATTTGTTGCCGCTTCCATCGCACGCGAAACAAAGGCCCGCGGACCGACATGCGTCGGGTCCACGGCTCCTGCCTCGAGTCGTCGCGGGCCAAAATGACAATGCCCTGACATTCACAAGACAGCCTTCTGACACACGTGAGCGCGGCCTCGCTCAGCATGGAGCCATGTCGGATGTCTCGCGTACCAAATTGCCTCCCGCGATTCGGCGCCTTGCCGCGGCTGCTGCGCTGATCGCCAGTATTCAACTTGCCGCACTCTGTGCAACGGCACAGGACACTCCACTGATTTCCGGCGGAGTTGGATTCTTCACAAGCACCAACGGTGGAAACACGACGTATCTTCCCGTGCTTTCGCCGCTGCTCGCCGCTCCCATTGGCTCGCATTTGCTTGTCGAGAGCCGCGCCAACCTCATCGAGTCGTTTTTTCTGAAAGGCAACGGCGAGCCCGGATACACGAGTGCGCCTTTCCTCAACCTGACGTTCCTCCAGGCTGACTATCTGGTCTCTCCGCACCTGACCATTGTGGGCGGAGAGTTTCTGACGCCATTCGCCACCTATAACGAACGCCTGTCTCCCATCTGGATCGGCAACTTCGAAGACGGCCCACTCATCCTGCCGCTCGGCACCATGGGCACAGACTCGAGCGTCGGCGGCATGGTGCGCGGCTCGGCCGTGTCCACCGCGAAATACTCCGTGGACTACACCGCCTACTTCTCCGCGACGAGCACGAATATGCAATTCAACGCGGAGCGCTCCAGCGGAGGACGTTCTTCGATCTACTTCCCTCAGGCGGGACTTGAAGTTGGCGGATCGTACGGGCGACTGTTGCAGGGCACGCACCAGAACTTCGCCGGTTTTCACGTGTGGTGGGAACCGATCGACAGCCCGTTCAGGCTGCGCTCTGAATATGCGCACGGTGAGCATTCGCAGGGTTATTGGATCGAGACCGACTACTGCCTCTCGCATTTTGGTGGAGCTGACAGTATCACAGGCAGGATTGAGCCTCTGTTCCGTATGCAGCAGACTTTTCGCAATAGCCCCGATCCGAGCGACGGGTTGCCCTCGGCTGACGCCAAACGTGCCGACTTTGGGCTGGACTATCACCTGCCGCACGAGGTCCGCATCAACACCAGCTATTCCCGCCAATTCTCTGCCACGGGCAACCGCAATGTGTGGGAGACCGGCATTGTCTACCGCTTTCTCTTTCCCACCTGGAAGGGCAAATAATGCGAATTTTGAAGATCGTGTCATCGTCGTTGTTTTTCGCTGTCGCTTTGCTTCTGGCAACCCAGACGCGCAGTCTGGCTGCTGTGTCCACCGCTGCAGGTTCCGGCAAGCAAGACAAAACCTCTCGTCCTGAAGCGCCAACGGAAGGAGAGCGCGCCTTTCGCCAGAATTGCTCACGTTGCCATAACGCGCCGGAGAGCTTTTCCCCACAGATCTCCGGCACCATCGTCCGGCATATGCGCGTGCGCGCCAATTTAAGTCAGGAGGACGAGCGCGCGATTCTCAAGTTCCTGAATCCGTAAATCTCGCCGGCCCTAAGATCGGGGCCTTGCTTACTGTCGTGGCGAGGCCCGTCCGGTTGAACGTAGAAAGGCGATGATGTCAGCACGTTCTTCGGCGCTTGGCACGCGAAACGCCATGTCGTTGTTGGGGATCACGGACTCCGTATCTGTCAGCCATTTGTCCAGCAAGGCCTCATCCCAGGTAATCTGCGCAGCTCTTACTGCATCGGAATACTGAAAGCTGGTGACTGTGCCCGCTTTCCGCTCATATACATCGCGCAGGTGCGGCCCTTCTTTGTTCTGATCCAGCGAGTGACAACCGGTGCACCGCCTCTCGAACAGAATCTTGCCGCGCTCTTCGTCAGCTGCTCCGTTGCCGGATCCATAGCTCGCTGGAGGAACGGCGAAGAGTGCCACGGTTGCCAAGGAAATGGCTGCGGCGCTTGCAATCGTCGCGACCCCCACAATCTTCGCCGGCATATCTTCATCTCTTCGCATCGTGTCTCCGTATCTCAGGCCGCCGAACTCTGGGGCCGCTGTTCCGCGCCCGACAACGATGCATCCACAATCGCCAGTGAGTGCTGCTGCGCCACGAAGCTCACCTCGGTGATACCGAGGACATCGCGCAGTTTTTCTGCCGGTACCTTCATCGGCCCCGGGGACGGCGCACTGCCGGGCGCGGGCTGCGGAAACGCTGTCGACGTCGCGGTATGGAATGCGACATTGCCCTCGACCTTCTGCATCACTTGGTGAATATGCCCGTTGAGCACGGTCACCGAGCCGAAGCGTCTCAACATCGCAAACGCCTGCTCGCTGTCCGAGGTTCCCCAGCCCCAGGTCGGATAGACGGCCCACAACGGGATATGTGCGAAGACAACAATGGGCACGCTGCTCTTCAGCCCGGCGAGATCTTTCTTCAGCCAATCCAGCTGGGGTTGGCCCAGCTTACCCATACCCTCGAGCTGAACTACGTTCACCAACCCGATGAAATGGACACCGTTGTGATCGAAGCTGTACCAGCCGTTTCCCTGCGAACCCTTACCGAAGCGGTCGAGGTACATCTTGCCGTCGTCGACCGAGGTATCGTGCTCGCCCGGCACATAGAACACCTGCCGCTTGCTCCCCAGCATTTGGCTCAGGGCGTCGAACTCCGCGGGCTTCGACGAGTGGGTCAGGTCGCCCGTGTGAATCAGGAAATCCGGTGAATGAGGCAGGGCATCGACCTTATCGAGCGCGGCCTGCAACGTTGCTGTCACATCCGTATTTGCCGCCTTGTTGAAACCGAGGTGACTGTCGCTGATCTGGACAAAGCTGAAATCCGACGGCTTCTTGTGCGAGGGTTGCCCAAAGACGCGCGACACCGGCACGCCGCCCGCAAAGGTCCATACCAGGCCCGTTCCAGCCCAGGCCATACATTTCAGGAAGCCGCGCCGGTCAATGCCGTCCTGACTGATCGCGTTGTGTTCTGCGCTGAGAGTGAGTTGTGAAGGCGGTTCTAAAGGTTCGTGCGCTCTGCTCATTCTTTGGTCCTCGTCGGGCACAGTCTGTGTGCACCAACGAGAACTGAACAGGCCAGGATTTATTCCAACGGTGCTAAGAATTCTGGCAGTCAGGCCAACAGTGAACTGGACGCGCTGGATCGGATCGTGCCCCCTTCTCTAGAGGCCCGAGCTTCCGAATCCCTTCTCCGCGCGCGCTGAGACTTCCAGGGAGTCGACTTCCTCGACAGCCCCTGTTAACACCGGGACAGGAATCATCTGCGCGATCTTTTCGCCGGCTTTGAGCTCGACGGCGGTATCTCCGAGGTTGACCATCAATACAAGAATCTCGCCGCGATAGCCGGCATCGATCACACCGCCGGTTGTCGCAATCCCGCGCGCCGCCATCGACGAGCGGTCGCGTACCAACAAACCCAGCGGATCGCCGGTCTGCGGGTGACGGGCTTCGACCGCAATTCCAGTGCGGACACGGACAGTTTGGCGCGGAGCCAACATAGTGGGCTCAAGAGCAAAGAGGTCGTAGCCGAGATCTTCTCCTGCGTGGGCGACGGCGGGCGGCCGAGCGCCCGGATCAAGAAGCTTTACGCGAAGCATGGGGTCGATGGTAGCAAATCAGCTGTCTTCCAACTCGTGGGGCTCGATGATTTCTGGTGCGGAATCGCACTTCTTCCAAGATCAGCGTTCAACGAGCCGCGCACCGCTCATCTTTTCGAGAATGGCGATCGGCGCGGACTCAGGCGTGACCATCGCTGCCGGGTCGACCAGAAAAGTCTGCTCCAGGGCGTACTGGCCACCGAGCACGGCGTGCGGCACGGTCTCGGTATAGACCATCCAACTGGAGCCGGGGATGAACCTCACCTCTTCACGCGCGCAGCTTGACTGGAAGGCCGCATCCTCCTTCATGGTGTTGTGCAGCTGCATCATGAACTCGTCGTACGGCGTGCGCTTCCACTTGGGCACAAGTGAAGCCAGTCCGCTTGCCTGCGCGATCTGCTTTCCCGCACGGACCATTGGGCTGTCGGCCTGCGGTAGGGCCAGCTTGCGTGGAGCAAACACGGTGACGACTTTAGAGAACGGATCGCCGACCACCCAGTCGCGTGTGCGTGTGGGATGAATGTTGTGAAAGAAGCGCAGGATGCGCCAGCCTCGCGTGGGCCGCGTGGGAAAGGCATCGGTGTGCAGCAGATCGTTGCGGCGCCGGACCGGCAGGTCGCGGCTCTCTTCTTCGAGCGGACGGAAGCTCGCATAATCGAGACGCCAGCGGCGCTTATAAGGCGCAAGGAAATTGGTCAGGAAGGTTTCGACACCCCCAGAGTAGCGGCGCATGATCGTGTGGAGCTTCTCGACGTCGGCGGACGTAGTCGTCTTGTGATCGACACCGCTTAGCTGATCGTGGCTTGGTTTGTAGGCAATGTTCTTGTGTACACTGCTGCCGCTCTGGCGCTGGCCGAGGAGGAACTCGAGATCCTCATGCGGAATGGGCACCGGCGTCTCGGGGAAATAGAGGATACCGCCCTCCTCCAGATGCACACACCACTCTGGATCATGGTGCTTCTTGAGCATTTCGAGAGAGAGCGAGAGGACTGGCATGGCGGCGTCTACTTGCGAATCTTGGCGCGTACCCAAAGTGTGCCGAAGAAAGGCAGGGCGATGAGCAGTACCAGCACGCCCGCAGGGAGTCCAACGTCGCGGTAGCTGTCGGCGTAGTCCACGGCGTGGTGGAGCAGCCCATTCCAGACCAGCAGCGAGAAGATGGCCAGACAGGTTGTCAAGAAGAAGGTGAAGAACGCGGACGCGAGCGCGAGCAGCATGCTTTGAAAGAGACTAAAGCCTTCGAGGGGGAACCCGAGAATGCTGCCGGCAGTGCGCGGGGAATGGGCCATGGACTGCGTCACTTTCGCGACCTCTCGCGTGCAGATAGAATACAGTTTCATGGCCAGTAACGTGCAAATCGAGTTGTGGCAAGCAGAAAAGGTTGCGAGCCAGGTCACAGTGGGTCAGGCGCCGAACGGGATACGTCATGCCACGTGGGGTGAAACGCGGGTACCTGACACGGAGATCGACAAGATGGTGGGCTCTGTGCCGCAGGGCATGGCCGCTGCGTTGGCGAATCGTGCCTACTACTTTGTGCCGCTCGCGATTGCAGACACAGGCGAGACGATGATTGCGCCGTCGTATTCGGTGGACCTGGGCGACCGGGCGATCTGTCACCGCAACGCTGCTTTTGGAACGACCGAGGCCGTGTTCATCTCAACGCGGCTCGTCGAGGATCGGTTCGGACTGGCCTTCGAGTTTTTTATCAACGTCGCGCACAATTTTGTCGCTGTCGCCGGGGTGCCAGAGAGTTTTTCTTCGCTGGTGTGGTCGCAGGCTGAGGCGCAGGTGCGCGGGGAGTCGAGCCAGGATGCATGGGAAACGCGGCGGCGCGCACAGGATTCGCGCAGCGGCAAAGGCATCGACGAGCGGTCGCGCAACAGCTTTTTCGAGGCTGCCTTTTCCGACGCTCTGGCGATCTATATGCTTTCGCTTGCCGTCGATTTCGATTACCACGATCTCCGCGAGCGCGAGTATCCGTTGCTGGCCGCCCCGGCACTGGCTGAGCGCCTGCGGCATGTGGCGAACCTGTTTCCACCCAATGCGGGATACGAGTTCCAGATTCACTATCGGCGCAAGGGGTAGTAGCCGCTGTGGCAGAAAAGTCTACGCGAATAAAGTAGCTGTTCTCGCGAGCACGTCATCGAGAATCTCAGAAGGAATAGCCTCAACGCGCCGCCCATGGCGGGCTTTGATATCGAGCACGCGAGGCTGATCGCAGCGCACAGCGCCTGGCGTTTTGGTTCCTGAAAGCGGAATGGCAAACGAGATGCGACGGGTGAATGCGCCACCGCTTGTGATGGGAAGGATGACCGGCAGTTTTGTCGCCGCATTGAAACTTGTGGGCGACACGACGAGGACTGGCCGATGGCCCCGCTGTTCGTGTCCCATCGTAGGGTCGAGAGAAACCATGTAGATCTCGCCCCGCTTCATATGATTTCTCGGCCCGCCGGCCGAGCATCGACCCACTCGCGATCTTCGGCTCGTTGAGGCTTGGAATAGTCCGATCCGGCCAGCAATTCCTCGAGTGAGTAGCGGGGACGCGGCTTCGGATCGACAAGCAAACGTCCATCTTGAATGTCGATGGATACCTGTGCACCCGCTCTTAGATCGAGTGACTCAAGAATGGTTTTGGGGACGGCGAGCATCACGGAGCCGCCCACCTTGCGCAGCGTGGCAGTTGCCATTGGTCACCCTCTACTAAGATTATATCAGAATATAACTTTTAGATTGAATACAGATTCTTGCTGAGAAACTCGTTGCGGAACTTTGCGTTCGGGTCGTAGCGCCGCACCAATGCCTTGAACTCTGCGAGACGCGCGTATTGCGCCTGCAGTCGCGCAGGTGGAACTGTGAAGAGCTTGCCCCAGTGGGGGCGCGGGCCAAAGGGTTTGAGCTGTTCCTCGATCAGCGGAAGAACCTGCCTGACCTCAGACCACTCCGGCTTCCAGGTGAAGTGAATGGCGAGCGAGGGGCGCTGGTAGGCCGTGCTCATCCACAGCTCGTCGGCGGCGATGGAGCGCAGCTCGGTGACAAACAGATGCGGGGTGATGCGGTCGCGCAGTTTCTCCACTGCCAGGACCGCTTCATAGGCGTGGTCCTGCGGCACGAGGTACTCGGTCTGCAGCTCGCGGCCGCTCGACGGCGTGAAGTTCATCTTGAAGTGAGGCAGGCGCTCGTACCACGGGCCGGGAATACCCAGCTGCTCGGTGCAGGCTTCGGCAGTGTGGCCCTCGATGGGGTGCATCTTCTCCCTTGCCAGCTTCGCTCCGAAGAACTCGTCAGACCAGCTGTCCTTGACCCCGGGGGGTACGCGCCGCTTGATCCAGACTTGTCTGGCACGGTGATTCTGCCAGTCGGTGAAGAGGCTCACGCTGTAGCCTGCGCCGAAGATGTCGTCGAAGTGGTCCCGGAGGTGGTCGAAGGACAGATTGCGATAGACCGACTGGGCGACCGCGAACGAGGGCAGCAGGTTCAATGTGACCCGCGTAAGAACGCCGAGCGCGCCCAGGTGTATCGCGGCTCCGAGAAACTGGTCGCCGTCTTTCTCGCGCGAGAGATGCAGAATCTGGCCGTCTGCGATGACGATCTCGAGCGCAGACACGGCGGTTGCGAGGTTGCCGTTGTGCAGACCTGAGCCGTGCGTGGCTGTCGCGATGGCCCCCGCGACAGAAATATGCGGCAGCGATGCGAGATTGTGCAGCGCATAGCCGCGCGCATCGATCACCGGCGCCAGCTGGCCGTATTTGATGCCCGCGCCGACAGTGACCGTGTGCGCCTTCTCGTCGATCTCGATCTGGTCGAGGTTCTGGAGCGAAATCTGGTTCGCATTGCTGTCGGCGATGGTGTTGAAAGAGTGGCGCGAGCCGAGAGCGCGGAGCTTATCGCATCGCTTCACAACGTCCTGGACCTCCGCGATGGAGGCAGTGCTGTAGACGCGATCGGTGCTGTAAGTGATGTTGCCTGCCCAGTTCTCGCGCGGTGCGGGCTGCTGTTGGCTGTGAGAGAGCCGCGACAACATGGAACCTGCCACGATGGCTCCTGAGGTTTTGAGAAACTCGCGTTTGTCCATTCGTTCGAAAGACCTCGATCAGTGCGCTGGGAACAGGGCTATGCGGCCGCCTCCGGTCGTGAAAATGGTCAGGCACATCACGATGAAAAGCAGTTCGTAATGCCAGCCCGAAGCCTTCTCGCCCCAGAATCCAGTCTTCCACTGTACAACCTTCATGTAGACCGCGCCGAGCATTATCAGGATGAGCCCGAGCGCCGCCCACTGCGTGAGTATGCCGAACGTGAGCCCGAGTGCCCCAGCGACTTCGGCGGCACCGATGAAGACAGTCAGGGGGATGCTCAGGCCGAGGCTTTCGGCGCGTTGGCGTGGTGACTTGAGATGGTTGAACCCGCTGGTGCCGAAGACGAGAGCGACCATGAGCCGGAGAAGCAGCAGGCTCAAGTCAGCATAGTGCGTCGCACCTGGAATCGAGAACATGGGATCACCTCGGGCGATACGTCCATTCGATGCAGAAGACAGGGGAAGAAGCCCGAGAATCCGCTGCACCCTGAGTCCTAAGCCGGTTACCTAGAGGGATTCGTCGGTCGCGTTTCGGCTTTGTCGCGAGTTGACGCCTTTATATCCTATAAAGAATGGCCTGCTCGGCGACCTCAAACGGCGAGGAGATCCTGATGATCGAGAAAGAGAAGAAGACGAAGACGAGAAAGAACGTAACTACAGCAGTGCAGTCGGACGCGGGCGAAACCGCTGTACCGAAGAAGACACGCAAGAAGGCTAGTCCAGTGGCAATGCTTGCGAGCGGGACTGCGCCGAAGAAGAAGACCACCCGGACAAAGCCAATGCCCAAAGTGACCGAGATCGGGGTTTCACACGAGGAAATCGCCAGGCTTGCTCATCGGTATTGGGCAGAACGCGGCGGTCAGCACGGGCACCATGAAGAGGACTGGCTCCGAGCGGAGCGCGAGTTGCTGGGCAAAGCATCTTAAATTCGTGCTGTTCGATCGGACCGTTGGCGTCAGAGGCCCGTGTGTGCGATGCGGCCTTCGCTGATCGTCCAGCGGACCTTTCCCTGCATGGTCCAGCCATCAAACGGTGAGTTGTGGGCCTTGGAGCGCGTCTTCCTGGCCCGGTAGATCCATTCCGCTTTGGGGTCGAAGATCACAACGTCGGCAAAGCTGCCGACGGCAAGCGTGCCGCGGCCTTTCAGGCCCAGCAGTGCGGCCGGTTGCGCGCTCAGCAGGCTCAACACGCGACCGAGGGGCAGCTTCCACTCCTTGTGCAACCAGCGCAGACAGAGGCCGAGTGCGGTTTCGAGGCCGGTGATCCCGTTCGGAGCATTCTCGAACTCGACCTCCTTCTCGTGTGTGGCGTGCGGCGCGTGATCCGTCGCAATCGCGTCGACCACGCCGTCGAGGATGCCTTCGATCATCGCGTCCCTATCCGCAGCAGACCGCAGCGGCGGATTCATCTTGGCATTCGTCGAGTACATCCCTACATGCTCTTCGGTAAGCAGAAAATGATGCGGCGCGACTTCACAGGTCACACGGAGTCCATTGCGGCGTGCCTTGCGCACCGCGGCCACAGCGGCTGCGGTAGAAGTGTGTGCAACGTGCAGGTGCGAACGCGCGTCGCGGAGTTCGGTGACCAGTCGGATGTCGCGCTCGACCAGACTCGATTCGGCCTCAGACGGCATACCGCGCAGACCAAGCTTGAAGGAAGTGGGCCCCAGATTCATGCATGCACCCTGTGTCATGCGGGTGTCTTCGGCATGCTGGATGACGCTCAAGCCCACGCGCGCTGCGGCGGCAAGGGTCTCGCGCATAGTTCCGTCCTTCAGAATGGGGTGCCCATCGTCCGTGACGGCCACGGCGCCGGCGGATTTGAGAGCGGCGAAGTCATTGATCGTCTCTCCCTTTGATCCGCGCGTTGCGGCCGCGATCGGGTAGACGCGCACATGCGCACCGCGCTCCGGGGATTGCATCCAGCGGGTCACCTCCGCTGTGTCGTTGACGGGATAGGTATTGGGCATGGCAGCTACGGCAGTGAAGCCTCCGGCGGCAGCCGCGGCTGTACCTGTGGCGATGGTCTCTTTGTGGCTCTGGCCGGGCTCGCGCAGGTGGACATGAATATCGATCAGGCCGGGCGCGACGGTCAGGCCGGTCGCATCGAGGACTTCAGTTCCATTGATGGCTTTGAGTTTGTTCGGTCCGGCGATTTCGGCAACGCGACCGTCTTTCAGCAGGATGTCCTTGGGCGCATCGATCCCGGCGGAGGGATCGACGAGGTGGCCGTTTCGGATGAGAAGAGCGGTCATGCGCGGGCTCCGTTCGTTCCTGCCTGGGTCAGCGCCCGCTCGACAACGGCCATGCGGATGGCGACACCGTTGGTGACCTGTTCGAGGATGGCCGACTGTGCGCCGTCAGCGACGCCGGCGGTGAGCTCAAGCCCGCGAATGATGGGTCCCGGATGCAGGACGACTGCAGTGGGCGCCTGAGTCGCGAGGCGCTGGCCTGTGAGCTGATAGCTGGCCTTGTACTCTGCGAGATCGAGCTGCATCCCTGCGAGGCGTTCGGCCTGAATGCGCAGCATCATGACTACCTGCGACGCGCGCAGCGCAGCGTCGAAGTCGCGTTCGATCCCAATGCCCGGGCCGGCTCCCGTGGCCATCTCGGGAAGCAGCTGAGGCGGTCCGCAGAGCAGGACGCGCGCCCCGAGACGCGGCAAAAGAAGCATATTGGAGCGGGCGACGCGGCTGTGCAGGATGTCGCCGGCGATCGTGATCGTGACGCCCGCGAGTGTGTCGGCTGTGACGGTTTCGACGCCCGGACGGACGTGCGCAAGGATTGTGCGCAGATCGAGCAGAGCCTGCGTGGGATGCTCGTGCATGCCGTCGCCAGCATTGAGCACCGGCAGGCGTGTGCTCTCTTCGAGCAACCAGGGAGCGCCGGACGAATTATGGCGTAGGATGATAGCTTCGGCGCCCAGCGCGCGTAAAGTCAGGCCGGTGTCCTTAAGCGATTCGCCCTTTTCGATACTTGAAGACAGATTCGAGATGAGCGTGGTGTCCGCGCCAAGGCTCTTCGCTGCCAGCTCAAAGCTGGTGCGAGTCCGCGTCGAAGATTCGTAGAAGAGCAGCGCGAGCCGGCGCTTCTGCAAAATGCGGTCCCGCACCACCGGGTCCATGTTCTGGAGCGCCGATGCGCGGGCTAGCAGGTGGCTTACTGCCTCGAGGGTAAGATCCTGGACCGAGAGCAGCGATCCCTTGCTGTAGGGAAACGGCGAAGTCGGAATCGGCGGTGGCTGGATCGGTCGGCGGACGGGTGCGGCGGTCACGGCTGAGGTCATGTCTTTGAGCTTCTAGCCTCCAGCTAAAGAGCCAGAAGCTGTTTCGTTTAATCCACGCGTTCGACAAGCAGCACCTGCTCGTCGTTATCGACCTCGCGAAACTTGACTTCGATAATTTCGCGGCTGCTGGTAGGGACGGTCTTGCCGACATAGGTGGCTTCAATCGGCAGTTCCCGGTGACCGCGATCGATGAGCACGGCCAACTGCACGCGACGCGGACGGCCATGATCGAAGAGAGCATCGAGAGCGGCGCGGATGGTACGGCCAGTGTAGAGCACGTCGTCGCACAGAACGACATCGCGGCCTGCGACATCGAATCCAACCGCCCCTGGGGTGACGACGGGACGAGGGCCGGCTGTCGAGAGATCGTCGCGATAGAACTGAATGTCGAGCGTGCCGGTGTCGACGGGGCGTTTCTCGATGCTGGAGATGAGCTTGCCCAGCCGCTCAGCCAGCGGGATGCCACGACGCTTGATACCGATCAAAGCCAGATCGCCGCTGCCGTTGCTTTTCTCGACAATTTGATGGGCAAGACGAACCAGAGTTCGCTCGATCTCAGAGGCTGACATCAGCCTGCCTTTGACACGCAGGCTCGGGTGGGACGGCTCTTCGCTCATGGATTCTCTCTCGCCGGATGATACGAGGGCGCGGCGGCTCGGGGCAAGTTGTGGAGAACTGGAATCGAGCGCACTCGATCGAGGTTAGGACGACCCAGCACCATCGCGAACTGAGCGAGCGTCAGACTTGGGTACGCCGTGTACGTGCAAGCAAGCGTGCCCCCAAGGCCCCGCCGCCAGCGGCAAAGAAGAGCAGAAAAATCGCGTTGAAAGCGAGGCTGAAGGTTTCGATGCCTGCATGCCCACTGGGCGAAAGCATCCATGCCTCGACCTGCGTGCGAATCGATTGTGCTTCTGCCGCATCGGATGGCTCGAGCTCCGAGGTCCATTGCTGGGTCATTTGCTGGCTCGTGTCGACGCGTGTCTTCCACTCGGAGTCGATCTGGCTGGACTGATGCAAGACAAAGCGCTGCACGAACAACGCGCCGCCGCTGATGGTGAAGGCTAACCACGCAGCGAGTAAGCCGGTCACAAGACCAATGCGCGCGCCTGCACCGACCGTGATCCACGCAGGGCGCTGGCTTCGCACATAGAGCACGACAGCCCACGCGGCGGCTGCAGCCATCCAGAAGAGGCCAAAGAATCCAAGAGGAGAGAGGCCACTTGAGAGCAAGCCTGCAGGAACGGCGAGCAGCAATGCGGCGCGCATGGCAGGCTTCCAATCGACTATGCTGGCATCGCGCACTGCGTCGGTCCAGCGCTCTGCCGGCACCTGTCCGTCGGAGGATTCAGGCGCGTAGACCAGCTGCGGCAAACCGCACGTAGGGCAGAAACAATTGTCAGCCTGGACCGCCTGGTGGCAGCGACTGCACGTGATCTCCATACTTCCATTCCCTACGGCAATTCTATGCTTTGGCGGTTCGATGCGTTCCCCGAATCGTCAACCAGGGCGGCGGGCGTCGTCAAGAACAAAGCAGCGCTCAAAGGACTGTCAATTCAGTGAAGCAGGCGAGTTTGTGAGGGCGAGCTTTGCGACTACGATGTCCTCCGCAGCTTGAACAGCCTCTTCAAGTGTGAGATTCGTCGAATCGAGAAGTACGGCGTCTGCAGCAGGCTTGAGTGGCGAGTCGGCGCGGTTGCGATCGCGCTCGTCCCGCGCGTGCAGCTCGCGGACCACATCCTCTGCCTGCACGGCGCGTTTGGGGCCGAGTTGATCGAAGCGGCGCATGCCGCGGACTTCAGGCGCCGCATCGAGGAAGATCTTGGCATCTGCGTTGGGAAAGACCACGGTGCCGATGTCGCGCCCTTCCATCACCACGCCGCCGGCCGCGCCCATCTCCTGCTGGAGTCGGACCATCCATGTGCGGATGGAAGGAAAAACGCTGACGCGCGAAGCGGCGTCGGTCACTGTCTGATTGCGGATGAGGCCGGTGACATCTTCGTCATCGAGAAGAACGCGGTTCTCGTCTTCGCCAGGCTCGAGGCGAATCTGCGTCTCGGTGGCAAGCTCTTCAAGAGGGCCGCTTTGATCGAGAGGAATCTCCGAGCGAAGAGCCTTCAGCGCAAATGCGCGATACATCGCGCCAGTCTCAAGATTCAGCAAGCCGAAGTGGCGGGCGAGATGACGGGCAACGGTGCTTTTGCCTGCCCCGGCGGGCCCGTCGATGGCGACAATAATCTTGCGGATAGGCTTTGCCGATTGCGATGAGCTTTCAGCCGCACTCATCCGCGCTTCTTCGTCTTCTTATTGACACGGGCAGTAAAGCCGTACCGCTTGCTGTTGCCTGCCTTCGCGCCTGCCGTGAGTGCCGGTTTGTGGCCATTGCGGGATGCGCGAGCTTCCACCCTTGGGGCCGTTTTGCGCTTGGTGGTCGCTGGGCCGGCCGCAGACTTCCCGATGCTGCCATGGCCGTTACGCTTCGTCCAGGTGGAACCGGCAGAGCTCCCGTTCCTTGGCTTCGATCCGTTGCTGCTGGAGCGAGCCGTGGCGCCGTTCGACTGGCTCTTTGCGGGATGGTGGCCATTTTTCTGCCAGCGCGCTCCGTTGGCTGCGTGCGACCCATTTGCTCCATGCTTGGCGGACGACGGACGCGCGTCGGCTGTGCGGCGAGCAATCCGGGCACTGCCGGTGGACTGCGCCGGTTTGCGACTCCGGCTCCTGACAGGGCGCGCGAAGTGGGGCCGGCGGGCCGCAGGCTTTGGTGGTTCCGCCGAGTTGCGCACGACAGGCGTAGACGGTTCGGGCACAGGTGTTGGTGCCGAGGGTGCGGTCGGGGCTAAGGTCGGCGGCTGCGAGAACGGCCGCTCGAAGCGCGTATCGTCCTGCTCGACGCGATACGAGTAGTACGACGAAATCGAGTTGGACGGGTTCGCATAGACCAGTGGCGTCGGCGCGAACTCGGGCAAGGTCCCCGCAACGTAGAAGTGCGGCGCGTGACCGAGCGAGATCGTATGTACCTGGCGGGTAGCGACCAAGCCGCGGAGCACTTCGCGGACCTTGCTGCGCGCAGTCAGAGGAGCCAGGAAGAGCTCGACCTCTTCCATACTCGCAGCAATGACGGCCTGCAAATAGATCGAAGCGAGAACCGAGATGGCTGTGACCTGCGAGGTCGATGCACCTTCGGCGATAGCTTTCTGATAGCGATGGCGCAGCAACTGCCATTTGGCTGCACGACCGGGTTCGGCAATCACTGGGATGATCCGCAGCTGCTGCCAGAGTTCGGTGATCGCGCGGACCACAGCGGACTCGCTCACTTCGCGCCCCAGGGCGTGCTTCAACTGGGAGACGCTCGAATCGTTCGCCTCAAGAAGCTTGTACGCCTGAATCGCAAGCTGTGAAACGGCGCGGGAGCCCGTAAGCTGCGGGCTGCGACGCCAGTCGCGGTCGCCACGGAGAGCGTACACATAGGGCAGAACCCAGCTCGCAACCACGAAGTCGGGCTGCTCTCCAGGCTGACCGGAGAGGTTCAGTCGAACCGCAACTCCTTCATTTTCAAGACGAACGAGCAGAGCCTCTGCCGCCGCAATTTGCTTCTGATCCGGGGTAGCCTCACGGCGTCCCGCGATCGCTTCGACAAAAGAAGGCGCGATCGAGGAAGTGAACTGCTTCCGAGGCAAAAAGAGGCAAAGTCCCGTCTCTTCAATCCAGGTCCGGGCGTCCTCAAAGGTCAAAGTCCCAAGTCCATTGTGGCGCATACGTTCTGCGCGTGCAGCTTCCAACTGTTCCGCTGTCAAAGAAACCTCGTTTCCAGGCTCGTGTGGCCCTTTAGGGCAAAGTCAGACCAAGTGCTTATCCAACTTTGCGATAGCCGCTTTCCCCTGTGGGCGAGAAGCGATCTCCATCTTGAATTCTAAATCCGAACTAGATTCGATGGAAGGCCCGCTGGATTTCCTTCCAGGAATAGAGCAAAGCGATAGGGCGACCGTGGGGGCAACTTGTTGGGTGATCGGTCTTTGAAAGCTCCAACAATAGCCACTCCATACGAGCCGGGTCAAGGGGGGTGTTGACCTTGATGGCGGAGTGGCAGGCGATAGAGGCAGCGATCCGCGTGCGAAGGGGTATAAGAGGTTGATTCGACGGGCGTTCGTCGGGGTCGGCTGCGGCTTGTTCGATGATCTCTGCGAGCGTCTGCTCCAATTCTGCGCCTTCCAGCCCGACCGGAGAGGCTTTGATTGCAAGTGTCTGAGGTCCAAAGGGTTCTACCTCAAATCCGTTCTGCTGGAGTTCTTCCGCAATCCGCGCAAAAACCACCATCTGGGCGGGCTTGAGTTCGACCAGCAGGGGCATAAGCAGGTGCTGGCGCTGCACCCGTTCGACCTCGCGATCGCGCAGGATTTTTTCGAAGAGCACTCTTTCGTGGGCTACATGCTGATCGATAATCCACAGGCCGTCCTCTCCCGTGGCCAGGATGAAGGACTCACGAAGCTGTCCCATAGGCCGGAGCGAGCGGAGGTGGTTCAGATTCGCGGCGGCCTGTTCGGCTTCGACCTGGGCGGCGGTTTCAAGGGCTCCCGTGGAGGCACTCGACGAGCCAGATGTCCCGGCTAGGAGAGCTGCTGCGGCTTCCAGAATTTGCGGGTGACGGCTGCCCTTGGCGGCCTCCTGAAAGTCGAGTCGTGCCGGCACCGGCGGCGTCTTCGGCGTGAGCTCGAAGACGGCAGCGTTGGTCGAATCAATGGAACCGTTTCCGCTCGCTGCTTCGGGCGAACCCGGCAAAGGTGAAGCAGCCGGGGGCATCAACGACGGGCTGGCGAGCGGCGCGTTGTCGAGTGCGGCGAGGAAACCCGCAGCCGGCCGGGACAAAACCAATGCGTTGCGAATGCTGTCGCGGACGAAGTCGTGGACCAGCGATTGCTGTCGAAAGCGGACCTCGGTCTTTGCCGGGTGGACGTTGACATCGACCTCTTCGGGCGGCATTTCCAGAAAGAGCAGCACCACGGGAGAACTTGTGGGCGGAATGACGTTGCGGTAGGCCTCTGTGATCGCATGCAACAGAAGCCGGTCGCGGATGAGGCGCTTGTTCACAAAGATGTAGATCGAGTTGCGATTCAACTTCTGCAGCTCGGGCTTGGAATAGAAGCCGCTGAGGCGCAGCGTGCCGGGCTTCTTTGGCGGTTCATTCGGGTCCTTCTTCCATGGCGGGGGTTCAGGTAGGCCCACACGCTCCAGCGGGAGTTCGGCTGCGACCGGTAACAGCTGAGCCAGCGTATCTTTCCCGAAAATCTGGTAGATGCGCTCTGCGGTCCGGGCCACCGGCGGCGCCGAGAGCAGCGTGTGCGACGCCGAGACAAGCTCGAAGTGCTTGTCGGGATGAACGAGCGCGTAATGCGTAACAAGCGCAGTGACGTGCGCGAGCTCGGTAGCTTCGGCACGCAGGAATTTACGGCGCGCCGGCGTGTTAAAGAAGAGGTCGGAGACGGCGATGGTCGTGCCGCGTGGCAAGGCAGCATCCTCGACGCGCAGAATCTTGCCGCCGGCGATTTCCAGGGAAGTCCCGGCGGGATCCTCAACGGTTGCGGTTTGGAGGGTGACGCGCGCAACCGAAGCGATGGATGGCAGAGCTTCGCCGCGGAAGCCCAGAGTGGCGATGGCGAGCAGATCGTCGGCGGAACGAAGCTTCGAAGTGGCATGACGCTCAAAGGCCAGCAGCGCGTCGTCCCGGTTCATGCCCTGGCCATCGTCGGCAATCCGAATAAGCTTGCGGCCGCCGGCTTCAACCTCGATACGGATGCGCGTGGCGCCTGCATCGAGAGAGTTTTCGAGGAGTTCTTTAACGACGGAGGCGGGCCGGTCGACAACTTCTCCGGCGGCAATCTGATTGGCCACCTGATCGGAGAGAACTCGGATACGCCCCATAAGGGACTAGGGTATCCCAGGAAGACCGGTGGATTCGTGGGCAGTAGTCACTGATAGGAAGGTTGTTTTTCGGGTTGAGGCACAGTTCCGAGGCTGGAAACACAAAACGCCGCGCGAGGCGGCATTTTGGATGAACGAATACGGAAGGAGTTGCTAGATACCCATGCCGAACTCGGCAGCCTGCGACTCGCCGGCGTTGGAATAGAAGTCATACGGAGTGCGCTTCTTGAACTTGTAGCGGTCGCGCAGCTCGAGGCCGACGTAGAAGCCGATGGCGGCGATGGCCATGCCTACCGAGAACCATCCAACCACGCGCAATACGCGGCTCTCTGAAGGTTCTTCCATCAATGCGACGGTATCGGTTTCGGCGGACATGCTGCACAGCCTCCTGACTGGGATGATAACCCACTTCCTGTTGGACTCGTCCCACATAGGAAAGGTGGGCACACAACTTTAGTTTGATTGCGAGTTGTGCCCTCAATTTGCTGTGCCGATTTGGGAGAGCCAGGTCCCTTTGGCTGCGTCGGGCAGAAAACTGGCGCGAATCGAATTGGCTGCAAGGGTTCGCAGTTCGTCGCGGGAGAATCCCTGTTCGCTGTGTGCCAGCAGATACTCATTGGCGACATCGGAGCCAAAAAAAGCCGGATCGTCGGAGTTAATTGTGACGAGCAGGCCCGCATCGAAGTAGCGGCGCAGGGGATGAGCCGCGAAGGAAGGACAGACGCCGGTGCGGACGTTCGAGGTCGGATTCAGCTCTAACGCGGTGCTCCGCACTCTGAGCTCTTGGATAAGAGAGTCATCCTGAAAGGCCGACAGGACATGGCCCAAACGCTCGGAACCGATGGAGAGAGCCTCCCAAATGGCCTCCGGGCCCGTAGTTTCGCCGGCATGGTTGGTGAGCCGCAGACCGGCTTGGCGTGCCTCGGCATACAACGCGCGAAAGGGCTCGGAGCGGGTGTGACGCTCGTCGCCTCCCAAGCCGATGCCAATGATCGACGGATAGGAAGAGCGCATCGCGGCGGCTTTGTGGAAGACGCGCTCGGCCTCGGGCACAGTGAAGTGGCGCACCGCGTCGAAGATCCAATAGACAGAGACGCCGAGCTCGCGCTCTCCGCGAATGCGTGCTCGCTCCAGGCCCTCAAAGATTGGCTCGAAGCAGGCGGGGTCGTGGTTACGCCACATGTAGATGACGCCGACCGAAATGTAGACTTCGGCGTGGACCACACCTTGCGCGGCGAGGGCTTCGATCATGCGACTGGCAGCGAGTTCATAGTCTTCGGGGCCGATGAGGCGGCGCGTCACGGCTTTGAAGGCCTCGATGAAGCCGGTGAAGTCCGTGAAGTGGTAGAGAGCGTCGGCTTTCGCCTGGGTGATGGGAGTGGCGTCGTGGCGCGCGCTCAGCTCGACCAGGGTCGAGGGCGTGATGGTGCCTTCGAGGTGAAGATGGAGTTCGGCCTTGGGGAGACGGCGAATGAAGGACTGGATGTCTTCCATCTACAGATTGTAGCGAGCCGCACTGTGTCGCGGGGCGATAATGACGGACGTATCGGGAGACGGAATGTGCAGGTCAGACGTGGGTTCACGGCGGTCTCGGTCGTGGTGGTACTGCTGGTGTTTGTGTGGGCCAGAGTGGGTTGCCGGATGCGAACGCGCGGGCCAAATGCAGAGCCGAGCTCTCAGGGAGCGGCTCCGGACTTGTCCGCGAAGCCAATTGCCGACCTATCTTTGACGAGCCCACTGAATGTGCCGGGCGGAGGCGTTGCCCCTGCCGATGCCTATGAGGTCTACTCGGCCATCTATCGGGACCCGATGCCAGAGCCTCTGGTGTTTTCCGAGGAGTCGGTCACGGACATTCCGCAGGTGAACGGCAGCTGCCTGCAGCCTGCAACGCCCGAAGAGCGCGAGTTAATGGACGCGTTTGTCGCGTCGAATCGGCAAAGCCATCGCTGGGAGGCAAAGTTCACGATTCCCGCCGGGTACGAGCTGATCTCGCGCGAAGAAGCCAGAGAGGTGCAGCGTTGTCTCGAGGCGCATTCTCAGGCTGGGATACAGTGCGCGGCTTTCAAAGGAGTCCTGCATGTGCGCTTCCTGGGCGTGCCGGGCTTCGATCGAACGCACACGCACGCTCTCGTCTCTGTAGTGAAGATGTGCGGAAGCTTCTGCGGCAATGGCGGGATCTTTGAAGTCGAGAAAACGGCCGGGACATGGCGGCATTCGGAGCCAAGCGCGTTTACGCGCGAATGCAGTTGGATGTATTAGCTTCTGCGCAGGCCCGCGAACTCCGACCGGTGGCGCGAGTAGAAGAAGTAGATCACGAGGCCCAGCGCCAGCCAGATGACAAAGCGGAACCAGGTGAGGATGTCCAGGCCGGCCATGAGCAGAAAGCAGAAGATCACACTGAGCGCTGGAATGACGGGTCCGAAAGGAACTCGGAACCCCCGTTTCCGCTCCGGATCGCGATAGCGCAACACGATGACGCCGATGGAAACCAGGATGAAGGCAAACAGGGTACCGATGTTGGAGAGGTTAGCGAGCGTGCCGATGTCGAAAAGGCCAGAGGGGATGGCGACGACAAAGCCGGCCACCCAGGTGGAAAATGCGGGCGTCCGGAAGCGTGGATGGATGCTCGAAAAAATCTTCGGCAAGAGGCCGTCGCGAGACATGGAGAACCAGACGCGGGATTGGCCGAGCTGGTAGACGAGCAGGCTGGAGAGCATTCCCATGAGCGCTCCGAAGAGAACGACGAGCCTGACCCAGTGGAGCGAGTGGCCGCCTGGAAGCAGGGAGAGCTTCTTGAGTGCGTTCACGACCGGAGCGGCGTCGCCGATCATCGACTTCCAGGGCACCAGGCCGGTGAGGCAGACCGCGACCGCAACGTAGAGGATCGTACACACGATGAGCGTGGCGATGATCCCGATGGGCAGGTCGCGTTGCGGGTTGCGGCACTCTTCGGCGGCTGTCGAGACGGAGTCGAAGCCGATGTAGGTGAAAAAGATGATGGAGCCGCCGGTCAGAATGCCGCTGAACCCGTTGGGCACGAAGGGATGGTAGTTGCCGGGATGGATGAAGCTGATGGCGGCGAAGACGAAGATCAGGATGGCGATGAGCTTGATGCCGACCATTGCGTTATTGGTCTCGGCCGACTCGCGAATGCCACGTACGAGAATAACGGTGAGGATGAGGACGACGAGAAATGCGGGAATGTTGAAGCCGAAGTGCCAGCCAGGCTGATAGAGCCAATTGCCGGCCAAATCCTGCATGCCCTCCGGTAAATAGGCGGGCGAAATCCATGTGGCGGAGGGATGGAAGCCGAACCAGTCGAGCAAATCGACGATATGGGCGGCAAAACCGACGCTGACGGTCATGTTGGAGCCGGCGTACTCCAGGATCAAATCCCAGCCGATGATCCATGCGATCAGCTCGCCCATGGTCGCATACGTGTAAGTGTATGCGGAACCGGCGATGGGAATCATCGAAGCCAGTTCGGCATAACAGAGGCCGGTGAGCGCACACACAAAGGCGACCAGGACGAGGGACAACGCGATAGCGGGACCGGCGCCGGGGCGGCCGGCCATCGCGGCATGGTGGATCAGGTAGTCGCCAAGCGGCGTGTTGAGAATGCTCGAGGTATCAAACTGTTCGCCGGAGATCGCGGTTCCGATGACCGTAAAGATACCGGAACCAATCACTGCGCCTATGCCAAGAGCGGTCAGCGACCACGGGCCGAGCGTCTTTTTGAGAGCGTGCTCGGGCTCTTCTGAATCGCGAATCAGCTTATCAATGGATTTGCAGGCAAGCAGTTGGCTTGGCAGCGGAAGTCTCCTTGATTTGGGCGCGCTTTCCCGGGAGAGGGCCATCGACGAGTCTGCCTCGTAGAAGGCCAAGAGAGCTTATGCCGCAGTGTACATGAAGGCGAGGAGAGCCGAGGGTCTTTGGCGGGACTAGATGGAGAGGAGGTTCGGGCCAATACGACCGGTACCGGCCCGACTGGAACTGCGAGGAACGCGCAGAAGGGCTAGCGCTTCGATACTCCGCGCACCAGCTTCTTGACCTTCTTTTTGTTGGAACCGCGTGGCGTGGTGCGTTTGGCTTTCGGTGCGGCCTTTTTGCGTGCCGTGCGCTTTACCTTTTTGCGCTCGGCTCTGTCTTCAATCTTCTTTGTGTCTGCCACTCTTCAGAAACCTCTTTCGATCAGAAGTGATTCAGTCTGGCCCACGATTGGGCTGCGAGCTTCATGGTAACAGGGATTGAAATGCGGAGAAAGCCGGCAGGATGTTGGCGCCCATTGGCGGATGCGTCAAACCACTTGAAAGGGCAGGCCGTCCAGATGGCGACAGGACGATAGACGCCAATGGGAGGAAGGGCTACCTTGGATGAGGCGCGCAGTTAATTCCGCGATCGATTCGATCCAATCTGAGAGGCAGTCCGTGGTTGCTTCAAGTGTGCAAACCACTCCCCAAACCGCCGTATGGCCGGACACGAAAGACGGCGCGCGGCGCCCGTTTGCGGGCAAACTGATGCGACATTGGGCCGTACGCGTCCCTCTGATTGCTGCTGGGTGGACGGCTCTGGGCGTATTGTTTGCGCTGCCCAGCCTAGGAACCAGTCATTGGAACTCCGAGTTGCGGATTTATCTGGCGCAATGGTGGGTGTGGGGAGCTCTGACCCCGTTCATCATTGCCCTCGACCGGCGTCTACCGTTTGCCGGGAAAGAACTCGGACGCCGCGTCGCTGTGCATCTTGGCCTGAGTGTCGTCTTCACTGAAATCTACTTCTATCTCTTTATCGTGGTGCGCGCGGCATTCGGCGTTGAGACGTGGAGTTCGCTCCGCATAAGAAATCTCTTCAGCCCCTCGGTGCTCGGCTGGCAGATCTGGTGCTGGATGGTCTATTGGATCATTGCCGGTGCGATCCAGGCCTACGGCTACTACCAGCGCTACGTGAACAGCGAACTTCGCCTGGAGCGGCTGGAGCACAGCTTTGCGGAAGCGCGCCTGAATGCGCTGCGCATGCAGCTCGATCCCCATTTCCTTTTCAATGCACTGAATACGATCTCGTCGCACGTTGAGCGCGATCCGAAGCTGACCCGACGGATGATCGAGCACCTGGGCGATCTGCTGCGGCTGTCTCTTGAGTCGAAGGACAAGCAGGAAGTGCCGCTGGTCGAGGAACTGGAATTTCTGGAGCACTACCTGGCGATCCAGAAGATTCGCTTCGGCAGTCAGCTCAAGGTGAAGATACAGATCGCGCCTGAGGTCAGGCTGGCCGCGGTCCCTGCTCTAGTAGTTCAGCCGTTGGTGGAGAACGCGATCCGGCACGGGATTTCGCGAAGAGCTGCCGGTGGAACCGTGACTGTCCAGGCGGCGCGTGAGGACGGTCGCCTTGCGATCCGAGTGCTCGATGATGGCGTCGGGCTACCACCCGGGTGGTCCCTGGAGAACGCGGCGGGACTAGGGCTGTCGATCACACGGGAACGGATCGCTGGCTTGCATCCGAACGGAGACAGCCGGTTCGAGGTAAGTAATCGCGTTGAAGGTGGAACCGCGGCTGAGATTTCGTTGCCACTGCGGCTCGTAGGAGAGGAAGAAGATGGACGCGCGCTCGCCTGAACCGATTCAAGTGCTGGTAGCGGACGATGAAGCGCCGGCCCGGCAGCGGCTGATCGATCTGTTGACGAAGGATGCGCAGATTGCCAGCGTAGCCGAGGCCGCCGATGGAGAAGCAGCGGTCGAGGCCATCGAAAAGAAGCGGCCCGATCTGGTGTTTCTCGACGTGCAGATGCCGGAACTGGACGGGATGGGGGTGATCGAAGCGATTGGCGCTGCGCACATGCCCCTGACCGTGTTTGTGACCGCTTACGATCAGCATGCCATTCGTGCGTTTGAGGCGAATGCGCTGGATTATCTGCTGAAGCCGTTCAGCGACGAGCGGTTCGAGGCAACCATGGCCCGCGTGAAGGCCCGGCTCGATGAGCGTTCGATTGGCGAATTCGGCCAGCGCATTTTGAAGATGGTCGCAGCCTCTCCAACCACAGACCGCCGGCTCGACCGGCTGGTCGTAAAGTCGGCGGGGACGACGCGGTTTATTCGGGCCATTGATATTGACTGGATCGAAGCGGCCGGTGTCTACGTCACCCTGCACGTAGGCGGCAAGGAGCTGTTGTATCGCGCGGCCCTCAACGATCTGGCCGAGCGTCTCGATCCGCGCCGCTTTGTTCGCGTGCATCGGTCGGCCCTTGTCAATATCGAGAGCATTGTCCAGTTGGAGCCCATGTCGCACGGTGAGTTCGAGGCGGTGCTGAAGAACGGCGCGCGCACACGCGTGAGCAGAACGTATCGGGCTCTCCTCGAAAAGCGTCTGGGGCAACCGCTCTAGTGTGCCGTCTCTGAAATACACAACATAAGTAAAGGTGTCATTCTGAGCGAACGGGGCCCGAACGTCCTTCAGTTCGGGGGTGGTAAGCCGAAGAATCTGCTTTTTCACCATTCTGGATTCCGTCAAGAACTTCTGGGACACTGGAATCCCTCTCTCAACTTCGATGCTTGACCACCGTTCCGGCCCGCTTGACCGATGCGGCGTACACTCTCTTTTGGCTTAAGGGGAGTCGTGTGCCGGACGACGAGAAACGCGTGCTGACGATCAACCCGGGATCTACGTCGACGAAGTTCGGCGTCTTTCGACGGAACTGCGCGGAGTGGGGCAGCGTCATTGACCATCCCGATGACGAATTGGACCGCTTCCGCGGCATGTCCGCGCTGGCGCAGCTGGAGTATCGAGCCGCACCGATGGCGAAGGCGCTGCAGGAAGCCGGCTACGATGTCGCGCAGTTTGCCGCTGTCGCGGGACGAGGTGGGCTGCTGCCGCGGATGGAATGCGGGACCTACGTTGTCGACAGCGTCATGGTTGAAGAATTACGCCTGGCACGCCGCGGCGACCATGCGTGCAATCTTGGCGCCGTGCTCGCATTGAAGTTTGCGCGCGCTGCAGGCGTGAAGGCCTACATCGTCGATCCCGTCACCGTCGACGAGTGGCAGGACTGCGCGCGGTTTTCTGGGCTCCCCATGATTGCGCGGTCACCGATCGGGCACGCACTCAACACCAAAGCAGTGGCGCGCCGCTTTGCGAACGAGACCGGAAGGAACTATGCCGACTTACGCCTGATCATCGTGCACATGGGCAGCGGCATTACTGTGTCGGCCCATCGCGACGGCCGGATGATCGACAACAATACGCCGCAGGAGGGGCCATTTGGACCGGATCGTACAGGCACGCTGCCGGTGCAGGAGCTGATCAAGCTCTGCTTCAGTGGCACGTACAACGCAAAGCAACTCGACCGGATGGTCTTTGGCGAGGGCGGATTGTTTGCCTACCTGGGCACGCGGAACCTGCGGGAGGTGGAGTGCCGCATGGATGCCGGAGACGCAGAGGCCAGAGTCGTGCTCGACGCGATGATTTACCAGATCGCGAAAGAAGCAGGCGCGATGGCCGCGGTGCTCGAAGGGAAGATCGACGCGCTCCTGTTGACAGGTGGGATGGCGCACTCGGAACGCCTGGTCGGAAGTCTACGCGCTTATCTGGGTTGGATTGCGCCCATAACCGTGTATCCAGGGGAAGATGAGCTCCGCGCGTTGGCGGACGGAGTATTCCGCGTTCTGGACGGAATCGAAGAGCCCAAGAAGATGCAGGTTGAGGCAGCCGTGACAGGTGATGGAAAGCGGAAAGGCCTTGTCATCGGGCTCGAATGAATCCTGCCTCGTGCCGGCTTGGCAGCCAACTAGTGGACTGTAACAGCTGAAACGATAGTATAATCGTGAGCATGGAAGCCACGATCGTACTGACGGAAGCGGAACGTATGGAACTGGATCAGCGAGCGGGGAGACGGAGCGGGCGTGCCGA
>Ga0181526_10000884_pt1 | contig 30372 bp, 19 predicted proteins | sample PEATcosm2014_Bin_35_FD_119750 | JGI IMG/M metagenome (GOLD analysis project Ga0181526, IMG submission 119750) | Peatland microbial communities from MTU Mesocosm Facility, Houghton, MI, USA - PEATcosm2014_Bin06_30_metaG | ecosystem: Environmental > Terrestrial > Soil > Wetlands > Peat | place...
AAATGGGAAAGGCTGAGAATATCGCCCAAATAAAACCTTTATAGCAATGGAATCAGCGGCTTGGCGGAATGAAAAAGTTTCACAATGTGAAAAAAAGGGTCCAAAGTGTAGCGTTTTGACACAAATATGCAGAATTCTGCATATATCCGCAAGAGGCGGCTTTACGCCGCCAGTTGGCGAGCTAAACTTGCCGCTACGCCATCAAAGAGAACCTCAGAGGTAGGCCTACCTGCGGGGTGCGGATTCCGCGCCCATTCTTTCCCAATCGTCCTTCGCCGTGCCGAAATCTGACAGAATCTCCTCATGGGGGATGGGCGTGTGGCCCTTGAGCCATTCGTCCGCTTCGGCAATCGCGTTCGCTTCGGCCTTACTCAAAGTGTCGCGATCCTCTTCCGGCGGAACCATTGTTTCCAGCAAATGCACCACAGCGGCAAGCTGCGCCGGGGCCAACTGGTCAAGCAAAACACGGGCGTGTTCTCGGTCAGTCTGCATACTTTCACCAGTAAACACGGTCGTCAATGCAATGTTAGACCCAACTCGCAGGCAACCGTCAACTAACCCGCCGGCGGATTGCCGTGCGGAGGCGGACTGGGCCTACCAGGCCCGAGATGAGCAGCGGCGAGTCCTTGGTAAAGTGCTTCCAGGTGGCGAAGGTGACGCGCACGCTGGGCGGCTTAGGCTTGCCTTCCGTGAACCACTTTGGAATGGCTTTGATGGCGCCGTCGGGGCCGTACTCGTTGTCGGGCGGCAACAGCTCATCGCCGATCAGGCGGTTGACCCACTGGTTGGTGACCAGAATCTCGAGCTTGTTGTCGCCGCGGCGAGCGGCGGCGGTGATGTCCAGGCGGAAGGGCGGTTTCCACAACAAGCCGAGATCCTTGTCGTTCAAGCGCACCTGCGCCAACGCGTGCACCCAGCCCAAATCCAGGTAGAGCCGCCGTTCGCCCGAGGGCGCGCCGGGAGCAAGCGTGAGTTGTTTGCTATACGTCGCCGTCCCGGAGAAGTATTTCACCCCCGGCTCGGAGTGCTTGTGGAGCGAAATCAACCCCGGCAGCGTTACCTCGGGCGGCGCACCGAGGTTGGGGGGGAAGCTGACCTGCCACGGCCCCGTTACTTCCGCGGGCTTGCCGAGTCCCGAAATCTTCACTGTTGATTTGCCCGGGCCTTCGAGGGTGTAGCTGCCGTCCTGCCAGAAGAGCAATTCGGAATTCCCGCCGCCGGGCCACTCGACCGCAGGAGGTTCGATGGGACTGGGGCTGGGCTTTGCCGCCAATTCTCGAATGCGATCCTCGCTGAGCGCTTCTTTGAAAAGCTCCGGCTCGCTCATATCGCCGTCGAAGTATTCCGCCCCGTCGCGCTCGCTGGCGTCGTGGACCCCGGGATGAACGACGGCGCCGGAAGCTTCCGACTGGCCGATCAGCTTGCCGTCCACGTAGACCGAGGGAGCACCAGATTTGTAGACAAGCGCAACATGCGCCCAGCCTGAAATCGCGATCGGCGCGGAAAGCACGGTGCGCCAATTCGTGCGATCGCGCTCGAGCACCGCGATCAGGTTGCGCCCTGCGAGCAGCCCGCAGGAAACGTGCCCGGAGCCATAGACCGTGTCGCCCTGCGGCGGCGAGAGCACCAGGCTGCGGTTGGGCACGTCGGTGTTCTTCTCGCCTTTGGCGGTCTGGTAACTATCCAGATCGGGCTTGATCCAAACGCAGACGGTGAAATCGTTGGTGACGTCGCGTTGGTTACCGGCCTTGAACGCCGGGAAGGGATTGGATGCCGCGATGGGCTTGCCGTCCTTGACAACGGACCGGATATGGCGCGCGCCGGAGGGAGAGCGAAACACTACGAACACAGATTGAGCGGGGCTGAGTTGCAACGGCACGCGAGTCCCGGCCACTGAGGTGTCGTAGATTTCGAGATTGCTGATCTCGCCCGTCTCAGGATTCCAAAGTTCCGGCTGCTTGTCTTTGACGCGGAACGTGCACACCACGTCTTCCGCGCGCCTGCGCAGGTTGGCCACGAAATAAACTTCCGCGCCCTCCACGCGGCGGTGCATGAAGTTGACGGCGGCGTCGCCGGCGCGCGAGGTGACGGCGCAATCGGGCTTGATGCCGAGCTTGTCGAGCACGGCCAACATGGGCAATCCCCAGAACACTTGCCCTTTGCCGCAGGTTCGGTGGGTGGCGGTTTTTCCGTCCAGATCGCCCCAAACTTCATCGGCGATCTGGCGCAATTCGGAATCGCTCGCGGGGTATTGGGTGAGGCCGGGATTCGCTTGCGGCTTAGGGCCCACGACGGCGATGCCTTCCTTCACCATATCGCGCACTTTGCGCAGCACGTCGAGATTGAGCCGCGCATCCTCGGGAAGAACCAGCACGCGATAGCTCAGGCCGTCGGGAAACACCATGGCGCCGTTCTCGGCTTTCATGCGGTCCAGGATGGCGCCTTCGTTCGAGACATCGTAGTAGAAGCCCTCCGGAGGCGTCGGCTTCAACTGCTCCGGATAGACCGGCGTGTCTACGGGGACCTCGACTCCGATGTAGTAAATCAGATCGGCCACCAGAGTTCCCTGGCGCAACATATTCTGGGCGCGGGCCGCATAGCTGTACCAACCCGTGAGCGAATCGTAAAGAGTATTGGTGCGGTCGTTTTCCCAGCCCCAGGGGCCCATGGTCATGCCGGGCAGTGCGGTCGGAGGATGCGGCTGCATGGCGTTGCGATGGAAGATGTACTGATTCAGGCCCTGCGTGTACATCAAATCGCCTTGGCCTTTCATCTGGTAAGGATAGTTCTGCCACTTGGCGAAGACTTCGTCGCCGGTGAAGGACTCGCAGCCGACCACAGGCCTGCCAAAGAGGTGCCCGATGGAACCGGCGAGTTTCACGCTGTAGTTGTTATTTCCCTGCCCTACCCAGAACTCGCCCATCGGCACATCCAGGTGGGAGCCGCTTTGGAGTTCGTCGAAAGGCCCGCCGCTGTAAGGCTCGGCATAGGCTTTAATTTTGTTCTCGCGGCAGCGCTCCGCGAAGCGGCCATAGTAGTGGTCGCCCATCAGGTCGGCGCAGGTGCGGCGAAGGTCCCAGAGGAAGCGCTCAGTGATTTCCGCGCTCTCCACGACGCGGCCGGTCATGGCGGGCAGGTACTTCACCAGGTCATAGCCGCGGCGCTTCGAGAACTCCTGCGGAAATTCACGAGTCCAGTTCTGCATTCCAGTTTCGTAGCTGTCAATGACGCCGCCGGCCAGTCCCTGCGCCGCCAGCGGCCCAAGCGCCTCGAGCAATTCACCAAAGAAATGATCGAAGTGATAATCGTAGGCCTCGCGGCTGTACTTGTCGCACTCCAGACCCCAGCCGCCATCGGGGGCGGGATGGTTCTGGACGCCGGTGGTGGTTTGTCCGATGCGCAGCACGCTCCAGGTTCCTTCCGGCGCGTTCCAGGTCAACCGATCCTCGTTGTCGAGATATTGAGTGATGTCGACGACTTTGGAGGGATCGATGATCGAGCCGCGTGGGACCTCAACCGTGTCCGGCCCGTAACCGGGCGTGCGGGTGAAGTTCGCCTTCTTCGTCCAGTGGGGAAGGCGCGCCGCGCCGCTCAAGCGCAGGTCGGTGATGCGCGCCGCGTGCCAGGTGAGCATGCGATAGAACTTCGCGCGGACGGCGGGGAAACTTGCCGTTTCGGGAAACTCCACGGACTCGTCGCCACTGTCGCCCCAGTCAAGGTCCGAGACCTTGCGGAAGTCGACTCCGTCGTCGGAGACTTCGAGCCACAAGGGCGTCTGCTCGTGTTCGTGGGAAGGCGGCGGGGCATCGGTTATCATAACGCCATAAGCCGCCAGCGAGCGCGCCTCGAACGGTTCGGAGAACTCCAGCAGAAGGAACGCGGGCTTGTCCGGAGAGGGCCGAAGCTCGACACCGATGCGGCGATCGGCGTAGATCAACACGCCTCGATCCACCGCGCCGGCGTTGGTGCTGGCCCTCTGGAGCGTGTCTTCCCAGGCGTGGGTTTCACCCTCCAGGGCCGGGAAAGCCAGCACGAAAGCGTCACGATAGTAGCCCAGTTTGGTAAGCGGCTGCTTCAGATACGTGACCACCCTTTGCCCGCCGTGCACCCGCGCTTCACTCCAGGTAAATTGCTTCATCGAGAGTTCAGGAGTAATCCACGGGCCGCCGCTCGAGGACCAACCGGGGCAATTCATGATGTCGAATTCCATGCCCAGGCGCTCGGCTTCCTTGGCCGCGTGGTGGAGCAGGCGCGTGTGCTCGGAGCTGCTGTAATCCACCGGACCTTTGGGGATGCCGGTGCCGACCTGGAAAATCTGAAAGCCGCGAATGCCCACGCGCTTCATGGCTTCGAGGTCGAGCGTGATGCCCTCGGCGGTGATGTTGCCGTTCATCCAGTGCCACCAGGTTTTGCAATGAGCGCCCGGGGGAGGCTCGCGGAATGCCGTTTCGAGAGGACCCGCCGCCTCCGCGCCAAAATTGATCTTCGGCCTGATGCCGATCAGCGTAACTGCTCCTGCCGCGACACTCTGAATGAATGCTCGCCGTTTCATGTGGACTCGCTCCTCCTGTGATTGCTCGCGCATGGCGATACTGAAGCCGCCCGCAAGGAAACACAATGCTTCTTATGTGGGGAAAAGCTAACTCGCTTCGCGGAGAAAGTAAAGTGGTTTTGCGGGCGCTTTGGAGTGCGGCAGCTTGCTGCCGCTTTCCTCGGGCGCGAGTTTGCTCGCGCGCTTTCGGCAGGGTCTGGATTTCCGGCCAGCAAGCTGGCCTGAAGAAAAGCGGCAGCAAGCTGCCGCACTCCAAAGCCGGGCTGATCGGCTATAATCATCTGATGTATTTTGACTCAAGTGAGAAGGCATGAAACGAAATTTCGGCGATTCAAGGCATCTGACTTTCTCTATCCTGGCTCGCTTCCTGGCGCTGTTCATCGTGATCAGCTTCTGGCCCGGCCAGTCTTTCGCCCAGCAGAACCCAGCCCCGGCCTCGCAGAACCTAAATCCCTCGGAAGAACAAACGGCGCCGGAATCGAAGTCGAGCGGCGGCGCGCGCTTGTCGAAGCAGGAAGTGTCGACGTTGCCGCTCAACAAGCGCGACTTCAGCGCCCTGCTCTTGCTGGCGGCCGGGACCATGACGGACTCCAACGGGGCCGCGAATTTCACCCAGCAGTTTGCAGTGAACGGCCAGCGTGGCGTGACCACGGTTTTCGCCACGGACGGGATCGACACCACCGACCCGGAAATGGGCGGGTCGACTTTCTCCAATTTCAACGTCGATGCCATTCAGGAAGTGCGCTCGAGTTCTGGGGTGATGCCCGCGGAAATCGGCCACGGCGCCGCGGGCTTCACTGAGATCATCACTCGGACAGGGACCGATGATCTGCACGGCTCAGTTTTCGAATTCCTGCGCAGCTCGGCGCTCGACTCACGTAACTTTTTTGACGAACGCACGCTGGTCAGCCCCGGCCGCCTGCCGCACTTCGTACGCAACGAATTCGGCTTCACGCTCGGGGGTCCCGTTGTGATCCCAGGCCTCTACGACGGCCGCAAGCGGACTTATTTCTTCGGGCAATACCAGGGATTCCGCCAGGTGCTGGGAACCACGCAGATCCTTTCGGTTCCAACGGCGCTCGAGCGCCAGGGCGTAGATACCACCGCCTTCCCGGGCGACACCTTGCATGTCCCCGTGAACCCTCAGATCGCCGCCGTGCTGGCCCGCTACCCGTTGCCCGATGATCCCCAAGGCCCGTTTGGAGACCGCACTTACGCCGCTCCCGCACCGGTCACGACCAATACTGACCAATTCTCCGTCCGCATCGACCACCGAATCTCCGACAAAGCGCAGTTCTTCGCCCGCTTTTCCCTTAACCAGGTGAACGGTCCGTTAACCAATCCAGACCAGACGGCCATTGACCCAAGTTTCGCCATACGCTTCTTCGATCACCAGCGTAACGGAGGGTTTCATTACACGCGAACAGTGAGCTCGCATTTTCTCTCGGACACTACGATTGGGTTTGAGCGGAGCACGCCGTTTTTCCCCACCCTTAACACTACCCAGCCGGGCCTGGCGTTTGGCGATGGTCTCTTCGAAGCGTTCAACAGCCCGGCAGGCACCAACATCGGCGCGTTCGGGTTGCTTTACCAGGCAAGGCAAACCTTTTCGTACGTCCACGGAGCTCACGCCATGAAGTGGGGTGTGGAGGTCCGCTTCAATCATGACTACACGATTTTTGACATCAACCCCGACGGCCTCTATACGTTCGGCGGCGGAACTTCCTATGCCCAATCTGGGATTCCGTCCCTCAGCGGACAGCACAACATCCAGGCAGGCCAACCGCTGCCGGACACGCTCAGCGCTTTCCTTACCGCGACGCCGTTCAGTTACACTATTTCCGCCGCACCCAGCTTTTATCCGCAAGGCAATCGGCTGGGAGAGGCCGCGGAACGCCGCGGCGCCTATAATTTTTACTTTCAGGATACCTGGAAGATCTCGTCACGATTGACCGCAAATTACGGCCTGCGATATGAGGTTAACTCGCGCATCGCCGAGGCTCACCACATGACCTCCGGGCCGAGCATCGTTGATGCGCAGGGCACGCGTACGGTGCCGTGGACGCCGGGCGACACGATGAAACTCCTCGTCAATCCGCAGCCTCCGTACGACATGGACTGGCGAGGATGGGGGCCGCGTCTGGCCCTCGACTGGCAGGTCACGGAACATACGGTGTGGCATGCCGGTGGCGCCATTGCCACGGTCCTACCCAATCTGTGGCAAGACGATTTCATGACCGGCAATCTGCCCTTTACGGTCTCGCCGCTCGTGACCGCCCAACCCAACGTCACCCTGCCTTTCAGCGGTTCCGTCAACAGCATTGCGCTGCCGCCCCTCTATACGCTCGGCAGCGAAGCGCTCTTTGGCCAGGGACCCACCACTGCCGTCCCGCCGAATACTGCGCTTGATATGCTGCGGTTCCAGCGCGACCTGACGGCGCTCACTCCCGGACACGAACTCCAGTTGTTGAGCGTGGGAGGGGTTTCCCCCGACTTTCGCAATGGGTATATCGGAACATACAGCTCCGGATTGGAACATTCGTTCGGCGATGTGACGGTAAGCGCATCGTATGTGGCGACGGCGGGGGTTCATTTGGCAGCTCTGCAGGCAATCAACGGGTATGCAGGCGCCAGCCCGCAATTCGCTCACTTTCTCGAAACGGACGCCAGTGGGAACCCCATCGCCGGGTATGGACCCTGTTACTTGATGTCGACCCGATCCCATTCGACGTATCACGCCTTGCAGTCCGCGGCGGCGAAAACCTCGGCGCGCCTTGGCTTGGGCTTTCAAGCCAGCTACACCTACAGCAAGGCCCTCGATGATACCAGTGCCGTGTTAGGTGGCTTCTTAGGCGCACCCGATCCGGTGCTGCAATCGCTGCCACAGGACCCCCGCCATCCCGCGCTCGACAAAGGTCCTTCCACCTTCGACGTCACCCATGTCTTCACCTTGAGCGCCATTCAGAACTTGCCGTTCGATCGGGCCGGCTTCCTACGCCCAGTGAACAAGAAAATCACGGCTGGCTGGCAACTCCTGAATATCACGACCCTGACCACCGGTTCACCTTTCAGCGTGTACTCAGGAATTCAGCAGACAGGCGCAGGACTCGCTGGCGCGGACCGTCCCGACCAGATCGGGCGGCCCGTCTTCTCCACCAGTCGTACGGTGCGGGAGGATTATTTCGGAGAGGGCAGCAACAACGCTGAATTCTTCCAGATTCCCATCGGCGTTCCCGGCGGCACCGGCCCTAACCAAGGAGTATTTGGATCACTCGGCCGGGACACTTTCCGCGCGCCGGGCTTACACGACCTGGATTTTTCGCTGATCAAGGATACAAGCTTCGGGCACCGCGGAAACACCGAAGCCACGATCCTCCAGTTCCGCGCCGAGTTCTTCAACGTTTTTAATATCGTGAATTTTGGTCTTCCACTTAATATCATTCGAGGAACTGGCTTCGGGATCATCAACAAGACCGCCGGCACGTCGCGGCAGATTCAGTTTTCGCTGAGGGTGATTTTCTGACGTGCCGCGGGACAACCTCTTCGCGTGTCATCCTGAGGAGCCGCGGGCGACGACGGATCTCCGAAGTCCGGGAATTCCGGAGAACTGCAGAGATTCTTCGCTCCGCTCAGAATGACATTTTGATAGCGCTACGATATCACTGCCCCATAGACCTTCCTCACCGCCCCAATGATGTCCGCCACATCCTGATCGGTATATTGCGGATCCATCTGCACGCCAACGTAACGGTCGTAGATCTCCAAGCTCCGCGGACACGACGCAGCGCCGTACTTGAGCGCCTTGGCGGAAGGGGAAGAAAAAGAAGGCCAGCTTCCGTCCATGTTGGGATTTTGTTTCTGCTCAATGTATGGGATGGTCGGCAAAATCACCGAGCCCTCCATCGTCATGGCGGGCACGTTCTCGGCTTGGAGAGCGGCGATAAAGCGGTCGCGCTGCGCCTTGCCGGCGGCGCGAAAATAGACGGCGGAACCGACCGCGCCGGCAGGATCATTGCTCTTGCGGAACTGGATGCCCGGCAAGTCCTGGATGCCCTTGGTCACGCGGCCGGTCTTGTCGCGGAAGTCGGCGACGATTCGGTCGAGTTTGCGAAGTTGCGCGCCCAGGACCGCACCCGTGAATTCGCTCATGCGGAATTGGCCGCCCAGAAGCTGCGCGAAGTGGGGCGACTGGCCCAGCATCGTTTGATGCCCCTTGCGCAGTTGTCCAAGATCGTGAAAGCGCGCGGCGCGTTCGAAGATGGCGGGGTCACTGGTCACCAGCGCTCCGCCCTCTCCGGCCGTGATTGTCTTGCACTCCTGGAAGCTATTAATCCCGCAATCGCCCATCGAGCCGACCGGCTTTCCGTGATAGGTCGCGCCCGCGCTCTGCGCGCAGTCTTCCAGCACTTTGACGTGGTGGCGGCGCGCAATCTTCAAAATACTATCCATGTCGGCAGGCTCGCCCGCAATATGGACGGCCATGATAACCTTGGTGCGTGGGGTAATGCGGTGCTCCACGTCTTCAGGGTCGATGTCCATCGAGTCGTTGATCTCGGCAAAGACGGGCGTCGCGCCGGCAGCCACAATGGCGTTGTAACAGGAATACCATGTCCAGGTGGGGAGAATAACCTCGTCGCCGGGGCCTACGCCCAGGCCTGCCATCGCCGAGTAAAGCGCCATCGTCCCGGAGGTCACCGCCAGCGCATAGCGCGTCTGCTGATGCGCGGCCAGTTCCTTCTCGAAGTTATTGCACTTGCCGGGCTCACCCCCCTTGGGGCCGATGCCGTACCAGCGGAAAGGAGCGCGCCGGTCGATCACGTCGATCAATTCGGCCTTCTCCTCGTCGCCATAATAGAGCGGACCCGGATAGTTGGCCGCGAGCCTGGTGGCGCGGACCGGCTTGCCGCCATCAAGAGCAAGCGGTTCCTGATTTGCGCCGGCGCGTGCCGCCGGAAGCGGGGCTGTTGGAGACGGCCCATTTGCCGCGGCCAGCTTGGTCTTCGAAAACAACGCGGACGCCGTGCCCGCCGCCGCCATCAAAAAACCGCGACGCCCCAGGCCGGACCGCCCATGCTCGTTCACCTGCTTGTTATCAAACGACATAGAATCCCCTCCTTCGCCCTCCCCAAAATACTAGAAGCGATTTCAAATCGCAAATGGCAAATCTCAGAAGCCCCCAAGGGGCGGCCTATCACTACCAGAGCCGCGGAGCGGCGCCAGAAAGTAGCCCACGGCGTAAGCCGTGGGACCCCGCACGGCGCTCATATCCGCAGCCCCGGAGGGGCGACAGAAACGATGCCGGGGGATCTGTCGCCCCTCCGAGGCTTACACAACGCGGGGCGCTCCTCGATCCCACGGCTTACGCCATGGGCTACTCTCTGTCGGCCCTCCGGGCCTCTCGAAGCGGCCAGATCGTCATTCGAGTGGGACGCACGATCTCTCGCTATTGCTGGCCTCCAGCCATGTCCCCGATCACCTGCACCGTCCCCTTCAGCGCAACGTCTGCGGAGGACTTCCCGATCATAATATCGAATGTCCCGGGCACGACCGCCCAGTGCATGTCCTGGCCGAGCAACTTGAAATCCTCGTACGAGAGTGTAAACGTCACCGTCTTACTTTCGCCGGGATTCAGCGCCACGCGCTCAAAGCCGCGAAGTTGTTTTACCGGCGTCGAGATTGGCGCGAACCGCTCGTGGAGGTAGAGTTGGACGGTTTCCACACCCGCGCGTTTGCCCGTATTTTCGATATCCACGCCCACCCGCGCGTGCAATTCTGAAGAGCCGCCCATCCTCGCCGGATCAATGCGCAGATTGCTGTAACGAAATTCCGTATAGCTCAACCCGTAACCAAACGGATAAAGGGGCGAACCAAGCATATCCGCGTAGCCTTTCTCATTCGTCCAGCCGTGGTCGATCCAGTACGATTTCGAGGGCTTGTAGTTGTAATAGGCAGGCAACTGGCCCACGCTGCGCGGAATGGTGATGGCGAGTCGGCCGCTCGGGTTGTAGTCGCCGAAGAGCACGTCGGCCACCGCTTCGCCTCCCCGCTCGCCGGGATTCCACGCTTCCACGATGGCCGGAAGGTGCGCCGCCTCCCAGCGGACGGAAAGCGGCCGCCCGTTGATCAGCACCAGCGCCGTCGGCGTGCCGGTGGCGGCCACCGCCCTCACCAGGTCTTCCTGCAAGCCGCTCAAATCCAGGCTCGCCACATCCTGGCCTTCCCCATCGGTTCCCCGAGTGGGTTGGAACCGGGTATCTTCCCCGACCACAACCACGGCCACGTCAGCGGCCTTGGCCGCTTCAACCGCCTTTTCGAACGTACTCTTATCCGCGCCAGTGACCGCGCAGCCCTTGACGTAGACCACGCGCGTGGCGGGGGAGACTTTGGCCTTGATGCCGTCGAGCACCGTGCTGACGTGCTGGGGAACTTCGAGAGGGGAGTAATCTCCAAGCTGGTTTGGGCCGTTGTCGGCGTTGGGGCCGATCACCGCAATTCTTTTGAGCGTCTTCTTCAACGGCAAAAGGTTGTGCTCGTTTCTGAGAAGCACAATACCTTCCTGGGCCGATCGCAGCGCCAGGTCCTGATGTTCCTTCGAGTGCATCACCTTCGCTGCATTCTCGGGATCGACATAGGGATGCTCGAATAAGCCGAGCCGGAACTTCTGTTCCAGGACGCGACGCACCGCCCGGTCAACCAGCGCCTCGGGGACCCGCCCTTCTTCAACGTTCTCGATCAGGGGTTTCATGTAGGCGGGCTCATAAGTGATGTCCAAATCCACGCCGGCCCGCAACGCCATGGCCCCGGCTTCCTTTTGCGTCGGCACGATGTTCTCGTAGACCAAGGTGTCAAAGCCGTCGCCTTCGCTTTCAACGATGCCCTTGAAGCCGAGTTCGTCGCGGAGAATCTTAGTCATCCACTTCTCAGAGGCGTGCGCCGGCACGTCTTCAATTTCAGGGTAGCCTGCCATCACACCTAACGCTCCGGCTTTGAACGCGGCAATCCATGGCGGCAGAATGTTTTCCCGGATGTAGCGCTCGGACAACTCGATGGCACCGCGCTCGAGGCCGCTTACCGGTTCGCTCTGGGTGGGGAAATCCGTCATCAGCGCAATCGCCTTGTCCGGGGCGCTGAGGTCGGAGCCCTGCGCGCCCTCGACGATGCTCTCGGCGATCCTCGAACCCAGGTAAGGGTCCTCCGTGTAGGCCTCTTCGTTGCGCCCCATTCTCGGGTCACGGTCCAGTTCGAGCACCAGCGTGGACAGCACATGAATGCCGATTGCTCTTGCCTCGCGCGCGTCGGCGGCGTAGATCGCGCGTACCAGGTCCATGTCGAAGGTGCTGCCGATCGCAAGGCCTTCAGGGAACACCGTCGCGTTTGGGAACATCGCTCCGTGCGTGCCCTCCTCGTCTTCGAGCAGCGGGATCTTAAGGCGCGTCTGGATTAGCGCGACCTTTTGAAGCGCATTGAAAAAATCAGCCTGCTCCCGTGCCGGGACGTGGAGAAGCGTGTTCGCAAGCGAGAAGAAACCGCAACCCGGTCCGATGTCCGGATTGTGACTTCCTGCCGCAAATCGCTTGCAGGCCTCTGTCTTCTCTGCGTTGGTTTTTCCGAGCCCGTCAACATAAACAGCAGGCAAATTGAGTTGCCCGGCTTTTTCCTTCAGCGTCATCCGGCTCAACAGGTCGTCCACGCGGCGTTCGATGGGTTGCGAAGCGTCGAGATAGATAGGAACAGACGAAGGTGACTGGGCAAGGGCTGAAACTGAGACGAGAAGCGGGCAAAGGACGAGAGAAAAAGTGTACAGACGCATTCGCTACCTCGATGCCCTGAAAGGGCGAAAGTTAGTAGCCGGGGGCACCGCCCCCGGAACGCTGGCAACGGGCCGAAAAGACCCTGAAGGGGTCGCAGTCCGGATTCGACCCTTCCAGGGTCGGGAGGAGTCTACGCTCGATCCCGGGGGCGTTGCCCCCGGCTACTTTGCGAATCCCCTGCGGGGATTCCCGTTCCCCGAGCATCGAGCGCGAGACATCGGGGTAGTTCATCCCCTGCAACAGCCCTCGAAAGCCAACCGCATTAGGCTGTTGTCTTTGCGATATTCTGTCAAGAGGAAAAAGGGGACACCGAGCGCAGAGCTTCGCTCTGCGCCAGCCGATGGCACCGCGCGACGTCGGTCTCTTACCACGCAATCTGGGGCGGGAAGTATTCGGCGATCAGTTGTTCGTAATATGGGCGCAGTTCCTGAACGTCCGGACGCACGGCGCTCTTCGAATAGAGGTCGTAGTTCTGGAACTCGCGGACCCACTTGAACATTTCCTTGTCGCGGTCGTTCATCAGGTAGGTGTACTCGCCCTCCTGGTGGGCAGGGTAGAAGGAGTGATAGCGGATCATGTAGCGAGCTTCCTCGGGAAGGTAATCCTTGGACACGCGATACATGTACTCGTCGTGGCCCCACGAAATGTCGACCTTATCCAGTCCGCAGCCTTCCTCGTAAACGCCCAGCCTGGTTTGATATTGAGGCACGGCCACGTCCGGGTTCGCAGCGAAGAATTCGGGGAAGACAATCTTGGGAGAATAAGCGCAACCTACGGGGAACGTGTCGCCCACCACGGCCCACTGCGGCTCGCCCCAAAGGCACAGAATCTTCCCGAGGTCGTGAACCAGGCCAGTGAGGATGAACCAGCGCGGCTGTCCGTCGCGGCGGCAAGACTCGGCGGTCTGGAGCAGGTGCTCGATCTGCGGCAGGTCGGTGTCCGGGTCGCTATCGTCAACCAGGGTGTTGAGGTACTCCATCGCCTCCCAGATGCCCATGCGAGTGCGTCCGCGATCGCCGTATTCGCGCTGCTTGGACTTGACGAACTCGCGCGTCTGGTAGGTGTGATTAAGGCGGTAGAACTCCTTCACGGAGGCCCGGGCATCGCCGCTGTGGTCGCGGAACTCCTCTGGCTTTTTGTCCGTGCTTCCCGAGCGTGCCGCCACGGCCTGAGCGTCCGGAGGCGCTTCGGGGTAGCGCTGCTTGAGAAAGTCTTCCCACTCGTCGAAGCTACTCAGGGGGGAGCCTAACTTATCGGTAGTTTCCACGGACCACCCTCCTTGGCGCAGGCGAAACAGCCTATATTGATTTCACACACTTTACGATTAGCCCTATCCCAGCCTCAAATTTGACATAAGTGGTTCACCATGTCAAGAAAGCCACATCGGTGCTCACGGCATTACCAAGGATAATGGGCCAAATTTGGTTGCCGAACATTGACACTTTGTCCTGGATCGCGCTACGCTGATAGTGTCAACATGAAATTCAGAAAGGAGGTGCCCCTATGGGACGCTTTGAACGAAAACCAGAACGGAGTTCCTTCGCCGCAACCCCAAAGGTCGAACCAAGGCGACCGGCCATCCCTTTACCATCGTCTTCTCACACTCTGACTCAAGATGAGCCGCAGCGACGGAGTGTTTCGGAAGACGACGTGAGACATCGAGCCTACGAACTCTTCCTCCAACGAGGCAGCACACCAGGCAACGACGTCGGCGATTGGCTGCAAGCGGAACAGGAACTCCGGGCAAACTGATCGACGGTCAGATGCCAAGAGAGGCTAGACCCATTCAGCAGTCTGGCCGCCACTTCCACGGCGGCCAGACTAACTTTTCACGGCTTGCTCTCCCCGCCTCCCTAAATCGACCTCACCCCGTCTCTCCCACACCGACGCAGAGGCTTGGGCCCGCCACGGTCCGCTTGTGCCTCCGGCGGCTAAGGGCATATACTCGGGTCGCTTCAAAGATGCCAACCGCAAGGAGTTACGCTGTGACCGATCGCTTAACTTGTTTCAAGAGGCGGCGGTTGATCAACCTCCGTCTAATCGTAATCGTCGCAATAGCATTCCTGCCCTGCACACTGCTTATTGCCGGGGCATCCCCAATTCCCGTGCGAGGACTCAACCTCAGCGCCCCGAAACCTGATGAACTGCCCCTGGCGGTGAAATTCATACGCGAGGTCCTGCCGAAAGCAGGCGTCAACGTACTGGTGATGGAGTTCGACTATCGCTACCAGTTCAAGTCGCATCCGGAGGTGATCGATGCGGATGCGCTTTCCGAAGACCAGGTGAAACAGATTGTGGCGGCTTGTCACGACGCCGGGGTTCGCCTGATCCCACTGATCAATTCGCTGGGCCACCAGTCGTGGGCGGCGCAGACGTTCGGGCTCTTGAGGGCCCACCCGGAGTTCGATGAAACTCCTGGAAAATACCCCGGCAACCAAGGCACCTATTGCCGAAGCTATTGCCCCTTGGCCCCCGGGCTGCACAACGTAGTCTTCGACCTGATGGATGAGCTTGCCGGCGTCTGCCAGGCCGATGCCGTTCATGTCGGCATGGACGAGGTCTTTCTTCTGGGCGAGGACGACTGTCCCCGCTGCCGGGGCAAGAACAAGTCCGAGCTGTTCGCGCAGGAAGTGCGCGCCCTGCACGATCATCTGGCCGCGACCCATCGGGAGATGTGGATGTGGGGAGACCGCTTTCTGGACGGCGACCTGACCGGCTTGGGGAAGTGGGAAGCAAGCCAAAACGGGACAGCGCCCGCCATCAACCTGGTTCCGAAGGACATCGTGATTTGCGACTGGCATTACGACACGGCGGTTCCCACGGCGGCGCACTTCGCCATTCAGGGCTTCCGCGTGGTGTCGGCGCCGTGGCAGATGACTGACGTCGCCCTCAACGAATTGGAGATGGTCCGCAAAGTGCGCGCCGAGGCGACGGATCCGCTCAAGTCGCGCACCCTGGGGATGCTGCAAACCACCTGGATCGACCTGGGCGACTTTGTAAAGGCGTACTACGGGCAAACCTCTGCCAGCGCCGACGCCGTCAAGGCTGCGGAATGCTTCAAGGCGCTCTTCAGGGAAATTCGGCAGGAGGATTAGCTTTGCTTTTCCTGTCATCCTGAGCGCAGCGAAGGATCTCCGCAGTCTCCCATGGGTCAATGGCTCAGGAGCGACTGCCGAGATCCTTCGCTGCCCTGAAAACGTGTAGGGGTAGGGCTTGCCCTACCCGCTCGCCACGAGTCCGGCAAAAGGGGACGGCAAGTCGTCCCCCTACAGGCAGCAGGGGAATCGCTTTCATGCCAAGTGGGGAGCCAAAGGATCATGGAATCTGCGCCCAGGATGACACTTTCCGAATTGACGCTCCTCCTAATGGCTCAACGACCAGACGTACGCCGCGAGCGCCGAGAGTTGATCAGGAGTGAGTTGCGCCCCGCCCATGGGCGGCATGGGGCTGCGATACTCTTTGGGGTGGGCCACTCCTTCCCGAATCGTTTTGGAGATTCCGGCATAGCTGCCGTCGTTCCACAGCCACTTTTTCGCGGTTAGGTCCGGACCCAGGGGCGAACCGGTACCGCGCTCGCCGTGGCAACCCACACAAGTGGCCCCGCCGGCTTGGCCGTGGTAAATGCGATCGCCCAGGGCGACCATGGCCCGCGTCGCGCCGTGCGGAACGGGACGATTCCCTGCTGCCGCCGCGCCGGCGTTCGCATGCGTTCCCTCCGGCGGCTTGGCCACGGACTCTTCCACCTCGCCGGCCGCTGCCGACGGACTGGGGCAGGGAGTGATTCCGGCGGTGCCGTCGCCTCCGCCCTTATAGACTATTCGATAGATTCGGCCCCGCACATCGTCGGACACGAAGAGCGACCCGTCCGGCGCCACCGCGACACCGGAGGGTCGATGTGTGGCGCCTTCCGGAGTCTTCACCGAGCCGGCAAAACCATCGGCGAAAACCTCGCAATTTCCAGCGGCCTGGTCACCGCGGAGCGGCTGAAAGACTACGTTATAGCCGCCTTGCGCGTAGGGAGCGCGATCCCATGAACCGTGGAAGGCGATGAAGACTCCGTCGCGATAGCGGGCTGGAAACTGCGTCTGGTCGTAGTGCGCCATGCCGTTCGGCGCCCAGTGCGCCGGAAGCGAGGCGACGGGAGAGATCTTGTCGGCGCAAACGCCCACGCGTTTGCCGCCGTCGCCGCCATACTCGGGCGCCAGCACCAGCTTTCCCGCCACGCCGTCGTAATAACATTCGGGCCAGCCGTAGTCGCCGTCCGGCTTCAAGAGCAGCAACTCTTCCGCGGGCAAGGTCGCTTCCTCGGCGGGCTTATAAAGTTCCGGCCAATTCGCATGCAACTGGTCGCGTCCGTGCTGGGTGACGAACAAGCGCCCGGCGGAATCGAAAGCGAAACCTTCAGCGTTGCGGATGCCCGTCGCGTAACGCGCCTCGGGCGAAAACGTTTGGTTCGTTTTGTTCGCCTCGAAGCGCCACACACCGCCGCGGGTCCTAAGTTCGGTACACGGGTCGGCGCCTGGCACGTGGGGTTGGCGGTTGCGCGGCTGGCAGGAGTTGGTGGCAGTCGCGACATCCACGTACATCATTCCCTCGGCGTCAATAATGAACGGGTGCATGGGGTGATCGCCGCCCAGGGGCAAGCCGGAGACAACCGTTTCCGGAGCGCCCTGTGGCACGATCGAGCCGGCAGAGAGCGCGTAGCGCACGATCCTGTCGTTAACCTCCGCGTAGATCGCGTCCTTGTACAAGCCGACTCCGGTCCCGCCGTTGGAGCCCGTACTAGCCGTTTCACCAAAGCGCTCAATCACATTGGCCTTTCCCGCGCCGGCGGTGTCCTGAAGAGCTACCAGAAACCCCCCAGTGGGCGTGACGTGTCCGGGGTAGTACTCGCCCGACCAGGTGTTGACGTAAACCACTCCCGTCGGTCCCACCACCATGTGGCGCGCATGACCTATGCCGTCGGCAAAAACCGTCGCGCAGAAGCCCGCGGGCAGAGTCAAACCTGCGTCATCACTAGGGCACGACGCGTTCTTCGTCTCGTTCGCAGAAGTCGATTGGCTTCGAGTTGAGACCGACGAGCTCAGCAAGCAGAACACGGCGACGCAAAGCAATAGAGTTGCGATCACGCACGGCCGACGCATTGAACCCTCCGGAAGTTGATTGAGATTCCCGACCAGTATTCGGTTACATTCTTTATGCTCGTACTAAGTCCGTCGGCAAGTCAAGCCTCGGTGGTGTGGGGGTAGGGCTTGCCCTACCCTCGTCGGCCTAGTGACTCGCCGGGGACGGCAAGCCGTCCCCCTACATTCGTTATCGGGGGATTGACGCTGTTTCAACTCAGACCAGGAAAACCTTCTGCGCCCAATCCACGGCTTCGAGATAAGCCATGGAGAGTTGCGACTCACCTACGCCGACGGCGGCAACGAGTTCGCTGACTTCGTCCCACCTCGCGGTTTCGAAGGCCTTGACCAGTTCGAGAATCGTCGCGTGGCGGTTGTGCGCGCCCAGCAGCGCGGCCCGCACGACGTCGGGCAGCGCAATCTCGGCGGCGATCTCTGACAGGGGCCGACCCAGCATGGCGTCCATCAGCGAAAAGACCCCCAAGAGGAACATGCTCTGCCCGGCCCGGCGCGCGCCTGGAAGCGCGCCCAACAGCTCACAACAACGGCCTCGGGTGAGCGAGGTCAGAACCAGTTCGTTGCTTTCATTTCCGGCTATGCCCAGGACTGCCGCAACCGACGCCCATTTCCTCATCTCCCGATCTCCCACGAGCGCCAGAGCATGAGCGGTGGAACCGATTTCGCTTTTGAATCCGAAAAGCGGTGAGTTCACGAATCGCAGCAGCTTGTAGCAGAGAGAGACTTCACGGTCGATCAGCGACACGACCTCGTTTCTATCCAATTCCGGTTCGTTGATAGCTTGAAGAAGCCGCAAGTAGTGGGCCTTGAAAGCCGGAATGTGCAGACTGGGGACGATCTGCGGTTTGCAGAAGAAGTATCCCTGAAAGAAGCCGTACCCACTGTCGTGAGCTTCGGCGAACTCGGCGCGGGTTTCGACCTTTTCGGCGAGCAGTTGGATGCCAAGCGGCGCGAACTCTGCCACGGCCCGCCGCCTCTGGCTGGGCGCCGAGAGCTGGAAGTCAATCTTGATGATGTCGGCCAGATCGATGAAGGGTTGGAGCTCCCGGGCGTAAACGAAGTCGTCCAAGGCGATGACGTAGCCCAGACGCTTCAGTCTTCGGCAGGCCTCGAGCACTTCGGCGTCCGGCCGAACCGTCTCGAGGATCTCAACGACCGTCTCATCCTTGGGCAGCAGCGTGGCGTATTCGTTCACCAGAAATCGCCGCGTACAGTTAATAAAGGCCCGGCGGCCAGCAGTCAGCGTGCGGGCGCTGGCGTTGAGGAAATTGTCAGCCACATCCAGGGCCGCAGCGTCGCCATCATCGGCCGTGTAGCGGTTCTCGAGGCCGGAACGGAACAGCAGTTCGTAACCGTACACCTGTTTGCAGCGGTCAAAGATCGGTTGCCGCGCAATGAAACGAGTTGGCCGATGAGCGGCGCTTGACGAATCGGGCGATGCGGCACGAGAGTCCACAAGGGTTAAATCGGCATTCTGCCGGGAAACTTAGGCGCCGGATTGTAGGGGCGAGGCGGCGAAGGTGTGAAAAAATCACCAGTCCCTGTCATTCTGAGCGAAGCGAAGAATCTGCATTTGTTTGTTCTCAAAGAGATGACTGCAGATTCTTCGCTTCGCTCAGAATGACAGACGAGTTGTTTACATCTCCGGCGACTCGCCCCTACATCTTCGAAGGGAACGATTTATCCAGTTCCACAACGCTCACCGAACCCGCCGGAAAGCTCCAAGAGAATCGAGGGCCGGGCAGCGTCTTTCGCTTTGGCGCAGAAACTTCCGGCTGAAAGGTCCGCCGTCCACCTCGCATTTTCGTGTGCCGGAGCGCGCCCGCGGCGCCCTCTACTTCCCTCTTACGAATTCCACGTAGCCGTGCTTGCGGAGAAAGCGGAAATAGCCAACGAAGTCCATATCCGTAGGCCCAAGCTCCATCCGGGTGAGATGAATAACCTGCTCCAGCGTACGCTGCCCGTCGCACCAGTAGAGGGCTGTAATTACGGGCACATCCCATGCCCCGGAGGGGTAGCCTTGGCGCTGGTCGGGGGCCAAATCATCGAGCGTAATCGTTCCCATCCGCAGGCGCTTCACCACAATCGAAGACGCGGTGGGTTCATCCGGGGATGAGGCGCGCGTTGGCTCGACGGCGGAACTGATTCCTAACACTCCGGCGCGAGCCCGAACCGCAGATTCAATTCGCAACGACTGCCCGTCGCCAAACTGGCGCAGGCGCGCCGTGAGGGGAGCGATCGAATCCTTCAGGGCCTGGCGTTCGGATTCCGGCGCCAGGCGGTGGACGGAATCGATGGCCTGAATTCCCCGCCCCACCAGATAATCCGTTTTCTCTTTTGCTTCCCCGAGCAACCCGGCAAGTTGCGGCGCGCCGCCCGCCGCCGCGATCTGATCCAGGTAGGAATCGACGGAGCGGAGAATCACCTCGTAAGCGCGGTCCTCGCTCAACCCCGCCAGCCACCGGGCCTCCTGCGGGCCTGCATTGGCGAGAAAATAAAGAAAGGCGGCGTTGACGATGGTAAGATCCCGCAGCGAACGGGAATCGACGCGGTCCGGCGTGTCCTCGCTGTTGTGATGGGTGATCACACCGCTACCACTGTAGGCCCACACGTTGGGAACGCCGATGCTCGGATCTCCCAGGTAGCTGTCCGTTCCCGTGCCGAAGGGGCTGGAGTGCCAGGGCCGGCCGAGCTTGCGAGGGAAATCATAGCCGGCGCCCACGTCCACTGTGGGAAAGTAATCTTCCGCCACCTTCAGAATGAATGCATCGACGTAGGAACTGGCCACCTGCGGATTCAGGTAGAACGTGTACTCCGTGCCGGGCAGGTCGTAGGAAGCGGCAGGCGTATCCAGGCAGATTGCGGCAATGGTGTTGCGGATGCGATCCGGGTGGGTGGCAACGTAATGCATGGAACCGTACATTTCGCCCATATTCAAAATGCGGATCGCCCGCCGCGGACGAGGCAACCTGCCCGACGCGATCAGGCGATTCAGGGTCGCCGCAGCTTCCAGGATCGCCGCAACTCCGGTGCAGTTGTCCTCGGCACCCTGCTCGGAGCTGTGGCCGAGCGAGAGAACCTCTTCCGGGCCGTCGCCCGGGATCACGGCCGTGGCGTAAGGATACGGCCCGCTGTAGTAGCGGCTGTCGACGGTGGCCTTGGCAACGACCTTGCCCTTCTCCGCCAGGAGTTTGCGAACCAGGGCGGCCTGACGCGGCGAGATCGAGAAGCAAAGCAGCGGAGTGCTGATCTTGGTGAAGGCCCAGCCATTGTCACCCCAGGCGTTCACCCACTGGTGGCCATCGGGCAAGCTGGGATTCTCGCTGAAGGCGTTGATGGCGCCCAGGGCGCCCGCTTTGACGAGTGGCCATTTTAGGTTGGCCGCATTGTCAGGAGTCAGCACCAGCTTTCCGCGCAGATTCAGCTTGGCGATCGTGTCAGGATTGGCGTCCTTCAAATCCACTATTTCCGCCGTGACGCCTTGCGGGGGAGTTGACCCGCTCCACATGCACAATGAGCACGGAATCTTTTGAAAGTCGGCAAGAGTGCGCTCAGCTTGCGGCAAGGCGGGATCGACGATTTCCAACCGGGCCTCTTTGGCATCCCAGGCGAGCGGCTCTGTCCAGTAGCCGAACTGAGTCGTGCCATCGGCCGGCGCGGCAAGCATTTCGACTCGCTGAAGACCCATGCGGGTCATAGCGTCCTTGAGATACTCGGCCGTCTCAGCATACTTCGGAAAAGTAGACCAGCGGTCCGTGACGTAGACCCGACGCATGTAGTCCATGGCCTCTTCCGGGTAGACTTCGGAGCGAATCTCCTGAATCAACGCATGCAGGTCGAGGCTTTGCGGCGAGGCGGCAAACGTCAACCCCGACGCGGCGAGCCCCACGAATAGTCCCGCGCAAATCAGCTTCCGGTTCATGAGCGGTGGTCTCCTCTCAGGGTGCAGGGCAGTTCGCGAACCGCCCCTGCTAGCCGACAGTATGTCTCTCTTTGCTCTCGCTTGCCTAGCCATAGGCTCCGCTTCGTTTTGCGCAGATCTTGCCGTTTTTGCTCATTTCGAGGCCCCATTGGTGCGAAATTGCACGCAAAACGCACAAAAAATACAGCACGAAAAATAGCGATGTCCTTAGTTTTAAAGTACTTCTTGAGTTCGTTTCCACTGTTTCTCATTTTTCCAGTTCCCCGCTTTCACATCTTGGCGGGCCAATTGGGCTGTGGTCCGGGGCTCGGCCCGCCCTGGCGCCCGCCTGCGACAAACTGTCCAGCAATGTGACCATAAAGGTAGGCTATCATAGGTAGGCGCAGTTGTCAAGCGGAAAATGTGAAAAACGTTAGTGGCTGTGACCAAATGTCGTTTGGCCGGCGGGCGCAGGGCGATAAGTCACGCAGGGGCGGTTCGCGAACCGCCCCTGCAGTTAGAGGAGCCCCTCCCTTCCCGTCGCTCCGCAGCCAGTGCGTATTGAAAACTCAAAGCGGAGAGAATACAATCGCTGCGCATCACGCAGCGGTAGGAAGGTGTGGAAAGATCAGCCGCTTTTCATCCCGACTTTCTTCACGCCTTCAAATGCCCATGAAATTCAACGGAGATTCTCCATGGCTTTGATCCAGTTTACAAAGAACCATTCTGACCATTCCACAGACAAGGGGTATCAATTCGAGTTTTTCTGCGACCGGTGCGGAAGCGGATTCATGAGCGCCTTCAAACCCTCCATGGCGGGCTACGCGGGCAGCGCCTTGCGCGCCGCCAGCGACCTGTTCGGAGGAGTATTCGGCCGCGCCAGCGCAGGCGCTTACGAGATCGAGCGAGCCATCCAGGGGCCCGGCCACGATAAGGCCTTTCAAGAATCCGTGGAAGAGGCCAAGCCCAATTTTCGCCAGTGCCCGAAGTGCGCGAAGTGGTCCTGCCTCACCATGTGCTGGAACCAGAAGCGCGGCCTCTGCTACGACTGCGCCCCCAACATCGAGACGGAGATTGCGGCAGCACAGTCGCAGATTGCCGTCGAACAAATGCACGATAAGCTTCGCCAGCAGGATTTGACCAAGGACCTCGACCTGACATCCGAAGCGGTTGCGCTTTGCCCCAAGTGCGGGGCGCGGACGCAGGGCGCGAAGTTCTGCCCCGAGTGCGGGCAGCCGTTGCGGCCCAAGAATGAGTGCTCACGCTGCGGAACGAAGTTTGAAGCGGGGACGAAGTTCTGTCCCGAGTGCGGACAGAAGATTGCCTAACCCCATGCCCGCCTTCACAGGCAGCTTTGACTACACGCGGGCTGACGGCGCGGCCCTTCAGTCAGGCCCCTGCCGGCTGGCGGAGCCACGTACCGCATCGTACGTGGCGGAGGGAGAGGGATTCGAACCCCCGAGCCCCTTTCGGGGCTAACGGTTTTCAAGACCGCCGGTTTCAACCGCTCACCCATCCCTCCGGTCTTACTTTTCAAGCACTTGCATTTGTGTCTAGGCTCATGGTAGCAGTTCTGGTAGCAATTGCGTGCGAAATTCCTGTCGTAGCACTTTGCGCCGACTTGTTAGCAGCCGTGGTAGCCTGAGCGTTTGGTACGGGGCGCAAAAAGCGACAGGCAATCTCGGCAGCGTTCTGCTGGCCCTGATCGTTCTCTTTAATGTACCAACCAGCCGTCGTCTGCCAGCGGGAGTGACCGAGCCGCGCCTGGATGTCTTTAATCGGAACACCAGCACGATAGAGCATCGTCCCTGCCCAATGGCGCAAACCGTGGAACGTCAGGTGAAGACCTTTCCTCTCTGCTGCTTTCTGAAGTTGCTGCTGTAACGCATGACCATCACTGGGGTTTCATGCCTTGCATCGAACGAAGGCAGCGGTGTTTACGATTTTGCCGTGACGCGAGCCTTCGTGCCATGGGGAGCGGCTCTCAGGTACTGCACGGGCCAGGGGACGGGATATCCCAAGTCGCGAGCCGCCCGCAAGGGCCAGTAGGGATCACGCAGGAACTCCCGCGCCATGAGGATAACGTCCGCCTGGCCGGTGCGGATGACGTGGTCAGCCTGCGCTGGAGCCGTGATCATGCCCACCGCACCCGTCAGGATCTGTGCTTCGCGCCGGACTCTTTCGGCGAAGGGCGTTTGGTATCCCGGCCCCACGGTCATTCGGGTAGGCGGCACATTCCCTCCGGAGGAACAGTCGACCAGGTCCGCACCACAATCCTTCAGGCGCATGGCCAGCGCCACGGAATCGTCGAGGGTCCACCCGCCTTCCTGCCAGTCGGTTGCCGAGATGCGCACGAACAAAGGCGCACTCTCCGGCCACGTTCCGCGGACTGCCCGGACCACCTCGATCAGCAAGCGCATGCGGTTCTCGAGCGAGCCGCCGTACTCATCGGTGCGGTGATTGGCGAGCGGCGAAAGGAACTCCGAAAGCAGATACCCGTGGGCGGCGTGGATCTCGATCACCCTGAATCCTGCTTCGCGAGCGCGGCGGGCGGCTGCCGCAAATGCCGCGACGACGGATTGAATTCCCTCGAGCGTCAGGGCTTGCGGCTGGACATAGTTTGGAGCAAAGGGAATTGCGCTGGGAGCTACCACATTCGTCCAGCCGCCCGCCCCTTCCGGGACGGCACCATCCCCGTCCCCAGGCCGATAGGTGCTCGCCTTCCGCCCGGCATGAGCCAACTGCATGCCTGCGACGCTGCCCTGGGAGTGGATGAAGCGGGTAATGCGGGCGAGAAACTCGATATGGTCTTCGCTCCATATTCCGAGGTCTTGCGGGCTGATCCGTCCTTCCGACGTAACGGCGGCGGCTTCCGTCATAACCAACCCCGCCCCACCGACGGCCCGGCTTCCCAGGTGGACCAAGTGCCAGTCGTTGGCAAACCCGTCGGTGCTGGAATACTCGCACATTGGCGAAACGACGATGCGGTTGGGAAGGGTCACATTCCGGATCGGGAGGGGATCGAACAGATTGGGCATAAGTTTGGCTCCTTGTGGGCCGTTATCCTGTCGGACATGCCTCGCCCCGGCCCGGTTGCCGGCCGGCGAGGCCCGGTGTTCCTGTCGTCTGCCGATTATCACATTCTCGACTTCAGCTTGATGATCTCGCCATCCACAACGAACCTGCCGTATCCGTGGTGGCGGATGGCCGTCGGACCCTTTTCGTGCCGGGAGGCCATGATGGAAACCCGTTTTGTTCGCTTAGTGAATCGTTGGCGGCTTCTCCTCAGGCAGGGGAAGTTCTGCGACCACGACCGGAACGATGTCATTGAAAGTACCAGTGGAGACGATCTCATCGGAATTCATTTCGTCTTCGACGGCGCAATCGTGCCACTGAACAAAGACCGACTCTTTCGTCACTCTGGTCACGGTGCCGATGTGTTCCGGCCAGTCCGCTCTCTGTCCCCTGCCCGAAGGCTCGACGATTTCATTAATTCGAAACATTTGCAATCCTCCGGCGGTGGAACCGAAACTGTACGCGGTCATTGATGCAGTTGTCGCATTGACAGTAGGTTGCCTCACGCAGCCGTTGCCCGTCCGCGAGCTTTCGTTCACACTATAGGATCAAGCATCCGCTCAATACAAGGCGCTCACTTATCGCCCCGCAGCCGAGTCCATAGGCCAGCCGCCGAATCCTCAAATTGCCTTCAATTTTTTTCGCTTTCTTGCCCAAAAACCTCACTTTTTCCCAGAAAACCCGGTTTCGCTCTGTATATTATAGGAGATGGAAGCCTCTCCTCCCGTCATCAAGCCCCGCATGTACGCCGTCGGTTTCAAGCGCCGCCCAGGCGACTTGGGCACCACCGCCATCGTCCCGGCGTACTCCCCCGCGGCCGCCCTGGAAAAACCCGTCGACATGTTCCCGGAATACCGGCGAGCCGGCCGCCCAGGTCACACCTTTGAAATCGAGTATGCGGAAATATACTGGGATACCGGCCAAGACTTCGTGATTCAGGCGAGAAAGCGGCCGCCCGACCTGCTGCCGTACAACTGCGCCGCCCGCCGGGGGCCATGGGCGGGGAACTGGAGGGAGGGCTGCATCTGTGGGCGCAACTCCCCGTGTCAACTACCTCTATTTCTTGCCGCATGACGCCCGGCCCGTCCCGGTGGATAGATGCAATAAAACTATGCGAGTCGCGCTCTACGCCCGCGTCAGAACCCTGAACAGCCAGAACCCGGAAACGCAGCTCGTCGAGCTGCGGGAATACTGCACTCGCCGCGAATGGAAAATCGAAGCGGAGTACGTCGACGCGGGCGTCTCCGGCTCGAAGGACTCTCGGCCGAGCCTGAAACTTTCAGAATCGAGTAAGCGACGTACGGACGGCCAGCGCGGTCCAGGCGAATATTGCTGGTCCACCCGATGTCCGCAGTATCCCCGGGGAAATGCTCCCGAGTAAAGGCGCCGTGATTAAGAATCCACCTGCCGGGTGTGGCGAACGCCCAGATGAGGTGCTGATGTTCGCCTGCCCTTTTCCCCTTAGCTGCGCGACGTCCTCTCCCGCATCGCCGACCACCCCATTAATCGCATCGAAGAGTTGCTACCCTGGAACGTCGTCACACCAGACCACCCCTCGGACACATGCGGCGGGAAGCCACGCAGGCGAGGCCATTCGAGATCTGAAATAATCGTTTGCTAGCGCATTGGAGGCAGCGGAGATTACCGGCTTCAGCTGGCATGATTTGCGCCACTCGTTTGCAAATCGCTTGGCGATGGGAGGGGTCGATTTGGTTAGCATCCAAAGACTACTCGGCCACAAGAGTCTGCGAATGACCAGCAGGAACGCGCGCGTCTCGGACGAACATTTCGCCAAACAGGTTAAGATCCTCGACACAACAATGGCGCTCTCACCCTCCCCGTTCAGAGATCTCAAGTATCTCTTTGCCCTTTTCTTGCCCTTTGCTGGCAACGCGCCGCGAAACGGCCCACGGTGCTCTGCGGCGCACATAAGCCGGCGGCAGCTATTACCGGTACGCGCCCCAACCCCGCAAGGGTTGTCGAACCATGGCCCCTTCGAGGTCGAGGTTCACATTTGGGCAGCAATATCAATCAACTCAGACAGAACTTGCACTTTCTCTGAACTTCGGTTGTCACGCTCAGCAACCAGCCATTGGCAGTAGCGCCATGCGGATCGTGAGGCCCTCCGGCTCCGCCGCATCGGCCTGCCAACCTCCCAAAACTGCTGTCGTCGGCTGGAGCGAATTGACTTTGGGCTAGCGTCCGAGCTAGCATTCTGGGACACGAAGTCCGATGATGTGCAGAGTTGGTGGGGAGAAACGCAGTGCGTACGTTACCCGCAGAAGTCTTGTGGACCGCCCGGTATGATTACGAGCCCCGTTCGCGGTTGGTGAACCACAAGCATAAGTTCTTCCAGGTCATTTGCATCGCAAGCGGCGGTGGCTGCTTCTGGCTGGATGGTCGGGAGATCCCGATCCTGCCGCGGCGTATTTTCTTGATCCGGCCAGGCGAGGTTCACGGCTTGAGCGCCCAGTCGCACATCAAGACGTTAGATCTCAAGTTTGTGGTGAGAGATGGCGCCATGAAGCGGGCCCTGCAGCGAGCGCGCAACTACATCCAGGAGCAGAGGGCGGCTATATCCAGCCTGGTTGACCAGATTCGTTCGCGGGGCGAGCGCCGGGGCATCTTCTTCCGCGAGATGTGCGCGGCGTACCTCGTGCAACTCCTCATTACCTACCTGGAGGAGAGCGGCGGCGGGGCCAACGAGGCGCTCGAGTTTGCGGCGGACGAGGCCGTGACCAGCGCCAGCGACGCGGTCCGGAAGGCCGTGGACTTCATCCGCGAGCACTATCGCGACGACCTCGATGGGCAAGCCCTGGCCCACGCGCTAGGCACTTCCGACCGGCAACTCCGCCACTGGTTTAAGGACTCGGTGGATATCAGCCCGATGCATTATCTCGCCTGCTATCGCATCGAGAGGGCGAAAGAGCTGATCATGTCCACGAACCAGGCGCTCAAGGCCATTGCGGAGCTTTGCGGGTTCAAGACCATCCATCATTTTAATCACGTCTTTTCGGAGATTACGGGGCTGCCGCCGGGAGCGTGGCGGCGACTGCACCGGGAAGGAATCGGGAAGGACGTTTGCATCGATCCTCACTTCTCGAACGTGATTCGGGTGCGGCGCGAGGAAGACGCGTTGTCCGCTTCGCGCCCTGACCTGCCACAGCGGTCTTGAGAGTCATCCTCCGAGTCCCTCCTCGAGCCGCGCTCGACCCGGCGGGCGGAAGCGCCCAGGCTTGACCAGCAGGAGAAGCACAACCGTCGCCGAGGGAAGAAGCAATCCCGAAATCACGAGTACCGGCTGATACGAGAAGCGCTCCGTGAGGAAGCCCGTGGCCAGCGTGAAAAGGGCTGCGCCGAGGCTACCACTCGAGCCCGCCAGGCCGGCGATGGAGCCGACAAAGCCCGTGGGGAAGATGTCGCTCGGCAGCGTCTGCAGGTTGTTGACCCAAAACTGAAAACTGAAGAGCACGATACCGGCCAAGGCGATGGCCGTTACCGGCGATTGCGCCCGGGCGATGAAGACGCCCGCAGGCGCCAGCAGCGTGGCAAACAGGATGGCGATGCCGCGCGCGCGGTAAACGGCCCAGCCGCGCGATATGAGCCGGCCGGAAGTCCATCCGCCCAGCAGGCTGCCTGCCGCCGCGCCCAGGTAAGGAATCCAGGCGTAGAAGCCGATCTCGCGCAGACTGAAGCCACGCGCCGTATGAAGATAGAGAGGCAGCCAGATGAGATAAAGCCACCAGACGGGATCCGCCAGGAACCGCGCCAGCACGATGCCCCAGGTCTCGCGCCGGCGAAGCAACACACTCCACTCGGGCGCCGCCGCCCGTTCCGATTCCTTCTGCCCGGCGAGGATGAGCCTGCGCTCCTCCCCGGTGATCCAGCGGTGGCGCTCCGGAACGCGGTAGACGGCGAGCCAGACGCCAAGCCACAACAAGCCCAGCGAACCGGTCGCCAGAAAACAGGTCTTCCACCCGAAACGAAGCTGCAACCAGACCAGCAGCGGCGCCGCGACGACAGGCCCGAGCGCCGAACCCGTATTCACGATGCCCATCGCCGCGGCGCGCTGCTCGGCCGGAAACCACTCGGCGGCTACCTTGGTCGCCGCCGGCCACTGGCCCGCCTCGCCCAGGCCGAGCCCGAAGCGCGCCACGCTCAGTCCGAAGACGGAGCGGGTCGCAGCATGGGCCGCTTCCGCCACCGACCAGATGGCCATCGCCACCGGATAACCGCGCCGCGTTCCGAAGCGGTCCTGGAGCTTTCCAAAGAAGGCCTGGCCGAGCGAGTAGGAGACGAGAAACCACGTATTGATACCGGCGTAAGCGAGGTTCGAGAGGTGCAGGTCAGAGCAGATCACCGGCGCCAGCATGGAGACGGAAAGCCGGTCAATGTAGCAGATGAGCGTGGCGAGAAACACCAAGCCGATGATCCACCAGCGCAGGCCGCGAATCCAGCCGGCAGGCGCGAGCGAAAGCGTCGATGGGATGGACATGAGGCCGTCCGGATCAGTTGTCGGCGCCGGCCGCGCACCAATGGACCAGGTCTTTCGAGCGGGCGAGCGCCAGCCGATTCCAGCCCCGCCCGAGGTAACTGGTCTGCTCGTTCGACCCTGCATAAAGCAGATAATAATAGCCGAGTTGATGACGCCAATCGTAAAGCGTGGCGGCAACGCAGTGGACCATGCGGTTGAAGCCCTCGAGGGGAATGGCCAGTTCCTGGCCCATGCCCCACACGAGCGGCTGAGCTGAATTCACGAGACGATAGAGGTACTCCCCCTCGACATCGTCCCGGTAATCGTCGCTGAGCAGGCCGAGCGCGCTGCCGATGCGGACGAATTCGTAGTTCTCGTGAATCAGTCCGTTATCCCTGCCGTTCGCCATCCGAAGCGTGGCATTGCCGGATCCCACAAAATGCCAGGGGCCATCGAGTTTTCCGGCAGCCGCAACGCGGACGCGGATCTGCTTGGGAAAATCCTCGAGCCCCTGCCGCCACACGGCAAGATAGCCACGGCCAAGGCGTGTGACGGTAAGGTCGATCACACTCTCGCCGGCCGTCAGATTCGCCCCCAGAGCCTGGCGCGCCGACCAGTGGACCAGGTCCGGAGACGTCATGTAGAAGAGCTGGTCAGGGCGCTGGGGATCGTCGCCCCAGGAGTTGAACGACAGTTCCCAGCGATCCCCGAGGTTCTGCACGTCCGGGGAACACATACCGCGCCAGCCCTGTTCGCGGCCGTCGAAATTCAGGATGGGAGGCGAGTACGTAACAAAGTCCTCGGTGCTCACTTCCACAACGTGGCTGTGGATCGTGCCGTTATCCTGGTAAAACGCCGAGAAGAAGACGTAGAACGTGCCACTGCGGTACGCCATCGCGGCGTCCTTGATCGACCAGTTGGAATAGGAGAGCACAGGATTGCGGAGCCTCTTCCAGTTGAGAGGGGCCTGCGCGCCCGTGGCCGGCACGAAAGTGAAGAGGCTGCACAACAGTACCGCGATCGAAAATCGTCTCATCGTGCTGTTCCCATGCCTGCCGATCATTGCATTACGGAGTGAGAGCCGGAACCCGGCGCAAACCAATGGACCAGATCCTTCGAACGTGCCAGCGCCAGCCGGTTCCAGCCGCGACCGAGGTAAGCGGTCTGTTCGTTCGAGCCCGCATAGATCATGTAGAAGTAGCCGTCGTCCGCGCGCCGGTCGTAGAGCGACGCGGCCTGACAGCGGATGCTGCGGTTGAAACCCTCGAGGGGAACTTTGATTTCGAAGCCCTTCTCCCAGTTCAAGGGCTGGGCCGCATCCGCAAGAGTGTACAGGTACTCTCCCTCGACGTTGTCGCGATAGTCGTCACTCAGCATGTGCAGGACGTTTCCGATCCGGAGGAACTGATAGTTCTCAT
>Ga0181526_10000885_pt1 | contig 30372 bp, 26 predicted proteins | sample PEATcosm2014_Bin_35_FD_119750 | JGI IMG/M metagenome (GOLD analysis project Ga0181526, IMG submission 119750) | Peatland microbial communities from MTU Mesocosm Facility, Houghton, MI, USA - PEATcosm2014_Bin06_30_metaG | ecosystem: Environmental > Terrestrial > Soil > Wetlands > Peat | place...
GGGATGAAAAGATATAGCGCGAATCATTAGATAGACCACCACAAAAGTGGCGCCGATGAGAGCAAGCAAAGTAGGTCGTGGCGCCTTTCTTACCCGCATCAGCAACATAATTTCAGCAGAGATGCAGGCGATCGTCATAAGCACAATGAAGGCGAGCTGCACGTTGTGACGTCGGTTATACCATCCTTCGGAAAAGGCGAGGCTGCGACCGGCTTCGGTCAACGCTGTTTCTAGACCTAGCTGTTTGCTAATGCAGAGAGCAAGGAACAAGGCCGCGATGGCTCGCCAGACACGATGTTCGCCCGATGCGCTCGCGTTATTCGAGGCAAGTTTTCGTGCTAATGTCAAACAGCTGACTGAAACACAAAGATATAAAAATTCTATCAGCCAGCCGCCCATGGTTGGGTCGAGCGAATAATAAAGCTGCTTCACCCTGAACGCCTCGCCGGCCTAACCAATGACGACATAGCAGTCGTGCAAGCAAATAGAGCCGTTCATAAGAAATTGCAAATTTGTGTCACCGCAAAATGGCGATCTCGACGTTGCGGAGCGCCGATGCGTTACTGTCAGGTCCCGTTGATTTATCGGGTCGTGCGTCGCTCATTACGATTTTGTGCGATCCGTCCGGACCCATCTGGCTGCGTCCCGGCGAGAAAAAATTCGACGATACAGTCCGGCCTTGCCGAGAGCGTAGGCCGGTATCGATAGAATCGCTCTTGCCGGCAGGACTTCGCGGCCGAATTTCAACCACGCGATAACAGCTGATATGAAAAATAATAGGCAGCTGGCTGTGCTTATGATTAACGCCACTGGGGCCAAGCCTAGAAGCGACGCAAGCCCTGCGATCAGGAACATTCCCACTACTAGCATTGCAAGTAATGATAGTGGTGGTACGGCCATATCGAGGGTGAGTGCCAAGAGGTTCCAATTGCGACGCGCGATCGCTGTTGCGAGGAAGCGCGGCATGCCCTCCAAGATCATACTGACGTGTCCTTGTTCCCAGCGGTTACGCTGGCTTTCGACTCCGTGGGCGGTGGCGGCGAACTGGCTGGTGACCACAGCACCTGGGCAAAACACTGCAAAATGTCCTGCCGACGCCAGATCAAGCCCGAGCATAATGTCCTCGGTAATATTTTCGGTGGCGAGGTTGGCGCCCGAGAGCACCTCCCACGGAAAGGCCATGCCTGTTCCCATCAGCGGACAAGGTAGCTTGAGAGCGCTGAGTCCGAGCGGGCGCACCCAGTTCTTAACCCGCCATGCAAATTCAGCGACTTTACGGTTAACCCCGGATTGGTCTGGCGCCGTCATCAGATCGAGCCCTTGGACGGGTCGCCCCGTGAGGGTGCAGGTCGCCGCCAGGCGGTCGATCGCGCTGTCCGCAACCCGGCAATCGGCATCGATGACAATGACAATGCCGGGCGGATCGGCGCCTAGATGCTGAAGCCCCCATTGCAAAGCGTAACCCTTGCCAATTCTTTTAAGATCGCTGCGTACGACAACCTCGGCGCCTGCAGCTGCTGCGACTGATGCTGTGTCGTCGATACAATTATCCGCGACAACGAGTAGCCGGTCACCGGCCCGCAACTGCGGTCTGATATCTGCAAGCGTCGGCAGCAGTCCAGTGCTTTCATTGTGCGCTGGTACCAGAACCGCAAGACGCAAACGCGCATTTTTATTAGCGGACGGCGGTGGGGTCTGGCGGGCCAGTGTTACTGCCGCAACCACTTCGAGGAATAAAACGCCAACGGGAATTGCAAATAAGGCGGCACCGACCGCTGCAAGAAAGGAGGCTAACGTCCCCATTCGATAAACCCACAGTCCCCTAGATTCACCGCTGGCTAAATGAGGTGCCCCCCGCAGAACCCGCAGCCAAGTCTTCTAATGTTTCCCCAACAATTGCGCATAATAAGTGGCAAAACTGTCCCACGCCATCGTTTCCTTCCACTCAAATGCCGTGGTATCGACCGAATCCGTGTTGATCCGGCTACGCGGCTCGGGAAATTCGGTCTGAGCCTTAAGTTCGTACTCACATCGCAGACCGAGCCGCTGGCGCATCTGACTGGCGACTCGCTCGGTGAAGGAGCCTTGCGATTCGACGTAGCCACTGGGATTGATGCTGGTGGTGCCTTCCGCCAGGTTCTGCGCAAAGTGCGTGTAGATCCCAGCGAGCAGAGATATGTGAATGTTGTCGCGCACGTAAGTTGGCGTATTTACCACTGCGGGCGTCCCGGAAATCCAGCACTTCATCAAATAGTGGGTAAAGCGCGGCTCTTCGTATGGCCCGAACGGGTTGGGAATGACGAATTTTCCCAACGTCATCTGCCTTAACTGGGCGTGATAGCGAAACAGCTGCCAGGTAAAGGCTTTCGAAAGCGCGTATGGGGAGAACGCCCGCAGGTCCTTCGAGCCGGCCCCTTCATCGTTTTCGAATACGCTACCGGTGAGGACGATTTTACCGCAACCCCTTCTGCTCAGGGAATCCAGCACCGTTGGCAGTCGATGTGTGTTGTTGGCAACCGCGGTTGCGACGTCGAAGTCGGGACTTTTGTAATTTGTAACGTCGGCGCCGTGATGACAGAGGAGATTCCAGCCACCCTCGTTGATCAACGCCATGAACCGGTCATCGCCGAATGCCATGCCGAAGTTCGGCCGACAGACGTCGGCAAGACTACCAACGCGCTTTCGTCGCAGATCGTCTGGGTATTGATCCGGCTGGCGACGGAAGACTGCAACGACTTCATGACCCGCAGCAGCCAGTTGTCGGATGAACCAATAGCCGGTGAACGAACTTCCGCCGGTGAACAGGACCTTCATTACCGCGTACTCAAATGCCAAGCCGGATCGAAGTCGCTGTGGGCCTTGTCCTTGTCTGAAATGACTATCGGTGCGATCGGCCAGTCGAGCTTGAATTTCGGATCGTTGTAGCGGACGCCGCGCTCCTGCTCCGGCGAGTAGAACTCATCGACGAAATAGAACGCCTCGGTGTGGTCCGCCAGCGTGATGAAACCATGCGCGAAACCTTTCGGCACGTAAATCATCCGCCGATTCTCGGCCGACAACTCGATGCCGAAACTCTCGCCGAAGGTAGACGAGTTCCGGCGCAGATCGAGAATCACATCATAAAGCGCGCCCCGAATGCAGCGCACAAGTTTTGTTTCGGCCTTTGGGGCGAGCTGATAGTGCATGCCACGAAGGGTGCCCTTTTCTGCACTGAGAGAGTTATTTACCTGGCAAAAATGGCTGACAAGGCCGTGCTGGCCGAACTCGTGCTCGCAGAACGCGCGCGCAAAGAAGCCGCGCTCGTCGCCCTTTTTCTCAAGGTCGATCAGGTACGCACCTGCGAGCGGTATTGGAGTGAAGATCATCGACGAAAAAGTCCAGTGGGATTTTATCTATGTTCGCGCCGCTACGCGACGTGCTTGAGACGGCCCAGACAGCGTTTTAAGGTTCGAAGGCGGACAAATTGATCGCCCTCCCAGTCTTGTTTATTAAAACCATGGTCGATCAGTTTGCGGTGCAATTCCTCCATTCCGCTGACCAAGTTGTATTGCAGTTTGAAGTCCGGGAGCAGTCTGTTGAGGAGATCGAATTTGACGCGGTAGTTCCGAGGATCGGCACCGACCTCGCCGGTGTAAGCGATTTTTGCGCTGGGGATCAATTTCTTCACCTGATCGCCGACATCCCGCACCTGATAGTTTTCAGCGTTGCCGCCGACGTTGACGGCTTTATTGTGAATTCGTTCCTTTGGTGCGTTCATGAAGGCGACAAAGGCGCGCGCGATATCGCGGCAGTGGATCAGCGGGCGCCAGGGTGAGCCATCGGACATGATGCGGATTTCGCCGGTCGCGACGGCGCAGGCGAGGAGATTGTTGACGACGAGGTCTATCCGCAGCATTGGCGAGTGGCCATAGGCGGTGGCGTTGCGGAGATAGGCCGGACTGAAGTTCTCGTCCGCGAGAGCCGAAACTGCCTGTTCGGTTTCGATCTTCGACTTGGCGTAGGCCGTCAGTGGGTTCAACGGATCATTTTCGTCGAGGTCGAGCTTTTCGCCGGCGCCATAAACCGAGCAGCTGGCGGCAAAGAGATAGCGCGGCACGCCGGCTTTCTTGGCCAACTGCGCGATCCGAATTGAGGCATCGCGATTGATCGCGTAGGTCGCTGCGGCGTTCACTTCGCCCATCGGGTCATTGGAGATGGCCGCAAGATGCATGACGCAGTCGTGGCCGGTCAGGTCATCCAGCGTTATGTCGCGGACATCCTTGCGGAGGTTGCGGTCGACTGGGACGAATTCGTCCCACGCGCAGTCCTCGAACAGCCCGAGATCGCACCCGGTCACGCTGTGTCCGGCCTGTTTTAGCAAGTCGACGAGGTGGACGCCAATATAACCCTTATGGCCAGTGACAAAAACCTTCATGGTTGGACTTTGCTCCAGGATGCGCGGTTGGATGCGGTTGCAGGCGAGCGGCGAAACTTATTTGACACTCCAGGGGGCTTTTCCCGATTCCCAAAGCTTGTTGAGCTGATCGCGATCGCGCTGGGTGTCCATGGCGAACCAGAAGCCACGGTGCTTGCGGATACTCAGCTCGTGATCGCGAGCAAGTTTCACAAGGGGATCCTGTTCCAGGACGCATCCCTGATCTTTGCTGAGATATCGAAGAATATCCCGCTTGAAGAAGAAGTAGCCGCCATTAATCCAGTTGTCGGAAAATTCCGGCTTTTCCGCGAATTCGATAACTTGGCTGTTGTCCAATTTCAGCTCGCCAAACCGCGATGGTGGATTGACGCCAAGGACCGTTCCGATCTTTCCCTGCTCGAGATGGAATTGGAACTCGTCGCCGAGGTTTGCGTCGGTGACGCCATCACCGTAAGTGACTGCAAAATGCTGCGCATCGCCGAGATAGCGGGCCGCGGCTCGTGCGACGCGCGCCCCGGTCATGGTCAGCTCGCCGGTATCGGCGAGGGTCACATTCCAATCCTGCTCATGATCAATCTTATGGACCTTCACGTCGTTGGTCTTAAGCTCAATGGTGAAGTCGCTGTTCATCGTCGGGTAATTGAGGAAGTACGATTTGATGACTTCGGCCTTGTAGCCCAGGCAGAGGATGAAGTTCTTGAAGCCGTGATGGGAATAGGTCCGCATGATGTGCCATAGAATGGGGTGATTTCCCACGGGCACCATGGGTTTGGGACGGACGTCGGTTTCCTCGCGCAGCCGAGTGCCGAGACCGCCGCAGAGAATGAAGACCGGAACTTGAGCGGGCGTCATCGCTTTGACCTTGGTGAACTACAAAACCGCCCTAGTGATAATCGGCAAAGCCAGCCCAGCCTGAGTGAAAACTGCCCCTTTTGGCGGCGCCTTAAGCGAAGTCTTTTATGCGCAATCGGCCAATTAAACCACCGAAATTCGTAGCGCGGTTAACGGGCCATCCCAACAAAGTCAATAGGTTAGGGCGCTTGGCGAAGGGAGCGAAGGCAATTTTTCTAAAGCGCCATTGCCGCCATACAACTTTGCATCTAACGGATGCGCCAGATTGGAATGCTGGGTCGTTTGGCGCGAGAGAATCGAATGAAGCTCCTGGTCGTGATCGTAAACTATCGCGTTGTGCAGCTCACGATCGATTGCCTTCGCTCGGTAGCGACGGAGATTGGCAGCGTACCTGGAGCGCAGGTTGCGGTATGCGAAAACGGAACGGGGGATGATTCCGCGGACCGGATTCAGAAGGCCATCGACGACAACGGGTGGGGTTCGTGGTGCACGCTCACAGCTATCAATCCCAACCTGGGCTTCACGGGCGGTAACAACGCTATCCTGCGGCCGGCGATGCAGTCGGCGGACCCGCCGGAATATGTCTTGCTCTTGAATGCCGACACGCTCGTCCGACCGAACGCATTCAAGGCTTTAGTCGACTTTATGGATCGGCATCCGACCGTCGGGATAGCTGGTAGCCGGCTGGAAGATCCTGACGGAACGCCACAACGGTCGGCGTTTCGATTTCAATCGCCGATGAGCGAATTTGAAGCAAGCCTGAAGCTTGGGCTGGTGACCCGGCTACTCAAGCGGTGGATGGTCGCCCCGCCTGTGCCAGACCGGTCGTTTAAGACCGACTGGGTGTCCGGAGCAAGCATGATTATCCGGCGCGAGGTTTTACGGGATATCGGCCTGCTCGATGAGGGCTATTACACCTATTTCGACGACATCGATTACTGCTTCAATGCGCAAAAGGCGGGTTGGCCGACATGGTATGTTCCGGCTAGTCGCGTGATGCATCTGGGGGGGCAGACGACCGGTGTCACGGACGAGAGCCGCAAGCGTTTTCCACCCTATCTATTCGACGCGCGCCGGCGGCATTTCCTGAAAAACCATGGCCCTTTCTATGCAGCGATGGCCGACGCAGCTGCCATCGCCGGGCTTGCTCTATGGAGGTTGCGCGTCGTGCTCACCGGGAAGGTCGATTCGACGGCGCCGCATTTGTTGAGCGACACCATCAAGCACAGCGTATTTCTGACCGGGTTCAAACTGAAGGAGGTTCAGAATCCGGCTTTGGCGTCACAAACAAAGACAGTTAAGGAATAAAATTCATAAATGAGGTTGTGCGATCAGCCGAAGTCGGAACGCGTGGCCTCGCGAGGCCGTCGCCGACGCGTTAGTCGAATATTACACTCAGCCAGTAGGGCTCCTGGCGAATGAAGGCACCAGCTGGAGCTTTTAGTCAGGAACGAGCTCGCCGGAGACAGGATGGGAGATGGCATTAGCGCCGACGTTCCCGATCGGAACCGAGAGCAACCGTAGCGACCCTGCTTTCCAAATAGCGCTACGGCCATTGGAATATCGGAACCATGTTTTTGAATTATAAGATGAACATACGACGGTGCGTTGGTGAATACTGTTGATACGAGATTTGGCGTCGTCACGATCGGCCGCAATGAAGGCGAGCGACTGAAGCGTTGTCTTCAATCGGTGAAAGCAGCCACGGCGGTTGTATACGTCGATTCCGGGTCGACCGATGGATCATCCCAATGGGCCCGCGACCGTGGCGTGGATGTGATCGACCTCGATATGGGCTTGCCGTTCACCGCCGCTCGTGCACGCAATGCCGGTTTCAGGCGCTTGCAAAAAATAGCGCCTGATCTGCGCTACGTACAATTTGTCGACGGCGATTGTGAACTCATCGACGATTGGCCCGCACAAGCACTTGCCTTCATGGAAGCCCATCAGGACGTTGGCGCCGTATGTGGAAGGCTCCGGGAGCGCCATCCCGACCGGTCAATCTACAATTGGCTATGCGACCGTGAATGGGATGGACCGATAGGCGAGATACGCGCGTGCGCCGGCAACGTGTTGACCCGTGCGAGTGCCCTCGAAGCGGTCGGCGGGTATCGAGAAGACGTCGTGGCTGCCGAGGAAGACGAATTGTGCGTCCGACTTCGTGCGGCTGGCTGGCGCATCTGGCGGTTGGACCATAAGATGGCTTTGCATGACGCTGAGATGACAAGTTTTGGCCAATGGTGGCGGCGCGCGATGCGAGGCGGCTACGCGTTCGCGCAAGGCGCCTATTTGCACGGGGCAACCCCGGAACGGCACTTTGTTTGGGAGTCGCGTCGTGCTTGGTTATGGGGGGTATGGCTGCCTCTTGGCTGCCTCGTGGCCGGGTTAACACTTGGGCCGTGGGGGTGGGCGACGTGGCTGGTCTATCCGCTTCAGGCAATACGCCAAACAGTGCGCAGCCGCGGGCCTTTGGCCGATCGCGCAGTTGTGGCTATATTCCACGTGCTGGCACGCTTTCCCGAGGGCTGGGGGCAAATCAAATTCATGCGTGACCGCTTGTCGGGGCGCCAGGCACGTCTCATCGAATACAAATAGCAACTTTAGCAAACGCCCCTGCGACGGTGTCATTGCGGATGCGACGATGCCACCTAACCGCGACATTGAATGGAAGAAAGCCGTCCGCCCGCAACGGATAGAGGTGCGTTGACCTGGAGCGAGGTTTCACGGCGTTGTCGGAACAAGCTGTCGGGACTTATCCAGACTACTGGAAAAGCGGATCTTCCGTGCCAACCGGGTGCTTGGCCTCTCGATTGCCCACCACAAGGCTCCGGCAACGGCAATACAGGCTGCAATCGACACGCTCCACCAAAATGCTTCCCAGAAAATGCTGCGGCCGGTCAACATGTAACCGACCCTAAAGCTGGCGCCTGTGATCGGATTATGAATGAGATAAAGGGAATATGAGATGGCGCCAAGGAACTGAAGCCATCGCCAGTTTAATGCGGTATGGAGCCGATCGGCGACACCCACTACGTACAAGGTTGCCGCGGTAATGGTACATGCGAGCGAAAACTGATCGCCCTGGATGATTGCCGAAGTACCAATGATCAATGCGTAGGCTGCAAAAAAAGGCAAGGCTCCTCGGTCACGCCATGACCAATACGCTCCCACACCTAATAGAAATGCGTGCCATAAGGGCGGAAATAGACCAGCCGGCAATTCAGGGCCCAAACGCAACGGCCATAGCAAGCTGACCATTCCAGCAACCAAGAGTAAGGCTGCAGTCCTTCGTCCTTGAAAGCGCGAGCCGGGATCGTTTCGCCCGACGGCAAGCAAAATCGCATAGACCAAATAGAACTGAACCTCGAAGCAAAGCGTCCAAAAGACCGTGTCGATCTCCCGGTAGCGAAGGATGTCTTGAAGATAGAACAAATGAGCTACTACCTGACCCAATGTGAAGGTTTCGGAGGGCCGATTGCTGACAACGGTCGATGCAAGAGTTGCAAACCCAATACTTATAGCGATGGCGACCCAATAAGGTGGGTCAAGACGGAGGGAGCGGCGCAACGTAAAGCGACCGAAGAGATTGCCGTTCATCCTTTGCCCATACAGGGAATGCGCGATAACAAAGCCGCTTAAGACGAAAAAGATCGGGACCCCGAGGTTCCCGTGCTCAATGACAGATTGAAACCAGTACGGAAGAAGAACGAGCAGTTCCGGTATGTGATGGCCTTCCTCGGCGTGAAACAGAACGACGCCCATAGCGGCAACGCCACGCAGCGCATCGATGAATACAAGTCTGTTATTAGGCGCGACATCGACCATTGTTTTGGATCCATGTGGACCTGCAATTTTCATGACTGAACATGCCGGCTCTAAGGCGTCCATACCATTTAGGATGGGGAGGTAGGCGCCGCGCTCCCTTCTTACCTTTCCGCTCCGCCGATTAAAGATTCAACCGGTATTTCTGCCGGCAAGACATCGAACATCGTTAAAGGCGCCTTCGCCGGCATATTCCCATCCACTCAGAGGTCGCGTGTTGGCGCATTCTGTAACTTAATCACGCCAACGCGCTTGGTCTCGCGTTTGAACATCGTAAAAATCGACCACAATTAACCGTGCGCTGCAAAGCGTCTAAGGATTGCCTTATCATCGGCTGCAGCGGTAGCGAAGGAAATGCTATTGAAAATCGGGTTGTGGTGCGGTGAGGTGCCCGTGCTACATGTGTCGAATGAGGAAATGATAAAGTGACCCTGCATCGAGTCAAAGAGTGCAGCCGGAGCGCAACCGTGCTTGGACGCGATCTGCGTCACGTTGCGTACAAGTGACGTCGTGATGCATATTGCCTATCTCGTTAATAAATATCCCGGCATGACCCATAGCTTTATTCGGCGCGAAATCCTGGCGCTCGAACGCCGGGGCTTTGAAGTCATGCGAATTTCGCTCCGCGGTTGGGACGGTGCGCTTGCGGACGACGAAGACCTGCGGGAGCAGAAGCGCACGCGTTACGCCCTTCAAGGGGGGATACTCGCGCTGCTGGCTGCCGTGGCGCGCGCGCTGATCACGAAGCCGATCCGACTGGTTGAGGCGCTAGCTCTGGCAACGCGTATGAGCCACCGGGCGGACCGCCCCTTGTCGGTGCATTTGGTTTACTTGGCGGAGGCCTGTCGCATCGAGCGCTGGTTGCGTGCGGCAGGCGTGCAACATTTGCATGCGCACTTCGGCACCAACTCAGCCGAGGTGGCAATGCTGGTACAAACGTTGGGCGGGCCGTCGTGGAGTTTCACCGTCCACGGGCCTGAAGAGTTCGACAAGGGTCAATTTATAGGCATGGCGGAGAAGATACGCCGGTGCGCATTCGTGGTGGCGATCAGCTCTTATGGGCGCAGCCAACTTTATCGCCTTGTTGAGCATCAACATTGGCCAAAAGTGCGCGTGGTGCATTGCGGGCTGGAGCCTGCGTTTCATCGCTTACCTGCGACCGCGGCGCCGATCGGGAGGCGCCTCGTTTGCGTCGGTCGACTGTGCGAGCAAAAGGGTCAGTTGCTGCTGCTGGAAGCCGCAAGGCGCCTTGCTGCGCAGTCAGTGGAATTCGAAATTGTGCTGGCCGGTGACGGAGAGCTTCGTGGGGAAATCGACGCCTTCATTACGCAGAATGAATTGCAGGGCCGCGTGCGCGTCACCGGCTGGATCAGCGGCGAGCAGGTGCGCGATGAAATGCTGGCCGCCCAAGCACTTGTTCTGCCAAGCTTTGCCGAAGGGCTTCCGGTGGTCATCATGGAGGCGATGGCATTGCGCCGGCCAGTCATCAGTACGTTCGTCGCCGGCATACCCGAACTTGTCCAGCCGGGCAAACATGGCTGGCTGGTTCCGGCCGGAGATGTCGACGCATTGGTGTGCGCGATGCAAGCTTGTCTTGATTGCCCACCGGACAGGCGAGCCCAAATGGGGGAGGCGGCACACGAACGGGTTTTTGACCGCCATAACATCGAGATTGAAGCAGGCAAACTCGATGAATTGTTCCAAGCGGTTCGGCCAAGCCGTTAGTACCTGAACCGCTCGATATAATGATTACGAAGACAAGGAATAAAATGTCCACAAGACCAACGCCCCTTCGCTCACAGCCAATCCGCGCAGCCATTGTCGGGACAGGATACATTGCGGAGTTCCATGCCCGCGCCATTCGGGCGTTGGAAGGAGTGGAGTTGGCTTGTGTTTGCGACACAAATCTAAAAAGCGCGGAGATATTTGCATCCAGTTGGGGTGTGCCAGCCGCGTTCGGGTCAATCGAGGTCATGCTCCGTGAGCAACGGCTTGACGTCGTTCACATCCTCGTTCCGCCCGACCGCCACCATTCATTGGCCAAAGCCGCTCTACAATCGGGGGTTCACGTTTTCCTCGAAAAGCCAATGTGCTCGAGAGTCGATGAGGCCGACGAATTATTGGCGTTGGCGGACGAAAAAGGGCTGCGTGTTGGTGTCAACCATAATTTCATGTTTAGCAGTGCGTACCAGCGACTTCGCGACATCGTGCGGTCCGGCTCGCTCGGGCCCCTCGACCACGTAAGCCTCAATCATTTCTTCGAACTCGGGCAAATTCGCTTCGGGCCGTTTGACTCTTGGATGCTGCGTGCTCCAGGAAACGCAATTCTTGAGATTGGGCCGCACCTGCTTTCGGCAATGCTGGATCTAGTCGGCGCCCCCGATGATCTCACGGCAACTGCGGATCGGAGAGTGAGTGTGCCTGGTGGCGGGGATGTGTTTCGTCGGTGGCATATCCATGCAATCGCCGGCCGCACCGCCGTTGAGGTTAATATCAGTTTGGCGCCAGGGTTTAGCCAGCGAACAATTTATGTTCACGGGCTATACGGAACCGCGACCGTGGATTTCGATGCCAACACCTGCACGGTCGATCGCCGTACTCCGCTCGGTGTTGACTTAGATCGTTATAAGCGAAGCAAATTGCAGGCCCGACAACTCCAGTCACAGGCATGGAAAACGCTGGCGGACTACGCATTATCGAGGTTGAAGCTCCGGCAGCGTGGTAACCCCTATCAAGTATCGATCCTAAATAGCGTAGCGGCGTTTTATTCCGGACTGCGCTCCGATGCATCGCTTGATAACCGCATCGACGGTCGCACCGGTCGCGATGTCGTTGCGTGGTGCAACAGGATCGTGGGTGTGGCAAAAATCCAGTCGAGCGCTACCGCCGCTCTCTATACGCGGCCCAAACCCACAACTCCACCCACGATCCTGGTCCTTGGTGGTGCGGGTTTCATCGGCCGTGAACTGATCCGTCAACTCCTAGCGGCGGGGTACTGTATCCGGGCAATGATGCGAGGTTCAGGCGCGTTGCTGGGTGAATTTGATGCCGCTCGTCTAGAAATTATACGCGGCGACATAGGCAATGACACCGACATCAAGGCCGCAATGCATGGGATCGAGTTCGTCTATCACCTGGCGACCACCGATGCGAAAACGTGGGACGACAGCTTGCGCAGCGTCGTCGAGCCCACTCGAGTGGTGGCGGAGGCATGTGCGGCTGCTGGGGTGAAGCGGCTGATCTATACGGGCACGATCGATTCCTACTATGCGGGCGCGAAGGCCGGCACAATCACGGAGAAGACGCCGCTCGATCCCAATATCAAGCGCCGCAACTATTATGCGCGCGCTAAAGCGGCCAGCGAAGCCATGTTAATGGAAATGTACGGCAAGGATCGGCTTCCCGTCGTGATTGTTCGTCCAGGAATAGTGATAGGGCAGGGCGGCAATGCCTTCCACTGGGGGGTCGGAAGGTTTTCGGAGAACGTTTGTGAAGTGTGGGGCGACGGAAACAACAAGCTGCCATTTGTTCTCGTTGCAGACGTAGCTTCGGCCTTATTGCGCTGCATCCAGGTGCCAGGAATTGAAGGTCGATCGTACAACCTGATCGATATTCGGCTTCTTACGGCTCGCGACTATTTGCAAGAGTTGCAACGACTGGCCGGTATATCGCTCACGGTCCACTATCGATCGATTTGGCGCTTCTATGCAGCTGATCTTGCCAAATGGGTGGTAAAGGTTCTCGTACGTCACCCGGACAGGCTTCGAATCCCGAGTTATCGCGACTGGGAATCGCGTACTCAGAAGGCCTTTTTCGACTGCACGCTCGCGCATTCTGAGCTAGGTTGGGTGCCTGCTTCTGACAGGACACGCATGATTGAGGAAGGGATCGGCGGTTCACTGCAGTCTTGGCTGGCGGCATGTCGGTAAATAATGGGAGCTCAAAGGCCATTGTCATATGACGCTCAAATTTGCACGGTAATGGCATTGAAGGGTTGGAAAGTGGCATGAAATATCTAACCAATTGCCCAGTATGCGGCTCAAGCCGATTTTCGTTGGCTTACACTGCGCCCACGACTTCCGGCTTGGACCAGCGGCAATGGTCCGTCTCCGAATGCGAGGATTGCGGTCATCAGTTTATTAATCCGCAGCCTTCTTGGGACGAGCTGAAGTTCTATTACAATAACACATACAACCCCTATGATCCGATGCATGGATCACAGTCCGACGATGATCGCGAAATCGAGCTGGCTAGGAAAAATGGCACATTCCGCCATATTTCGTTGCCGACAGGGAAACGATTGCTGGACGTCGGATGTGGAGCAGGGTGGTTCCTGCGCATTTCAAAAAAATTGGGAGCCATCGAGCAAGGTGTCGAACCAAGCGAGTACGGCGCCAAGCAGGCGCAGCAGCAAGGACTTTGCGTTTTTCATGGGACACTAGAAGCCTACCTTGCGCAGGCACCGAAGGACACACAGTTCGACATCATTACCGCCAATCATGTCCTGGAACATGTTCCAGATCCCGTGGAAACGCTTCGAGCTATGAAGCAGCTGCTAGCTCCGGGCGGACTCATATGGATTGGAGTGCCGAATGCCAATTATCCGATTTGCCGCGCGCTGAGGGGCTGGTGGCACGCCACTGATCTGCCGTACCACTTAATGCAGTTTACACCGGCTAGCATCAAGAAGGCAGGGCATCGTGCGGGGTTAAGAGTGCGGCGTCAAACGACGGAATCGATACCGCAGATCGTTGCAGGATCACTGGGACAATATTTTCGATACAAATGGAAAATACCACGCCGGCTGACCGAAAGACTTGGCGTACTCAAATCGCTATCATACTGGTACGCGCGAAAAATGGACGCCAAAGTTGCGGGCGAAGCAATCATAACGGAGTTTGTCGCAGATTAGATGACCGACAGTTGGTCGGTCCGCATGGCCAGCTGAAGTCTAATACCCGCGGTTCTTGTAGGCCGGAATAGCCAGAATGTTTTGATGTAATCGGATCAATTTGCCTACACGCATAATATACGACCTCCGGAGCCCATATTAATGACAATTGCAAAAGTACAGCTGGGCAGGTTGACGGCGTTGCACCGTCTTCCTAAAAATAGCAGGTACTTTTGATTGCCCAAAAAGAGGGCGCCTTCTATCACAGTCGTCTGCCTGAAACTAAGCTAAGAATTCGATTCCCGTGCCTGCTATGAGGAGGTGCGCTTCTATTTGATGAACTTAGCTGGACATCTTACCCAAGGGGCTCCGAATCTAGCGCAGCCGTGTCTTTTGGAATGGCAGTTGCAGGCTTTGAGGCGAGGCGGCCCGCCCTTCGAATGCGCACGGCGAGAAATAAGCCCATCTCCCTGGGTAAGGCGGACAGCGCATCGATTGACAGCGATCGTAAGTCCGATGACAACCGTTCATTCACAGACCAGATGCGCTCGTTCGGTTGTGTCTCACCACGGGTCAACGTTTGTCCGGTCACAAATGACGTGGTTTGTGATCAAGCCTTCGTAAGGCCGATTTACGTTCAAGCCGCAGTTCTGAAACACTGAACCAAGATTCGATAATGACCGAGCACATGAAGCATACGCAATCCTTCTTCGCCGCAGCGGCGCGTATTTGTCACGAGATCTCCTTCGCATCGGTCGAGGCTCTAGCCGCAGATCTGGATCAAGTGCGCCAGCGCAAGGGACGCCTATTCTTGATCGGCGTGGGCGGCAGTGCCGCCAATTGCAGCCACGCGGTCAATGACTTCCGCAAGCTTTGCGGCATCGAAGCATACAGCCCGGTTGACAACGTCGCGGAGTTGACGGCCCGGACCAACGATGAAGGATGGGACACCGTGTTTGCAGCCTGGCTTGAAACGAGTCAGCTCAGCGACCGGGATGCCATTCTAATTTATTCGGTTGGCGGGGGCGATGCCGAGCGCAACGTCAGCACCAACATTATCAGGGCCATCGAGTTTGCTAGGACACGCTCAGCCCGAGTGCTGGGGATTGTCGGGCGAGATAGCGGTTATACGGCCAAACACGGCGATGTAGTCGTCTTGATCCCGCAGGTTGATCCGAACCTGGTTACTCCCTTATCCGAGGCGTTTCAGGCCGTCGTCTGGCACTGTCTTGTCAGTCATCCATCCTTACAGCGCAGGCAGACGAAATGGTGAGCGGCTCTCATTACTTGATGCCGGCGGTCTTGCTCGATCGGGAGGGCGTGATCGTTGTCCGGGAGCCCCGCGACCCGTGCAGCTTTGCGCCGAGAAGGCTTGCAGAGTACAGGCTTTACCCCGAGACGCTGGCTAGTCTCCAGCGGCTCAAGGGCGCGAGTTTTCCCCAGGCGGTGGTCACCAACCAGCCCGGCGTCGAAGACAGTTCGGCCCCGCGCCCGGAAGTTGACGCAAAGCAGAAGATTATATGGCACGAATTGCCAGTCGACGTTTTTAAGGTCTGCTTCCATCGTCAAGTCGACGGGTGGGCGTGCCGCAAGCGGAAGCCAGGCATGGCTCTTGAGGCGGCGAAAGATCTCGGCATCGGCCTCGTGAGGAATGACATGATCGAAAATCGTGAAGGTGACGTGGGCGCGGGCTGCGCCGCCGGCTGCACGACGGTGTTTAATGGCGTTGGCTATGACGAACCGGCGCCGGGGACTCCCGAACGCGCACTGCGATCGATCGCCGGGGCCGCGGACGTCATCATCGGGGCTGCTCTTACCATTCAGGAAACATCATGAGCTCGATTACCGATCTCAAGGTAAAGATTTTTGCCGACGGTGCCGACTACGACGGTCTGATCGCGCTATCGCGAAATCCCGTGATCAAGGGATTCACAACTAATCCGTCGCTGATGCGAAAGGCCGGCGTCGACGACTACGAAGCCTTCGCGCGCAAGGTCTTGGCTAATATCACCGACAGACCGGTTTCGTTCGAGGTCTTTGCCGATGATTTCGCCACAATGGCCGAACAGGCGCGCACAATCGCGACTTGGGGACCAAACGTAAACGTGAAAATACCGGTTACCAATACAAAAGGACAGTCGGCGAGCAACCTCATCCGGACGCTATCGTCCGAGGGGATCGTGCTCAATGTGACGGCAATCTTTACGCTCGATCAGGTGCGCGTCGTCGCCGATGCGCTCGATGCGGCGACGCCCGCAATCGTATCGGTCTTCGCCGGTCGCATTGCCGACGCAGGCATCGACCCTATTCCGCACATGCTGGCGTGCAAGGACATCCTGCGGTCGCGCCCCAAAGCAGAACTACTGTGGGCGAGCACGCGTGAACTCCTCAACATTTTTCATTCCGAAGAGGGCGGTTGCGATATCATCACAGTGCCGAACGAATTCCTTAACAAGCTCCATGTCATCGGCAAAGACCTCAAGGAATTCTCGCGCGAGACTGTGCAGATGTTCTACAAGGACGCAACGGCAGCAGGATATCAGATTAAACCCGTTGTTGTTCCGGCAAAGCGAGTGAGGCCGTGATCGTGGAAGCGCGGTTAACAAAATAAGTGGCGCCACTTGCTATGCGGTTCGACCTGCAAAGTCGAATTATCGAAAGTTGATCCACGAATGACCGTAGTCCATTCCCACAGCGACCTCAAAACACGATACTTCATCGTTGGCGGCGCCGGATTCATCGGGAGCCACTTCACCGATCGGTTATTGGCCGATCCAGTCACGACCAAGGTGACATTGTACGATAATTTTTCATCCGGCCGAGAATGGCATTACGAGCAGCACCGCGATGATTCGCGATTGTCGGTGGTCCGTGCCGACGTTGGAGACATCGAACGACTTACAGCGGCAATCGCCGAACACGACGTCGTAATTCACCTCGCTTCCAATCCGGATATCGCTCGGGCCGCCACCGAGCCGGAAGTCGATTTTGATCAGGGCACGAAGCTCACAAACAATGTAGTCGAATCTATGCGGCGGGCCGGCGTAGGCCGTATCCTTTATGCCTCGGGCAGTGGAGTCTATGGCGAGTTGGGAGACACTGAAGCGCATGAGGATTATGGGCCGATGGTGCCGATATCCACCTATGGTGCGAGCAAGCTCGCTGGCGAGATGTTGATCTCATCGTACTGCCATATGTTCGGTCTTACCGGCCGCTCGTTTCGATTTGGCAACGTGGTCGGACCGCGCCAGACACACGGGGTTGGTTTTGATTTCGTGCGCAGGCTGGTCGGCGATCCGAGCCATCTTGCGATCCTTGGCGACGGGACTCAGAGCAAGTCCTACATACACGTCTCCGACGTTGTAGACGCAGTTCTGTGCGCTAATCGTCGCTGCATCAGACCATACGAAACCTTTAACGTCGCGACCGGCGATTACATCACAGTCACCGAGATCGCGCACCTTGCGGTCGAATGTCTGGCGATCGTTCCGCCACCGAACCTGGAGTACGCAGGCGGTGATCGCGGTTGGAAAGGGGACGTTCCCATCGTAAGGCTTAATACCGATCGGATTAAATCGCTTGGCTGGAAATGCAACCTTAGCACCCGCGAAGCATTGCGACAGTCCCTTTTAGCCCTGATTGAAGATGTCCACGCCAAACGCCTCTGATGTTCTACCGTCGCTCGCCCTGTTAGCTGGGGGACTTGCGACGCGCCTGCGGCCGACCACAAATATCATGCCAAAATCTATGGTGCCGGTGGCAGGCGAACCGTTCATTGCACATCAGCTTCGGCTACTGCGGCGCGAGCGCGTTACCGACATTGTAATCTGTAGCGGGCATCTCGGAGAGCAGATCGAATCCTTCGTGGGCGACGGGAGCCGCTTCGGATGCCGCGTTCGATACCAAGCCGATGGAGATCGACTGCTTGGCACCGGGGGCGCACTACGGCAGGCGCTTCCGCTGTTGGGCGCGCAATTCCTCGTCATGTACGGCGACAGTTATCTCGATATTGCCTTCCAGCCAGTCTACGAGGCATTTTTGCGCGCTAAGTGTCCGGCATTGATCACTGTCTTTCAAAACGTAAACCGCTGGGACACAAGCAATGTCGACTACCGCGATGGCCACGTCCGGTGCTTCGACAAGGCAAACCCTACGCCGGATATGCAATATATTGATTACGGGCTTGGCGTGTTGAGTTCTGCCGCCCTAGCCGATCGGCCGATGGGCGCGGCATTCGATCTCGCCGAGCTTTACCAAAATCTAGCGAAGCGTGAACAGCTCGCGGGCTACGAAGTGCACCATCGTTTCTACGAGATGGGCTCTCCGACGGGGCTCGCCGAAACCGCTGACTATCTATCGGCTAAATTAAGGGAACCAAATAAATGATCGTCACCCGAACGCCGTTGCGCATTTCGATAGGCGGCGGTGGCACCGATCTGCCATCTTATTATCGGCAGTTCGGAGGTCTCGTCATTTCGGCCGCGATCAACAAACACGTCTATATTACCATCAATCAAAGTTTTTTTCCTGGGTATTTCTTGAAATATTCAGAAACGGAGCATGCAAATTCCTACGAGGAGATTCGGCACCCATTGCTGCGTGAAGCGCTGCGGATGCATGAAATACAGCGCAATGTCGAGATCGTCAGTATTGCGGATGTTCCAGCCGGCACAGGGCTTGGATCATCCGGAAGCTTTTTAGTCGGGCTTATTCATGCGCTTTACGCCTTCAAGCGCCAACCCGTCGCCGCCGAGCAACTTGCGCGTGAAGCGATCGAGATTGAAATGAATAGGCTTGGTGAACCGGTCGGTAAGCAGGACCAGTACATTGCCGCTTACGGAGGCATCACGTGCCAGGAGTATCTGCCGGATGACGGTGTCGTCGTCTCACCGTTGCGTATGACCCAGTCGACGCTGTGGGAGCTTCGTGACTCGTTAATGATGTTTTTCGTAGGATATACGAGAAAGGCGGCTGAACTGTTGCGCGACCAAAAAGAGCGCTCCGAAAGTGGCGACAAAGAGATGTTCGATGGGCTGCACTTCATCAAGCAGCTTGGCCAATCGATCAAGGCCTCTCTTGAGGCTGGAGATGTAGTGCGTTTCGGTGAACTGATGCACGAGCATTGGCTGCGGAAACGAAGCCGATCGGCTGGAATGAGCAATAAGCAGATTGACGAGCTTTACGATCTGGCCCGCGCTCGAGGTGGGGCTACGGGCGGAAAGCTTGTCGGAGCTGGTGGTAGCGGCTTTCTCTTGTTCCATACTAATGATCGCCGTCGTCTTCGTTCGGTCATGACCGAGGCTGGCGTCAATGAAATGGACTTCGGCTTCGACTTCGACGGGTCGGTGGTGCAACTCAGGAGTGATTAGGTCGTTCCGAAGTGTGCCTCAGGTCGGCAAGGAAAGCGGCCCGTTGCTCCCCACACGACGCGCACCGGAATCCCTTCAGTTCAGGTGGTCAAGCCGCAGCAGGCTGTTGCAACTAGACAACGCCAGGGATTACCTCAGCACGAGTATCCTTTCCCAAGGCTATCCTGAGGTTCGTAGTCTGCCTGAAAAACAAGGTCTATCCGAGGAACCAAGGCTATTCAACAACGAGACCGTTGCAGGCTGCGCCGATCAACCGATACGTGAAAATAGCGATTCGTAAGTTTTCAGTCGCTTCCAGCCTGGAAACTGATGCGCAAAAAGGAGGTCAAGCGCGGCCGGGTAGCTCTGGTCTCGGTCAACGAATTGTCGTGCGAGCTCAGGGCAAGCATTACAAAGCCGAAGAAAGGTCGTGTTATCTTCGGCTAGTTTTCGGATGGCTCCGACGTAACTTTCTACATCCTCGGGTTCTGCCTCCATTATTGCCGGGCCAAGTACCGGTATCGCGTTGCTCAAGCGCGACGTAACGACTGGCAGGCCGAACAAGACCGCTTCCGCGCAGACCGCGGGCAAGCCTTCGGAGAAGTCGCTACGCGTCGGGACGATGACCGCATGCGCGCGTGAATAGAGCGCGAATAGCTCGGATCGAGGTAGTCGCCCGTGAACAATGACACGGTCACTGAGTCGCTTTTCTTGAACAAGCCGCTTCAGCTCAGGCAGCGCGTTTCCCGTACCGCAAACTTCAAATACGATTGGAATGCCAGATCGATCGCGAAGCTTCTCCGCCATCGCCGCAATATCGAGAGCCCCTTTGTTCCGCTCGACCCTTCCCACGAAAATGACGCGGAACGGACTGCGCTCGTGGCCGTGGTGGATAGAAAATTCATCCCGTCGGAATTGGCAGCGATATCCAAAAAAAGGTAAGCCCTGACCAGCAAGCTCCTGCGCCTGCCTTCCGCATTCGGGTGACACTCCAATGGTTCCTACGGCCACCCAACGGAAGAATAGACCATCAAGAAAGCGGATCGAGCGCGGTATGAGCCGTTTAGGTTCGAAACCATTGGGCCAGAGAGTGTTATGGAAATTGACTGCAATGGGAACTCCCATTAGCCGAAACGATGCGAGCGCGAAATAGTGAGCGCTGCCGGAGTCGATAATGGCCATATCAGCTCCGAACCGCCAGGCCCTGGTGCCGAGATAAAAGCCATAAAATATTCTCGACAGATGATATCGCCAGCCAGTTGCGTCTTCCCATAGCCGAGGCTTATTTTCGATCCGCAATAGCCCATCACGCAAACTGTCGACACGCCGGTTGTGCGAAAGAGCTAACGCCTCGATGCTTTGCTCACGACAATATTCTAATAGCTGGCCAGAAGCGATGATGCTCGTTTCGGTGCTCGGCTCTTTGGCGATCTGAGCACGATGTGCTGCCACAATGTCTCCCGGACCTAGAGCGACAAACAATTTCATGAGCGTATTTCTCTAGTTGCCCCTTCGCATTATAAAAATGCCGAGTGCTGCCGCTTTCCACAATTAAAAACGGCGACCGAGGAGGGGCTCGGTAAATCTTCGAAAACGGCAGGAGTCGACAAACCGATCAAACGATGACCAGATCTCCCACAACAATTCTAAGGTCCTCTGCCTTGTGACGTGACCGAAGCTTATTCTAGATGAAAAAAATCCGCAAAACACAAAAATAACCCTCAAAATGAAATAACATACTCAAGCGTGCCGAAACGTGATCGTTGCGTCCGTGAAATCGAGAACCAGTACGGACCGGCTAGGGAAATCAAAGTAATTCGAACACGTTCTTTCCATAAGTAAGGCGCCGGTACAATTCGCTGACTACGAGCCATATTATTTGTAAGCGGGACTTAAATATGCCGAATAGGCTCTCGAGCGCAAACCGGATACGGCCATGCATTAGGGATGGGAGCACTTGAGTCTTGAGTGTCGCCCATGCGCCAATGATTTCCGACTTCATGGGGACGAGCAAGACCGGCATACAGGCTAGTGTTCGGATAAACGTATATTTGAAAATCCTCGGAACGGAATAATTCCAGGCGATGAAGTTTTCATACAGCAACGCAAAGAGCATTGCCTGGTCTGCGGACGCAACATTACGCGAAGATCGAAGGGTTTGTTCCGTTCGAGGGCCGGACCAGGTGATTCCACCGCGCTCGACGACGAACGGCTTCCCATTAAAAGTGCTCTTTAGTTCTGCGGCGGGATGTGGAAGACCTAGCCAATCAATAACTCGATTCAACGTTTCTGCTGTCTTATTGTGAAGATCCTCGAATCGAACCGCTCGTGTTCGAGATTCCATTCCGGTGTGCGGTTGGCCATGCTTGACCAAATGATTGAGAAGCCAAACGGGAGCATCAGCACCTCTTCCGGTACTGAGTGAAAACTCAAACATCCGATCATAGGTTGTGATCGGATCACGAACGGTATGAAGAAATCGAGCTCGCGGGAAGTCTTCATCAAAGCGTCGGGCCAATTGTTCGTCCCAAAAATGCTGGGAGTAGAACATCAGGGGACGCGGAGTTGCCGGACGCCGGTCCAATGCCAACCTGTAGGCTACATGTAGAAATTGAAAGAATGCACGTCGTGTTTGGAGGAGAGGTTCTGGGCTGTTGCCATACACATCAAATAGGGCGGCTACCGCCGCATAATAATCTCGAGGTTCAATTGCGAAGTCTCCTTGAAAAAAATTAGGCCAAAATATTGGATAGGCGATAAGCTTGTCGTGGAGAGAAAGCAATTGGTGTAGTTCAAAAAATCTATAGATTTGCTCGCTACGGTCGGTGGGAAGCAACACAACATCGTCGTGGCTATCGAGATAGCTCGCCAAGAGCCAGGATCCACTTCTGCCCCAGAAGCAAACAGCGGCGGCTCTCTCCATATTCAAGACATCATAGTACTGAAGATCCGTGATCTTGCTGGCAATGAGAGGCCTTAGGTCCTTGGCGTGCTCGGCAGCAGATAAAGCACGTGCGTGCTTCAACATTTCGTCCTGACTCAATGTCGTTGAAGACGCGAACGGCGTCGACGCGTTGCTCGCAATGTAGTGGAGCGCGCGTTGCAATGCTTCATTTGGACTAAAGTCCATCATGAGCGAGTTTTCAGTCATATTGTTTGGCCACGTATCATCACCGGCTTGCCGATGCTGTTGTTCGCCGGGCGCGTCTCAACGGATGTAAATGCACATACATAAGTAACGGCCGATCGCGCTGACACCTAATGCGGCGATCAGAACGAGCGGCTAACATACTGGTATGGATCGGCGGCACTGATTTACCAACTGACGAGAAAATGATGATGTGTTTTCCGGGTCTGATTTGGCGGCCAGGGTGTCATTCGTCACCAGTAAATTACCGAGGCCAGGAACGATAGCAAGCTTTATGAAATAATAATGAAAAGGGGCTTTTAAGCCCAAATTCGGGTCAGTTTCGGCCATTAACGCTAACCCGTGACCGTTAACTAGTTGGGGTGCACAAAATCGAGCTGCAACCGTTAGTGACATTTCGCTCTTGTGACCTTTTGCTAGTGGCTGCTAACTGGCTCCCGTCGCTGCCAGTATTCCTCTCCGTCGGCACGTCGGTAGCGGTATTATGGGATCACGCTAGCGCAACGACCGCGTGTCAATTAACATTCCATTTGTACTGCTCAGTGGAGCCCGATGAACGCGGAGCGGAATGTGGCGCAAGAACTCATACTAAGCTTGCACGGGATCGGCTCGCCGCACGGTGGTGTTGCCGCTGACGAAGCATACTTCTGGGTGACGGAGCATGCATTCGTGGGGCTTCTCGAAAGCATTGTTGCAGAGAAAGCAATATCGGGTATTTCCCCTATAATTACCTTCGACGACGGCAATTCGAGCGATGCAGCGATTGCGCTGCCCGAGCTGGTTAGGCGGGGGCTAAAGGCGGAGTTCTTCGTTTGCGCCAACCGAATTGGGAACCCTCACTATCTTGATCGCGTGGCCCTCGCAGACCTGATTTCAGCGGGGATGGAGATTGGAACCCACGGCATGGATCACCGCAATTGGCGCGGGCTTAATGAGACCACGCTGGATGCCGAGGTAGGGGAGGCTCGTCGGCGCATTGAAGATATATGTGGGGTGGCTGTGACGAAGGCCGCTATTCCTTTTGGTTCGTACGACCGGCGTGTGCTTGAGCGGCTGCGTCGCGAAAGGCTTGCCTGCGTCTACACAAGCGACAGAGGGTTGGCGCGATCCGGGGCTTGGCTGAAGCCACGCGATACGATGGACAGTACTTGGCTGGAATCAGACATCGAGCGGGTTCTCGGCAATAAGCCATCGTTGAAAGCGATTCTGCGCCGCAACTGTGCAATGCTATACAAGAGCCTGCGTTAACGCCCCCCCTCGACGATCAATTGTAAAATTCAGTAGCCGAAAATTGTGGCCTCTGTGTCAGTCAAATCCCCAAGCATGGGAGCGGTGGGCCCCTTGAAATATTTGGGTGCTCGGTCTGCGAAATATTTCCCGGGAATTCCCGCGATCGACCCGTTGGCATCGATCAGCACGAGCGGCCGACCATGCCCCAAGAGATGGCGGCCAACCGTACCGGCGACTTCGACAAAATCAGTGATGCTGCGGCAGTAAACAAGTTGAGCGCAGGGAATGACACCCTTGACGACGCGAGGGGCAAATAGGAAGGGCCGAATATAGCCGTCAGTCTTACAGCAGATGGCGATGCAGCCATAGCCAGACTGTACCTCGAGCAACTGTCTTTCCGCTGCCGCGAGAGCGGAATTGTATATGCTATGCACGTCGACAATGCGCGCCCGCAGCCCCTTTTTATCGCGGACCAGGGCCGGTACAGCCAAAAGTTGGCCCGCCGAGTAACACCTGAACCCGAAAGCCTCGATGATCGGTCTGATTTTAGTATCCGGGTAGACGTTAAGGTAGGTTGCCTCTTTAAAGGCCGTAGCACGCTTGTAAAGCAGGGTAGCGTAACTTCTGAAGTTAGGCTCGACGTACCAGCTCGAAAGATTTGCGAACAGCTTTTGGAAGTCGCCGACCGAGCGCAGGGTCGAAATCAAGAGTATGACCCCGACTGGGCGCCCGCCGGCGTCGAGCATATAGCCGTAGCGTGGCATGTCAGGCGGCGAAACTCTATCTCGCAAGCGCGCTAGTCCTGTCTCCCAATAGTGTCTGGGTCTTGAAAAACCGCGCGTCAGCAAATCGATGACCGGCCCTATGTCGGCCTGCGTAATCTCTCGAATGAGGGGCTTGGATGGCTCGCCGTCCAAATTCGAATTTGCTGTGACCATGTAACTTTAATGTCGTTAACTTCAAAATGCCATGACAGTGCTTTATTCCAGCTTTGCCGCTGTGGGGCAAGATACCAATCCGCTGCCCTTTGACGATGACTGAACGACTTTCGGCATTGTTTCAGACTGGATGGCTCCAACGATCATCGAACCTTGCAACAGTATGTGGGGGCAATATATTCCTCAGTGCGGCGAGGATTAATTATGTTTGCGCATTTCCCTTTTGACCACGATGGCACGGTCATGACATGATATCTTGAGAATTCATGTGGGTTGTCCTAGCCTTAGGGTAGAGCAGTGCGCCATGGTAAATAGGGTTCAGATACTCGATGCGGTGAACATTGCCATCCGACATACGAATGAAACTCTCCCTGCGGACGGCAAGATTGGTCCAGGCGAACAGGAACGTATCCTTGGTGACGGTGCGAAGATCGACTCGCTTGGATTTGTCACCCTGATGGTGGCGATCGAACAGGAGGTCGACGCCGCGGTCGGTAAATGCCCAAGTCTGGTTGAAGAGCTGGCCGATCCGGCCGCTGGGGTGACAACGATAGGCCAGCTGGTAGATTATGTAGCGGGACGTGTCTAACGTTGGTTGATAGCGATGCAAGAACGCTCTGAACTCGAACGTGACAAGCTGCTCATTGTTTCAGACTTCAATGCCGACATTTTGGCTGGCTTGCTTGCCAATGATACGAACGCGCCGGCGGTTGCGGCAAGCTCCGCCGGATTCCGTCAAGTGACCAGCGCGTTACTCAACGATGATCCAGGTCTATGGCGAAACAAGAAAGCCGCGCTGATCTGGGTGCGCCCAGAGGCGATTAGCGAGGTCTTTGCTAAAGCCAAGCTTATGCAGCCGGTCGACCACAGTGACGCGCTGCGCGAGATGGATACATTTTGTGACGCCATCATTGCAGCAAGTTCTCGTGTTCCAACAACCTTAGTTGCCACCTTGCATCTTCCCGAGGAAGAGCGGGGCTACGGTGCCCTCGACATGCAAGCGGGACTTGGCGTGCGTTCCTTGCTCGCGCGAATGAACCAGCGCTTGGCCGAGCGCCTCAATGCAACCAAAGGTCTATTTTTGCTAGACGCCACGCGCTGGTTTGCATGCAAGAATGCTATCAATCATAAGATGTGGTATCTGGCAAAGGTTCCCTATTCCAACGATGTCTTCAAGGCGGCGATCGGCGATTTGAAAGCGGCGCTGCGGGCTGTTCGCGGGCAAACGCGCAAGGTCGTGATCTGCGATCTCGATGATACGCTTTGGGGCGGGATTGTTGGTGATGTCGGCTGGGAGAATTTGCGCCTCGGCGGTCATGATCCGGTCGGCGAAGCGCTCGTTGATTTTCAGCGGGAGCTACGTGCATTGACCCAACGCGGCATTATCCTCGGTATCGTCAGTAAAAATACCGAAAGCGTCGCGCTCGAGGCGATCGAGAAGCATCCTGAAATGGTACTGCGGCAAAGCGATTTTGCCGGCTGGAGAATCAATTGGAACGACAAGGCCCAAAATATTGCCGATCTAATGAAAGAGCTTAATCTAGGTCTAGATTCCGCGGTTTTTCTGGATGACAATCCAGTTGAACGCGCCCGCGTTGCTGAGGCTCTCCCTGAGTTGCTAGTGCCAGATCTTCCAAGCGACAAGATGTTGTACGTAAGTGCCCTCCGTCGATTGGATTGTTTTGATTCTGCCGCAGTGAGCAACGAAGACCGCAATAGAGCGGCTTACTACAGCGCCGAACGCGAGCGTCGCACAGCATTAGAAGGTGCCGATAAGGTCGCCTCTCTCGATGATTGGCTGCTCACGTTACAAATCAAGGTACAGGCGGAACCGATCAATGATGTTAATCGAAAACGCGCGGGGCAGCTCTTCAACAAAACGAACCAGTTGAATCTTACTACCCGACGCATGACGGAGAATGAACTCGAATCGTGGGCGGACGCCGGCAATCGTGTGCTCTTGACCTTCCGTGTCTCCGACAAATTTGGCGAAGCCGGTCTCACTGGGATTGCCGGGGTGGAACTCGTAGGAGATGAAGCGTTGGTGACGGACTATGTTCTGAGTTGTCGTGTGATGGGTAAGCGAGTGGAAGAAGCGATTGTACACCAGCTTACAGAAAGCGCTCGGAGCCTCGGGGCAAAAAAACTCAAAGCCATTTACAAGCCCACAGCAAAAAACCAACCCTGTTTGGAGTTTTGGCGGAATTCTGGCTTCGAATATGACAACGACAACACCTTCGTATGGGATCTCGATAAGGCTTACCCGAAGCCTGCGGCAATCGAGCTGATTGTTAGCAAGAATTAAAATGCTGACTCAACTGGAGTTCTTTGGGCCGAGCGCTAGGTTGCATCATGTCGGAATTGCGGTTCGCTCGATCGACGAGGCCATAGCTGGTCTGCAGTCGATTGAAGACCCGATACAAGGTGTGCGCGTAGCATTCGCGGACCTCGCCGGATTGACGATTGAGTTGATCGAGCCTGCTAGCGAAAAGTCACCGATCGACCAGAGCCTCAAGAAGGGCATCAAGCTTCTGCACCTATGCATTGCGGTGCCTTCTTTGGAAGTCGCGCTCGACCATTGTCGCAAGCACGGCTTTCGAAAAATCTCGTCCGCACAACCCGCCGTAGCGTTCGACATGCGAGAGATCGTCTGGGTATTCAGCACCGTATTCGGGTTGGTAGAGCTTGTCGAAGTGCACACGGGATAGAAGACCTGGTCCAAGGCCTGCCGAGGACCTACCCGGACAGTCTCCTAGGGCGCTAAAATCCCTACACGATGCCAGTCTACGGAATATCTGCCGTTGCATTAAGCTAGATCGTTCACTCCACACCGCACGCTCCTGTTGCGGATCCGCTACCTATTCTCGTAAAGTGAGCCAATTTATCGGCGAATGCGCGCGCTCCCAGGAGGGTTCTAAATGAGGCTTCGATTCGGAAAAAACACGAGGCTTGCAGCATTTTTTCTGGCAGAGCAGGTTGGAATTGCATCGCAATTTGCGGAAATTTCCAACAAAATTCCACGCTGGCGCGACAGCTATGTGCATGCAGTTAAGTCTGGCGAGCTCGACGCATATATCGCTGCGGAGTTTCAAGTCTATCCGCAATATCTCGAAAAGGCCTTCAATTCGGGGGACGGCTTATGGCTTGACCTTTATGTCGGCGAAAAGCTGAAGCAGGGCTATTCTATTGACGGAAAGTTCGATGAAGCCAAAGCGCAGCTCGGCGAGGTCCTTGAGGAAGAAACTGCGTATCTTATGCACGCTGCCAAGGTTGCGGGGCTTGACACAGAAGTCGCGGACCTGGAGATCGTGCTCAGCTCAGTGCGTTCGGTAGCCACCGCAAAGGCTACGCGATCATTAAAGATCTTATGGATCGCAGACTGCATTTACCTCGACATCCAAAGCTTCCTCGCCTCTCGTCTCGCGTCCGCGTCATTGGCTCTTGTACCGGACTTCGTGACCACGAAGAATCCTATCGAACGTTACGAACAAACGGCGGCGCTGCTAAACTCGAAGTCATATGATGCGGTTTTTTATTGTCCATTCAGTTATGAAAATAGCAATACATACTCGAGTTTATTGAACGGGCGGCGTGCGGCTTCTAATGCGCTCTCTGCGACACGGCTCGCGGACGAGGAATTCTCCACCGTAGAGTCTATGATTCATCTTTTGACGGAAAAAGCAGAATCTCCCGTTTTCGTGCATAATGCCTCGGGTGTAATGCGGCACGTCGATACTTGGAAGGAGGCCGTAAGGGATCTGATGACCCGTCCGGCGAGAATGTTGTTCTGCGCTACTATTAACAATCGCCTCGATGAGCTATCGCGCCGGCTGAACGCCGAACAACCAGTAAGTCAAATGATCGTTATAGACGAATTTGGAATCGCAAAAGCGAACGGCCTCAAATCTTCTGGTTCATATTTCCATTGTTACGGCTTACAGCATCCCGCCAAATTGGGACTTTTCATGGTGGAGACTTACCTGGACTCGTTGATAACAATTGCTGCTCTTCACAAGAAGAAGGTAGTCGTATGCGATTTAGATAACACATTGTGGGAAGGTCTAGTTGGTGAGGGCCCAGTCGACCACTATCGCAATCGCCAATCGATATTGAAATCTTTGAAAAGCAAGGGGGTTTTGCTTGCCGTAAACTCCAAGAATGATGCTGCCAATGTGACGTGGGATGGCGCCCTGTTGAACAATGATGATTTTGCCGGCATTCGCATTAACTGGAAAACTAAAACCGAAAATATTGGCGAGCTAGCGGAGGAAATGAACCTTAACAGCAACAGCTTTGTCTTTGTTGACGATCGGGCCGACGAGCGGGCGATTGTATCGTCCGTCTATCCCGACACCGTAACGCTTGACGCCGAAGATCCGGCGACTTGGCGCCGCTTAGCGCTTTGGGAGCGTGTGCTCAGTGGGGTGGGGGTTATCGACCGAACGCAGTTGTACAAGAAGCGGCAGGAGCGCGAACAATTCGTTTCTTCGAGCCCGCAATTGTCAAAGGAAACCCTTTTTGGCCAGCTTGAATTGAAGTGTAGCATATCGCTAGCGGACACGAAGAGCCTTTCACGGATTGCAGAGCTGCTCAACCGCACCAACCAATTCAACACCACTGGTCGGAGGACTAGCCTCAAGGAGGTTCAGTCCTGGCGCCAAGATTCCAGATGGTCGATTTATGTAGCAAAAGCAAATGACAGGTTTGGAGATATGGGAATCATCAGCGTACTCGTCACGCACGAGGCTGAAAGCCACGTTGAGATCGAAGCTTTCGTTCTTTCGTGCCGGGTGTTTGGTTATGGCATCGAAACGGCTCTGCTTAAGGCTCTAACGGACGCGAATCCCGGAAAGTCGATTGAGGGCGTCATCATTCCGACGGCCGTGAACCAGCCCTGTCAATCCGTCTACGCTGCTCACAATTTTCATCAGGATGGTGATCGGTGGATTTATGACCGAGGGGCACCGCCGATCGCAAACAAAAGCTGGCTTACTGTAGAGTATAAAATTGGCGCGCCGATTTCCGCTTAGCGTAAGCGCCGTTTTCAGGCCACAGCCTTGAGGGGCTGGCGCTGCGAGATAGGCTATCCAAAACTCAATACTGCCTGCCATTCAGCGGACGGCGCTGCATAAATATCAGGAATGTACAGCCCCCAGGGATCAATCCGAGCCGATCCATTCGACAATTGGAATTTGCTCGGGAACTCCGCCGTAATCCCGGCGCTAACACCCGCGACAATAAAATCATTCATCGTTTGCAGACTTGCCGTTGCTATTTGGGGGCTTAGACGGGAGGCAATCCTAAACCTATTGATGATGGAATTCGCATCTCCCTCATTATTCAGCGGCTCATATCCGCCTTCGTATTGGGTCATCTTCAAACTATACTTAGCAGCTAGGCCTGCAAAATTCTTGTAAATGACCTTAAAGCACGGCAGCGTGCCATACGCGGGCGGTCTGTCGCCGCTTCCATATTTATTTTTGGTAGTCCAATATGACGGTGAGGCTGAAGGAAACCGATTAGCGTTTTCAGTTGTACAGATATAGGCCGCGCCTACCGAATTACTTGATGCAATGCCTTCGTAAACTATATCATTCTTACGGTAAGCAACGCTGCCATCCCAAGGAGCGATATTTGCCGATGCCGCATAGGTATCGAGGACTTCTTGTTTTATGGCCGGATCTGTTGCCACGTCCCAGAGGCCCGCCAATTCGACTTCATATTCGGAC